>Ga0335076_10006099_pt1 | contig 12150 bp, 14 predicted proteins | sample Lox_Sample_25_FD_206717 | JGI IMG/M metagenome (GOLD analysis project Ga0335076, IMG submission 206717) | Soil microbial communities from Loxahatchee National Wildlife Refuge, Florida, United States - Lox_Sample_2.5 | ecosystem: Environmental > Terrestrial > Soil > Wetlands | place: USA...
GAGCGCGTCAACGTCAACGGCGGCGCGATCGCGCTGGGCCATCCGGTCGGCAGCACCGGCGCCCGGCTGCTCACCACGGCCCTGCACGAGATGGAGCGGCGGGACGCGGGCACCGCGCTGATCACCATGTGCGCCGGCGGCGCGATGGCCACCGCGACGATCCTCGAGCGCCTCTGACATCATCGCTCGCATGACCACGCCCGAGCCTGTCATCGGTGGCATCCTGCTCAGCGAAGCCCAGATCCGCGACCGGCTGGCCGAGCTGGCCGCCGCCATCGACGCCGACTACACCGGCCGTGACCTGGTCCTGGTGGGCGTGCTCAAGGGCGCCATGATGGTCATGGCCGACCTGGCCCGGCTGCTCCGGCACGACCGCATCGAGATCGACTGGATCACCGTCTCCAGCTACGGCGACGGCACCAGCTCTTCCGGGGTGATCCGGATGCGCAAGGAACCCGACCTCGACCTCGCCGGGCGCAACGTCCTGCTCGTGGACGACATCACCGATTCCGGGCTCACCCTGTCGTGGCTCGTGGCCAACCTGCACACGCGCGACGCGGCCTCGGTCGAGGTATTCAGCCTGCTCCGCAAGCCCGAGCTCGCGAAGATCCAGGTCCCGCTGCGCTACGTCGGCTTCGACATCCCGCCGGACTTCGTGGCCGGCTACGGCATGGACTACGCCCAGCGCTACCGCAACCTTCCCTACATCGCCACCATGAAGTTCTGACCGGCGCCGACGGTCAGCGGTCGCGCAGGATGGCGTTGATGGCCTTGGCGGTCGACGCGGCCGGCGTCGCCTCCAGGCACAGGCGTTCCATAACGGCCATGTAGTGGTCGACGGTCTCGCGCTTGTCGAGGTACAGAGCGCTGGTGAGCTGCTCGAGGTAGACCACGTCCGGCAGGTCGCCCTCGGCGAACCGCAGGATGCTGAACGGGCCGCCCGCCGCGGCGTGCGCACCCGCGGCGAACGGGATGACCTGGATGGTGACGTTCGGGCGGTCGGCCGCCTGCAGTAGGTACTGCAGCTGGCGGCGCATGACCCCGGGGCGCCCCGCCGGGCGGCGCAGCACCGCCTCGTCCAACACCGCCCACAGGTGCACCGGCCTGGGCTCGGCCAGCAGGGCCTGGCGGGCCATCCGCAGCCCGACCCGCTGCTCGATCTCGGCGGCCGGGGCGCCCTCATGGCCGAGCAGGGTGACCGCGCGGGCGTAGTCCTCGGTCTGCAGCAGCCCGGGGACGAACTGGATCTCGTAGGCCCGGATGCTGGTCGCGGCTTCCTCCAGGCCGACGTAGGCCTCGAACCACGCGGGCAGCACGTCGGAGTAGTCGTGCCACCACCCGTGCGCGGACGCGTTGCGGGCCAGCTCGCGCAGGGCGTCGCGCTGCTGGGAGTCGGTCACCTCGTAGAACGTGAGCAGGTCGGCGATGTCGCGGTCCTTGAAGCCGACCCGGCCGGTCTCCAGCCGGCTCATCTTCGAGCCAGACGCCCGGATCACGTTCCCGGCGTCCTCCAGGGTGATCCCGCGCTCCTCGCGCAGACGGCGCAGCTGGGCGCCGAGCAGCCGACGCGGCACGGTCGGCCCGCCGCCCGGTGGTGCGCTCAACCGGCGGACGACGGAACTCCCGTTGCGGGCCCCGGAATTGTCCTCGGCCTGAGCCATGGTCATGTGCGCCCTTCACGCTCACCCAGACCACCGAAGTGTCCCACGCCGCCCGAATTCGTGCCAGGGACACGGCTGGCGCGGGCGGGCGATCGGCCGTTCCGCCCCCCGGCCGGGCCGCACTGCGGGATGATTCCCCAGGGCACCGCGCTGGCTGGTGCGTCATTCGTGATGGATGAGCGGTGGGGGGACGGCGGCATGGCGTTGGCTGCGGCAGGTCTCGGGAATGGTCGGCGGAGGCGGCGCAGGCTCGCCACGGGGCTGGCGATCGTCGCCGGGCTCGCCGCGATCGGCGCGCCCGCCCTGATCCCGGCGGCGGCCGACGCCGTCGCGGTACCCGGCCCGTTCGCGGCCGCGGCGGCCCCGGCCGCCTGCCAGCGCACGTTCGTGCCCGCCTACCCCTGGTCGGCCAGCTTCTGGACGCGGGCCATCGCCAGCAAGCCCGCCCCGGGTGTCATGATCCTCAACGTCACCGGCATGGGCGCGGGGACCACGCCGGTCCCGCACTTCCAGGCGCTGGTGCGCAAGGCCCATGCCGCCGGCATCACCGTCCTGGGCTATTCGTCCACCGAGTACGGGGCCCGCCCGGCCGCCCAGGTCGAGGCAGACGCCCGGGACTACAAGGCCTGGTACAAGGTCAACGGCATGTTCCTGGACCTGACCGCCAACGCCGCCAGCGGGCTTGGGTACTACAAGAAGCTGGCCGCCTACATCCGCGCGGTCAACCCGGGGTCGGTGATCTGGCTGAACGTCGGCGCCTACCCGGCCCCCGGCTACATGTCGGTCGGCAACGTCGTGGTGGCGTTCGAAGGCTCATACGCCAGTTACCTCGGCCTTCAGGTGCCCGGCTGGGTGGCGCACTACAAGCGGACCAGGTTCGCCGACGTGATCTACGCGACCCCCCGCTCGGACCTGGCCAGCGCGGTCCGGCTGTCCCGGCACCGCCGGACCGGCTACCTGTACGTGACCAACCTGCCCGGATCACCGGATCCGTACACGGCGCTGCCGGGCTACTGGGCCGCCGAGGTGGCGGCGGTCGCCGCGCCCTGCTAGCCGGCCGGCACCGGGTACCACGCGTCCGGGTCGCCCGGCCGGGCGGTGAAGTCGTAACGAAGCGGCCCGCCCGGCCACAGCGCGACCAGCGATATCGACGTCGTCCCCCAGATCCGCCCGTCGCCCAGGTCGCGCCGGACGATCAGCGCGCGCGGATCGTCGGTCGCGAGCCCGTCGCCGGTCAGCAGCGGCAGCCACGCTCCCCAGGCCTGCGCGGTCGTCCCGTCCGGGCGCGGGGCCGGGCGCGCCGCCGCGCGAAGCCGCGGCAGGAAGTGGGCGATCCTGGCCTGCTCGTGCTCGTGAGCGGGGCCGAGGTCGCGGTCCAGGCCGCTGTTGACCACGATGTACAGGCCGGCGTCCAGCTCCCGCTCGGCGAGGCGCTCGCCGTCCCAGCTCCACAACGCCCCGGCGCCCGGTTCCGCGCTCAGCAGATGGAACGGGTCGAACTCGGCCAGCCCGGCCCGCGCCAGCTTGCCGTCGTCGGCGACCTGGAGCGGCAGCACGCCCCGCGTGCGCCGTGACCCGGCGGGCGCCATCCGGCCCCGCGCGTTCAGCACGCAGGCCACCCGGTGCGCCGCGGGCGCCACCGCCAGCCAGGTGCCTCCGGCCAGCAGGTCCCGGCCTCCGATCAGCCCGGGATGATCCGGCCAGTACCGTCCCGGGGGCTCCCAAGCCCGGTCGACGAGCTCGTCGCGGATCCCGGCCAGCAGCACCGGGGCGCCCGGCTCGATGCTCAAGATGGCGGTGCACATGTACCTATTGGACCCCGGAACGCCGATGCTGCGACGATGAGGTGCCCGCCCGGGCCCGAGGTGAAAGGCGGTTGCCGATGTCGCTGGAGATCAAGCGGTTGCACCTGGCCCGGCTGCAGGGGCCCGACGGCGGGCAGTGGCCGGTGCACGGCTTCGTGGTCACCCACCCCGGCGGCGCGGTGCTGGTGGACACCGGTGTCGGCGGGCCCGACAAGGTGCTCAGCGACTGGCGGGTGGTCAACCGCTCGGTCGCGGACGCGCTCGCCGAGCTGGACATGACCCCCGGCGACATCGACCTGGTCATCAACACTCACCTGCACTTCGACCACTGCGGCCAGAACGCGGTATTCAAGCATGCCGCCTGCTACGTCCAGCACGCGGAGCTGAGCCGCGCCCAGCGTGAATCGCCGCAGCTCTACGACTGGTTCGACTTCATGAACGCGCGGTTCGAGCTGCTCGACGGCGACGCCGAGGTGCTGCCGGGGCTGACCGTGATCGCGACCCCCGGGCACACCGTCGGCCATCAGTGCGTGGTCGCGTCGTCGGCCGGCGGTGCGGCCGACCTGATGATCGGGGACGCCGCCTACACGCCGCGCATGTACCAGGAGCCGCCCGACGAGGACCTGCCGCCCGGCCAGGCGGCCGACCCAGCGGCCTGGCGGGACTCGCTGGCGCGGATCCGGGCCACGGGCGCCGCGCGGGTGCACTTCTGCCATCACACCGACGTCGTCCACGCCTGATCACGCGGGCCGGGACGGCCGCAGACGCAGGGGCAGGCGCGAAGACAGGCGCAGTGAACCCCTTTCATTCTCCCGGCGGCGGCCTACTCACCGCGGAGCCTGACATCGACGGATGAAAGAAGTTCATCGGCAGGCGGGCGCAGAAAAGGGTCAGCGCCAGCCCGGCGATCATGGCTGTCCACCAGCTCCACGGCCCGTGCCACGAGACCTGCGACCCGAACGTGACGATCGTGGCGGCGGCACAGGTGGTGGCCAGGCGCGGCCAGCTTCGCACGGCCACGACCAGCGCCACCGCCAGCACCGGCCACAGGTAGTAGGCCACCATCACGGACTCGAAGACCGAGCGCAGCGCCAGGGCCACAGCGGTCCACCACAGCACGTCCTCGAGAATCTCCCGGCTCCACGGGCCCCCGTTCCGCGCCGCGCCCCAGCGCCGCGCGACCACGATCGCGCAGCCGCAGGCCACAACGATGGCCAGCGCCCGGCCGGGACCGGCGGCGACCGCTCCGTGGCCCATCCGGGGGGCGAGGTACACCCACGGCGTGGGGTGGTCGACCGTCGGCCAGTTGGGCTGGTTGGTCACCGCGTGGATCGTGGCGGTCCAGTTCGCGGCGGCCGCGGCCCCCAGCAGGACCACGCTGGGGGTGGCGGCCCGGGCCAGGAAGCCGGCCAGCCGCCGCGGCGCGAGGGCGGCCAGGACGATGGGCAGCGCGATCAGGACCAGCGGCTGCACGGCGACCCCCGCCCCGAGGAGCCACGCCGACCGGCCCGTCCGGGCCTGCGACAGCGCCAGGATCGCGTACATCAGCAACCCCACGGCCACCGCGTCCTCGGGATGCCCCCAGTTCACCGCGACGCTCCACAAGGCGGTCGCACTGGCTGCGGCGAGCACCGCGCGTTTGGGCCGGCTCGCGCCCAGGTGCTCGGCGAGCGCGTCGGCGGCGAATAGCGCCACGGCCGATATCGCGATCTCGTAGGTCCCGGCCACGAGCCACGCCGCCGGATGGGCGTCGTGCCCGGGAACATGCACCGACACTCCGACGGCGTCCATGAGGACGACGACCGGGACCAGGATCACCGCCGCGCCGGGAAAGCTGACCAGGCCGGTCGGCTGGGTGTACAGGCCGCCGAGGTCCAGGTGCACCAGCCGCTGGGCCGCGGCCAGCGTCCCCCACAGGTCGAGCGGGAGCGGCCAGCCGCGCGCCCCGGTGATCAGGGGGCCCCACCACGTGGTCGAGCCCATCGCGATCGCGATCAGCCCGACCGTGGCCAGTATCGGGAACACCCTGCGGACCAGCCACCGCTCGCGCCCGGGCCGACGGGCATCGGCGGCGCCCGGCGCGGTGAGAGCGCCGGCCGGGGCGCCCCGGCCGGCGTCCGGCGCGGATGGCCCGGCCGCCTGACCGCCGTCCGGCGCGTCTGGCTGGACGGCCTTGCGCGAAGCGGTCACCGCCGGGTCCCCCTCACGCGTCACGCAGCCGGATCAGCAGCCCGCCGGCCAGCAGGGATCCGGCGACGGCGACGGCCCCAGCGGCCAGCACCGGGCCGGTGGTGACCGCGGCCTGGGCCGCCAGCACGGCGGCCCGGCGCGGCATCGCGGTGAGGGTGGTGCGGATCATCCCGGTGCTGTACTCACCGGTGATCCCCGCCGCGGCCAGGATGGCCACGACGGCCTGGCCGAACTGGATACCGGTGAGGCTGAGCTTCGCGGTATCCACGGGGCAGCCGGTGCCGACCGGGCATCTGGTGGCAGCGGCCGCCGCGGTGCTCACGGCCACAGTCAACACTATGGTGGCGGTCAGCAGCCAGGCCGTCCCCGGCACCGTGCGCAATTTCGTCCATTCCGCATGCGCTACCCCGCTCATGCGTCCCTCCGGCGCAGCAGGAAGACGGCCAGGCCGAGGGCGAGCGCCGTATAGCCGCACAGCACGCCGAATCCGGCCCACGGGGACAGCGGGTGGCGCAGGCTCTGGTAGCGCCGCCCGCCGACCAGCGCCTGGCCCTCGTCGGGCGCGTCCAGGCCCAGGATGACCCGCATCGTGGCAGACTTGCCGGCGCCGTTGGGGCCGACGAACCCGGTGACCTGCCCGAGTGCCACAGTGAAGGTCATCCCGTCCAGCGCGACGACCGGCCCGAAGCGCTTGCGCAGCCCGCTGACGTCAATGGTTGTCTCCACCCCCCGGTTTGTACGGCAGGGCCCATAACACGGCCCGAACGGCGGCTGTTATCTCGTTGTTAGGCGCGGCCAGGCATGCTGGAGACCGAGATCGCACCGCCCGGCGGGCCCGCGCCGCCGAACCCGGGGAGAGGACCGATGACCATTCAGGTGTCCGGCTCGAGAAGGCCGGCCCAGTTCTTGCGTCACGTCGGCGACAGCCTCCTGCCGCGCCGGACGATACGGCTGCGCCTGACCGCCGTGTACGGGGTGGCGTTCGTCTTGTCCGGCGCCCTGCTGCTGGCCATCACCAGCGGCCTGGTCGTATCGCGGTCCAGCGTGGCCGCGGTCCCGGCCCCGGGCTCCCAGGGCCCGCAGTCCCCGCTGGCACAGGCCCGGGCGCAGATCCAGCAGCTGCGGGATCAGCTGGCGTCGGAGACCCAGGCGCACGCGGGTGTCTCGCACCTGCTCCTGGTCTCGTCGGTGATCGCGCTGGGCATCATGACGGTGGTATCGCTGGTGTTCGGCTGGGCCATGGCCGGCCGCGTGCTGCGGCCGCTGCGGACGATGACCGCGGCAACCCGGCGCATCACCGAGAAGAACCTGGATGAGCGGCTCGCCATGTCCGGGCCCGATGACGAGCTGAAGGGCCTCGCGGACACCATCGACGGGCTGCTGGAACGGCTCGAGGGCGCGTTCGCCGCGCAGCGCCGGTTCGTCGCCAACGCCTCCCACGAGCTCCGCACCCCGCTGGCCACTATGCGGGCCTCGCTGGACGTGGCGGTGGCCAAGCCGGGGCCGGTGCCCGCGCCGACGGTCGCCCTGGCCGGCCGGGTGCGTGCCGAGCTTGACCGGGTCGACGAGCTGCTGGAAGGCCTCCTGGTCCTGGCCCGGGCGCAGCACGGCGTCCTGCCCGGCTATCAGATGCTCTCGCTCGACCACATCGTGTCCACGGCCCTGGCTGCCCGGGCCGGCGCGATCACGGCCAGGAACCTGACGGTGAGCAACCGCGGCGGCCGGGACGGCGCGTGGGTCGCGGGGAGCCCGGCGCTGCTGAGCCGGATGGTCGACAACGTGATCGACAACGCGGTCGCCCACAACTACGACAGGGGCTGGATCCAGGTCGCTACCGGGGCCAACGGGTTCGCGTGGCTGGTCGTCGAGACCGGCGGCCCGGTCCTGGACCAGTGGCAGGTGGCCCAGCTGGCCCAGCCGTTCCGGCGGCTCGGCGCCGACCGGACCGGCTCGGACCGCGGGGCCGGGCTCGGCCTGTCGATCGTGGCGGCCATCGCCGCGGCGCACGGCGGGACCCTGGACCTGCGGGCCAGGCCCGAAGGCGGGTTGCGGGTGGCTATCGGGCTGCCGCTGGCCGTGCCCGCCATGTCGCCGGCCGCGCCCGCTGCGCCCGCTGCCTGGGCCGGTGTCCCGGCGTGAGGGTCCTGGTCGTCGAGGACGCCCGGTCGCTGGCCGACGTCCTGGTCGAGGGGCTGCGCGACCAGGGCATGGCCGTGGACGCCGCCGGCGACGGGCTGGAAGCGGCGGCCAAGCTCGACGCCAACGCCTACGACGTGGTCGTGCTCGACCGCGACCTGCCGGGCATCCACGGCGACGCCCTCTGCCAGATGATCACTGAGCGCCACGGGCGGGCGATGGTCCTCATGCTCACCGCGGCCGGGTCTCCCGGGGACCGGGTCAGCGGCCTGGGCCTGGGCGCCGACGACTACCTGGCCAAGCCGTTCCACTTTCCCGAACTCGTGCTCCGGATTCGCGCGCTGGCCCGCCGCCAGCCCGCGGCGCGGGCCCGGACCCTGCGGGCGGCCGGGATCGAGCTCGATCCGCTGCGGCGCACGGTCACCCGCGACGGGCGGCAGCTCGACCTGTCGGTCAAGGAATTCGGGGTCCTCGAGGCGCTGTTGCGCGCCGGACCCGCGTTCCTCAGCGCCGAGGACCTGCTCGAGCAGGTGTGGGACGAGCACGCCGACCCGTTCACCAATACCGTCACGGTCACCGTCGGCCGCTTGCGCCGCAAGCTGGGGGATCCCCCGGTGATCACGACCCGGCCCGGCGTCGGGTACCGCATCGCGGACCCTGCGCCCGGTCACGGCGGGCCTGGTCATCGCCGGATCCCGACCGCGAGAGGCATGGGAGGCCGGCCCGCCAGCAGTTAGGCTTGTGTCTCGTCCGGGTTGCCGGCGTCGCGAGCAGAGCGGAATGGGCGCGTGCAGGACCGACAGGTGCCGCTTGACGTTTTCGTCGGCCGCGCCGCGGAACTCGGGCGCGTCGCGGAGGTGGTCGCCCGGGTAAAGACCGGGCAGCCGTGGCTGGTGACCGTCGAGGGCGATCCGGGGATGGGGAAGACGTCCCTGGCGCGGCGGTGCCTGGCCCAGGCACCCGGCCTGAAGGTGTTGTCGGCTCGCGCCGACCAGGCCGAGACCGATCTGGATTTCGGCATCGTCGACCAGTTGCTCCGGGCGGCCGAGTCACGGCCCTGGGCAACATCTACGCCAAGTGCGGCCTGCAGGGACGTCAGCAACTGCGGCGCTTCGTCGGGCAATGGCGCCAGCCGGCCGCGGTCTGACCCCGGCGCGGAAGGGAAGCGAGCCGATGGTGACCGCGCAGGACATCCGCGCCGTGGCGATGTCCCTGCCGCGTACCGAGGAGCACCTGATCTACGATCACGTCAAGTTCCGGGTCGGGAAGATCGTCTACGTCGCGATCACTCCCGACGAGACGATCATGGGCTATGCCTTCCCCCGGGAGGAGCGCCCCGCGCTGATCGCGGCCGAGCCGGACAGGTTCTTCGTGCACCGTCCCAGCGACGCGCGCTTCAACTGGATAGACACCCACATGGCGATGATCACCCCGGCCGAGATGGGCGAGTTCGTCACCGAGGCGTGGCGCATGGTCGTACCGAAGCGCCTGGCCGCGGCTCATCTGGACCGACCGATCGCCCTGGCCGCTGACGCGGGCCAGCCGCCGGGCTCTCGTCCCGGCGGAGCGGCCCGCGCTCGCCACGCGCAGCCGCGCCGGCCGTGAGCGTCTCGATCGGCGAGCTGGAGCGGGCGGCGGCCGGGGGCTGGCGGGCACCGGAGGAAGCCGCGCTCGGGGACTGGCTGCTGCGCGCGGCCGGTGGCTTCACCGGGCGCGCGAACAGCGCGCTCGCCGTCGGTGATCCTGGCCTGCCGCTGGCCGCGGCGATCACTAAGGTCTGCCGGTGGTATCGCGCCCGCGACCTGCCCCCGATGGTGGCCGTCCCCTACCCGCTGGACCAGCCGGGGAGCAGCGCGATCGACCGGTTCCTCGGCGACGAGCTGGGCTGGCCGGTGCGCCCGGGAGCGGCGACGGTGATGACGGCCGATCCGGGCGAGGTAGCAGCCCAGGCCGCGGGCGCGGGCGACACCGCCGACGCGGGCGTCACCGCCGGCACTGCCGCCCACATGGGCCCGGACGTGGACATGGCCGCCGAGCCGGACGAGGGCTGGCTGGCCCTGTACCGCTTCCGCGGCCGACGGCCGCCGCCCGTAGCCCGCCGGCTGCTGATGTCCGCCCCGTGGCAGGCGTTCGCCTCGGTCCGCGAGGCCGGCGACACCCTCGCCATCGGCCGGGTCGCGGTAGCCGGGGACTGGGCCGGCCTGACGGCGGTCGAAGTCCACCCGCGGCACCGGCGCCGCGGACTCGGGGGCGCCGTCACCGCCGCCCTGGCTGCAGCCGCGGCGGCCCGCGGAGTGGCCGGCCTCTACCTGCAGGTCGAGGACGACAACGGCGCCGCCCGCGCCCTGTACCGCCGCGTCGGCTTCGCCGACCATCACGGCTACCGCTACCGGGTCGCCCCGGCCGGCGAGGACTAACCCGCGGTGCGAGCGAAAGCGTCGTTGCGGTGTCTGGCCGGACGGCCAATATCAACGACCCACCGGCCTGCGGTTTACTACGACCATGCGCTATCCCCGTGCCGGCAGCGGCCTGGCGGCAGCTCTGGCGGCCGTCGCCGCCCTGGCCTGCCTGGCCGGGTGTGCCAGCCCGAAGCCTCAGCCGCCCGCCGGGCTGGCCGGCGATCCGCCGCAGTTCATCCAGGAAGAAGCGCTCGCCGCGGCCGAGGTGACCGGCTCGGTGCACGTCGACATGACCAGCTCGTCCGGGTCGGGCTCCACCGTGTACAGCACTGACGTGTCGTCCAGCGCGGGCCGCCAGGTCATCACGATCACGGGCGGCGGGAAGGCGACCGTGCTCGACGTGGCGGGTGTCGGCTACGTGAGCGGCAACGCGGCCGCCCTGGTCGGCTTCTTCGGGTTCCCGGCCGCCGCGTCCGCGCGGCTGGCCGACCGGTGGGTCTCCTTCCGCTCCGGGCAGCCCTACTACCAGCAGGTCGTCGACGCGATGACGCTCGGCTCGGCCATGGGCGTGGTCACGCTGTCTGGCCGTCTCACCTCGAAAGGCGTGCGGAGGATGGGCGGCCAGCCCGCCGTCGCGGTGCTCGGAACCGCGCCGAGCGTCCCGGGCGTTCCCGCGCACACGAAGGCCACCCTCTACGTTGCGACCACCGGACGGCTGTTGCCGGTCAGCTACGCCGAAGCGTCCGGCAGCATCCGCCTGAGCGCCGTGTTCAGCCGGTGGGGGGAAAAGGTGAGCGTGGCCGCCCCGCGTGGCGCGGTCCCGGTCACCTCGGTCATCAAGTCGTCGGGCGGGACCTGACCGCCAGGTTCAGCCCTTGTGCTGCAGCGTGTAACGGACCGTCTGCACCCGGATCAGGCCGTCGCGGAATACGAACGTGTCGATGCCGTCGTCGACCCTGGTCTTCTCCGCGTCGGCCGTCCACTCTATGAACAGCACGTCGCCCTCGTAGATCTGGGTCGGCACGGCCCAGTCCGCGTTCGGCACGTCGGCGAGCAGTTGTACGAACCCCTCCCGGACGCCGTCCTTGCCCCGCCTGACGCCGACGGGAGTGATGAAAACGGCGTCGTCGGAGTAGTCGGCGACGATCTCGTCCAGATCGCCGGCTATGAGCGCCCCTGCGTGGTGCTGGAAGACTTCCTCGGGCGTGCGTGCCATCGCAGACTCCTTCGTGGTGAACACCTCGGACCTACCGTACGGTTCGGTCATCGCCGCGATCAAAGGAGGCCAAACCGGTGACTGATTCGCTGTTCGATCTGTCCGGCCGGCGTGCGCTGGTGACCGGCTCCAGCAAGGGCATCGGCGCGGCGCTGGCCGCCGGGCTGGCCGAGGCCGGGGCCGAGGTCGTGCTGCACGCCCGCGACCGGGCCGCCCTGGCCCGGGCCCGGGACGAGCTGGCCGGCCGGACCGGGACGCGGGTGCACGCGGTCGCGTTCGACGTGACCGACCCGGACGCGGTCGAGGCCGGACTGCGCGACGCCGAGGCGGCGGCCGGGCCGCTGGACATCCTGGTCAACAACGCCGGCACCATGCACCGCGAGCCGATGCTCGAGATGCCGCCCGCGGAGTGGCGGCGCGTGGCGGACACCAACCTGACCGGCGCGTTCATCGTGGGCCAGGCGGTCGCGCGCGGGATGGTGGAGCGCGGTTACGGGAAGATCATCAACGTCTGCTCGGTGCTGAGCTGGCTCGCCCGGCCGGGCGTCGCAGCCTACACGGCGTCCAAGGCGGGCCTGGCCATGCTGACGCAGAGCATGTGCGCCGAGTGGGCGAGCAGCGGCGTGACCGCCAACGGGCTGGCCCCCGGCTACGTGGTCACCGACCTCACCCGGGCCCTGGCCGACGACCCCGAGTTCGACGCCTGGCTGCGGCGCCGGACTCCGGCCGGGCGGTGGGTCCGG
>Ga0335076_10006101_pt1 | contig 12149 bp, 7 predicted proteins | sample Lox_Sample_25_FD_206717 | JGI IMG/M metagenome (GOLD analysis project Ga0335076, IMG submission 206717) | Soil microbial communities from Loxahatchee National Wildlife Refuge, Florida, United States - Lox_Sample_2.5 | ecosystem: Environmental > Terrestrial > Soil > Wetlands | place: USA: Florida...
TCCGACCTGATTCCGGAGCTCCAGGGACGGCTGCCGATCCGCGTCGAGCTCGATTCGCTGAAAGTCGGCGACTTCGTGCGCATCCTCACCGAGCCCGATGCCTCGCTGACCGCGCAGTACCGGGCGCTGATGGCGACCGAGGGGGTAGAGGTCGAGTTCGCGGAGTCCGGCGTGCGCCGCATCGCCGAGATCGCCTTCCAGGTGAACGAGCGTACCGAGAACATCGGCGCACGCCGGCTGCACACCGTCATGGAGCGCCTGCTCGAGACCGTGTCTTACGAGGCGGCCGCCGAAGAGGCTGCGGCCGAAGCCCGCAGCCGCGTGAGCATCGATGCGAAGTACGTCGACGATCACTTAGGGGAGCTCGTCAAGGACGAGGACCTGAGCCGCTACATCCTCTAGGGCTCGCCAGTCTTTCTATAGCCCCTTCCGGGGGCTTCCTTCCTTGTTTTGTCGCGCGGATACAAGTGCCGCGCCAGCATCGTTACACAATGTTTCGGAATGTCAGCCGAAGCTCAAGGCCGTGTATCATTATGTAATTCCAAAACAAGCAGGGGGCCACCATGGCACGTGCCCGGCCGACACTCGTTCGGAGCCTGATCGCGTCTCTCACGCTCGCCGGGCTGACAGGCCCGCTCGTTGCCAGTGCACAACAACAGTTGGGCGCGGCAGCGGAGCAGAGCGGCGCCATCCAGGAGGTCATCGTCACCGCGACCAAGCGCTCACAGAACCTTCAGGACGTGCCCTTCTCGGTATCGGCGACCAGCCAGGATCAGATCCGCAATTCGGGGGCGATGGACATCGTCGATCTCGCCCGCAACATCGCCGGCCTCGCGATCGCGGACCTGGGTCCCGGCCAGAGCCAGATGGCGATCCGCGGCATCAGCTCCGGGCAGGTGATCCGCGACCAGCCGGGCGTGAAAGAGCAGGTGGGCGTCTATCTCGACGAGTCGCCCGTCTCGGTGGCGCTCTTCACTCCCGATCTCGAGCTGTACGACCTCGAACGCTTCGAAGTGCTGCGCGGCCCGCAGGGGACGCTCTTCGGCGCGGGCTCCGAAGCCGGGACGGTACGCTACATCACGACCCAGCCGAAGCTCGGCAAGTCCGAAGTAACGATGGACGGCTCCCTCGAGGACGTCGCGCACGGAGACGAGGGCGGGTTCATCCGCATGGCGATGAACGTGCCGCTCAGCGACGCCGCGGCCGTGCGCCTCGTGGCCTACTGGCATCACCTGGCCGGGTTCATCGACGCCATCTCTCCCTACGGGCCGGCCGGCGCCGACACGCCCTCCGGCTTTACCGTCAACCGCGCGATCAACTCCGGCGACCGCAGCGGCGCGCGCCTCGCGCTGCTCTTCAAGCCGAATGACGCGCTGTCGATCACGCCGCGCATCGTGTTCCAGAAGCTGGACACCAACGGCTACCCGCGCGTCGACATCTATAACATCCTCGCGAACCCCTACACGACCACCCAGCCGGCCGTGACCATGGGCGATCTCACGCAGTACCGGCAGCAGCCCGACGGGCTCACCGACGACTTCACGCTCGCGGACGTCAAGGTCGATTACGACGCAGGGCCCGCGACGCTGACCTCGGTCACCTCCTACACGCATCGCAACGTGCAGGTGCTGCGCGATGCGACGCAGCTCACCGGCAGCGTGACCTTCGACGTGTTCGGCGACGCCTCGGTGCCGCCGGACTTCGCCGGGGTGCGCACCAGCTCGCCGCTCTATGACCGCACCCACCTCAACGTCCTGTCCGAGGAGCTGCGGCTCGCCTCCAACGGCAAGCAGCAGATCGACTGGCTGGTGGGCGCCTTCTTCCAGCACGTCGGACGGCACTACGGACAGGATCTGCCGACCCCGGGCTACGACGCCCTGAACGCCGAGTTCGCCTTTCCGCTCGGACCGAATCCGGTGGGCTTGCCCGACACGCCGTTCTACTCGAACCTCTTCTACACACTGAAGCAGTATGCCGCCTTCGGTGAAGCGACCTGGCACGCCAGCGACCAGTTCTCGGTCACGGCCGGGCTGCGCTACTACAAGTACAGCGAAGACCGCGTGCTCAACTTCAACGGCGTGTTCGCCTCCGACACGCCGCCGGGCGGCATTCCCGGATCGGTCGATTCGAACGGCACATCGCCGCGTCTGATCCTCTCCTACAAGCCGGTGAGCGACGTCGAGCTCTATGCACAGGCCTCGCGTGGCTTCCGCCTGGGGGGCATCAACGACCCGATCAACCTGCCGCTGTGCTCGGCGCAGGACAAGATCATCTTCGGCGGTTACAGCAACTGGAAGGACGAGAAACTCTGGGACTATGAGACCGGCATCAAGTCGCAGTGGCTCGACCGGCGGCTGACCCTGAACGTGGCCGCCTTCTACGAGAACATCGACAACCTGCAGGCCACGGCCACGGCCGGTACCTGCTCCTCGCGACTCGTCATCAACGTGCCGACCTCCCGCAGCGAGGGCGTGGAAGCGGAGCTGTTCGCGCACCCGAACGTCAACTGGGACTTCGGCATCTCGGCGACGGTTCTCGACGCCAAGCTGACCTCCTCGGTCATCTCATCGCTCGGTGTGGTCGGCGGTCTGCAGGACGGCAATCGCCTGCCGACCGCGCCCAGGACGCAGGCCGCGGGCAGCGTCGGCTATACACTGCCGTCGGCTGCCGGGTCCGCGGACCTGTTCGCCAACTTCACCATTCAGTACGTCGGCTCCTCCTACTCGCAGTTCGAGAACGAGGAGCCAGGCTGGGGGCAGATCGGCGGCGCCGGCGATCCGAACGCGGCGCGGCTGATCGCCTACGGCGGTCCGTTGACGGTGAATCAGATCACCTTCAATCCGCTCCTGCCGAGCTACACGCTCGCCAATCTGCGCTTTGGGTTCAAGACCGATCGCTGGCAGGCGGCAGCCTACATCACCAACATCGGTGACAAGAGCGCGGAGCTGGCGCTCGACTACGAGCGTGGCCGCAGCGCCCGCGTCGGCTACCTGACGAACCAGCCGCGGACCATCGGGCTGTACGGCAGCTACAGCTTCTAGAAGCGCACCCGGCGGCAAGGCGCCCGGCTTCGCGCCGGGCGCCTTGTTACGTCCGCGGTTACTGGAACTTGTAGGTGAAGTCGAGACCCGCGGTGATCGGGCGATTCACGAGGTAGCGGACGAAGGCGTTGGTCTGGATGTCGATCTGCGGCTGCGGATCGAGCACCGTCTCCTTGTTGGTGAGGTTGTCCACGTACAGCGACGCGGTCCACTGATTGCCCGCGACGCCGAGGCGCGCGTTCAGGAAAGCGTACGCCGGCAGGTGCACCAGGAAATTGTTGATGTTGAGCAGCGTCAGGGTCTCGCCGTACGGCTGGTCCGTGCGGGTGCCGACGTAGTCGCCCTCGAGCGAGCCGATCAACGACAGGTCATTGCTGAGCGGATGCTTCCAGCGCAGCGTCGCAGAGGCGGTGACATCCGGGATATCCGGGATGGCATAGCCGCTGGGGAATCCCGTGATGGCGCTGTCGGCGGTGAACTCCGCATTGGTGTAGCCGAAGTTGGCGCCGAGCGTCCACTCGCGCGACAGCAGCGCCTGCAGTTCCGCTTCCAGACCGTAGATACGCGCATCGGCGCCGTTGGCGCTGATGCCGAAGCCGGCGAGGTTGGTGGCGACCTGCGGATTCGTCCAGCGCTCGTAGTAGGCCGAGACGTTGAGGATCAGGTGCTTATCCAGCAGCTCGGCTTTCTCGCCGACCTCGTAGTTCCACACCGAGTCCGAGGAGAAGGTCGCCGGCGCCTGCAGCAGCAGGCCCGCCTGCGGGCCGACGAAGCACTGCGCGGGGCCGATCAGCAGCAGCTTCTGCTGCAGGCTGCACTCGTTGCCCGTCACCACCGAGTTCGGATTCGGCGGCAGCGCCACCGGAATCGGCTGATTCACGCCGCCGAGACGGAAGCCCTTGGCGATCGTGGCGTACAACAGCACGTCCGGGGTGAGCTTCCAGTCGAGGTCGAACTTGGGGTCCGTGCCGCTCGCCGTGTTGGAAGTACCGGTGTTGTAGGGAGCGGTGTTCCCCAGGCCGGCATTCACCGTGAACACGCCGAACTCCAGGTTGCTCTGCGCGAGGCTGTAGTGGTAGTGGCGCAGTCCCACGGTGCCGGTGAGGTCCGGGGTGAATTGCCAGGAGATTTCCCCGAACTGGGCGTTCTGCGTGATGGTCTGCGGCTGATAATCGACATACAGGTTGGGGCCGCCGAGGATCGCGCCCGCCTGCGGGGCGATCGCCCACTCGTCCCACTCGGAATACAGGTCCTGGTAGAACAGGCCCACGATCCACTGCAGCGGTCCGGGCGCGGTCGAGGTGAGGCGCAGCTCCTCGCTGAACTGCCGGGTGTAGTCCTTCTCGGTCACCGACGGGCCGTTGGGAGCGGGGCCGGTCGGCCCGACGCCGAGTGGGTTGCCGGCGGCGTCGAAGCCATAGTCGTATTGCGGGAAGCCGAAAGCCGCCTCGTTCTCCTCGGTCGCGTCCTGCGAGATGAGCGTGTTGCGGCCCCACAGTGCGGTCGCCGAGGTGACCAGGAAGGCCGGCGCCTGATATTCGATCTTCAGGCTGCCGAGGGTGAACTTGTCCTCCTGCGGCTCGGCCGAGTCGTACGGCTCCCAGTGGGCGAGCGTGTCCGGAGTGCCCGGGTGGGTCGGGTTGCCATTGACGTCCGCGGCATCCGGCGCGCCCTGCCGGGTCAGCTGATACATCGCCATCGGCGTGATCGACAGGTTGTCGTTCGGCTTCCACAGGAGCGAGATGCGCGCCGAGTCGATCGTCGTGGTGTTGGCGCCGTTGATCTGCTCCGCCACCGGGTAGCTGTAGAAATTGGCCGGGCGCGACACGTTCGGGAAACCGCCGGCCGGCGTGTCGACCGGCGCGCCGTCGGCCAGCACCAGCCGCTTGATCCAGCCGCTCTGGGAGATCTCCGAGCCGACGATGCGCAGCGCCGCGCTGTCGCCGACCGGCAGGTTCACCATGCCGTTGACCTTCTGGTTGAAGTCGCCGCCGGAGCCGGTGTAACCGACGTCGACCTCGCCCGAGGCTGCGAAGGCGTTGAGTTGCGGCGGATTGGGCACGAGCTTCACGGTACCGCCCATGGAGCTCGAGCCGTACAGCGTTCCCTGCGGACCGCGCAACACCTCGACGCGGGCGAGGTCGTAAAGAGTCGGATCGATCTCTTCCTTGCCGAGCTGCGCCGAGGCAGGCGAGGACAGCGGCGTCTCGTCGAGATAGAAGCCCACCTGCGAGGTATTGCCGCCGGCGGAGTTGAGTCCGCGCATCTCGAACTCGGTCTGACCGGGTCCGGAGGTGCGCATCGAGATGCCGGGCACCGAGGTGGCGAGGGAATTGAAGTCGACGATGCCGCGGTCGCTGATCTCCTCGGCCGTCACCGCAGTGATGCTCGCGCCCGTGCTTTGCACGTCGGTCGAGCGTTTGGTCGCCGTGACCACGACTTCCTGGAGCTGATCTCCGGAGGCGCTGGCCTGGGCCTGAGCCTGAGCGTAGGCACTTCCCGCGAGCGCGAGCGCGAGCACGAGTGCGGTCGCGACTGCCTGCGCGATTCTGTTGCCTGCTGAAGTAGAAATCATCGTCGCTCCCCTTCCGTCAGCTGCGGTGCGCGCGAGCCACGCCTCGCCGGACCACCCATGTTGGATGTTTCATTATACTGGCGGAAGCAACTCGAAGAATCGATCCGCCGTTGTAGATTCGCGACACCTGGGAGGCGCCCGTGTTGAATTCACGCATCCTCAAGCTCGCCGTCGGCGCGTGTGCGTTCGGCGCGGCGCTGGCATCGGCAGCGCCGCCGGCACCGTCAGGGAACGCCGTGGATCGGGACCTGATGGAGGTCAACATTACGCAGCTGCACCGCTATTACGAGCAGCACCGTTACACGGTGTCACAAGTGGTGGATTGGTATATCAGCCGCATCCAGCGCTACAACGGCGTCTACAAGCCCATCGAGCAACTGTTCGACACCGAGGCGCGCGCTGCCGCGGCGCGCGAAGACCGCGAGGCTGCCGCAGCACACGGTGCGTTGTGGGGCGTGCCGATCGTCATCAAGGCCAACACCAGCATCCAGGGCAAGGTGACGACCAATGGCTGGGAGGGCTTCGTCGTGCCCGGGCACGAGCTCATCGCGCCGCGCGACGCCACGATCGTCGCCAGGCTCCGCGCCGCGGGCGCGATCATCCTCGGACATTCCAACATGCCGGACTTCGCCAATTCCGACACCACGCGCTCGAGTTCCTTCGGCCGCACCGGCAACGCCTACGACGTGCGCTTCTCGCCCGGTGGCTCCTCCGGCGGCACGGTCACCGCGGTCACGGGCAACATGGCGATGCTCGGCAGCGGCACCGACACCGGCAACTCGATCCGTATGCCCTCCGGTACCAGTGCGCTGATCGGCGTGTTCCCGACCCGCGGGCTGGTGAGCATCGCCGGGATCGCACCTCTCGACTGGCTGCTCGATAACACCGGGCCGATCGCCCGCAACGTGACGGATGCGGCGATCGCGCTCGATGTGATGGCGGGGGAGGACCCGCTCGATCCGGTCACGCAGGGCTCGGCCGCCAGGGCACAGCGCGGGCCATACACGCAATATCTCAGGAGCGATGCGCTCAGGGGCAAGCGCTTCGGCGTGCCGGCCTTCATCCTCGCCGGCATCGGCATCCCGTTCCGTGGCACGCCGGCGGCGGTCTCCGAGATCGCCGCAGAGAAGCATGCAGACGAGGAGGCCTGGCCGCTCGATCCGCGCACGCGCGCTGCCTTCATGAAGGCGATCGGGGAGCTGCGCGCGCTCGGCGCCACCGTGGTGATCGATGAGGCGGTGCTGCCGGAAGCTTTCGCACGCCGGGCCTGGCGCATCGCCACCTATCCCTACGGGCGCGAGGGCACGGACCTGTTCCTGAAGAACTTCGGGCCGGCGGAGTATCACTCGAGCGCCGACTATGAGCGGGTCATGGGCGCGCCGCTCGGCGCTCCCATGATCGGCACCGAGCCGGCGAAGTCCGAATTCGAGTTCGGCGCGGTGAGGATCACGCAGCGAACGCTCGAGACCGACCCGGACGCGGAGCGCAACTTCCTTGGCCCGCGCCGGCGCGTGCTTCAGGAGTACCTCGATACCATGGACCGACTGCACCTCGACGCTTACCTCTATCCGTCGAGCCAGATGCCGCCGGTCGATGAGACGATGCCGCAGTACGGCCAGGTCACCGACGGGCCGCACTCGGCCACCAGCTGGGTGAACATGCTGGGCGTTCCTGCCGTGGTCGTGGTCGGCGGCTTCTACGACAGCGGCCTGCCCTTCGGCATGGAGTTCTCAGGCCGTCCCTTCCGGGACGGCGACCTGCTCGGTATCGCCTACGCCTGGGAGCAGGGGACGCATCACCGCCATCCGCCGGTGCTGGTGGATAGCGGTCTGCTGCCGGACGCCCGCTAGATTCTGAAGCGTTCCTTGAGCTCGCCGGCCATGCGGCGGCTCACGGCGAGCGGCGCCGCGCAGCCGCGCAGGCGCACGAAGTGCTGCCCTTCGGGGTTGCGCTCGATGGCCTCGAGATACTTTACTGCCACCAGCGCGTTGCGGTGGATGCGCACGAATGCCGCGCCGAACTCGCTCTCCAGGAGGCGCAGCGAGTCCTCGATCAGGTCCTCGCCGTGCGTGTGGCGCACGGTGGTGTATTTCTGGTCGGCGAGGAAGTACTGCACCTCCTCAACCGGGATGAGCTTCAGTCCCTCGCGGTGGCGCGCGGCGATGTGGCTGCGCCGCTCGCCGCCGCCCGCGGCCGCGAGCTTCTGCAGCTGTGCGCGTGTCAGGCGCCCGGCGCGCACCACCGCCGTGGCGAGCTGCTCCTTGCGTACCGGCTTCAGCAGATAACCGACCGCGTGCGCCTCGAAGGCCTCCACCGCGTACTCATCGAAGGCGGTGGTGAAGATCACCGCCGGCGGCTCATCGAGCAGCGCCAGGTGGCGCGCGGCCTCGAGGCCGTCGATGCCCGGCATGCGCACATCCAGCAGCACGATGTCGGGGGACAGATCGTGAGTAAGAGCCAGCGCCTCGGCGCCGCTCAGCGCCTCGCCCACCACCCGCACCTCGGCGATCTCGGCGAGCAGGCTCTTGAGACGCTCGCGCGCCGGCGACTCGTCGTCGACGATCAGCACCTTGAGAGTGACCGCGCTCACGGGATCTTCTCGATCAGCGGGAAGCGCAGCGTGACGATGTACTCACCGTCGAAGGTCCCGGACTTCATCAGCGCCCGCTCGCCATACATGAGCTCGAGGCGCTCACGGATGTTGGCGAGCGCCAGGCGGTTGCCGTCGCGCTGCTGCGGACCGGTACCGAGGGGATTACGCACCACCACGGTGATGAGCCCGGCGTTGATCTCGCCGGTGATGGTCACCGTGCCGCCCGCGGGCCGTGGCTCGATGCCGTGATAGATCGCGTTCTCCAGCAGCGGCTGGATCATCAGACCCGGCACCAGCGCCTGGCCGGGGAGCGACTCGGTGCGCCAGTCGACGGTGAGGCGCTTCCCCAAGCGCAGCTGCTCCATGCGCTGGTAGGTGCGCGCCACCTCGAGCTCCTCGGCCAGCGTGATGGTGTTGTAACGCTCACTCAGCGTGGCACGAAACAGGTCGGCGAGGTCCTGCACCGCGCTCTCGGCGCGCGGCGGGTCGGTGCGCGTCAGGGCGGCGATGGTGTTCATGCTGTTGAAGAGGAAGTGCGGGCGGATGCGCGCCTGCAGCGCGTGGACGCGCGCGGCCGCGCGTAGCTCGACGCTCACCCGCCATTCGTGCGAGACGTAGAAGTAGCGCAGCGCCAGCCCGCTCACCACCAGCCCGATCCACACGTTGCGCATCACGAAGCCGAGCGGGCTCGCCGGAAAGAGCGCCGCACCGCCGGAGTCGATCACCATGTGGCTGCGGCCCAAGCCGTAGGCGCACAGCGAGATGACGGCGACCAGCAGCGTGAGCAGCGCCAGCACCGCCGCCGAGCCGGCCGCGACCGTGAGGCGCGACAGCGGGCGCCGCAGCACGCACAGCAGGCCCGACCCGGCGAGCCCGATCCACAGCAGCAACAGCGAGGTACGCACCAGGTCGGTCCACAGGTCCACCGCCGAGCTCTGCCGCGCCAGCGTCAGCACGATCGCGGTGAGCTCCACGATCAGCACTACGGCGAGCGTGGCGCGCGAGGTGCAGAAATCCGGGAGATAGAGCGAGCGCCGCTGGCCGTCGTCGGCGTTCATGGGGCGCGCGGCGGTGGGGCGCTCATGATGTTGGTGCGCTCGAAGAGCTCGGCCTTCAGGCGGAAGGTGGCGGAGATGTCCTCGTCGCCGTAACCGCGTGCCACCAGCTCCGCGTACTCCTGCAGCATGCGCTCGACCACCGGCAGCGCCACGCCAAAGCGCGCCGCCATGTCGTGGCAGATGCGCAGGTCCTTCTCGTGCAGCCGCACGCGAAAGCCCGCCGGGTAGGCGCCGCGCGCCATGTTGGGAGCACGGTGCACGAAGTACCAGGAGGAGCCGGCGCCCTTGCCGAGGGTGTCGATGAGGATGGGCAGCGGCAGCCCCTGGGCACGCGCGAAGGCCATGGCCTCGGCGACCGCTTCGATGATCCCGGCGCACATGATCTGGTTGGTGGCTTTGGCCGCCGCACCGGCGCCCACCGGGCCGAAGAGGCTGATGGTCTTGCCGAGCGCTTCCAGCAGCGGCCGGGCGCGCGCGAAAGCCTCGGGCGTGCCGCCCGCCATGATGGCGAGCGTGCCGTCGCGTGCTCCCTCGACGCCGCCCGACACCGGACAGTCGAGGAACTCCACCCCCCTGGGCTCGAGGAGCTCCGCGGCCTGGCGCGCCGTCTCCGCGCTCACCGTGGAGCAGTCGATCATGAGCGTGCCGGACCTGAGGCCGGGTGCCAGCGCGCGCGTCACCTCGAGGAGATCGGCATCGGCGGACACGCACGACACCACCGCGTCGACCTGAGGGGCGAGCTCGGCGAGGGTTGCGGGAGCGGCGACTTTGAGCTCGGCGGCGAGCGCGCTCGCCTTCGAGGCGGTGCGGTTCCAGACCGCGGCGAGCATTCCGGCGCGGCTCAGGTTGCGCGCCCTACCAGCGCCCATGGCGCCGAGACCGACGAAACCTGCGCGCATCTGTATCGGCATCCCGGTGCGCTCACGCACCTCGTGCGGCCGGCGGGCCGCGCACCAACACTATAGAGCCAAAGCACGCGCCCACGGAATCGCCCGCCGCGCGGTGCGCGGAGGCTGAGGCCGTCAGGGCGTCAGGGTGAGGTCGCGGGCTGGGGTTTGACCTGGGGCTCGGGGACCGGCTTCGGCTCGGGTATCGCCTGGTCGGGCTTCCACTCCGGCACGCTGCCGCAAGCCAGCTGCACGTCCTTACGGGCCTGTTCGCGGTAGCCGTCGGCCTCGGAATCGGACATGTAGTCGCGCTCGCCGTCCTTGCCTTCCTTGTAGACACGCCGCGACTCGATCGCCTTCATGTAGCGCTGCTTGGCGAAGCTGCACTGCGCGTCGCGCGCCTTGGCGACGTCCTGCTGCGTGGCGCGGGCATTGTCCTGGTCGGTCGGCGTCTGCGCGAAGCGGTTGTTCGCGGAAGCGGTGCTCGGCCCGGAAGGAGCCTGGCCCGAGTCCGGACGCGGCTTCACGGTCTTGATGACCACCGATCCGGGGACCCACTCATCGCTGTAGTGGACCACCCCCTCGGCATCGACCCAACGGAAGACGTCGGCGCGGGCAACGGTGCACGTGCCGGCAAGAATCAGGGCGGTAATCGATACGAGTCGCAACATAAGGGCCTCCGCCACGGCAGTATGGCGGCACACCCCCCGCTCGACCTTTGAAGTGCGTCACACCGCGACAGGGGAAGGGCCGCCGGCGGTCACACCATACAAAGACGGCACCGGGAGCGCCAGCCTGGAGCTACAGGTCGTAGGCCCGTTCGCCGTGGGAGGTGATGTCGAGGCCCTCGCGCTCCTCCTCCTCCGGGACCCGCAGGCCTACGAGCAGCTTCACCAGGTAGAAGGCCGCAAAGGCGACCACGGCCGTCCACACGAATACCAGGCTCACGGCCTTAAGCTGGATGAAGAACTGCTCGAGGATACCGGGATAGCCGCTCGCGCCGGTCACATAGTCGGCGGTCGAGCCGGGACCGCCGAGCGCGGGCGCATTGAAAATGCCGGTCATGAGCGCACCGAAGACCCCACCGAGCGCATGTACGCCGAACACATCGAGCGAGTCGTCCGCCCGGATGAGGCGCTTCAATCCCGTCACGCCCCACAGACACACGACGCCGACTCCGAGACCGATGGCGAAGGCGCCGGGGATGCCGACGTTGCCCGCAGCCGGCGTGATCGCCACGAGCCCGGCGACCGCGCCCGAGGCCGCGCCCAGCATCGAGGGCTTGCCCTTGAGCCACCACTCGGCCGCGATCCACGACAGCACGGCGCAGGCGGTGGCGAGATAGGTGTTCATGAAGGCGAGCGCAGCCGAGCCGTTGGCCTCGAGCGCCGAGCCCGCGTTGAAGCCGAACCACCCGAACCATAGGAGCGAGGCGCCGACCATCGTCATGGTGAGGTTGTGCGGCGCCATCGGCTCGCGGCCGAAGCCGACGCGCTTGCCGAGCACGATGGCGCCGACCAGACCCGCGACGCCTGCGTTGATGTGCACCACCGTGCCGCCGGCAAAATCCAGTGCCCCCCATTGCCACAGCAGTCCCCCGGTGGCGCTCACCGCAGCAGCCGTGGCCTGGGAGGTGAAGGCATCGGGACCCGGCCAGTACCACACCATGTGCGCGATCGGCACGTAGCTGAAGGTGAACCACAGCGTGAGAAACAGCAGTACCGCCGAGAATTTCATGCGCTCGACGAGAGAACCGAGGATCAGGCAGCAGGTGATCGCGGCGAAGGTGGCCTGGAAGGCGACGTACACCAGCTCATAGAGCGGGGTGTTGCGGCTGAAGGTCGAGGTGGTGGCGAAGGCCCCGGTCGCGGAGTTGAACGTACCGGCGAGGAACAGGCGGCTGAAGCCGCCGATGATGGCGTTGCCCTGGGTGAAGGCGAGCGAATAGCCGTACACGCACCATAGCACGGTGATGAGCGAGAATCCGACGAACAC
>Ga0335076_10006102_pt1 | contig 12149 bp, 11 predicted proteins | sample Lox_Sample_25_FD_206717 | JGI IMG/M metagenome (GOLD analysis project Ga0335076, IMG submission 206717) | Soil microbial communities from Loxahatchee National Wildlife Refuge, Florida, United States - Lox_Sample_2.5 | ecosystem: Environmental > Terrestrial > Soil > Wetlands | place: USA...
CAACGAATTCCGCCCTGCCCCACGCACCCAGCAGGCGTGGACCGGAACCTATCACGACGAAGGGCGCGAACTGCGCGCGTTCGACCGCATCCGCGAGGACAGTCCGTTCCCGCGCGCCGGCAAACGTAACAAGCGCGGGAAGAAGAGACGTGGAGGCGGCGCCGGGCAAGCCAACGCGCAACGGCCGCATGATCGCCAGCCGCGTTTCGGCAATCCCAACAGCGCCGGGCAGCCCGGGTCGTATCAGTCACGCCCGGCATGGCTGAACGAAAACGCGGGAAAGGCGAAACGCCCCAACAAGCGGCGCGGCAACAATCCCAATCAGGGTTGGCGCCCGCCGGTGACCGGCGGCTACCCGGCGCAGGGTCACGGGCCGCAATCCTCGCGGCGTCCGGATGGTCAACTCCCGCGCGACGATATCGGCAACCGCCTCCCGTCGCCGGACGCACGTCCTCCGCGCGGCCGCGGCAAACAGCGTCGGCCGCGCGGCTAGATCACTCCGCAACTTCAGTCGAGCTTGAGCGCCTTCTTGTCGCTCTCGCGCCGCTTCTGCTCCTTGGCGTTGTACTCGGCGATGCAGTTGTCCTTCTTCACCATCACGCACTCGAGGTATTCGCTCGCCTCGACCAGTGCGGCGCGGATCGCCTTGCCGGCCGGCGTGTTTTCCTCATGCGCGAGGCTGCCACCGAAGCCGCCGCGATAGACGCCGACGGAAACGCCGCTGCTCTTGCTGCGCCCCTCGACGGTGCGCGAGAAGTCGATGTCGCCCGTCGTGGTGTTGATGACGCGCAGGTCGATGGCCATGTACGCCTCCGCCGACTTGCCGCCCAGGCCGATGCCGTGAAAGCTGAACGCGCCACCGGTGCTGGAGGTGTTCTCCTGGTACGCGCTGACGGTGCCGGTTATGAGGTATTGCGCGCCGGTGATCTTCCCGATCTTGGCGCCCGTACCGGCCGCGACGCGACCCGACGCGCCGAGATTCTGCTCTTCGAGAACGTTCTGCAGCTTCTGCCGCTCGACGACGTGGAAGCTGCCGCTCGAGGACAATTCGTTGGACAGCATTCCCGACAATTCCCAGCCGACGCCGCCACTCCACCAGCCGGCAGCCGTCTGGTTCGTGAACTCCGCCACCCCCACCGTGGGCCTGCCGTCGCCGGCAGCGACCGCGCTACCCGCGGCGGCGACGCCGATCAGTGCCGCTGCCAAAACCGATACTCGCATCTTCATGGTCTACTCCCCGTCAAATGGAATTTGCTCAACATCCTGGCAAGCCGAAACCACATCCCCATTCTAGCAGGATGCGAGGCGCTACCAGCCGTCCCACATTTGGCCTGGACTGCGGCAGTCTCACCCGGAAAAAAACGTCATCCCGTGCACGCGGCCATCACCCGGCCGGCGTATGCTCACCCGTCCATAAACGACCGAAAGGACACTGGGAGAACACGCCGATGACGTTTCGTTGCCTGGTCAAGCTCGCAGCCGCCCTCCTTCCTACCAACGCTGCGGCGAGCGCACATGCGACGCCTGCGGTCACGGAGGATTCAGCGGCGATTCATTGGCTGCGCTCGGACACCGATGCCTTCGCCCGGGCCAAAGCCGACCACAAGTTCGTGATCCTGTACCTGGAAGCGGTCTGGTGCCACTGGTGCCACGTCATGGATGAGAAGAGCTACGGCAACCCGGCCGTCCGCGCCGAGATTCTCGCGCACTACGTGCCGCTGCGCATCGACCAGGACCTGCGGCCCGATCTCTCCGACCGCTACCGCGATTACGGCTGGCCGGCGACGGTCGTCTTCGCATCCGACGGCACCGAAATCGTCAAGCGCCAGGGTTTCATCGAACCGCAACGGTTCCTGCGCCTGCTCAAGGCGATCGAGGTCGATCCGTCACCCGAAGCCGCCGACAGCGCGGACGCCGGCGCCGGTATCGCGCCGGCCAGCGCCCTGGACGACCCGACTCGCACCGAACTCGTCAAGCGCCACCACGACGCCTACGACGAGAAGCTCGGCGGACTCGACATCGGCCAGAAGTATCTCGACCGCGACAGCGTCGAGTACGCCATCACGCGCGCACTCGCCGGCGACGACGCCGAGGCCGCGCGCGCCCGGCAGACGCTGGACGCCGCGCGTGCGTTGTTCGATCCGGCGTGGGGCGGCGTCTATCAGTACTCGACCTACGGCGACTGGAAGCACCCGCACTACGAGAAGCTCGCCACGATCCAGGGCCAGTACCTGCGCGTCTATGCGCTCGCATCGGCGGCCTTCAGCCGTCCGCAGGACGCGCAGGCCGCACACGACATCCGGCGCTACCTCGACGCGTTCCTCAGGAGCCCCGAAGGCGCGTTCTATGCGAGCCAGGATGCCGACCTGAAACCCGGGGAACACTCGAGCGACTATTTCGCCCTCGGCGATGCGAAGCGGCGTGCGCAAGGCGTGCCGCGCGTGGACAAGCATCTGTACTCGCTGCACAACGGCCAGGTCATCGAAGGCCTGGCTGCGTGGACCGAAGTCAGCGGCGACGCGGAGGCCCTCGCCGAGGCGAGGAACGCCGCGGAGTGGATCGTCGCGCACCGCGCGCTTGCCGGCGGCGGCTTCCGCCACGACGAGAGCGACGCTGCGGGTCCCTACCTCGGCGACTCGCTCGCCATGGGCCGGGCGTTCCTTGCCCTGTACCGGGCCACCGCCGACCGCGCCTGGCTGGCGCGTGCGAGCGCCGCTGCCGATTTCATCGCGGCGAATTTCACGCGCCCTAATGGTGGCTTCGTCAGCGCAAGGTCCACGGGTCCGATCGCCGCACAGCCGCAAACCGAGGAGAACATCTCGCTCGCCCGCTTCGCCAACCTGCTCGCCCGCTACGACGGCAGGTCCGAGCATCGGGCGCTCGCCGAAGCCGCCCTGCGCTATCTCGCGGCGCCGAAGATTGCCCTCGCCGAGCTCACCGAACCCGGTATCCTGCTTGCCGACGCCGAGCTGCACACCGACCCGCTGCACTTGACCGTGAGCGGCGCCAAGGGCGACCCCGAGGCGGCTGCGCTATTCTCCACATTGCAGCACCTTCCACAATGGTACAAGCGCATCGACTGGTGGGATCGTCGTGAAGGCGACCTACCGAACCCCGACGTGAGCTACCCGCCGACCAAACGCGCCGCCGCATTCGTCTGCACCGAGAACCGCTGCTCGCTGCCGATGTACAAGGCCGAGCAGATCGCCGAATTCCTGAAAAGTTCCCGCGCGAAAACGTAAATGTCCGGGTTAACGTGCGTGCAACGCCGCGTTAACCGCACGCACATGGGTGCCGCGTATCCTGCGTGGGCAATCACCGCAGGAGAAGATCATGCGCAGCGTACGCACCCAAGAATCGATGATGCTCGGCTATGCCATCGAACGCCTCGCCGAATTCGACGACGCCGGTCTGACGCGTTCGATCCGCTACGAAGTCATGAGCCCGGAGACCGGCGCGGTTCTCGCCAGCCTCACCAGCCTTCGCGCCGCGCGCCGATTCGTGGTTGCCCGCGAACTGGGCGCGGCACGCGCCGACCGGCAGAACCAGCGGACCATGCTGATCGCGTAAACCGCCAGGCTCGCCTGAACAGGGATGATTGTCTACGACAGGCGGAAGTCGTCGGCATCCATCCACGCCGGGAAGCGCTCGCGGTGCGCCGCGAGCGACGATGCGTCGAGACTCGCCGTGATCACCTGCTCCTGCGCGCCCAGTTCCACGAGCGGCTGGCCGAGGAAGTCGAGCACGGCGCTGTCGCCCGAATACGCGAGGTTGTTGCCATCGGTGCCGACGCGGTTCAGTCCGATGCAGTAACTGAGGTTTTCGATCGCGCGCGCACGCAGCAGCGTGCGCCACGCGTGCGCTCGCGCCGCCGGCCAGTTGGCCACGAACAGGCAAACGTCATAGTCAAAACCTGCGGCGCCGTGACGGTTGCGGATATAGACCGGGAAACGCAAGTCATAACAGACCAGCGGACAAAGTTTCCACCCACGCCATTCCACGACGAGTTTCGCATCACCCGCCGCGTAGCGCTCGTGCTCGCCGGCGTAACGGAACAGGTGGCGCTTGTCGTAATGCCACACGCCGCCTTCCGGCGTGACGAACAGCAGGCGGTTGAACACGCGCCGCTCGCCGCCCTCGCCCACCCGCAACTGCACGCTGCCCGTCACGGCGGCGCCGAGCCCGTGCGCCTGCTCGCGTAGCCAGGCGACCGTTGCACCATCCATTGTTTCGGCGTCGTGGATGGCCTCGTTCGAGAACCCGCTGGTGAACGTCTCCGGCAGGACGATGAGGTCCGTCTGTCCGCGCAGCGGCCGCATCAGCGCGCCGTAATACTCACGGTTGCCGGCGGGATCGTGCCAGCGCGTGGCCCCTTGTACCAGAGAAACCCTCAGAGCCTGCATAGGCGCTCGGCCGCCGCGTTGAGGGTCTGATCGTTCTTGGCAAAGCACAGGCGCACGATGCGCGCGTTCGGCGGCGTTTCGTAGAACGCCGAGACCGGGATCGCGGCGACGCCCGCTTCGCGCACGAGCCACTCGCTGAAGTTGAGATCGTCCTGCATGCTGATCGCGGAGTAGTCCACGAGCTGGAAGTACGCGCCCTTCACCGGCAGGATCTTGAACTTCGACGGCGCGATCAGCGCGCGGAACTGGTCACGCTTGGCCTGGTAGAACGCCGGCAGTTCGAGGTAGTGCCGCGGATCGCGCTCGAGCGCTTCCGCGAACGCCCATTGCGCGGGATTGAACGTGCAGAACGTCAGGTACTGGTGCACTTTGCGGAATTCCGCGCTCATCTGCGACGGCGCGATGCAGTAGCCGACTTTCCAGCCGGTGCAGTGATAGGTCTTGCCGAAGGAGCTCACGACAAAGCTGCGTGCGGCGAGCTCCGCGTGACGCAGCACGCTCTGATGCGCCGCGCCGTCGAAGATGATGTGCTCGTACACCTCGTCGGACAGCACGATTGCCTCGGTCCCGCGCAGGATCTCCGCGAGCGCATCGAGATCGGCCGCCTCCAGCACCGCGCCAGACGGATTGTGCGGGGAGTTGATGATGACGAGGCGCGTCTTCTTGCCGATGGCATCCTTCACGCGCTGCCAGTCGACGGAAAAATCCGGCAGGCGCAACGGAACGTGCACCGTCCTTCCGCCCGCCAGCTCGACGGCCGGCTCGTAGCTGTCGTAGCACGGGTCGAGCACGATCACTTCCTCGCCGGCGCGCACCGTCGCCGCGATAACCGCGAACAGCGCCTCGGTCGCACCGCTCGTGACCGTCACTTCGGTGTCGGCACTTACCTTGCGTCCGTACAGCCGCTCGGTCTTCAGCGCGATCTGCTCGCGCAGCTTCGGGATGCCGGTCATGGGCGCGTATTGGTTCTTGCCCGAATTCATCGCCGCGGCGAGCGCGTCGCGCAGCGATTGCGGCCCTTCGAAATCCGGAAAGCCCTGACCGAGATTCACCGCCTTGTGCTCCATCGCCAGCTGCGACATCACGCTGAAGATGGTCGTGCCGACCCTGGGCAATTTCGTGCGGATCTGCATCGCGTCTCGCCGAGTCCGGATGGCCAAACAGACGGGCGATGTTAGCACGAACCCCTGTGGCGGCTAGGTGCTCAGCCTGCGTCCCACATACACACAATACGGCGCGCGCACGAGCGGCATGTACGCAAGCGCCGCGCGCGCATGCCGGAGAGTCCTCGAGGTGAAACGTGCGACGTACGTTGGCGAACCACTTCCAGTGCTCGCCCACCCGGCCTGCGCAAACGGCGACAGATCTGCACGCAGAGCGCGCAGAAGTCCTTCCGCGACAGACGTCAGGGGGCGCTGCCCTGTGCGCGCACCATGCTCCAGCCGGGAATGGCGCCGGTCTCGACGGCGCGGTCAAGCGCTTCCTTGGCCACGCCGAACAGATCCGGACCAATGTCCGGTTCGACGTCGCGCCCGCAGTCGGTCAGATGGAATTCGTCGGGCCTGTCACCGGGCTCCGCACACAGACCGCTGGCTGCAGCGATCGAGTGGATCGTTCCCGCATCGGCGCGGCACTGAATCACGCCGACAACCATTCGATAGCGTGGCATGGAGCGAACTCACGGAAGCGGGGAAGGCCCGACCCTAGCGCGTGATTGTTTCAGGATCGTGTCACGCGCATCTCCAAAAGAAACAGGTGGAGAAAACCGAAGATAAAACGATGTGTTATGCAACCTTTCTCGACCAATGTCTGACTCGAGAAACTTATGCCAAGGACCTGCGCGGATCTACATTCTCCGTCCGCATGGCGGATGCGGCGGCTCCCCGGCGAGGCGTCGTCAGGTCGATATGGTTGAGGTCGAGAAGCGCGCCTTGCGCAACGGATCCGCCGTCCAGTGCAGTCGTTCCGGTCTCAGGAAAGCTTCTGCAAGAACGGTAGCCATACGCCCGTGTACGCCGAAACTATTCCGAAGCCCATGATGGCTGTCAGAAAGAGCAGGCAGCCCGCCATGACATAGCGGCCGCGCGCCTGCGCCGTGTCCTGCACGCGCAAATACAGCTCCAGAATGGCGAGCGGCAACAGATAGCAGCCGAAAGCCCACGACAGATCGAACCAGCCATCGAATTGCCTTGTCATGCCAACCGGCGCCTGATTGAAAACGGTCCACCCGAAGATGCCGATACGCTGGAACCAGACTCCGTTTGCCACGATGAAGGTGCGCAGCGCGTAGCGGCGATGCGAATGGATCGCACGTGCACGCGCCGCGCGCCAGGCCGATAGCGCGAACACGATAATCAGCACGGCGTCGATGCTGGTGGCCAGTCCGGCGGTCAGATTGGCACGACTGCCCCGCCACCAGATCATGTACAGCCCGCTGATTGCTCCCGCGATCGCTGTCAGTATGAACAGCCGGCCATTCCAGCGATGCACGCAGACGAAGCGCGTTCGTACATACGGAACCAACTGCAATGCCCCGCCAAAAGTGACGATCGCCGCAAGTAATACGTGCGCTGCAAACGCGAGGTTTCCCGCCGTATCACCGGCGACATATCCCTTGAGCAGTACGGTGTTCTTGCTCCAGGCGGCGAAGTCCCCGCGCAGCGTCGCGGCATCGTAGAATGCGGCGATGTAGTGCAGGAACGCCCATTGGCCGAGAAGCGCAGTGACGAACCAGAGCTGCGCGGCAGCTGACAAGGTAGCGTTCGCGCCGCCAACACCTCGGGAGTTCGAGGCCCCGCCAGCAGCGGTTTGTGGCATGGCAATGGTCATGGGACAGCAATTCAGGCTGTCTGCGGATGGAAGTGGTGCCCGGGGCCGGACTCGAACCGGCATGACCGTTTCCGGTCGAGGGATTTTAAGTCCCTTGCGTCTACCAATTTCGCCACCCAGGCGGAAGGCAGACGCGATTCTAGCTCCATGGGAGAGCGAAGACGTCCGGATGGAGGCCAGGGTCGGAATCGAACCGGCGTACACGGCTTTGCAGGCCGCTGCATGACCACTCTGCCACCTGGCCATCCGTCATCTGTTGCCGCACTCGCGGCAGCCTTCCATGGATCTCCTCCGCTCGGCATCCTGCCTCGCCCTCATCCATCGCACGCGATGCGCTTCAACGCATCGCGTCAGCGCTCCGGATTCGACCACTCTGCCACCTGGCCATCCGTCATCTGTTGCCGCACTCGCGGCAGCCTTCCATGGATCTCCTCCGCTCGGCATCCTGCCTCGCCCTCATCCGTCGCACGCGATGCGCTTCAACGCATCGCGTCAGCGCTCCGGATTCGACCACTCTGCCACCTGGCCATCCGTGTGGCGTACGCGCAGCGTAAGCGCGCATCGCCCAAAAAACAAAACCCCGGTTGGCCCGAGGTTCTGGAGAATCTGGAGCGGGAAACGAGACTCGAACTCGCGACCCCGACCTTGGCAAGGTCGTGCTCTACCAACTGAGCTATTCCCGCGCGAGACCGCGCATTATACGGTTTGCGCGGCGCATCGCAACCCGGCCAGAAGACTCAGAAGCGGTCGCCCTGGCCTCGCAGCAGCGGCCAAGCGGCGCGCACGTAGACGAGTCCGGACCAGATGGTCAACGCAGCGGCCAGGCCGAGCAGCACTTCGCCGACATGGAACAGGCCGTAGCCGTCCAGGTCCTTCTGGTACAGCAGGACGACCAGTGCGACGAGCTGGGCGATCGTCTTGACCTTGCCGATCCCGGCGACGCGCACGCGTGCGCGCTCGCCGATCTGCGCCATCCACTCGCGCAGCGCGGAAATCGTGATCTCGCGGCCGACGATGATCGCCGAGATCACCGCGAGGGGAACGGTCGGATTGTCCTGCACGAGCAGAAACAGGGTCGTCGCCACCATCAGCTTGTCGGCGACCGGATCGAGGAATTCGCCGAATTTGCTGTACATGCCGAATCGGCGCGCGATCCAGCCGTCGAGCCAGTCGGTGAGCGCCGCAGCGATGAAGATCGCCGAGGCGGCGATGTTGGCACCGTGGAACGGTGCGTAGAACACGATGACCATGACCGGCAACAGCGCGATCCGGAACAGCGTGAGTATCGTGGGCAGGGTCAGGCGCATCGGGCGTCCATTCTATGTGACATCTTCGCAGCTCATCCGTGGAAGACTCCATAAATTCGCGCCGCCAGCTCGCGGCTGACGCCCTTCACCTTGGCCAGTTCCTCGATGCCCGCGGCGGCCACGCCGGCCATTCCGCCGAAGTGCTTGAGCAGCGCCGCGCGCCGCTTCGCCCCGACCCCGGCTATCTCCTCCATGCGGCTGGTCTCGCGCGCCTTCTCCCTGCGCTGGCGGTGACCGGTAATGGCGAAGCGGTGGGCCTCGTCGCGCACGCTCTGGATCAGGTGCAGCGCGACCGACTCCGGGCCCGGCCACAGCGCCTTGCCGTTGTCGCCGCGCACCAGCGTTTCATGACCGGCGCGTCGTTCCGCGCCCTTCGCCACGCCGACGACGAGCACGCCGGTCACACCCAGGTCGGCGAGCACTTCCAGCGCCTGCGTCACCTGCCCCTTGCCGCCGTCGATCAGCAGCACGTCGGGTAATGCGCCCTCGCCCGCCTGCAGCCGCCGGTAGCGGCGTTCCAGTACCTGGCGCATGGCGCCGTAATCGTCGCCGGGCTCGACGCCGGTGATGTTGAAGCGGCGGTACTGGGATTTCTCCGGTCCGTCCGGCCCGTACACGACGCAGGATGCCACGGTGGCCTCCCCGAGCGTATGGCTGATGTCGAAGCACTCCAGGCGTTGCGGCGTTTCGCCGAGTTCGAGCAGGTCGCGCAGGGCCTCGAAACGTTCGCGGATCGTCTGGTTGCTGGCCAGCCGCGCCGCCAGCGCCGCTTGTGCGTTCTTGACCGCCAGCTCGACGAACCGCGCGCGGTCGCCGCGGACCTGTGCCTTGATCTCGACCGGGCGTCCGCTTTGCGCGGACAGTGCCTCGGCAAGCACGTCCGCGTCGTCAGGCGCATCGCTCAGGATCAGTTCGCGCGGCACGGGCTTGTCCAGGTAGTACTGCGCGATGAACGACGCGAGTACCGTGCCGGGAGTCGTCTCCGTCGGCAGGCGCGGGAAGAAGTCGCGCGAGCCTAGACTCACGCCGTTGCGGAAGTACAGCACCGAGACGCACGCCAGGCCACCCTCGATGCGGCACGCGAGCACGTCGAGGTCCACGCTCGCCCCCTGCACGTAGTTCTGCGCCTGCAGGCGCTTCAGGGTCGCGATCTGGTCGCGCAGCACGCCGGCCTTCTCGAACTCGAGCGCGGCGCTCGCCCGCTCCATCGCCGCACCGAGTTCATCGATCACCGCGCTGCTGCGGCCCTGCAGGAACATGGCCGCGTGGCGCACGCTTTCCTGATAGTCGCGTGGCGCAATCAAGCCCACGCACGGCGCGCTGCAGCGCTTGATCTGGTACTGCAGGCATGGCCGCGAGCGGTTGCGGAAGTAGCTGTCCTCGCATTGCCTGACCAGAAACAGTTTCTGCATCAGGTCGAGACTCTCGCGCACCGCGAAGGCGCTCGGGTACGGCCCGAAATATTCCCCTTTTCCACTTTTTGCGCCGCGGTGGAACGCCATGCGCGGGTAGTCCTCGCCCGCCGACAGATAGATGTAGGGATAGCTCTTGTCGTCGCGCAGCAGGATGTTGTAGCGCGGCTTGAGACTCTTGATCAGCTGTGCCTCGAGCAGCAGCGCCTCGGCTTCGGTCCGCGTCAGCGTCACCTCGACCTTGCGGATCTGCGCCACCATGGCGGCGATGCGCGGTTCCATGCGCGGCTTGAGGAAATAGCTGCCGACGCGCTTCCTGAGGTTGCCGGCCTTGCCGACATAGAGCAGCTCGCCGTCAGCGGCGAGCATGCGGTACACGCCGGGTGACGTCGTCAGCGTGCGGACGAACGCCTTGCCCTCGAACTCTGCTGGTTTTTCCCGCCGGCCCGCCACGCCCGATCAGTCGCCGATCGTCAGCCGCCGGATCTGCCCGGAACCGAGGTCCACGCGCAGGATCTCGTGAGCGTTGGTGTTGGCAATCCACAGCGCGCCGAGCCCGAGCGCGACGCCCGCCGGCTCGCTCAGGCGGTACGGCAGATTCAACGCGCGCAATTCGCCGCTGCGCATGTTCAGTGCCTTGATCTTGCCGTTGTAGCTGTCCGCGACGAAGATCAGTCCGCGCGGGTCGGCGCAGACGTCGAGCGGATGCTGCAGGCGCGCGCTCTCGCGCTTGCCCGGAACATCGCCGAAATCGTACAGACCCGAGCCGACCAGGGTGCTCACGCGGTTGTCGATCAGGCGCACGAGACGGATGGCCGAAGCCGCGGCGTCGGCCACGACCAGCTGCTGCCCGATGACGCACAGACCGCTCGGCTGGGCGAAACTCGCGGCGACGCCGTCGCCGTCGGCCAGCGCGAGCTGTCCGTTGCCGGCGAGCACGCTCAGGCGGTTCCTGACCAGGTCGAGCTGCCACAGCTGATTCTGGCCGGATACGACGAAGTATACTTTTTCCCCCGCGCCGACGACGGCGGTCGGCGCCGACATCGACACCTTGTTCGGATCGGTGTCGTCATCGGGCAGGTCGTAGCCGCACGAGCCGGTGCCCGCCACGGTCTCGACTTCGCCATTCAGCACCCGGATGCGGCGCAAGGCGTGGTTGCCGGTATCGGCGACATACACCGCATCCTTGAGGACCGCCAAGCCCTGGGGATCGGTGAAACCGGCATCCTGGTTGCGCCCGTCCCAGTAGCCCGCGTTGCCGGAGCCGAACTGGCGCGTGATGCGGCCTTCGTGCGTGCACTCCAGCACGCGGTTATGGCCGCTGTCGGCGATCCACAGGCTGGCATCCGTCACCAGGATGCGTCGCGGAAAGCGGATCGGCACACGCGGCTCGGGGCGCTGCACCGGTGCGCTCGCCTCGTAGACGCGCTGGTCGCGCGCCGCCGCCTCGTCGAGCAGCTGGCCGATCAGCGTGTCGGTTTCCTGGCGCCGGCCCTCGCCCGGCAGGAGCGCGGCGAGATTGCCCTGGGCATCGACGAGCGCGACGGTCGGCCACGACTGCACGCCGTAGGCCTGCCAGAGTTCGAAGTTCGGATCGTTCGCGACCGCGTGCCGGATGTGATTGCGGTTCACCGCCTTGAGCACCGGAGCCGCCTGACGCTGGTACTCGTATTTCGGGGTGTGGATGCCGATGACGCTGAGACCGTCGTGGTACTTGTTCTCGAGATAGCGGATATCCGGCAGCAGGTTGATGCAGTTGACGCAGTCGAATGTCCAGAAGTGCAGCAGGGTGACACGCCCGTGCGTCGCCCGCAGCGACGGTGGCTGATCGATGTTGATCCACTCCAGCGACGCCGGCAATTCCGGCGCCTTCACGCGGGCATTCATCGCGCGCCCTGCTCCCGATCCGTTGCGCGCATTATGCGGTATTCCTGCAGCGTTCGATCAACCCGTGCAGGCCGGCGCGGGCGAGTTCGACCACGCGGGCGAAATCGCGGGCATCCCCGTAGTACGGGTCGGGCACCTCGTGCGGTTGCGCCACGCCGGCAAAGGGCAGAAACAGCGCCGCCCTGTCGCGATGCTGCGGCCAGCGCCGCTCGAGTTCGCGCAGGTTGGCGCGATCCATGGCGAGCAGTGCATCGAAGCGCTCGAAATCGGCGGCACCGACCTGACGCGCGCGATGCGCCGACGCGTCGTAG
>Ga0335076_10006103_pt1 | contig 12149 bp, 8 predicted proteins | sample Lox_Sample_25_FD_206717 | JGI IMG/M metagenome (GOLD analysis project Ga0335076, IMG submission 206717) | Soil microbial communities from Loxahatchee National Wildlife Refuge, Florida, United States - Lox_Sample_2.5 | ecosystem: Environmental > Terrestrial > Soil > Wetlands | place: USA: Florida...
GCGCCGAGATCAGAGGCTGATAATGCAGCAGCAGTTCGCCGCGCTCGATCGCGTGGAAGAGCGCATTCTCCATGGACAGCCGGCTCATCGCCCCTTCGCTCATGCCGGCGGCGTAGACCATGAGGCAATCGCCGCCGCGCGCCTTGGCGCGGTACATCGCGACGTCGGCGTCGCGCAGCAGCATCTCGGCTTCCGGCTTCGAGTCCCCGGAGAGGCTGATCCCGATCGATGCGGTCACGTGCAGCGTATGACCCTCGAGAATCAGCGGCTGCTTGATGGCGGCGAGGCAGCGCTGCGCGACTGCGACGGCCATGTCGGCGTCCTGCAATCCGGGCAGGAGCACGGTGAACTCGTCGCCGCCCCACCGCGCGAGCGTGTCGCATTCGCGGATGCACGAGCGAAGCCGAGTGGCCACCACCTTGAGCAGCGCGTCGCCCGTGCTGTGACCGAGCGAGTCGTTGATGTTCTTGAACCGGTCCACGTCGACCATGAGCATCGCAAGATGCGAGCCTTCGCGCCGCGCCCGGGCGAGCCCGACGGCGAACCGTTCGGCGAGCAGCACGCGGTTGGGTATGTTGGTGAGATGGTCGGTGCGGGCGAGATCGTGCAGCCGGTCGTCCATGCGCTTGCGCTCGCTCACGTCGCGTGAGATGCAGAGGATTTCAGATGCCTCTTCGCCTGCTGCGTCTTTCATGAGCCGCAGCGTGGTCTCGAACCAGACGTAATGCTGGTCGATATGGCGCGCGCGATAGACCACGGTGGGCGGCGCGTTGTCCTGAGCTGCGACGCCGAGCGCCACGCGCACGACCTCGTAGTCTTCGGGGTGCACAAGCTCGAGCAGCGAGTGGCCGACCAGCGCGCTCGGCTCGAAACCGAGAACGCTGCGTGCGGCCGGAGAGACGAAGGTGATCGTGCCCTCCGGTCGATGCTTCGTGATCAGGTCCGTGGAACTCTCCGTGATCAGCTGGTAGCTGCGCATCGTGTCGATCAGAGTGTCTTCGCGCTCGCGCAGTCGGCCCGTGAGGCGGTTGAAGGCGGTCGTGAGCGCCCGGATCTCGCCGCTGCCGCGATCGGCATCGCCCGGCAACGGCTCGAGGCGTTCTTGCGGATCGGTGTAGCGCGCGAAGTGGCGCGTGAGCGACACGAGCGGCCGCATGGTCAGCCGCGTGAGGAACCAGACCGAGGCGACCACCACCACGCAGGCCGCGAGCAGCAGCGCGAGCAAGCTCCAGATCAAGTTGTCGACCGCCGCAAATGCTTCGTCCTTCGGATAAACCGCGCCCACGATCCAATTGGACGAAGGAACGCGCTTGTAGGTGATGAACGCTGCGCGGCCGTCCGCGCCGATGCTCTCTCCGGTGCCCTCGAAGCCATTGAGCGCCCGATCGAAGAGCGGACTGGTTCCGGGCTGGAAGGCGACTTGCGAAAGCCGCGTGCGCTCGGGATGCATGATGAGCTTGCCTTCCGCGGTGACGATGAACAAATAGCCCGTCTTGCCGATCACCGTCTTGGCTATGTTGCCGAGCATGCCGGGATTCGTGAGCCCGATGCTGCCCGTCAGAATGGCAATGAAGCGGCCGTCCCTGCTGAACACCGGTGTGGTGAGCACCATCACCATGTTGTCGTCGCCGACGTTGGTGACGAAAGGATCCGAGATGACCGGCCGCTGCGTGGCGATCGTCGCTTTCATGTAGGGACGGAACGAACCGTCGAGTCCGCGCCGGTTGGGTCGGTACGGCCGCTCGGCGAGCTCGATCCCCGAAGCGGTGAACAGAAACGTCGAGCGATCGACGGCCGCGAAGAGCCCCGTGTTGCGATCCAGGTAGCGCTGCGCGACATCGGAGTTCGCGACGTCCGATTCCTGGATGTCGGCCGCGCTCGAGATCAGCGCGCGTTGCAGCGCGCGCAGCTTCTGATCGAGGTTATCGGCGACGCGCTGGATCAGCGTGTTCTGGTCGGCGATCATCAGCTGCGCGACCGTAGTGCGGAACGAATACAGCGTCGCGGTTCCTACCGCGAAGATCGCGATCAGGAACAGCACCGACATCGCGGTCGAGATTCTCGTGGCCAGCGTCGAGCGGGCAGCGCGGTCCAGCCAAGTCCTCGGGTCGATCCAATGGTTCACGGTCTTGATCTGCCAACGAAAAGGACTGATCGCACGATGCCTTGACGCAGCAAGAGCCGTGCCCGAGGCAGAACGGGCGCTCCCCGGCGGGGGCTTGTTGAACCGGATCAATGGTCTAGGCGACAAGGGCGCCGGCCGCGAGACCTTGTAGTCCACTCCCTAACCGGGGAGGGCCGGCGGCCCGTCGCACGGTCGTCGCGCCGTTGCCTCGATTGCGCGGGCAAGTGCCGCCCGGCGACACATGGGTCGCCGATTCGAGGGGAGCCTCTGAGGCAGATCGGCCGTTGCTTCAGCGCCGCAGCGCTGATTCCTCCGGGGGGCGCACGCTGCGGAAAGTCGCGAGCAGCAGCAGGTCGTAGACGATCTTCACGCTTCCGGCGACGATCAACGGCCAGCCGAAGCTCGACAGCCCCAGCAGATAGCCGGCCAGTATCGGACTCGCGGAGGATGCAAGACTGCGGGGCACCGACGTGATGCCCGCAGCGGCTGCGCGTTCCGATGGCGAGACGACCGCCATCACGTACGAGCTCCTCGTCGGAACGTCCATCTGCGACAGAGCACTGCGCAAGAGCAGCAGCGCGATCACCACGCTCAGGTTCGGCGCGAACGGCATGGCGAGCAGCAGCATGCTGGACGGCAGATGGGTGAACACCATCGTGTTGACGAGACCGATGCGTGAGGCGATGCGCGCCGCGATCAGATACGACAATGCCGAGAGCACGCCGGTCCAGAAGAAGATCGTTCCGGCGACGGCCAGCGACAGCTCGAATCGCTCGAACAGCCACAGTGCGAGCAGTGACTGCACCAGGAATCCGCCTCCGAAGGCGTCCAGGCTGAAGAGCGCAGCGAGCGCATAGACGATCCGCTTCGACTCTCTCAACGGCGCGGGCGTCGCACGCGCATCGACCTCGCCGGCGGGCAGCCGACGATAGATGGCGCCCGAGCACAGTCCGAGCAACCCGTAGAGCACGAACATCCATGGATACAGGGCGGCGAGATCGAGCGCGAGCCAGCGGCTGGCAAGCTCGGGCGCGCCCGCGCAGAGTGCGCCGCCCGCTCCGGCGAGCGCACCGACCAGGCTGTAGCGCGCGAACACCGCCGTGCGCTCGCGATCGCTGACCGCATGCGCGAGTACCGCATGCTCGAGCGGCAGGAAAATGCTCACGTCGCCGCTCGACGGATTGAGCGTGCCGACGATCGCCACGACGAGCAGCGGCCAGAAGGCGGTGAGGGTCGCGAACGCGAGTCCCGTTGCGCACATGAGCGCCGCCGCCGCGAACAGCAGGACGGGTGTGGGGATCGAGTTGGCGCGCAGGCCGACGGCGAGCGTCAGCACGCCCGACCCGAGCAGGGTTGCGGTGGCGATGGCGCCGACTTCGAACGGCGTGAAGCCCAGCGCGAGCAGATGCACGGGAAGCAGGAGACTTACGAAGCCGTCGGCGAACGCGCGCAACCCGCGCGCCAGCAGGAGCCCGCGAACGACGTGCGCGCTCATCGGCAAACGTCGTACGTAAAGTCGTCGAACAGTGTCACGCTGTCGGCTTTCGTCCACAGTCCGACCGCGCCGGGGCCGGCGAGGTGCGAGTCGTCGAGATCGATGTAGACTTTGCCGTCGAGCGACACGCGGATGTGCGTGCCCGCGAATTCGACCGCAAGCGTGTGCCATTCGCGTGCCGCGACCGGCGCGGGCGCGTACCGGATCGTGTTGCGCCGTCCGTCGCGCGTGTAGTAGAGCGAGACGTTGTTCTCCAGCGCGTTGGCACGGGCGACGTAGTAATTGTCGCCGTCCTTCCAGCGCCAGAGTATTCCACCCGCCTGGTCTTCCTCGCCCGCGATCCAACCTGGTGGCGGGGCACCGCGTGGATCGGTGTCGAAGCGTAAGGTTTCAGCCATGGCGATGCCTCCCGTGCAGGTATAGCCCTGATCCGGAGCGACGGACGTGGACCGCACGGCGCAGCACGCGATGCGTGTGACCGAATGCGACGAAGAGGGAAGCTTCGAAGCGGCCAAGTTACGACTCCTCCGGGCAGGGCCCGAATCAAGGAGCAGAGCTTGGACGCGCCTGACGCGTCTTGGAGCGGGGAGTCTGCCGTCAGTCCCCGAATGCCTGGGAACCATGATAGCGCGACCGGAGCACAGGACTCAAGGCGTGCCGTCCGGGGACCGTCGGGCGGGTGTGGCAGAATCGGGCCATGGAGTTCGTCGAGGGAAGGAGCATGGCGCTCAGGGCGGCCTCGGGGCCCGCAGCCGAGCGCGCCGAGGCGAGGCCCGTGGCCGTCTGGCTGCTCGCGTGTTGCGCGCTCGTCTTCGCGATGGTCGTGGTCGGCGGCGTGACGCGCCTGACGCACTCGGGGCTGTCGATCACGCAATGGCAGCCCATCGTCGGAACCCTGCCGCCGCTCGAGACGCAGGCGTGGAACGAGGCTTTCCTCAACTACCAGGCGACTCCCGAGTACCGCGAGGTCAATCGCGGAATGACGCTCGATGGATTCAAGACGATCTTCTGGTGGGAGTACGCGCACCGTCTGCTGGGCCGCGCCGTCGGCGCCGTTTTCCTCCTGCCCCTGCTGTGGTTCACGCTGCGGCGAAAGCTGCCGAAAGGACTCGGAGCGCGATTGCTCGCGATCTTCGCGCTGGGCGGGCTGCAAGGCGCACTGGGGTGGTACATGGTCCAGAGCGGCCTCGTCGACGATCCGCGCGTGTCGCAGATTCGTCTCGCGCTGCATCTCGGGCTTGCCTTCCTCATCTTCGGCGCGATGCTCTGGACTGCGCTGTCGCTGCTGCGGGACGCGCCGGCACCCGACATCGCGCGCGAGGCAACGCTGCGTCGCTTCGCGTGGACGCTCGTGGCGCTCGTCTTCGTCATGGTCCTCGCCGGGGGCCTCGTGGCGGGCACTCGCGCCGGCTTCGCATACAACAGCTTTCCGCTGATGGCCGGCGCACTGGTGCCATCCGAGATCATGAGCATCGAGCCCTGGTACCTCAACTTCGTGAACAACATGGCTACGGTCCAGTTCGATCACCGGGCCATCGCCTGGGTCCTGATGCTCGCCGTGCCCCTGTTCTGGTGGCGAATCGCGCGAAGGCATGGGCTGCCGGCCAGCGCACGGCGCGGAGCCAGCGTGCTGCTCGTGCTCCTCGCGCTGCAGATCATCCTGGGGATCGCCACGCTCCTGCTCGTTGTGCCGCTGCCGCTTGCCGCGGCCCACCAGGCAGGCGCCTTGATGGTTTTCGCCGCAGCGCTCAACGTCGCGCACGTGTTGCGCGGGCGCAGCTCGCGTGAGCCGGGAATAGGACCTGTTCGAACGATAAAAATCCCGCGATAGCGCGGCCGGGGTCCGCGTGGCCGACGGACTCCAGCACGACGGGCGATGACGAATTCGGCCGCGCTTTTGCGTATTCTCGGTCAGGCAGATCGTTCGCTTCGGCGACGCACTGTCGGCGAGGCTACGTCAGGGGACGGTGCCCAGAGAGCGGACATGACGGGGGAGGGGATAGCAAGATCGATCGGCGAGCGCCTGGCGCGCGTCGCGGGCCGCGTGCCCGATCGCATCGCGATCGTCGAGCGCGAGCGCGAGCGCAGCTACGGACAGCTCGATGCTGCAGCGACCGCGATCGCCGCTCGGATCAAGCAGCTCGGCGGCGCTCGATCCGGGTTCGTGGCGGTTCTGTGCGAGAACAAGATACCGGCGATCGAGGCCATTTTCGGCGTGAGCCGCTGCGCCCGGGCCTATGTCCCGCTCGACGCCGGGGATCCCGACGATCGCCTGCGGCTCATCGTCGCCGACAGCGAGCCGACGGTCCTTCTGACCGAGCGCGCTCTCCTCGATCGCGCCCGAACGCTGGTCCCAGCCGAATGCACGACGATCGCGATCGAAGACATTCCCCGCGCAGGAGCGGTCGATCCGCCCGAAGTCGACGAAAGCGCGCTCGCGAATCTCTACTACACGTCCGGATCGACCGGCGCGCCCAAGGGCGTCTCGCAGACCCAGCGCAACGTGCTCTACTTCGCCGATGCCTATGCGAGGACCTTGAGCATCGGGGCAGGCGACCGGGTCTCGCTGCTCTATACGCTCTCCTTCAGCGCCTCGATGATGGACATGTTCGGCGCGCTCTTCAACGGCGCGACGCTTTGCGCCTACGATGTGCGCCGGTCCGGCGTCGCGCCGCTCGCGGCATGGCTCGATCGGGAGCGGGTGAGCGTGCTCCATGCCGTGCCGACGGTCTTTCGGGGGTTCCTCGCGGGGCTCGATCCCGAGCGCAGGCTCGAGCACCTGCGCGCGATCGATCTCGGCGGCGAGACCGTGTTCGACAGCGATGTCGCGCTCTTCCGCGCCCACACCGTCAGCCGCTGCATTCTGGTCAACCATCTGGCCGCGACGGAGGCCAACGTCATCGCGCAACACGTCGTCCGGCACGGCGACGTCTGCCGCGAAGGCATTCTTCCGGTCGGCAAGAGTCCGGATGGCGTGTCGGTGCAGGTTCTCCGGGACGACGGCACCCTCGCCGCCGCTGACGAGATCGGCACGCTCGTCGTCTCGAGCCCGTACGTGAGTCCGGGCTACTGGCGGCGCCCGGAGCTCGACGCGGCGGCGTTTGCGGCCGACCCCGAGCGTGCCGGCGCGAGACGCTACGTCACGACCGATCGCGCGCGCATCGACCGCGACGGCAACCTTCATTTCCTCGGGCGCCAGGGCAGCCGAGTGAAGATTCGTGGTCAGTCGATCGACCTCAACGAAGTCGAGGCGGCGCTCGCGACCTGCCCGGGCGTGTCCAAGTCGGCGGTGATCGCCTCGGGCGAGTCCGACAGTGCCGAGCCGACCCGGCTCGTGGCCTGTCTCGTCGCGGCGACCGACGCGGCGCGCGATCCGCTGTTCGTCCGCCGCCGGCTCGCGGAGCGGCTCCCGTCGTACATGCTGCCGGGCGCGTTCGTCTTCCTCGACGTCATGCCGCTCACCGCGACCGGGAAGATCGATCGCGCGGCGCTCGCCCAAATGAGACCCGGGCAAGAGGCCCGCACCTTCGATCCGCCGCGCGGCGTCGTGGAGCGCGCCGTGGCGGCGATGTTCGAGCAACTCCTACGAGAGTCGCCGATCGGCCGCGACGACGATTTCTTTCTGCTGGGCGGCGATTCGCTGTCTCTGGTGGAGCTGCAGGCCCGGGTGCTGGATCGGTTCGGCGTCAGCGTGGCGAAGTTCTACGAGGACGCGACCGTGGCGGGGATTGCGGCGAGGATCGAGCGCAGCCGCGATTCTCGCGGAGGCACGCAAGCGCTGCCCGTGCTTTTCCCGATTCGCGCGACGGGCAGCGCCCCGCCGATGTTCATCGTTCACGGGCGGCTCGGACAGCCTTTCGTCAGTCCGCATTTTCTCCAGCTCATCGACAAGGAGCTCCCGCTGTGGGCCTTCCAGGCGCGCGGTCTCGACGGACGCGATCCGCCCAATGCGACCATCGAGGCGATGGCGGACGATTATCTCGACGAGATGCGCAGAGTGCGCCCGCACGGACCGTACTTCATCGCTGCGCTCTGCACCGGAGCCCTCATCGCCGGCGCGATGGCGCGGCGGCTGCGCGAAGCCGGCGAGGCCGTGTTGCCGCTGCTCCTCTTCGATCCGCCGGTGATGCGCCTGCGCGCGTCGGTGGCGGAGCGCGATCTGCTCTTTCGCATCAAGGTGCGCAAGCAGGAAGGACGGTTCCAGACTTCGATCGACGATCCGCAACACGCCGCCGCAGCGGTCCAGACCGCGCGCGCGTTCGAGGTCGCGTTGTGGCAGTACGAGCCTCGCCCTTACGACGGTCCGGTGTTCATGCTGTCGAGCAGCCAGCGGATGGACTCGGAGAATTCCGAGTACCTGCGAAGGATCTTCAGCGGCACGATCGAGCGCTTCGAAGCCGGCGCTACGCACGCCGAAGCGCTCGATCCGCGCACGCCCGCTTTTGCGACCCATCTCGCGCACTGCCTCGCGCGCATTCTCGACGAGGCGAAGACCTACGGCGCGAAGAGCCCGCATACGAACCTTTCGCAGAGCGCGGCGCGTGTCCCGGCGCAGAGCGCGTCCCCGCACGGCCAGGCGGGCGCGGGTCGCGCGCCACCGGACTAACGAGCGGATGCGGGCTCATTAACGATTCTTAACCCGGCGTCCACGGCCGGGCAATGCGCGCTGCTCCACAGTAGTCGGCGGAAGCGAGAGCTTGATCCGAAGCCTCGTCGACCAAACGTCGCCACGAAAGGAGACAGTTCGAGATCTTCAACGCACTGCTGCGCCTGTCCGAGATCGACACCGGAGCGCGCCGGTCGGGCTTCGTTCCGGTCGACGTGGCCGAGGTCGCACGCGAGGTGGCCGAGTTCTATCAGCCGGTCGCAGAGCTCTCGGGCGTGCGGGTCGTCGTCGATGCGCGGACGAAAGCGAAGGTCGCAGGCGACCCGCTGCTGCTTTCGCAGGCGATGTCCCATCTGATCGAGAATGCGCTCAAGTACGGCGCGAGCGGCGGCGAGGTCGCGCTCACGGTGCGCGAGCGCGACGGTTCGGTCGACATTGCCGTCGCCGATCGCGGGCCCGGTATCGGCGAAGAGGAACGCTCCAAGGTGACCGCGCGTTTCTACCGAGGCAACGCGAGTCGCGGGACGCCGGGTGTCGGCCTTGGGCTGACCCTCGTGGCTGCAGTCGCGAGATTGCATGGCGGCAGGCTCGATTTCGCCGACAATCATCCGGGCTTGCGCGCCGCGCTCTCTGTTGCGGGGATCGCGGTCGGGCGTCCAGCGCGTCCGGTCGCCGGGCGTGCAGGCCGCGGGCGCGAGACCGCGATCGCCTGGGCTCGCGGCCGCGCTCGTCCGCTGACTTATCGATCCGGATTGACTACCATGGAACAGTACGACCGAGATAGTCAACATAGTGCAGGCTCCCGGTACCCTGCTTCGAAAGCAGAACGTTAACAAGGCTCGGCACGCTTTCCTCGATGCTGAGCCGCGCATCCGGGCCGCCCAGTTCGGTGCGGACCCAACCCGGGGCCATCAGCACCATGGCGCGCGAGGATCCCTTCCGGCGGGCCGCAAAGCTTCGCATGAACATGTTAAGGGCCGCCTTGCTGCCGCGGTACAGCTCGCGCTGACCGGTCTCGTTGTTGCTCACGCTTCCCTGCCCGGATGACATCACCCCGATGATTCCCGTAGGCGAGACGTAGCGCTCCAGGCTCTCGATGACCCGCATCGGGCTCAGCGAGTTAGTGACCATCAGGTCGATGAAATCCTCAGTCGACACCTCGCCGATTGTCTGCGTCGGATCAGGATTGGTCGTCCCGGCATTAACGAACAAGATGTCGAACGTCCTGCCTGAAAGGCGGGCGCGCAGCGCTGCAAGCTGAGCCCTATCCCGGATGTCCAGAATCTCGATCTCGACGCGACCTTTGTACTCGTCCGCCAAATCGTGCAGTAGCGTTCGAGTTGTTTGTCCCCGGACCGTGCCGAGGACATTCCATCCCTTCTTCAGGAACTCCGCGGCCATCGCGTGACCAAGACCGCGTGACGCTCCGATGAGTAGAATCGTGCGGCTGGAAGATATCGGCGACATTGATTTCTGCCTCGCTAGCGTGATCGATCGAGATTGATACACGGACGCATGCGCCAGGCCCGATTGCCTATGGTATCGCGGGCGTGCCGAACCAAGTCGTTAGCGCTTCCGTCAGCCCCTGCGATGTTCTGTCGCCGACCCAGGCGACATAGCCATCGGGGCGGATCAGCACCGCGGCAGGCGCAGCGACTTCGCCGAGCACCGGAAGCTCCCATCTTCCAGCGTACTTCGCGATGGTGCGCGAGGAGATTCCCAGGGCACGCGCGCCGGAGAGTTCCTGATTGGGCCGGCGCTCGACGACGGCGACGTCCACTCCCGCCAGCGCCAATTCGCCCGCGAGCATGAGTTCCGTCGGTCCGCCGCCCGCGATCACGACCGAATGATTGGTCATCGCAACTCGTGGTCAGACTGAGCCGAGAATTATCGGGTTCCGCGCCGGGAGAGCCGTGTTCCTACGTGTGGGGTGCCCGCGCCAAATAGACTCGAAGGCTTGCCAGTTGTTAGCATTGCGGCTCTCTCGGGCAAGGGTTCGGCTGCGTGGCGCTCGAGATCTCAGTCGAATCAACATCTGTCGGACCGGTCGAGCTCAATAAGACACTGAAATGAAAGACTTGAGCTGGCGCCTCTGCGTCGCGCCGATGATGGACTGCACCGACCGCCACTGTCGGTACTTCCTGCGTCAGGTCGCGCCGCGCACGCGCCTGTACACCGAAATGATCACGACCGGGGCGCTGCAGTTCGGAAACGTTCCCCGCCATCTCGACTTCGATCCCGCCGAACATCCGGTCGCGCTGCAGCTCGGCGGGAGCGATCCGTACGCGCTCGCGCATTGCGCGCGCCTGGGCGAGGCGTGGGGCTACGACGAGATCAATCTCAACGTCGGTTGTCCGTCGGAACGCGTGCGCACGGGCGCCTTCGGCGCGTGCCTCATGGCCGAGCCTGAGCTCGTCGCCACTTGCGTGCGCGCCATGCGCGACGCCGTCGGAGTGCCGGTCACGGTCAAGCACCGAGTCGGCATCGATCAGGTCGACGACTACGCTTTCGTGCGCGATTTCTTAGGCACGGTCGCCGCAGCCGGCGCGAGCGTGTTCCTGGTGCACGCACGCAACGCCATTCTCAAGGGGCTCTCGCCTAAGCAGAACCGCGAGATCCCTCCGCTGAAGTACGACTACGTGCATCGCCTGAAGCGCGACTTCCCGCAGCTCACGATCGTCATCAACGGTGGCCTCACGGCGCACGAGTCGATCGCCGCCGAGTTGACGCAGGTCGACGGCGTGATGCTCGGACGCGCGGCCTACCACAATCCCTACCTCCTCGCGGAAGCCGAGGAATATGCTTTCGGCGTCCCGGCGCCATCGCGCACCCGAGCCCAGATCGTCGAAGCGCTGGTGCCGTATGCGACCGAACAGCTCGCGCGAGGCGTAAGCCTGCGCTCGATCGCCCGCCACGCGCTCGGTCTGTACCACGGCGCGGCTGGCGCGCGTGCGTGGCGGCGGATTCTGTCCGACGCGTCGCAGCTCGATCGTAGCGATCCGGAGCTGTTCTTGCGCGCGCTCGCAGAGGTCGAGCCGGTCTCGGTTGCCGACGTCGTCTGACCGACTGCTTGTCAGCGGCTCCCCGGCGGCCGCTCGTCCTCGATGTACTGGCGGACGATCGCGTCGAAGTCCGGGTCTGCACGCATGCCGAGCTGCTGCGCGAGCAGCGGCGCGAAGCGTACCGGCCACGTCTGAACGATGCGATCGGTCGCGGGATCGAGCTGCCATTTGACGCGATTCGCGACAGTGTCGCCGGCGATGCGGCGCAGCGCCGCCACCATTTCGGTGACGCTCACCAGCACGCCCGGCACGTTGACCGAGCGTGTAGAGGCGAAGCTCGACGCTGGCGTCTCGTGGCCGACGATGAGATTGGCCACGACAGCGCGCGGCGACGCGACCCAGACTCTGGTCTCCCGCGACACGGGACAGATCGACTCCACGCCGTTGAGCGGCTCGCGAATGATGCCACTCGCGAACGACGACGCAGCCTGGTTCGGTTTGCCGGGGCGCACCGTGACGGTCGGCAGCCGGAGCGATCGGCCGTCGATATAGCCTTTGCGCGTCATGTCGTAGACGAGAAGCTCGCACATCGCCTTCTGCGTGCCGTAGGAGGTCTGCGGCGTCAGCTGCGCGTCGTCGGGAACCGGATCGGGGAGCGCTCCGCCGAACACCGCGAGCGAGCTCGTGAACACGAACTTCGGCGGCGCAGCGAGCTTGCGGCAACGCTCGAGCAGCCGCCGCGTCGCGTCGAGATTGACCCGCATGCCGGTGTCGAATTCCGACTCCGCCTGCCCGCTGACGACCGCGGCCAGGTGGAAAATGGAATCGGTGTCCGGCTGCACCGCGCGCTCGATCACGGCCGGATCCGCGAGGTCGCCGGTGATGACGCGAACGCGCGGATCGTCGAGCGACGCGGGTACG
>Ga0335076_10006104_pt1 | contig 12148 bp, 11 predicted proteins | sample Lox_Sample_25_FD_206717 | JGI IMG/M metagenome (GOLD analysis project Ga0335076, IMG submission 206717) | Soil microbial communities from Loxahatchee National Wildlife Refuge, Florida, United States - Lox_Sample_2.5 | ecosystem: Environmental > Terrestrial > Soil > Wetlands | place: USA...
GACCAGATCGGCGACCTCGTGGCCGAGGCCGAGAAGGCGGCGTCCGACAGCTCTCCGGCCGAGGACGCGCAAGAGCTGCCGGGGCCGGCCAGCCAGGGTTCGTACGGGGCGGCATCCGGCGGCGGCGCCGACTGGGACGACCCGCCGGCCAGCACCGAGATCGGCGTGCTGCGCGGCTTCGCCGGGGCGCTCGGCGAGGCGTTCGGCGTCGCGGCGTCCGGCGGCCGGAGGCTGTACGGGTTCGCAGAGCACACGATGACCTCGCTGTTCCTCGGCAGCTCCACCGGGCTGCGGCTGCGGCATGACCAGCCGTCGGGGAAGGCCGAGCTGAACGCGAAGACGGCCGACCTGACGCGCTCGGCCTGGGCGGGCGCCGCGACCCGTGACTTCACCGACGTTGACGTGGTGGGACTCGAGGCCGGGCTGGCGCGGCAGCTGGGCTGGGCAGCCCGGCGGGTCGAGCTGCCCGCCGGGCGTTATGAGACGCTGCTGCCGCCGGCCGCCGTCGCCGACCTGCTCATCGACCTGTACTGGTCCCTGGGGGCCAAGGACGCGGCGGAGGGCCGGACGGTGTTCGCCAGGCCCGGCGGCGGCACCCGGGTCGGGGAGCGGCTGGCCAGCCTGCCGTTCACGCTGCGCAGCGACCCCGGTGCGCCCGGCCTGCAGTGCGCGCCGTTCGTGATCGCGCACGCGTCCACGCGCCGGTCCTCGGTCTTCGACAATGGGCTGCCGCTCGCCCCCACCGAGTGGATCCGCGGCGGCGAGCTGGCCGCGCTCATCCAGACCCGGTACTCGGCTGTGCTGTCCGGGCTGGCGGTGACCCCGGCGATCGGCAACCTGATCCTGGACGTGCCGAGCGGACAGGCGTCGCTGGACGACCTGGTCGCCCGCACCGGCCGCGGGCTGCTGCTGACCTCCTTGTGGTACATCCGGGAGGTGGACCCGCAGACCCTGCTGCTCACCGGCCTGACCCGGGACGGCGTCTACCTGGTGGAGAACGGCGAGGTCACCGGGGCGGTGAACAACTTCAGGTTCAACGAGAGCCCGGTGGCCATGCTGGACCGGGTCATCGAGGCCGGCGTCACCGGCCCGACCCTGCCGCGGGAGATGAGCGATTACTTCACCCGCTGCGCGATGCCGCCGCTGCGCGTGGACGGCTTCAACATGTCCTCGGTCAGCCCGGCGAACTGAGTTTCCCGGGGGATAACCCCGGACCCCCAGACCGGGGGGCTTCGCCCCCCGGTGCCCCCAGCCGGATGCTCGGGCCAGCCTCCGTCCGGCCCTCGCATCCGGCAAATCCTCAGCGCTGCCTGCCTCACGCATCCTCCAGGCGGAAGCCGACTTTGAGACCGACCTGGAAGTGGGCGACCTCGCCGTCCACGATCTGGCCGCGGATCTGGGTCACCTCGAACCAGTCGAGGTGCCGCAGGGTCTGCGCCGCGCGGTGAAGTGCGCTGCGGATGGCCGCCTCCACGCCGTCCGGTGAGGTGCCGACGATCTCAGTGACGCGATAGGTGCGTTCGGTCATCCCTGCCTCCATACTGGTCCCTCGTGAGCCCTGACGTGGCGGATCTGCAGCGCCGAGCCCGGGCGCTGTTGCCCCGCCAGGTCTACGACTACTACGCCGGGGGGTCGGGACGCGAGCGGACCCGGCGCGCGAACGAGAAAGCCTGGCGGCACATCTGGCTGGCGCCCCGGGTGCTGCGCGACGTGTCCGCGGTGGACACCGGCGTCTGGCTGCTCGGCACCGAGTTCGCCACCCCGCTCGGCGTGGCGCCCACCGGCTTTCACGGCCTGGCGCATCCCGACGGCGAGGTGGCCACCGCGGCCGGGGCGGCCCGGGCGGGAGCGCTGTTCGTGCTGTCCACCCGGAGCACCCGGCGGATCGAGGACGTGGCCGGTGCCGTGGCCGGCCAGGGCGGCGCCTGGTGGTTTCAGGTCTACCTGATGCGAGACCGCGAGCTTACCGCGGAGCTGGCAGGGCGGGCCGCCGCGGCCGGCGCGTCGGCCCTGGTGCTGACCGCGGATACCCCCGTCGTCGGGCGGAAGCGACGCGACTCCGACGACGGCGTGGTCAGCGACGAGGAGTTCCTGGTCAACCTGGGGCCGCTGGAGGACCTCGGCGCGGCGTCCCAGGCGGCCGACCTGACCTTCGCCGACATCGGCTGGCTGCGGGAGGCCGGCGGCGGGCTGCCGGTCGTGGTCAAGGGCGTGCTGCGCGGCGATGACGCAGTCGCCTGCCAGGCGCACGGCGCCGCCGCGGTGATCGTGTCCAACCACGGCGGGCGGCAGCTGGACGGCGCGCTGCCCTCGGCTCTCGCGCTGCCCGAGGTCGCGCTGGCGCTCGACGCGGCGCCCGCCGGCCCGGCCGGCCGCTGCGAGGTCTACGCCGACGGCGGAATTCGGACCGGGGAGGATGCCCTCGTCGCGCTGGCGCTCGGAGCCCGGGCGGTGTTCCTCGGCAGGCCGGCGCTGTGGGCCCTCACCTGCGGCGGCGCGGACGGCGTCCAGGCGCTGCTGGCCGGGCTCACCGACGACCTGGGCCATGTCATGGCCCTGGCCGGGGCCGTGTCGGTAGCAGAAACCGGCCAGATCGCGCGGATCGGGGCCGCCGCCGGAGGGCCGCCGCGCTGATCTGGTCCCGGATGTGACGCGCGGACCGGCGGAGGCATACCGTGGAACCGTGAGAGCCACGCGCCGCCCGCGACGGGACGCCCCCCACGTGGTCACGGAGGCGCCGCGACCGATGTCGGAGGACATCGCCTATCGCCAGCGCCGGTACCTGATCATGATGGGCATCCGGCTGGCCTGCTTCGTGATCGCGGTGGTGCTGTTCGTCAACGGAGCGCGATGGCTCACCGCGATTCCGGCCGTGGGCGCGATCGTCATACCGTATTTCGCGGTCGTGTTCGCCAATGGCGGACGCGAGCCGAGCGGCCGTTCGAGGTTCCGCCCTTACGAGCCGAACCTTCCTCAGCGTTACGTTCCGCCGGCCGACGACCGGGATGCAGATACAGGCCGTTAGCCAAGCGGTGATAGGAACGTTCGCGGTGGTACCGACAGTAGCGGCGCGCCCCCGTCCGCCCGCTGAACAGCATTCAGAGACCACCCGCAAAACACCTGGTCAGCACCGGTCAGTACGTCTCAAGTCCAGACTGGATTGAAATCCACTCTTGACGCACAAGGGGGGACTTCGGTGTAACATGTTTGCCGGTGCTCTGGTCCCCCGCCGGGGCACCGATGCCGGCGTTCCGGGCCCCCGTCGGAGCGCCGATGAATGCGACGCCGGGTGGTTTGCCCCCGTAGCCACCCGGCGTCGCTCTTTTCTCTTATATACCGCGTGTTTACTCGGTCTTGCTGAACTCCGCGATCGCGATCGCCATCATGCCGAGCCCCATGGCCGCCACGATCCCGAGCGACAGGGCGATCGGAACCGGCCAGCCCAGCCAGGTAAGGCCGGGCGCCAGGTGTTCCAGGTACGCCGCCGGGATGTCCAGGTGGCTGAATACCGCGTGCCGCATCGGCCAGACCACGTAGGTGAGCGGATCGATCCGGGTGAGGACGGTCAGCCAGGCCGGCAGCCCGTTCAGCGGGTAGAGCGCCCCGGACAGGAAGAACAGCGGCATCACGAGCATCTGGGTGAGCGCCATGAAGGCCTGGAACTGCTTGATCCGGGCCGCCATCATCACGCCGAACGCGGTCAGCGTGAACGACAGCAGCAGTAGCTCCCCGATCAGCGTGAGAAACAGCACCGGGTTGTACGGCACGTCGGCGAAGCCGGCCAGGGCCAGGAAGATGATCCCCTGGAAGGTGGCGATCGTCGCGCCGCCCAGGCACTTGCCGATCACGATCGAGGCCCGGCTGACCGGGGCGACCAGGATCTCGCGCAGGAACCCGAATTCCCGGTCCCACACGATGGACGCGGCCGAGAAAATGGCGGTGAACAGCACCGACATGGCCAGCACGCCCGGGAAGATGAAGGTCTTGAAGCTTATCCCCGCCGGCAGGCTGTGCCCGGCCAGCGCGCCCAGGCCGGTGCCGAGCACGAACAGGAACAGCACCGGCTGGATCAGCGCGGTGACGGCTCGCAGCCGGTCGGTGCGGAACCTGATCAGCTCGCGCCGCCAGACGATCCCGGCGGCGCGCATGTCGTGCCGCAGGCCGCCCTCGGGAACCGCGACCCGGATCTCGTCGACCAGCATTCCCGGGTCGGGAGCGGCCGTGACGTCAGTGGTCTGCGTGGCCATCGCTCATCGCCTCCCGGCCCGGAACCGCTGGACCATCTGCCGCATGGCGTCGGTGCCCGACGCCTCGGCGTCGCGGATCGTGCTGCCGGTATAGGACATGAACACGTCGTCCAGCGAGGGCCGGGACACGCTGACCGAGCGGATGGGCACGGAGAGCTCGGCGAACAACCGCGGCACGAACTGCTCGCCGGACGCCACCGAGAAGGTCACCGCGCCCTCGTGCATGCTGGCGTCGATCCCGAACGTCTCCGCCAGCGCGGCGATCGCCGCGGGGTCGTCGCCGGTCTGGATCTGCACCCGGTCCTTGCCCACGCTGGCCTTCAGCGCCTCGGGAGTGTCGATCGCCACGATCTTGCCGTGATCGATGATCGCGATCCGGTCGCAGTTCTCGGCCTCGTCCATGTAGTGGGTGGTGAGGAAGATGGTGATGTCCTCGCGGCGCTTGAGCTCGTTGATGTACGTCCAGATCGAGGACCGGGTCTGCGGGTCCAGGCCGACCGTCGGCTCGTCCAGGAACAGCACGCGCGGCGCGTGCAGCAGGCCGCGGGCGATCTCCAGCCGCCGCTGCATCCCGCCCGAGTACGTGCTGACCAGGCTGTCCTTGCGGTCCCAGAGCCCCACCATGTCCATGACCTGGCGCATCCGGGGCGCCACCGCGTCCTTCGGCACGCCGTAGAGCTCCGCGTGGAAGCGCAGGTTCTGCTCGGCGGTCAGGTAGGTGTCCAGCGTGGTGTCCTGGAAGACCAGGCCGATGTTGCGGCGGACCGAGTCGCGCTCGGTCGTGGCGTCGTGACCCGCGACACGCGCGGTGCCCGACGTCGCGTTCGCCAGCGTGCACAAGATCTTGATCGTCGTCGTCTTACCCGCGCCGTTCGGCCCGAGGAAGCCGAAGGTCTCCCCCCGGGCCACGTCGAAGTCGATCCCCCGCACCGCCTGGACGTCGCCGTACTGCTTGGTCAGGCCGGAAACCGAGATCACCGGGTCATCGATGCGCGGGCCGGCCGCGGTAGCCCGCTCCGGGGCTACCGCGCCGTCCGCGTCTGTGCTGGTGTGCGTCACCAACGCCGCTGCCTCCCTTGCCTTGTCACCTTGAGCGTAGCCGGGCGGGCGCTGTGCCGCCCGCTGGCTCACTCGCCGGCGTCGGCGGCCGCGTCGTCGTCGGCGGCCAGCAGCCGGTACAGGGCCTTGCGCGTATCCGTGAGGACCTCGCGGGCCTGGCTGACCTGGCTGTCGGTGCCCGCGCTGACCACCTGGAACGCGGCCATGGCGACCTGTCCGATCAGGTTGCGCATCTCGATCGCGGTGTCGCCGACCGAGCCCGCCACGGCGTCCCACGGCGCGCGGACCTCGTCGGGATGCGCCTCGACCCAGCTGCGGCCCTCATCGGTGAGCTGGTAGGCGCGGCGTCCGTCGGTGGCCTCGGCCCGGATCAGGCCCTCATCCTCAAGCTGCTGCAGCGCTGGGTAGACAGAGCCCGGGCTCGGGCGCCATACGCCGTCGCTGCGCTCGGCGATCGCCTGGATGATCTGGTAGCCGTTCATCGGCTCCTCGGCCAGCAGCGCCAGCGCCGCGGCGCGGACGTCGCCCCGCCTGGCCCTCGGCCCGCGCATTCCGCGCCGGCCCGGCTCACCGAACCATGGCCCGAACATGTGGGGTCCGGGCGGCCCCGGAGGAAAACCTGGCCGGGCGGTACGGGAATGACCGCGACGGCCGCGCCGCCGCCATCCGAAGTCCTCGTCACCACCGCGCCGCCAGGCCTCTTCCTCGCGGCGGCCTCTCCAGTTGCCTTCTTCTCGCATCGTTTGTCTCCAATCTCCGGTCTGGCGCCGTACTTCTCTGGCCTATCCCAGACTGTCGCCAGACTCTCTAGATACGTCAAAGATATATCGTTAACTTCAATATGGCAAGCCCGGTGAGAGATGAGCGGCGAGGAGAGGGGCGCCGGTGCCGGTCGCAAAACGCGCGGGTCTGGGGTGTCAGCCCAGGTCGCGAGCGCCCGAGCGTCGGCGGCAGCCGAGATCGTGGGCGGCCCCAGACCCAGGCGTCAGCACCAGTCGCGGGCGCGCAGGTTCGGGCGCCCGCTGCCCGGTCGGGGACAGGCGGGTCTGGGCGCGTCAGCGCCGGGCCACGGGAGGCCGGGCCGGTCAGCCGCCGATGGCCGACATCGGCCGGGCTGGCTGCAGGAATCCCGGGTCGTTAATGCCGTGACCAGGTAGTTTCGACGCGACCGCCCGGCGCCAGAGCTCCGCGATCGCATCATCGCTGGCGCCGGCCCGGAGCGCGGCGCGCAGGTCGCTCTCCGTGGTAGCGAACAGGCAGTTGCGGACCTGGCCGTCGGCGGTGAGCCTGACCCGGTCGCAGGAACCGCAGAACGGCCGGGTAACCGACCCGATCACGCCGATCCGGTCGGGCCCGCCGTCTACCAGGAACACCTCGGCCGGTGCCGACCCGCGGGCCCCCGGGTCGTCGGGCGTCAGATTGAGCTCGGCGGACAGGTCGGCCAGGATCTCGTCGGCGGTCACCATGTTGTCGCGGCGCCAGCCGTGCTGCGCGTCCAGCGGCATCTGCTCGATGAACCGGATCTGGTAACCGCGCTCCAGGCAGAACCGGGCCAGCGGCACGGCCTCGTCGTCGTTCAGGCCGCGCATGAGTACCGCATTGACCTTGACCGGCGCGAGCCCGGTCGCCGCGGCCGCCTCCAGGCCGGCCAGCACGTCGTCGAGCCGATTCCGCCGGGCCAGGGCCTGGAAGGTCTCCGGCCGCAGCGTGTCCAGCGACACGTTGACCCGGTCCAGGCCCGCCGCGTGCAGCGGGCCGGCCAGCCGGTCGAGCCCGATCCCGTTGGTGGTCAGCGATATCTCCGGGCGCGGGCGCAGCGCGGCGGTGCGCGCCACGATGTCGACCAGGCTGCGCCGGAGCAGCGGCTCGCCGCCGGTGAACCGGATTTCCGTGATGCCGAGCGACTGCACTCCGATCCCGACCAGGCGCACCACTTCGTCGTCGGTGAGCAATTCCGGGCGGGGCAGCCAGTCCAGTCCTTCGGCCGGCATGCAGTACGCGCAGCGCAGGTTGCAGCGATCGGTCAGCGATACCCGCAGGTCGGTCGCCACGCGCCCGTACGAGTCGGCCAGCACAGCGTCACCTCCCTACCCAGATGCGTGCTTACACCGCAGTGGTCCGATCCAGACTACCCAGCCGGGCGCGCGCTGCACCGGATGGCCGGGCGTGGTTCGGCGGCATCCAGTCCAACCATGGCATGGGGCACCGACACTGCGGGCGCGGACGGGGACGCCCGCCGGGTAAGGAGGCCGGGCCGGGCGGGTCAGGCCACCCGGCGCGCGGACGACGCGGTGCCCGCGGCCCGGTGCTCCCCGGCGCCGGAGCTGTAGTCCGGTTTCTGGCGCTGGTAGGCGCGGTCGATCAGCGGCGACGAGATCAGGAAGTCGGCGCTGGCGCGGTTGCACGCCACCGGGATGTTCCACACCATCGCGAGCCGCAGCAGCGCCTTGACGTCGGGGTCGTGCGGCTGGGGCTCAAGCGGGTCCCAGAAGAAGATCAGCAGGTCGATGTCACCCTCCGCGATCTTGGCGCCGATCTGCTGGTCACCGCCCAGCGGGCCGCTCTGGAAGCGGGTGATGGGCAGGCCGAGCTCGTCGCCGAGCAGCCGGCCCGTCGTCCCGGTCGCGCAGAGGTAGTGCCTGGCCAGCAGCCCCCGGTTGAACCGCGCCCATTCCCGCAGGTCCGCCTTTTTGTTGTCGTGGGCGATCAGGGCGATCCGGCGCAGCGCCGGCTCATCGTTCGTCGTGGAGGTCATGCCGCCAGCCTGCGGGACTCAGATTCGGCCGCCGTTAAATCGGTGTTATCGGCGCGTGACGATATAACTGGACCGTGACTGAAGACGGCGCCGCGTGGCGTGATCAGCTCACCGCGGCGGAGCGGGCGGCGCTCGGCCGCGGCCACGGAACCATCCCTGATCCGCGCCCGGACATCCTGGTCGTCGGCGGCGGCATCCTGGGCGTCACCACGGCCGCCGCCTGCGCCGAGGCCGGGCTCGGCTCGGTCCTGCTGATCGAGACCGGCCGTCTGGGCACCGGCGCCACCGGCGGTGCCAGCGGCCTGCTGATACCGGAGCCGCACCGGTGGAGCGATCCGGAGCCGCTCGTGGACCTGGAGCAGGCCAGCCTGGAGCGGTGGCGGGAGCTCGAGCAGCGGCTGCCCGGCGGGGTCGGGCTCGTGGACATCGACTGGATCGGGCTCGCGCCGCATCCGGGCGGCTTCGCCGCGCACCAGCCCCCGGCCGTGGAGTGGCTGGCGCCGGCCCAGGTCGAGCGGCTCGTACCGAACCTGGCCCGGCCCATGGAGGGCGCGCTGATCCGGCGTCAGGCCCGGATCAACCCGCTGCGCGCGGTGGCGAGGCTGGCCGCGGAGGTGCCCGCGGTCGCCACCGGGGTCGCCGCCACCGGCGTCACCGTCCGCGGCGGACGGCTGGTGACGGTGAGCACGTCGGCCGGTGACATCACCCCCGGCACCGTCGTGTTCGCCACCGGCCAGCCGCCGGTCCTCGACGGCCTCCCGCTGAACATCCCCTCGGACCGGGTCAAGGGCCACCTGCTGGTCACGGAGGCCACGTCGATCCGGCTGCCCGGCATCGTGGCGCCCGTCGCCACCCAGATCGAGGGCGGGCGGCTCCTGGTCGGCGGCACCTTCGACATCGGAGACGAGGACCCGGCGGTCCAGCCCGGCGTGATCGAGTCGATCATGGATGGCCTGGTCGCCGCGTTGCCCGCCGCCAAGGGGCTGGGCATCGCGTACCAGTGGTGCTGCTTCCGGCCTCGTCATCCCGACCGGCGGCCGGTCATCGATCGCGTTCCCGGCGTGGACAACGCCTGGCTCACCTCGGGGCACTTCCGGACCGGGATACTCAACGCCCCGGCCACGGCGTCGGTGCTCGCGCGCTGGATCGCGGCCGGGCAGCCCCCGGCCGAGCCGGGCACCTGGTCGGCGACCCGGTTCACCCGGCGGGCGGGCTGACCAGGCGGCGCCGGTCGTCGGGCAGGCGCAGGGTGACGCCCGCCCGGTCCAGGAACTCCAGCAGCGGTATGGCCACGCGACGGGTCGTCTGCAGCGCCTGCCTGGCCTCGGCGGCGGTGAACGGCTGCGGCAGGCCGGCCAGGACCTGGCCCGCCAGGGCATCGGCGCCGGGAGCCAGCACGATCTGATCGCTGACCCGCATGAGCAGCCCGGCCCGCTCTGCGGCGGCGATCGCCCGCAGGTCCAGGCCGAGGTGGCGCAGCCGGTCCGCGTCGGGCGACGCGAACGGCGCGGTGGCCAGGTCGGCCAGGAGCACCTGCACCGCGGCCGTGATGCTCGTCGGCAGTTCCGCGGCGGTGCCGCGCGCACCGTTGGCCGCGCTGATCTGAAGCACGCCGTCACGGAGCCGGACCGGCGGCTTGACCAGAGCTTCGACCAGGCGGCGATCGGGCAGGCTGAGCGCCGCGCGGGCCGCCTCGACGGGCAGGCCGGGGCTCAGCGGCTCCCGGCCGACCTGTGCGGTCACGGCCTCGCCGAGGTGGCCCGCGAGGTCCGCCCAGTGCCCCGGGTCCGCCAGCCACTCGCCGCTGACCGTTTCCGGGTGGTCGCTGATGCCCATGGCCAGCAGGGCGCTGGCGCGCAGCAGGCCGTGCCGGCGCAGCAGGTCAGCGGCTGTCGGCTGGTCAGGCCAGGAGCCGAGCAAGGTGGCGGCGGAGGCCCCTGCACCGCGGCGGGACAGCGACGGTGGCGCCACGTCCAGCACGACCGCCCCGTAGATGGCCGCCCCGGGCCCGGATCCGGACCCCGGCGGCCTCGGCCGCGCCGTCCCGTCCGAGGCCGCACCGCGCGGCGCGGCCCGGCTCGCGCCGGGATCGCGCAGCAGCACGCGGTCGCCGACGTGCAGCGGCAGCGGCTCGCGCAGCGCGAGCCTCGCGATCCGGCCGCCCAGCACGCGGACCCGGGCCACCGTCCGGGCCGTGCCGACGTGGACCGCCAGCGTCCGCGGCAGCCGCGCCGCGATACCCGGGCCGGTCGCCGACGGGCCGGGCGTGACCAGCCTCACGTCGATGACGTCGGTCAGCGTCCAACGGCCCGGATGCACCAGGGCCATCCCCCGGCTGATCCGCTCATGGTTGACGCCGCACAGGTCGAACGCGGCCCGGGCCGGCCCGGGCAGCTCGGCCGCCAGCTCGCCCAGGGCCTCGATGGCCCGCACCTGCACGGGCCTCATGGAGGGGGCGATGACCAGCTCGTCGCCGCGCCGCACGGTTCCGGACGGCAGCGTCCCGGTCACCACCGTGCCGTTGCCTCCGACACCGAAGGCACGGTCTATCCAGATCCGCACCGGGGCACCCGGGTGCGGCGCTGGGGAGCTGCTGGCCAGCCGCGCGAGCGCTTCGGCCAGCTCCGGCAGGCCCTCCCCGGTGACCGCGCTCACCGCGTGCGCCTCCACCTTGCCGAGGCTGGTGGCGGCGATCAGCGGGATCGCCTCGGAGAGCGCGGGGCCGGGATCGGCGAGATCGACCCGGGTGACGGCCAGCAGGCCCCGGCGGATCCCCAGGGCGTCGAGCGCCGCGAGGTGCTCCGCCGATTGCGGCTGCCAGCCCTGGTCGGCGGCCACCACGAACAGCACGGCCGGGACCGGGCCGACCCCGGCGAGCATATTCGTGATGAAACGCTCGTGCCCGGGCACGTCGATAAATGCGAGCCGCTCACCCGACGGCAGAGTGAGCCACGCATGGCCCAGGTCGGGGGGCGGGCCGCCGGCGGGATCGGATTCCCCGCGGGCGGGATCCATTCCCGTGAGCGCCTGCACCAGCGTCGACTTGCCGTGATCGGAGTGCCCGGCGGTCGCGATGACCTGCATGTCAGGCGGGATCTGATGGGTACACGAGCGCGACCATACCTGCCCGGCGTGGCTAGCGGACCACCGCTTGGGAGGGTATATTCGCGCGTTTACCAGGGCTTTGCATAATGGGACGCCCGTCGGGTACCGAACTTGTGCGAGTCTTAATCCTCCGATTACGGAGGGAGTGAGCGCTATGGCAGGCATGACCCGGATGCCGCGCACTCGCGGCGGCGTGAGCGGGGTGCTGCTGATCCTGCTGGGCGCCTGGGGCGGCCTGGCCCCGTTCGTCGGCCCCTACTTCCGCTTCGCCTACACGCCGGACAAGGCGTGGGCGTACACCTCGGGGCGGCTGTGGCTGTCGATCGTGCCCGGCGCGGCCGCCCTGGTCGGCGGCGTGGCGGTGACCTTCGCCTCGCACCGGGGGGTCGGCATCTTCGGTGCGGTGCTCGCCGCCCTGGGCGGGGCCTGGTTCATCCTCGGCGTCCCGGTCACCAGGGTGGTGATCGTCAACTCCTCGATCAGCCCGGGGGCACCCCTGGCCCGCTCGGTCGGATCGATCTCCGTGGTCAAATGGCAGTTCTTCGAGGGCCTGGGCTTCTTCACGGCCACCGGCATACTGATCTTGTTCTTCGGCGCGCTGGCGCTCGGCCGGTTCTCCGTGGTGGGCGTCAGGGACGCGACCCTGGCCGAGCCCGAAGGGCCGTCCCTGGACGCGGGCGCGTATCCCCCGGCGCAGCACGGGCCGGATCCTGTCGGCCAGTCCCGCGGCCCGGGGAGCCAGTACCCGGCCTCGGGCAGCCAGTACCCGGCCTCGGGCAGCCAGTACCCGACGACCGAGCAGACGCTCACCGAGCCGACGCAGGCCGGGCCGACCACGCAGGCGCCCGCCGGGCGGCCGTACCGGCCGGGGCAGGCCTACACGCCGCCGGAGGAGACGCAGACGCCGTCCGAGCCGTTCCCCACCATGACCAGCCCGTCCCGGAAGCCGCCGTCCGATTCCGGGCCGCCGTGGGATCCGGGC
>Ga0335076_10006105_pt1 | contig 12148 bp, 8 predicted proteins | sample Lox_Sample_25_FD_206717 | JGI IMG/M metagenome (GOLD analysis project Ga0335076, IMG submission 206717) | Soil microbial communities from Loxahatchee National Wildlife Refuge, Florida, United States - Lox_Sample_2.5 | ecosystem: Environmental > Terrestrial > Soil > Wetlands | place: USA: Florida...
CGTCGTCGAAGTAGTCCTCGAAGAAGCGCTCGACCTCGATCTCCTTGAGGGGGTCCTCGGCCCGCTCCCGCTCCGCGGGAGGCTCCTCCTGCGCGATCTCCTCCTGTGTCTTCGTCTCCTCGACCGGGACCTCCTCGAGGAGCGGGTTCTCCATGACCTCCTGCTCGAGGACCTCCGCGAGCTCGAGCGTGGTGAGGGGGAGGAGCTTGATCGCCTGCTGGAGCGAGGGGGTGAGGATGAGCCTCTGCGAGAGACGAGCGGAGAGGCCGAGCTTCTGGTGGAGCGCCAAGGTGTCTAGGCTCGGTCCGGGGGCCGACCCTCAGGTGTCGCGGCCGTCGAGGCGGAAGCCCTCCCCGAGGTAGACGCGGCGCACCTCGGGATCCGAGGCGAGCTCGTCGGGAGAGCCGGAGCGGAACACATTGCCGTCTCTCAGAATATAGGCGCGATCCGTGATTTTCAAGGTCTCGCGCACGTTGTGGTCGGTGATGAGGATCCCGATCCCGCGGTCGCGCAGGTGGCCGATGATCTTCTGGATGTCGTCGACGGCCAGGGGGTCGATCCCCGCGAAGGGCTCGTCCAGCAGGATGAAGGACGGCTCCGCGGCGAGAGCGCGGCAGATCTCGAGCCTTCGCCTCTCCCCGCCGGAGAGGGTGTAGGCCGGCTGCCGGGCCATGCCCTGGATGCCGAGCTCGTCGAGCAGCCGACGCGCGAGCGCCCGCTGCTCGCCCGCGGGGAGGCCGCGCGTCTCGAGGATGGCGAGCACGTTCTCCTCCGTGGTCAGCTTCCGGAAGATGCTCGCCTCCTGCGGCAGGTAGCCGATCCCGGCCCGCGCGCGCAGGTACATCGGCAGGGCGGTGATGTCCTCGCCGGCCAGGAAGACCTGACCCCGGTCGGGCCGGGCGAGGCCCACCATCATGTAGAACGTGGTCGTCTTGCCCGCCCCGTTGGGCCCGAGCAGCCCCACCACCTCCCCCTGGCGGATCTCGAGGGCCACCTCGCGCACGACGATCCTCCGGCCGTAGGACTTCGTGAGGCCCAGGGCCCGGAGGAGGCGGGGCTCGTCGGAGGCCGGCCCCCGTGGACGGGCCGCCCGGCTGTCGAGGGCAGGCTCGATCACGGCTTCGGCGGCTCCTTCCTCCGCAGGACGGCCTCGCTGCGCACCTCCTCGCGGCCGTCGACGCGGATCCTATCACTGCCCACCACGAACGTGACGATGCGGCCGTCGAGCTGCCGATCGGTGTCGTAGAGGACCACCTTGTCCCCGACCAGCACGAGAGTCTGGTCGTCCGGGGTGTAGGTGCCTTTCTGGCCGGTCGCCCGCCGCGCGCCCTGCGTCACCTCGACCGGCTCCCCCGCCACCATGCGCTCGACGGCGTCGCCGCTCGCGTTGAGGGTGACGATCGCCTCCGGGCTCTTCGAGAGGATGTCGCCCTGCCGGATCTCGACCTCGCCCTTGTAGACGATCCGGTTGGCCGCCTCCTCGTACACCATCTCGCGGCTCCGGGCCTCGATCGGCACCGGCGGCTTGGCCGGCTCCTTCTGCGGCTCCTTCGCGGCGTCGTTGCCGGGCCGCGGGTGCAGGATCGACGTCGTCCCTCCGCTCGCAGTGAGCCGCCGTCCCTCCGCCCGCTCCTCGAGGACGATCGTCGGCGCCCGGAGCTCGTCCGTGCCCGAGCGCAGGACGGCGTTCTCCCGGTACCGCGCCGTCCGCGTCGACTCGTCGTAGTCGAACTCGCGGCAGAAGAGCACGGTCGGCTCCTCGCCCTGCAGCATGCCCTTCGGCCCCGCCCCTCCCGGCGACGAGCCCTGCGGGCCCCTCCCGCCCTTGCTCGCCATCGTGTGCCGGACGTTCTCGCTCGCCTTCACGTCGTGGGACCGGCTGCCGATCAGGATGCGCCGCCCCCGGAGCTCCGAGCCGTCCTCGTCCACGATCCGCGGGTCGCCGGTCAGGGTGACGAGGCCCGACCCGTCGTCGTAGGTCCCGCGGGCCGCCCACGCCCTTCGTCCCGGCTCCGACGCCGTGACCGCGCCGTCGAACGTCGCCCCCCGCACCGCTCCGCTCTCGGGGTCGAACGCCGCGAGGAAGGTGTCGCTCTGCACGCGCCGGAGCCCGCCCTCGGCCGGGGCGAGAGGTTCGGCGGTGAGGATCGCCTGGCGGGGGGCGGCGGGGTCGGTCTGTCGGGCGGGCAGGCCTTGAAGCGAGACGAGGCGCCCCTGCTCGTCGAAGTCGAAGCGCAGCTGCGGCGCCGCGACGCGCCGCCGCTCCTGCACCTCCCGCGGAGAGGGCTCGATCTCGAGGGAGGCGGAGTTCACGGCGATCGCCTCCTGCAGGACGCCCTTCGCGCGAAACGCCACGTTCAGGCGGCGGCAGCGCAGCCTCTTCCTTCCCCCCTGCTCGACGGCGGGCGCGGCGCCGGGGGCCGCTCCCATGAGGCCCGCCCCGGGCGCGGCGACGAGGTCCACGTTCTCGATCGCGGCCGCCCTCTCGACGGAGTGCATGTCCGGGCTCAGGTTCAGCTGGAGGCGGTCCGACCGCAGCTCCCGCCCTCCCTGCCGGACGACGACGCTCCCCCAGAACTGCACCTCGTGATCGTCACGGGACGCGTGGGCCGCCGCGGCCTCGATGTCGGTCGGGGGCCCGGCCTCGTCTTCCAGGTGGAGGCGCACGTTCTGCTGCAGGTCGAGCCCGTAGCCCCCCCGATACTCCATCCCGTGGGCCGTGCCCGAGGTCGTGCCGCGCTCGAACCGGACGTCGTCCCTCGAGAAGACCCGGTCCTCGTCCCCCCAGTACTTGAGCGTCTCGCTCCACAGCTCGAACCCGTCGTCGGTTTTCACGTGGACCTGGCCCCGAAACGAGGCCCGGACCGGCTCCGCCTGGTACAGGCACTCGTCGGCGGTGATCGTGACGTTGGAGGGGCCTCCCTCCGACACGTAGGGCATGCGGACCTCGACGCCGAGGAACCGCGTGGCCTCGCCTTCCTTGCCCCCCGCCGAGCGAGCCCTGATCTCGACCTTCCGCTCTCCGGCCTGGAAGCGCAGGACCGACATCTCGCCGAGCGTCGTCCCCTGGCCCGGCGCCGGTGCCGCCTGTCCCTCCCCCCGCCCCGGCCGGACGGCGGGCCGCCGGAGGCTCCACGCGACCGCCCCGCTCACCACGACGAGTGTCCCCAGGAGGAGGCGCCGGGCGAGCCGGGTGCGGTCCGGCGTCATGCGAGGGGCAGCCCCCGCACGATCCTGAACGTGTCGCGAGCGATCAGGAGCTCCTCGTTCGTCGGGATCACCAGCACGCGGCAGGCGCTGCCGTCGCGCCCGACGTCGGCCTCGCGACCGCGCGCGCCCTCGTTGCGCGCGGAGTCCACGCCGATCCCCATCGCCTCCAGTCCCTCCACCGACCGGGCGCGCACCGCGGGGGCGTTCTCCCCGATCCCCCCGGTGAAGACGAGGGCGTCCAGGCCGCCCAGGACGCCCACGTAGGCGCCGACGTACTTCCGCAGCCGGTAGCAGAAGACGTCCACGGCCAGCTTCGCCCGCTCGTTCCCCGCCGCCTCCGCCTCCAGGAGCCGGCGCATGTCGTTGCTGAGGCCCGACACGCCGATGAGGCCCGAGTGCTTGTTGAGCAGGGCGTTGACCTCGGCCGCCCCCAGCTCCTCCTTCGCCATCACGTGGAGGAGGATCGCGGGGTCGAGGTCACCGCTCCGGCTCCCCATCACGAGCCCTTCTAGAGGGGTGAAGCCCATCGAGGTGTCGACCGACCGCCCGCCGCGCACGGCCGCGACCGAGCAGCCGTTCCCCAGGTGGCAGGTGATCAGGCGGACGCCGGGGTCGCCCTCCCGCCCGAGCATCTCCTCGGCGCGCCGGGAGACGAACCGGTGCGAGGTGCCGTGGAACCCATAGCGCCGGATCCCGTGGCGCTGGTAGAGCACGTAGGGGAGGGCGTACAGGAACGCGACCGGCTCCATCGCCTGGTGGAAGGCCGTGTCGAAGACCGCGACGTGGGGCACCTCCCGCAGCAGGTCGTGCGCCGCGCGGTACCCCTTGACGTTGGGCGGGTTGTGCAGGGGAGCGATGTCGAAGCACTCCTCGATCGCGCGGAGGACGGTGTCGTCGATCCGGGCCGACGCCTTGAAGTGCTCGCCGCCGTGCACCACGCGGTGGCCGACCGCCTCGATCTCCTTCCGGTCGCGGATGACCCCCGTGCCCTCCCGGGAGAGCAGGGCCAGGACCCGCTCGACCGCGATCTTGTGCTCCAGGATCTCGGCCGTCTCCTTGAGCGGCGGGCTCCCCTGGGCCTCGTAGCGCAGGATCGCCGTGCCCCCGATGTTCTCGACGAGGCCCTTGGCGAGGGCGCGGTCGGTCCCCTCCCGGGCCGAGGCCTCGTCGGTCTCCACGAGCTGGAACTTCACGGACGAGCTGCCGCAGTTGAGGACGAGCACCTTCATGGGGGCATTCTACCGCCCGCGTGCGCGACGGCCGATCGAGGGCCGGCCCGCGCTCAGCCCTGCATCTTCTCGAGGGCCCGCAGGTACGCGACGGCCAGGCGTTCCTCCTCTTCCAGGGGCATGGCCGCTGCCTCCTTCGCCCGCCCGCGGTCGGCCGCCGCCATCACCTCGGCGAGCCTCCGGCCCCGGGCCCGCGGAAGGGCGACGAGCGCGCGGGTGACCGCGGAGTAGGCGGCGAGGTCCTCGTCGGTCAGGGAAGGAAAGCGCTGCCGGAGCCGCTCCGGCTCCACGGGAAGCTTCAACGCCGCGCCGGCGCCTTCGGGTTGCCGTCCTCGTCGTACTCGAAGAAGCCGCGGCCGGCCTTCACCCCGAGGTGGCCGGCCCGGATCATCTTCCGCAGGAGGGGGCACGGACGGTACTTGAGGTCGCCGAGCTCCTCGAAGAGGTACTGCATCCAGCGGCTCACCTCGTCGAGGCCGATGCGGTCGGCGAGCGCGAGCGGGCCGACCTGCAGCCCGTAGCCGAGCTTCATCGACGTGTCGACGGCCTCCGGCGTCGCCACCCCCTCCATCACCACGTGCATCGCCTCGTTCAGGAAGGGCAGGATGACGCGGGTCGTGACGTAGCCCGGGTACTCGAACACCTCGACCCCCGTCTTGCCGAGGAGGCGGACGAAGTCCATCGCGGTGCGGAAGGTGGCGTCGGAGGTGCCGAGCCCCCGGACCACCTCGACGAGCGGGACCTGCGGGACGGGCTGCAGGAAGTGGAGGCCGATCACCCGGTCGGAGCGGCGGGTCCGGGCCGCGATCTCGGTCACGGAGAGCGAGGACGTGTTGGTGGCCAGGATGTCCTCGGGCGGACAGACCTGGTCGAGACGCTGGAAGATCGAGGCCTTGAGCTCGAGGTCCTCCATCACGCACTCGATCACGATGTCGGCGCCCTTGAGCGCGTCGAACTCGTCGAGAGTCCGGACGCGGCTCAAGATGGCCTTCTTCTCCGACTCCGTCCTCCGCCACTTGGCGATGTCGCGGTCCAGCGCGTGGCCGACCTCCTCGACGCTCTGGCGGGCGAGCTCGGGGGTCTTCTCGCGGAGGAGGACGTCGAGGCCGGACGAGGCGCAGGTGATCGCGATCCCCTGGCCCATCGTGCCCCCGCCCACGAGGCCGACCGTCCGGATGGTCACGGCTCGGCCTCCCGCAGCTCCCGGCCCAGCCGGCCCATGCCCCGGAACTTCCGGAAGCGCTCCTCGGGCAGCCGCTCGGGGGGCACCTCGTCGAGCTCCCGCAGCTGCCGCGCCAGGACCTCGTCCACGGCCCGGAACGTCGCCTCGTGGTTCACGTGGGCGCCTCCCGGCGGCTCCTCGATCACCTCGTCCACGAGCCCCATCCCCTCGAGGTCGCGGGCGGTGATCTTCATGGCGATCGCCGCCTCCTCGGCCCGGGAGGCGTCGCGGAAGAGGATCGACGCGCAGCCCTCGGGCGAGATCACGGAGTACACCGCGTGCTCGAGCATGTTCACCCGGTCGCCCACCGCCACCGCGAGCGCGCCCCCGCTGCCCCCTTCCCCGGTGACGGTGACGAGGATCGGCGTGCGCAGGCCCGCCATCTGGCGCAGGTTCCAGGCGATCGCCTCCGCCTGCCCGCGCTCCTCGGCGTCGAGGCCGGGATAGGCGCCCGGGGTGTCCACGAAGGTCAGGATCGGCCGGCCGAACTTCGCCGCGACCTCCATGACCCGCAGCGCCTTCCTGTACCCCTCGGGCTTCGGCATGCCGAAGTTGCGGAAGATCTTCTGCTTCGTGTCCCTCCCCTTCTGGTGTCCGACCACGCAGACGGGGCGCTCGTGGTAGAGGGCGAAGCCGCACACGAGGGCCGGGTCGTCCGCGTAGCGTCGATCGCCGTGGAGCTCCGTCCACTCCGTGAAGAGGGCCTGCACGTAGTCGAGCGTGTAGGGACGGTTCGGGTGCCGGGCCACGAGCGTCTTCTGCCAGGGGCTGAGCTTCGCGTACACCTCGCGCCGCCGCGCGTCGAGCTCCTCGCGCAGGCGTCGGGCCTCCTGCTCCTTCGCCCGGTCGCCCGGCCACTGGAGAAGCTCGTCGATGCGCTTCTGCAGGGCGGTGAGCGGCGCCTCGAAGTCCGCCTCGGCCATCGTCCTCCTCCCACTCCCCCGCTCAGGCCTCGCGGGGAAGCCCGTTGGACCGGGCCAGCACCAGCGCTCCCGGCCCCAGGAGCGCCTCGACCTCCTCGCGCAGGGCGGGGTCCGGCCGGACGCTGTAGTAGGCGCTCGGAGCCACGGCCGCCGCCCACGCCCCGGGCCGCACCAGCTCGATCGTCACCGGGCAGTCCCCCCGGTGCGCGCCGAGTATATCCCGGAGGCGCTCGCCCTTCTCCCGGTCCCACCCCGCGACCGCGACCCGGATCGTCACGTGGCGCGCCTCGGCGAGCTTCGCCTCGTCCAGCGGACGCACGTCCGAGGCGAGGAGCCGGGCCCGGCCGTCGTCCTGGATCTCGACCCGGCCCTTGACGAGCACGACCTGGTCGTCGGCGAGGCGCCCGGCCGCCTTCTTGTAGGCCTCGGGGAAGACGAGCGTCTCGACGCTGCCCTCGAGGTCCTCGAGGAAGAAGCTCGCCATGCGGTCCCCCTTCCGCGTCCGGATGAGCCGGAGCCCGGTGACGAGCCCGCCCACGGCGACGTCGCCCCCGGAGGGCGCGGCGCCGAGGGCGCCGGTGGTCGCGCTGGCCCACTCCGCGATCTCGCTGCGGAAGCGCTCCAGGGGATGACCCGAGATGAAGAAGCCGAGCGACTCCTTCTCGAACGCGAGGCGCTCGCCCTCCGGCCACGGCGGGGCGTCCGGGATCCGCTCCGGCGTCGTTCGCTCGCCTTCCGCCGGCGCCAGCATGCCGAAGAGGCTCGACTGGCCGGCCTCGCGGTCCCGCTGGCGCTTCTGGCCCGTCTCCATGGCGCGGTCGATGGCGCCGAAGAGCGCGGAACGACGCGGGTCGACGGAGTCGAACGAGCCGCTCTTGACGAAGCTCTCCACCACCCGGCGGTTCACGGCCCGGAGGTCCGCGCGATCGCAGAAATCGAAGAGCGAAAGGAAGGGCCCGCCGTTCTTCCGCACTGCGAGCACCGCCTCCACCGCGCCCTCGCCCACGTTCTTGATCGCGGAGAGGCCGAAGCGTATGGCCCCCCGAGCGCGGCCGACCGCGTCGGCGTGCGAGGGGATCTGCTCCGTGGACGGCCCCCCTCCCTCTCCCCCCTCCCCTGCGCCTTCGGGCCGATCCGTTGGCTCCCCGGAGCCCCCTCCAATCACGGAGAAGAAGATGTCCGATTCGTTCACGTCCGGCGGGAGCACGGGGATCCCCATGTCGCGGCACTCGCCGACGTAGAGCACCATCTTGTCCGTGTTGGCCCGCTCGGAAGTGAGGAGCGCCGCCATGAAGAAGGCCGGGAAGTTGGCCTTCAGGTATCCGGTCTGGTAGGCGAGCCAGGCGTAGGCCGCGGAGTGGGACTTGTTGAAGCCGTACCCGGCGAACTGCTCCATCGCGTCCCAGATCCGCCGCGCCTTCCTCTCCTGCACCCCCCGGCCGGCGCAGCCGGCCAGGAACTTCTCCATCTGCGCCGCCATCACCTCGGCGTTCTTCTTCCCCATGGCCTTGCGCAGCAGGTCGGCCTCGCCGAGGGAGAACCCGGCGAGCGCGGAGGCGATCTGCATGACCTGCTCCTGGTAGACCATGACCCCGTAGGTCTCCCGGAGGATCGGCTCCAGCGCCGGGTGCTCGTACGTCACCCGCGTCTGGCCGTGCCGCCGCCGGATGAAGTCGTCGATCATCTGCATCGGCCCCGGGCGGTAGAGGGCGTTCAGGGCCGTCAGGTGCTCGAGGCGGTCGGGCTTGAAGCGCTTCAGGATGTCGCGCATCCCGTCCGACTCGAACTGGAAGAGGCCGCTCGTGCGGCCCGCGGTGAAGAGCTCGTAGGTCGCAGCGTCGTCGAGGGGGATCCGGGCGGGCTCGATGCGAGTGCCTCGCTGGGCCTCGATCATCTTCACGCAGTTGTCGATGAGGGTGAGCGTGCGCAGGCCCAGGAAGTCCATCTTCAGGAGCCCGATGCGCTCGATGCCCTTCATGTCGAACTGGGTCGTGACGTCGGCGGTCGTCCCTTTGAAGAGAGGCACGAGCTCGGTGAGCGGCCGGGGCGAGATCACGACCCCGGCCGCGTGCGTCGACGCGTGGCGGGTCGTGCCTTCCAGGCGCCGCGAGACGTCGATGAGCTCCCGCACCCTCGGGTCCTTCTGGTACGCCTCCTTGAGCGGCGGCGACTCGTCGAGGGCCTTGTCGAGGGTCATCTTGAGGTCGAACGGGATCATCTTGGCGATCCGATCGACGTCGGCGTAGCTCATGTCCAGCACGCGCCCGACGTCGCGCACGACCGCCTTGGCCTTCATCGTGCCGAAGGTGATGATCTGGGCCACGTTGTCGCGGCCGTACTTCCGGGTGACGTACTCGATGACCTCGCCCCGCCGCGCCTCGCAGAAGTCGATGTCGATGTCGGGGGGGCTGATGCGCTCGGGGTTCAGGAAGCGCTCGAAGATGAGGTCGTTGTCGATGGGGTCGATGTCGGTGATGCGCAGGGAGAAGGCGACCAGGCTGCCCGCGGCCGAGCCGCGGCCGGGCCCGACCGGGATCCCCCGCTCCTTCGCGTAGCGGATGAAGTCCCAGACGATCAGGAAGTAGCCCGAGAAGCCGACCCGCTGGATGACCCCCATCTCCTTCTCGAGCCGGGCCTCGTAGTCGGCGAGCGGGTGCCGGAGCCGCCCCGCCGCGGCCAGTGGCTCGAGGGCGAGTCGCCTCTCCGCGAACCCGTCGCGGGTGACCTTCTCGAAGTAGCTCAAGGTCGTGAAGCCGGGAGGCACGTCGAAGGCGGGCAGCGTCGACACGCCCTCCAGCGTGAAGTCGCACATCTCGGCGATCTCGACCGTCGAGCGCAGCGCCTCCGGGTGGTCCGGGAAGAGGGCGGCCATCTCCTCGGCCGACCTCAGGTAGAACTGGTTCGTGTCGAACCGCAGCCGGTCCGCGTCGGCCACCTTCTTCCCGGAGCCGATGCAGAGGAGCACGTCGTGGGCCTGGTGGTCGTCCCGGTGCAGGTAGTGGGCGTCGTTGGTGGCGGCGAGCTTCAGACCCGTCTTCTGGCGGACGCGCAGCAGGCCCTGGTTGACGCGCCGCTGGTCGGGGAGGCCGTGCTCCATCACCTCGAGGAAGAAGCGGTCCCGGCCGAAGATCTCGCTGAAGAGCCCGACGCTCTGGAGGGCCGCATCCTCCGCCCCGGCCAGGACGTGCCCGGCGACCTCGCCGGAGAGGCAGCCGGAGAGGCCCACCAGGCCCTGGCTGTGCTTCGCGAGCAGGTCCTTGTCGATGCGGGGGCGGTGGTAGAAGCCCTCCAGGTAGCCGGCGGAGACGAGCTTCACCAGGTTGTGGTAGCCGGCGTCGCTCGCGGCGAGGACGGTGAGGTGGTCGTAGGCGTCCGATGCGCTCTGGGCCTGACGGTCGAACCGGCTCCCCGGCGCGACGTACACCTCGCAGCCGAGGATGGGCTTCACGCCCTTCTCCCGGCACGTGTCGTGGAAGGCCACCGCCCCGAACATGTTGCCGTGGTCGGTGATGGCCATCGCCTTCATGCCGAGGCGGGCTGCCTCCTCCACGAGCTCGTCGAGGCGGCACGCCCCGTCGAGCAGGCTGTACTCGGTGTGGAGGTGGAGGTGGACGAAGTCCGGCTTCGTGCTCATTCCCACTCGATCGTCGACGGCGGCTTGCTGCTCACGTCGTAGACCACCCGGTTGATGCCGTGCACCTCGTTCACGACCCGGCTGGACACGCGAGCCAGCAGCTCGTAGGGGAGGCGCACCCAGTCCGCCGTCATGCCGTCGAGCGACTCCACCGCCCGCAGCGCGACCGTGTACTGGTACGTGCGGTCGTCGCCCATGACGCCGACCGAACGGACGGGAAGGAGGACCGCGAACGACTGCCACACCTTCCGGTAGAGCCCGGCCGCCTTGACCTCCTCGACCAGGATGGCGTCGGCCTCCCGCAGGAGGTCGAGCCGCTCCTTCGAGACGGGCCCCAGGCAGCGCACGGCGAGGCCCGGCCCCGGGAAGGGCTGGCGGTAGACGAACTCCTCGTCGAGGCCGAGCTCGAGGCCCGCCTTGCGGACCTCGTCCTTGAACAGCCAGCGCAGGGGCTCGACGAGCTTGAACTGCATCGACCGCGGCAGCCCGCCCACGTTGTGGTGGCTCTTGATCACCGCCGAGGGCCCGCGCACCGAGGTGGACTCGATCACGTCGGGGTAGAGCGTGCCCTGGGCGAGGAACGCGGCCTTGCCGGCCCGCCGCGCCGAGGCCTCGAACACCTCGATGAACTCCCGGCCGATGACCTTCCGCTTCCGCTCCGGGTCCTTGACCCCCTCCAGCCGGGCCAGGAACCGCCGCGAGGCGTCCACGAAGACGACCCGGAGGTGCAGCCGCTCGGCGAAGCGACGGCGCACCTGCGCCGCTTCGTCCTTTCGCAGGAGGCCGTTGTCGACGAAGACGCAGGTCAGGCGCTTGCCGATCGCCCGGTGAACGATCAGCGCGGCCACCGCCGAGTCTACCCCTCCGGAGAGGGCGCAGATCACGCGGCCCTTCGGCCCCACCTGCTCGCGCACCCGCTCCACGGCCTCCTCGACGAACGAGCGGGCGTTCCAGTCCCGGCGGCAGCCGCACGCGTCCAGGAAGTTGGTGAGGACCTTGGTTCCCTCCTCGGAGTGCACGACCTCGGGGTGGAAGAGCATGCCGAAGAGCCGGCGCGAGGGGTCCTCGATGGCCGCGATCGGGTTCGTCTCGGTCTCGCCGACCACGCGACAGCCCGGGGGCGCCCGCCGGATGTCGTCGCCGTGGCTCATCCACACCCGGCTGCGCGGGGGAAGGCCGCGGAAGAGCGTGCCCCCCGGCTTCGGCGAGAACACCGCCTGCCCGTACTCGCGGTGACCCGAGCGCTTCACCTCCCCGCCCAGGACGTGGCTCATGAGCTGCATGCCGTAGCAGATCCCGAGCACCGGCACGCCCAGGGCGAACGCCTTGGGGTCGCACCGGGGAGCCCCGCGCTGGTGGACGCTGTCCGGCCCCCCGGACAGGACGATGCCCTTCGGACGGCGCGCGGCCAGGGACTCGGCCCGGGTCCCCGGAGGGAGGATCTCGGAGTAGACCTGCAGCTCGCGCAGGCGGCGCGCGATGAGCTGGGTGTACTGCGAGCCGAAGTCGAGGATGAGGACGGTCTCTCTCTCCATGGCCCCCTTGGAGGCGGGGATTATACCTTCGGCGTCGCCACGACGAGGGGCGCCGCCGTCGCGCCGCGGCACCAGGAGCCCCGAGGCCTCGGTGTATAGTGCGGCTCCCGTGTCCAGGAGCCTCGCCTCCCTCTCCATCGCCCTCCTCCTCGCCGCCTGCGCGGCGAAGGGACCCGCTCCTGGCCCGCCGCTCTTCCCGTTCGCCCCGTCGTGGAAGACGCTCCTCGGCGACTTCGTCGTCGCGCCCCTGGTCGCGGACGGGCACCGAGTCTACGTCGCGAGCCGTGACGCCGCCGTGCGCGCCCTCGACCCGCCCACCGGCGCCGTGATCTGGAAGGCCGAGGGTCTCCCGGGCCGACTGAGCGCCGCGGACGGCGTGCTTCTCGCCCGGAGCG
>Ga0335076_10006107_pt1 | contig 12146 bp, 13 predicted proteins | sample Lox_Sample_25_FD_206717 | JGI IMG/M metagenome (GOLD analysis project Ga0335076, IMG submission 206717) | Soil microbial communities from Loxahatchee National Wildlife Refuge, Florida, United States - Lox_Sample_2.5 | ecosystem: Environmental > Terrestrial > Soil > Wetlands | place: USA...
CAGGCAGTAGCGGATCAGCTTGTCGCGTGCCCACTCGCCGATCACCGTCGAGGAGATGTAGCGGATGTTGTGCTGGTCGAAGCACAGCATCGCACCGAGGCTCGAGGCTGCCAGCGCCTGGCGCGTGCGTGCCAGGCGATACCGGTGCAGGCGCTTGAAATCCACGCGTTCCTCGAAATCCACCTGCGTGATGCCCGGCGCCTGCAGCGGCCGGTGCCACTTGTGCATCGGCTTCAGGTCATCGGCGTTGACCGGGATGAACTGCGGCTTCTTCGGACGGGATGCGGACTTCTTCGCCAAGCGTCTTCCTCCTCGGCTGCGGAGGATAACCCGCGTCAGGCCCGGAATGGCAGCTTTTTCAGCTCCTCCAACCACACATTCGCGCTGCCGTCGGAAGGCGCGCGCCAGTCGCCTCTCGGCGAGAGCGATCCGCCCGAGCCGACCTTCGGCCCGTTGGGCAGCGCGCTGCGCTTGAACTGGCTGGTCTGGAAGAAACGGCGCAGGAACACCTCGAGCCAGCGGCGGATCTCGGCGATGCCGTACTTATCCTTCCACGCGCTCCAGGCGAGGAACGCGACCTTGGCGGGCGCGTAGCCGAAGCGCAGCGTGTAGTAGAGGTGGAAGTCCTGCAGCTCGTAGGGCCCGATCGAGTCCTCGGTGCGCTGATTGCCGGGCACGAGCTCGGGCGAGATCTCCGTGGCGAGCACGCGCTCCAGGGCTTTCGCCACCGGCGCCTCGAACTGGCCGGATTGCGCCACCCAGCCGATCAGGTCGCGGACCAGCGTCTTGGGCACGCTCACGTTGACGTTGTAGTGGGACATATGGTCTCCGACGCCATACGTCGCCCAGCCGAGCGCCAGCTCGGAGAGGTCCCCGGTGCCTACCACGATGCCGCCGTGCTGGTTGGCCAGCCGGAACAGGTGGCTCGTGCGCTCGCCCGCCTGTACGTTCTCGAAGGTTATGTCGTATTGCTTCTTTCCCTTCGCGTAGGGGTGGCCCAGGTCCCGGAACATCTGCATGCATGAGGGTCGGATGTCGATCTCCTCGGCGCTCGCGCCGACCGCGCGCATGAGCTGCCAGGCGGAGGAGCGCGTGCGCGTCGAGGTCGCGAAGCCCGGCATGGTGTAGGCGAGGATGTTCTTGCGCGGCAGGCCGAGCTCGTCCATCACGCGCGCGCAGACGATCAGCGCCTGCGTGGAATCGAGACCGCCCGAGACGCCGATCACGAGCTTTTTCGTGGCGGTGGCGCGCATGCGCGTGGCGAGGCCCTGCACCTGGATGCGGTAGACCTCCTCGCAGCGCGCCCGGCGGCTGGCCGGGTCCGCGGGCACGTAGGGGAATTTCTCGATGGCCCGGCCGAGCGGCAGCCTGCCCTGGGGCACCGGCAGCGAGAATTCGATCCTGCGCACCCGCGCGACGTCGTCCGCGAGCCGGCGCGCCGACTCGCCGAACGAGTTCTGCCGCATGCGGTCGGCCTCCAGGCGATCGAGGTCGATGTCCGCGAGCACGAGTTGCGCCTCGGCGGCGTAGCGCCGCGACTCCGCCAGCAGCGAGCCGTTCTCGAACGCCATGGCGTGGCCGTCCCAGGCGAGATCCGTAGTCGATTCGCCGGCGCCCGCGGCGCTGTAGAGATAGGCCGCGATGCAGCGCGCCGACTGGTTGGCCGCAAGCTCGCGGCGATAGCCGTGCTTGCCGACCAGGACGTTCGAGGCCGAGAGATTGGCGATGACTGTCGCACCCGCGAGCGCGCCGTAGGAAGAGGGCGGCACCGGTACCCAGAGGTCCTCGCAGATCTCCGCGAACAACCGGAACCTGGGCTGCTCGCGCCATTCGAAGACGAGCGAGCCGAACGGAACGTCCTGGCCCGCGATGCGGATCTCGCGCTGCGCGCCGCCTCCAGGAGTGAACTGCCGCAGCTCGTAGAACTCGCGGTAGTTGGGCAGGTAGGTCTTCGGCACCACGCCCAGCAGGCGTCCCTGGCAGACCAGGGCGGCGCAGTTGTAGAGCAGGCCATCCACGACCACGGGCAGCCCGACCAACGCTGCGATGGGCAGGCCGCGGCTGCCCTTGAGCACGCGCCCGAGCGCAGCCTCGGCGGCGCCGAGCAGCGCCTGCTGGTGGAAGAGGTCCTCGCAGCTGTACGCGGAGAGACCCAGCTCGGGGAATACCGCCAGCACGGCCTTCGCCCTGGCCGCGCGGCGCAGCAGCTCGAGCGTGGCGTCGGCGTTCCGGGCTGGATCGCCGAGATGCACGAGCGGCGTGGCGAGCGCGACGCGCACGAAGCCGTGCTGGTAGAGGTTGAAAAAGTCGGCCATGCAGCCATTTTACGCCCGTCCTTATATGGTGTATAAAGCCATATATGCTGGAGCAACGCGTGGTGCTGGAAGACGGCGTCGAGTACGAGCTGCGCTTCTGTTCGCCCTCGGACTACCGGCTCGCCTGCCTGAAGGACGGCCGCGAGTTGGTCGCTTACGCGCCGGGCGGCCGCTACGAGTTCAAGTCGGTGGAAAAGTTGCGCTATGACTTCGAGCGCGATGCCGAGGACGCTCTACGTCAGGCTTAGCGGGCGCGAGGATGCGCTCGACCGCTTCGAGGCGGCCTGGCACCTCGCCTCGGGGCGCGCTGCGCCCGCGCCGCTCTCCGTGCTGTCGTTCGCCGACTTGCCGCTGCTCGTGAAGAACCTGACACCGGCTCGCTGGGCGCTGCTGAAGCGGCTGGCCAAGGAGGGGCCGCTCTCGATTCTCGCGCTGGCGAAGCGCCTCCATCGCGACTACAAGAACGTGCACACCGACGTGACGCGGTTGACCGAGCTCGGCCTGATCGGGAAAAACGAAGCGGGCGAAGTCAGCGTCGGTTGGGGCGCCGTGAAGGCGGAAATCCGCCTATAGCCAGCCGGCCTTGCGGAAGCGCACCCAGAGGTAGAGGTCGAAGACCGCCATCAGCGCGAGCGCCATGAAGTAACCGTATTCCCACTTGAGCTCCGGCATGTTCGCGAAGTTCATGCCGTAGAGGCTGGCGATGAACGTCGGCACGGCCAGCAGCGCAGCCCAGGCCGCCAGCCGCTTCGTGACCTCGGTCTCGCTGATGGTGATCATGGCGAGGTTGACCTGGATCGCCGTGGCCACAGTGTCGCGCAGGTTGTCGAGCGTCTGGTTGAGCCGGACCAGGTGGTCGTAGACGTCGCGGAAATACTCGCCGAGCCCGGAACACACCTGCGGCACGCGGCCACCGTAGAGCTTGCCGATCGCGTCCAGCAGCGGCCCGGTCGCATGCTTGAGCGTCGCCACCTTCTGCTTCACGTAGTAGAGCGCCTCGATGTTGGCGCGCGGCGAGGTGTTGGCGAAGATGCGCTCCTCGATCATCTCGAGCTCGGACTCGACCGCGTCCAGCACGGGGAAGTAGCGGTCGACGATGGCGTCCATGAGCGCATAGAGCACGTAGCCCGAGCCGTGGCGCAGCAGCTCGGGCTCGCGCTCGCAGCGCGCGCGCACGCCGAGGAAGCTCTGCTCGGTGCGGTTGCGCACCGACAGCACGTAGTTCGGGCCCGTGAACACGTTGACCTCGCCTACGCGCAGCTCCTCGCCCGTGACCTCGACCACGTGCATCACCGTGAACAGCTCGCTGCCGTATTCCTCGATCTTGGGGCGCTGGTGGCCGTGGCGCGAGTCCTCGACCGAGAGCTCGTGCAGGTCGAACTGCTTCGCCGTTTGGTCCAGCTCTGCGTCGGTCGCATCGCGCAGCGCGACCCACACGAAGCAGTCCGGGCGCGAGAGGTAGTCGCGAATCTCGCCCTGCGAGATGTCGGCCAGCTTCTTTCCATCCTGGTAGACGACGCAGTTGACGAGCATGAGAAAATGGGTTCGGAGTAACTTTTTCGCCGCCGATGTTACTCCCAACTGCTGAGCGCCAAATGAAAAAAGTGATGCCGGCTTCGTTCACCGAGGGCCCGGTCCAGCCCCGGGACGCCGCCACGGTCGTCGTCATGCGGGATACCGCGCAGGGGATCGAGCTCTATCTCGTCAAGCGCAGCCGCGAGGTCGACTTCATGGCCGGGGCCCACGTGTTCCCGGGTGGCCGGCTGGACAAGGCCGATGCCTCGCTGGAGGCCTGTGCGGTGCGCGAGACCTTCGAGGAGGCCGGCCTGCGGCTGGACCCCGCCGCCCTAGTGCCCTGGGTGCGCTGGGTCACGCCCGTCATCTCCCCGCGCCGGTTCGATGCGCGCTTCTACCTGGCCCGGCTGCCCGGCGGGCAGGAGCCCAAGGTGGACGGGCGCGAGGCGGTCGAGGGCCTCTGGATCGCGCCCGGGGCGGCCCTCGAGCGCTGGTTGCGCCACGAGATCCAGCTTCCGCCCGCCACCGCCCGCAGCATCGACGCGTTGACTCGCTATCGCAGCGTGGGGGAAGCGCTCGACGCCGCGGCGAAGCGCGCGCCGCCGGTGCTCATGCCTGTCGTCTGGAACAGCGACGGCCGGGCCTTCATCTCGCTGCCCGGCGATCCCCATCACCCGGACCCGGATACACTCGGCGGGACGTTCTTCCGCATCCAACTCGAGGAGGGGCGCTACCGCCCGGTACCGGCAGGCTGACGCCTTAAAATAGTATTTTTGCCCCGCGGAAACGCCATGCCCCAGCTCAGCCAGCGCGCGCAGTCCCTCGGCACCGAAAACGCCTTCGTGGTGCTTGCCGAGGTCACGGCCCTCGCGCGCCAGGGCAAGGACATCATTAGCTTCTGCATCGGACAGCCGGACTTCCCGGCCCCGGTGCACGTTCAGGACGCTGCTATCCGGGCCATCCGCGAGGGCAAGCACGGCTATACGCCCTCCGCGGGCATCGACCCCCTGCGCGAGGCGGCCGCCCGCTACATGGCCGGCATGCGCGGAGGCCTGCCGATCCGGCCCGAGGACGTGGTGATCGGCGCGGGCGCCAAGCCCTTCATCGCCTACGCCATCCTGTCCACCACCGACCACGGCGCGGGCGACGAAGTGATCTATCCGAACCCGGGGTTCCCGATCTACGAGTCGCAGATCGTGGCCTGCGGCGCCAAGCCGGTGCCGGTGCACCTCAGGGAGGACCGCGAATTCGCCTTCGACCCGGCCGAGCTGGAGAAGCTCATCACACCGAAGACGAAGCTGCTGATCCTCAACACGCCGCACAATCCGACCGGCGGCATCCTCACGCGCAAGTCGCTCGAGCAAATCGCGAAGATCCTGCAGAAGCACCCCCAGGTCTGGGTGTATGCGGACGAGATCTACTCGCGGCTGTGCTATGCCGAGACGTTCTTCTCCATCGCTCAGCTTCCCGGCATGTACGAACGCACCATCATCTCGGACGGCGCCTCCAAGACCTGGGCCATGACCGGCTGGCGCATCGGCTTTGCCTCGAACCCCGTGCTTGCGCCCGTGCTCACGCGCTGGATCACCAACACGGATTCCTGCGCCTCGCAGATCTCGCAGTGGGCGGCGGTGGAGGCGATCAACGGCCCGCAGGACGACGCGGAGATGATGAAGAAGAGCTTTCTCGGGCGGCGCGACCTCATCGTCAGCCTGCTGAACGGCGTTCCCGGCGTCAAGTGCCGCACGCCCGGCGGCGCCTTCTACGCCTGGCCGAACGTCACCGAGGCCTGCCGCCTGATCGGCGCGAAGGATTCCGAGGAATTCAGGAAGCGCCTGCTAAACGAGGCCGGCGTCGCGGTCCTCGCCGACATCCATTTCGGCGCGCGCGTGCCGGGCGAGGGCCAGCATGTGCGCTTCTCCTACGCTGCGTCCAACCAGGCAATCGAGCAGGGCGTCGCGCGCATGGCCGACTTCATTCGGAAGAATACCCAGAAGGCGGCGTGAGTTGAGCCTCTGGCGGCCGAGCGTGACCGTCGCGGCGGTATTGGAACGTGACGGCAAATTCCTCTTCGTCGAGGAGTTCCAGGAGGGCAAGCGGGTGCTCAATCAGCCCGCCGGCCACCTCGATCCCGGCGAAACCCTGCTCGCCGCCTGCGCGCGCGAGGTGCTGGAGGAGACGGCGCACCGCTTCGAGCCCACGGCCCTCGTGGGCATCTACCGCTGGCACTACAAGCCCGCCGAGGTGACGTTCCTGCGCTTCTGCTTCGCGGGCCGGATCCTCTCGCAGGAGCAGCGCGACCTGGACAAGGAGATCCTCGCGCTGCACTGGCTGACGCCGGCCGAGTTGCGCTCGAAGGCCGCGATGCACCGCTCGCCGCTGGTGCAGCAGTGCCTGGACGACTATCTCGCGGGCTGCAACTTCCCGCTCACCGTGCTCTCGCGCGCCTATGGCTGAGCGCATTGTCGTGGGCATGTCGGGCGGCGTGGATTCGGCCGTCGCGGCGCTGCTGCTCAAGCGCGAGGGCTACGACGTCGTGGGCCTGTTCATGAAGAACTGGGAGGACGACGATAACGACGAGTACTGCTCGACGCGCCAGGACCTGGTCGACGCGGCGGCCGCTGCGGACGTCGTCGGGGTCGAGCTCGAGGCGGTCAACTTCGCCGCCGAGTACAAGGATCGCGTTTTCGCCGACTTCCTGCGCGAGTACCAGGCCGGCCGCACGCCCAATCCCGACGTGCTATGCAACGCCGAGATCAAGTTCAAGGCCTTCCTCGATCACGCCATGCAGCTGGGGGCGACGCGCATCGCGACCGGCCACTACGCGAACGTGAAGGAGCGGACGGGATTCTTCGAGCTGCACCGGGCGGCCGACGCGTCCAAGGACCAGAGCTACTTCCTGCACCGCCTGAACCAGGCGCAGCTCGCGCGCGTGGTGTTTCCGCTCGGGGCGCTGAAGAAGACCGATGTGCGCAGGATCGCGGCCGAGGCGCGCCTGCCGAACCATGCGAAGAAGGACTCCACCGGCATCTGCTTCATCGGCGAGCGTCCGTTTCGCGACTTCCTCAACCGCTATCTGCCGCGCGAGCCCGGCCCCATCATGACGCCCCAGGGCATGCGCGTCGGCACGCACATCGGCCTCGCCTTCTACACCATCGGCCAGCGCAAGGGCATCGGGATCGGCGGCACGAAAGAAGGCGATGGCAACGCCTGGTACGTGGCGCAGAAGGATCCGCACGCCAACGCCCTCATCGTCGTGCAAGGCCATGACAACCCGCTGCTCATGAAGCGCTCGCTCACCGCGCAGGACGCGAGCTGGGTCTCGGGCGACGCGCCGGAACAGGGCTCGACGCATTCTGCGAAGACCCGCTACCGGCAGGCCGATTCGGCCTGCATGGTGACGCGCTCCGAGGATGACGAGATCGCGGTCGAGTTCGCCGAGCCGCAGTGGGCCGTCACGCCCGGCCAGTCCGTCGTGCTCTACGACGGCACGCGCTGCCTGGGCGGCGCGGTCATTCAGTAGCATCGATCGAAACCGTCAGGGGAGGAGCATCATGATCCACGTCATCGCCGTCATCACCGCCAAGCCGGGCATGCGCGACAGGATCCTCGAGCACGCGCGCGCCAACCTGCCCGCCGTGCGCGCGGAGAAGGGCTGCATCGAGTACGGTCCGGTGCTGGATGCCGATACGCCGCTGCCCATCCAGACCAAGCTGGGCCCCGATGCCTTCATGTTCGTCGAGAAGTGGGAAAGCATGGACGCGCTCAAGGCGCACGCTGCTGCGCCCCACATGGCGGCCTATGGTGCGAAAACGAATTCATCGCCAGCCGGGTGATCCACATCCTGCAGCCGGCTTGAGGCAATCCTAGACGACGGCGCCCTCGTTCTCGTCGGTGCCGCGCGGTTTCTTGGGGGCCTTGATGAACTGGGCGCGGTCGACGCCGAGCCACATGACGAGTGGGCTCGCGACGAGCACCGAGGAGTAGATGCCGAAGCAGATGCCGATGGTGAGCGCGAGCGCGAAGTAGTGCAGCGCCGGCCCGCCGAACAGCAGCATGGTGGTCACCATCGCCTGAGTGCAGCCGTGCGTGATGATGGTGCGCGAGATCACGCCGGTGATCGCGCTGTCGATGACCTCAGGCACGCTGGCCTTGCGCATCTTGCGGAAGTTCTCGCGTACGCGGTCGAACACCACCACAGACTCGTTCACCGAATAGCCGAGGACCGCGAGCACGGCGGCCAGCACGGGCAGCGAGAATTCCCACTGGAACAGCGCGAAGCAGCCCAAGATGATCACTACGTCGTGCAGGTTGGCGATGATCGCCGCCAGACCGAAGCGCCACTCGAAGCGCAGCCACAGGTAGACCACGATGCCCACGGCGGTCACGGCGAGCGCGAGCGCGCCGTACTCGGCGAGCTCCTCGCCGACCTGGGGCCCGACAAATTCGACGCGGCGCACCTGCGCGCTGGCGTCCTCCGACTGCAGCAGACCGGTCACCTTCTGCGAGAGCTCGGCAGTCGACTGGCCCTTCTCCACGGGCATGCGGATCAGCACGTCGCGCGAGGATCCGAAGTTCTGCACCTCGGCCTTGAGGCCGGATTTTTCCAGCGCGTCGCGGATGCCCTCGACGTTCGCCGCGTCCTTATAGTTCACCTCGACCAGCGTGCCGCCCGTGAATTCGATCGAGAAATTCAGCCCCTTGTGCGCCAGGAAGAACACTGCCGCTAGGAAGGTGATCAGCGAAACCACGTTGAACACCAGCGCGTGCCGCATGAAAGGGATGATGCGGCGGATCTTGAAGAATTCCATGGCGTCCTAGATCACTTCCAGGCCGTATTGCCGATCGCAAGCTTCGCGACCTTGCGCCGGTGGCCGTAGGTGAGGTTGACGATGGCGCGCGAGACGACCACCGAGGAGAAGATCGACGTGAGAATGCCGAGGCAATGCACCACGGCGAAGCCGCGCACTGGCCCCGACCCGAAGATGAGCAGCGCGAGGCCCGCGATCAGCGTGGTGACGTTCGAATCGAGGATGGTGCCCCAAGCGCGCTCGTAGCCCGCGGCGATCGCCGCCTGTGGCGACTGCCCGGCGCGGATCTCCTCGCGGATGCGCTCATTAATGAGGACGTTGGCGTCGATCGCCATGCCGAGCGTGAGCGCGATGGCCGCGATACCGGGCAAGGTGAGGGTAGCCTGCAGGAGCGACAGCAGCGCGACCAGGAACAGCAGGTTCACGCCGAGCGCCACCGAGGAGAACACGCCGAACAGCGTGTAGTACGCGCTCATGAAGAGCACGATCGCGAGGAAGCCCCACTTGGTCGCGTTGAAGCCCTTGTCGATGTTCTCCTTCCCAAGCGAGGGGCCTACGGTGCGCTCCTCGATGATCTCCATCGGCGCGGCGAGCGACCCGGCGCGGATGAGCAGCGCGAGGTCGTTGGTCTCGGTGGGCGTGAACAGGCCCGTGATCTGGAAGCGGCTGCCGAACTCGCCCCGGATGGTGGCCACCGAGATCGCCTCGCCCTTGCCCTTTTCGACCAGGATGATGGCCATCAGGTGGTTGACGTTCTCGCGCGTGGTCTGCTGCATCACGCGCCCGCCCGCGTCGTTGAGCTCGACCGACACGGCGGGGCGGTGATCGTTGTCGAAGGTGGCCTGCGCGCCGACGAACTGGTCGCCGGTCACGAGCACCTGCTTCTTGGTGGGCACGTTGTTGATCGTGCCGTCGCGCCTGCGCTCCGGAAAGACGTCCACGTTGTACGTGCTGCCGGTGCGCATCGCCTCCTCGTCCACGAGGCGGACTTCCAGCGTGGCGGTGCGCCCGAGGATCTCCTTGGCGCGCGTCGTATCCTGCACGCCCGGCAGTTGCACGACGATCCGGTCGGCGCCCTGCTGCTGGATCACCGGCTCGGCGACCCCGAGCTGGTTCACGCGCCGGTTTAGGGTGACGATGTTCTGCTTGAGCGCCTGCTCCTGCTCCTTCTTCTGCGCCTCGGGGCGCAGCGTGGCCACGAGCAGCAGGTCCTGGCCATCGGTTCCGTCGGTCAGCAGCAGGTCGCCGTTTCCGGAGGCGATCGCGGCGCGCGCCTTGTCGCGCGTCTCGGCATCACGGAAGCGCACGCGCAGTGTCTGGCCGTCGCGCACGATGCCCGCATGGCGGATGTTCTTCTCGCGCAGCAGGTTACGCAGGTCGCTCGCGTAGGCCTCCATGCGCTTCACGAGCGCGGCCTGCATGTCCACTTGCAGCAGAAAGTGGACGCCGCCGCGCAGGTCAAGGCCCAGGTACATCGGCAGCGCGTGCAGCGTCGTGAGCCAGGTGGGCGAAGCCGAGAGCAGGTTCAGCGCCACGGTGTAGGAGGCGTTCTGGGGGTCGGGGTTGAGCGTCTTCTCGACCAGGTCCTTGGCCTTGAGCTGGGCATCGGTGTCGGCGAAGCGCAGGCGCAGGCCGTGCTCGTCGAGCAGCACGCCAGTGGTGGGCACGCCACCCACCTTGAGGGCGCCCTCGACCGTCCCCAGGAGAGACGCGTCCACCCTGACGGTCGTCTTTCCGCTGGATACCTGGACGGCCGGCGACTCGCCGAAGAAGTTCGGCACCGTGTACAGCAGCGCGAGCGCGACCGCGAGCGCGATCAGCGCGTATTTCCAGGCCGGATAGCGATTCACTGCGCCGGGGAAGCTATTGGACGCTTTTCAGCGTGCCCTTGGGCAGCAGCGTCTGCACGGCGCCGCGCTGCACGCTGACTTCCGTATTCGGCGCGATCTCGACGGTGATGTAGGCCTCGCTCACCTTGGTGATCCGCCCGAGCACGCCGCCGGCGGTGATCACCTCGTCTCCCTTCTGCAGCGCCTCGACCATGGCTTTCTGCTCCTTCGCGCGCTTCATCTGCGGCCGGATCATGAGGAAGTACAGAATCACGAACATCACGATGATCGGCAGGAAGCTGAGCAGGCCACCGTCGCCGCCGCCGGCGGGTGATTGTGCAAATGCGGAAGGAATAAGCACGCCTAAGCTCCTGAAAGTGCCAGAAAAAAGGGGACGAATTGTACCACTGCGCGCGCGCGGCTCCGGAGTCGCGCGGCTGGCAGAAGCCCTGAGGCGCGAGATGCCGCAGATGATCGACGAACACCGGCAGATCTCGGATCTGCTGCGTGAGTTTGCCCGCGAACCCGAGGCGGCCGGCAAGCCCGAGTACGTCGCCCTCGCCACCGAGCTGATCGAGCACGCGCATGTCGAAGAGGACGTGCTCTACCCGGCGGCTCTCCTCGTCGGCCGCGTGGCCGGATTCGTGCGGGGAGGCTAGGCAGGCATTCCGGCGCGCGCCGAGCGCAATCCGTCGGCGACTGATTTCAAGCGGCCGGCCTCGATGGCCGAGCGCAGTTCCCGCATGAGCTCCAGGTAGTAGTGCAGGTTGTGCAGCGTGTTTAGGTGCGCGCCGAGGATCTCGTTGGCGCGCTGCAGGTGATGCAGATAGGCACGGCTGAAGTTGCGGCAGGTGTAGCACGCGCAGGCCTCGTCCAGCGGGCGCAGGTCGTCTCGGTGCCGGGCATTGCGAATCTTGACGTCGCCCGCGCGCGTGAAGAGCCAGCCGTTCCTGGCGTTGCGCGTGGGCAGAACGCAATCGAACATGTCCACGCCCTCCTGGACGGCCTCGATGAGGTCCTCCGGGGTGCCCATGCCCATGAGATAGCGCGGCCGGTCCGCCGGCAGCTGCGGGGTCGTGTGGCGCAGGATGCGGGACCGGTCCTCGGCCGGCTCGCCGACGGCGAGACCGCCGATGGCATAGCCGTCGAACTGGATTGCCCGGAGTTCCTTCAGCGAGGCGTCCCTGAGGTGCTCGAAGACGCTTCCCTGGACGATCCCGAACAGCGCGTTCGGGTTCCCCTCGTGCGCGCGCCTGGAACGCCCGGCCCAGCGCATGGAAAGCTCCATCGACTTTCTCGCCTGCTTCTCGGTCGCCGGGAAGGGCGTGCACTCGTCGAAGGCCATGACGATGTCCGAGTTGAGCGCGCGCTGGATGCGCATGGATTCCTCGGGCGTGAGCAGCAGCCGGTCGCCATTGATTGGCGAGGCGAACTTGGCGCCTTCCTCGGTGATTTTCCGCATGGCGCCGAGGCTGAAAACCTGGAAGCCGCCCGAATCCGTGAGGACCGGGCGCTTCCAGCCCATGAAGCCATGCAGCCCGCCATGCTTCTCGATCACGTCGGTGCCGGGACGCAGCCAGAGATGGAAGGTGTTGCCGAGCACGATCTGCGTGTCGAGGGCCTCGAGGTCCGCCGGGGACATGGCCTTGACCGTGCCATAGGTGCCGACCGGCATG
>Ga0335076_10006108_pt1 | contig 12145 bp, 11 predicted proteins | sample Lox_Sample_25_FD_206717 | JGI IMG/M metagenome (GOLD analysis project Ga0335076, IMG submission 206717) | Soil microbial communities from Loxahatchee National Wildlife Refuge, Florida, United States - Lox_Sample_2.5 | ecosystem: Environmental > Terrestrial > Soil > Wetlands | place: USA...
GGGTAGGGGCCGGCGGCTCCCGCGAGTGACTCGTATCCGCCGTACAGCACGTCACCTAGGGGGTCGAGTGAATAGGTGTCGAGAGCACCGAAGCCATAGTCCAGGCCGTATAGCACGTTGCCATCGGCAAAGGAGTCTGCAGCGTTGGTCAATGCGATCTGACCGACCTGAAGCGTGCCGTCGAGCTCGGTGATCATGTCCTGAATGTCGGCACCCGCAGTCGGTGCGGCGGCGAGCTGGGCCAGCGCGGCAACAAGCATCCCGCCGCCGGCGGCCCCGAGGCCAGCGATAAAACGACGACAGTTCATTAATACCCCCTGATTTTCTTTCCGTGTCTTAATCGCACGCTTATTCTCGACTTAGCTAAATCTCAGCTGACGTGGAGCGATCTGGGCCTCGGACGGTTCGATCGACGCTCGATCGTTACCAAACAGTGATGTTGATCTTGTTGCCCAGAAGCCGCTTCCGACAACCGGATTGACGTCGCGTACCGGGCTTCCGCGCCTTACCGGCGCGGCCGCGGCTGATCGCGCGGGCAGTAGTACGACGAGCGGTTCATGAACTTCTCCCGGCGGATCACCGCGCCGCAGCGCCGGCAGGCTTTGCCCTCTCGGCCGTACACGTTGAGAGACCGGTCGAAGTAGCCGGACTGGCCATTGACGTTGACGTACAACGAATCGAACGAGGTGCCGCCCTGCGCCAGCGCGTCGCCCATCACCTCGGCGGCTGCCTGCAGCACCGCCGTCAGTTTGGGACGGGTCAGGGTGTCGGCGATCCGCGCGCCATTGACCTTGGCCCGCCACAACGCTTCGTCGGCGTAGATGTTGCCGATCCCGGAGACGACTGTCTGGTCGAGCAGCTGGCGTTTGATCTCGGAGTGCTTGCGCCGCAACACGTTAACCACCGCATCGATATCGAATCGCGAATCGAGCGGATCACGCGCCAGGTGGGCGACCGGTGCGGGAACCACGCTGCCATCGACGTTCACCAAGTCGGCGAGCTGCCAGCCGCCGAACGTGCGCTGGTCGACGAAGCTCAATGTCGTCCCGTCGTCGAGAACCGCCGCGATGCGCAGATGACCTGCGTTGGGCACCGTCCCCAGCAGCATCTGCCCGCTCATGCCGAGGTGGACCACCAGCGCGAAATCGCCGTCGTCGAGCGTGAGCCACAGATACTTCCCGCGCCTATCGGTGCCGGTGATCCGGGCGTCCAGCAGCCGAGCGGTCAGGTCGGCGGGACCGGCTTCGTGGCGGCGTACTGCGCGCGGGTGGTGCACACGCACGGCGGTGATCGTTCGGCCCACCACGTGGGCCTGCAATCCGCGCCGCACCACCTCAACTTCGGGTAGCTCGGGCATCGGAGAAAACCTAAGTCACGCGCTGTCGAGCACGCTCAGCGTTTTCCAGGCCGCTGCCGCGGCATGCTGCTCGGCTTCCTTCTTGGACCGGCCCACACCCGAACCGTATTCGGTATCGGCCACGACGACGACGGCGGTGAACTCTTTATGGTGGTCGGGTCCGGTCGAGGTGACCTGATACGACGGCGCACCAAGGCCGCGGGCCGCGGTCAGCTCCTGCAGGCTGGTCTTCCAGTCCAGCCCGGCGCCCAACGTCGGTGCGGCGTCGAGCAGCGGACCGAACAACCGCAGGATCACGTCACGCGCACTGGTCATACCGAGGTGCAAATAGATCGCTCCCAGCAGCGATTCCATGCTGTCGGCCAGGATGCTGGATTTGTCGGCACCCCCGGTGTTGACCTCTCCGCGCCCCAACCGCAGATGCGCGCCGAGGCCTTGCTCGGTCAGATTCCGCGCGACCTCGGCCAGCGCCTGGGTGTTCACCACGCTGGCCCGCAGTTTCGCCAGATCCCCTTCTGAGCGGTCGGGGTGCCGGTGGAACAGTTCATCGGTGATCGTCAGGCCCAAGACGGCGTCACCGAGGAACTCCAAGCGCTCGTTGGTGGGCAGGCCACCGTTCTCGTAGGCGTAGCTGCGATGGGTCAGCGCCAGGGTCAGCAACTCGTCGGGCAGTTCGACGCCGAGCGCTTCGAGCAGGTCGTTCACTCCGGGCCCCCGTCAGAGTCGGGCCGCAACATGCCGGCCAGCTTCGCCCAGCGCGGGTCGATCAGTTCATGGTGATGACCGGGCTCGGCGGTCGCCAACGCGACGCCGCACTGCGGGCACAATCCCGGGCAATCCGGCTGGCATAGCGGCGAGAACGGTAGTTCCAGCCCCACTGCGTCGATGATGGGCTGCTCGAGATCGACGATGTCGCCGACGACCCGGCCGACCTCGTCTTCCTCGGTAGTCGCCTCGGTGATGCTGTCCGGGTAGGCAAACAGCTCGGTCAAGCCGACTTCGACGCTCCCGTCGAACCGCGTCAGGCAGCGCGAGCATTCGCCGGTGGTGGGCGCGGTCAGCGTCCCGGTCACCAACACGCCTTCGGACACCGATTCGACGCGCAGATCAAGCTGCAGTGGCGCACCGGCCTGGATACCGACCATTTCCAGCCCGATGCGCATCGGGCTGGGCACGACGTCGTGCAAGGGAAACATCGATCCCGGGCGTCGTCCCAACCGCGCGACGTTGACGGCTAACGGCGATCCCGGATGCGGTTGCGCCGTGTGGCTGTGCTGCCGGGCCATGGCCGCAATTCTACGGGCGCCTATCAGCCGCCTTGCGCCGCCGGTACCGGGCTATCGCTGCGCGTAGTCGTGCACGCCCGCCGCCGTCCGCAGTTGATGGCGTCCACGATTGACCGAGCGCAGGGTGCTGTTGAGGTGCTCCTCGAACTCGGCCAGCTTGCTGTCGACGTAGATGTCGCATTCACCGCGCAGCCGGTCGGCTTCGGCATGCGCCGCATCGATGAGCCGGGAGGCCTCGGCGGTGGCCGATGACACCACCTCGGTCTGGGAGACCAGGCGCTGTTGTTCTTTGATGCCCTCCTGCACGGCTTTCTCGTAGGAGATGTTGCCGTTTTCGACCAGCCGGTCGCACTCCGACTTGGCCCGGCCTGTGGTGGCTTCGTACTCGCGTTTCGCCGCGGCCGCGATGCGGACCGCTTCTTCACGGGCTTCGGAGACCGTCTGTTCGCTGTGTTGGCGCGCCTCGCCCACCATCCGGTCGGCGTGAGCCTTGGCCTCGGCCAAGATCCGGTCCGCCTCCGTGCGGGCGTGGTTGAGCAGCGAGTCGGACTCTGTGGTCGCCGAGGACACCACGGAGTCCGCATGCGCCTTGGCCTCGTGCAGCAGCGAGTCGCGGGCGTCGAGCACGTCCTGGGCGTCGTCCAGCTCACCCGGGATCGCGTCCTTGATGTCATCGATGAGTTCGAGCACATCACCGCGGGGCACCACACAGCCCGCGGTCATCGGCACACCACGAGCTTCTTCGACAATGGCGCCTAGCTCGTCGAGCGCCTCAAATACTCGGTACACGGCAACACCCTCCCGGCATCGTTTGTTGTTACCAGTGTGCCTGGTGTTACGCCTGTGACTGGGTTGCCGGACCCGGTGTGTCGGACTTTAAGCGACCGGAACTGCGCCCACTCACCTGCACACTTGGCGCCATTATGTCGGGTCGTGAAGATTTTCGGCAATCATGGACGGCGCAGGGTGGCCGGGAAGCCGAAGTGGAGGTCTGGTGGTAAACGAAGCAGCGAGGGCGGTTGGGCACGCGTTGGCGCTGGCCGGCTCGATGACGTGGGAGATCCTATGGGCGCTGATCCTGGGTTTTGCCCTGTCCGCGGTCGTGCAGGCCGTCGTGCGTCGATCGACGGTGGTGGCCCTGCTGGGCGACGACCGGCCCCGCACCCTGGCCCTCGCGGCCGGGCTGGGCGCCGCGTCCTCGTCGTGCTCATACGCCGCGGTGGCCCTGGCCCGGTCGCTGTTCCGGAAAGGCGCCAACTTCACCGCCGCGATGGCCTTCGAGATCGGTTCCACCAATCTGGTCGTCGAGCTGGGCATCATCCTGGCGCTGCTGATGGGCTGGCAGTTCACCGCCGCGGAGTTCGTCGGCGGCCCGCTGATGATCGTGGTACTGGCGGTGTTATTCCGGCTTTTCGTGCGCTCGCGGCTGGTCGACGCGGCCCGTCGACAGGCTGATCGCGGGCTGGCCGGATCGATGGAAGGCCATGCGGCCATGGACATGTCGGTGCAACGCGAGGGTTCGTTTTTTCGGCGGTTGTTGTCGCGAGAAGGCTTCACCTCTGTCTCGCATGTGTTCGTCATGGAATGGGGCGCGATCCTTCGCGATCTGATTCTGGGGCTGTTGATCGCGGGCGCCATTGCGGCTTGGGTGCCTGAATCATTCTGGCAACACTTCTTTTTCGCCGATCATCCAGTTTTATCGACGGTGTGGGGACCGATCGTGGGTCCGTTCGTGGCGATCATCTCGTTCGTCTGCTCGATCGGCAATGTGCCGCTGGCCGCGGTGCTGTGGAACGGTGGCATCAGCTTCGGCGGAGTCGTCGCGTTCATTTTCGCCGACCTGTTGATCATCCCGATCTTGAACATCTACCGGAAGTACTACGGCACCGCGATGATGCTGACGCTGCTGGGTACGTTCTATGCCGCGATGGTTGCGGCCGGCTACTTGGTCGAATTGATCTTCGGCGCAGCAAGTCTCATCCCATCGCAGCGCAGTGCAATGGTGATGCACGCCGAGATTTCGTGGAACTACACCACCTGGCTCAACATCGTGTTCGGGGCACTGGCCGCGGTGCTCGTCGTGCGGTTCGTGCGGACGGGCGGCATCCCGATGCTGCGCATGATGGGCGGCTCCCCGGACGCCGGCGACGACGCGTCCGGCCACCATCATCACCACCACCATTGAGCTATTGGGCTTAGCCTCGTCGCACCGCCCTAATTCTCCGTCGATGGAGTAGCGGCCTGCGCTTCCTCTTCCTCCTTGATCCGCGCATTCTCGTCTTTACCATCCACGGTGCCTCCGGCGAGTATGACAACAATGATCGCCGGGAAGCCTAGTGAGGCAATGATGACCAACCACGAAACCCAACGAGAGCCTTCTACCCTGGTAGCGATGCCAGCCATTACAGCTCCTGCTAGTCCAAAGCCCCCTATTACGTACACGGCACAGTCAATATAATTATCCCTGATCTGCCGCCTGCGGCCAGGGCCGCGAGATGATGTATAGGTAACACCTGAAAGTAACAAAACTAACACCATCGCAAGAGCACTCGAAGCCCAGATTAGGTGATGATTTGACCGGCCTAGTAATTCGTCGTAGTAGTTAACCGAGGTGAAGAGTATAAAGACGGCACCGACTAGGATTCCTAGGGTTACGAGCTTGGCGAGTCTGCGCAAATGGGTCCGGTCGGATTTGGGATCGTAGCTCACCAACACATAACCCAAACCCACAATCATGGTCGCGATGCCGGCAACCGGCATGGCATACGCAACCATTCCCACCATCCACACTCCCTTACAGAAAGAAGCGGCGGCTGGGCCGGGGTCGGATGGCGCAGAAAAACCGGAAACACGAGCGAATAGATAGGCGGAGAAGGCTAAAATAATAAAGCTCGCTGTAAATAGCAATACTATCTCTTCGCGCTTTTCATCTTTGCCAAGTAAGTAAATGAGTCCAAAAAACAGGAAGCCAGCCAATATGCCGGCGAAATTTGAACTCGCTTGCGCCGACGTAATCATGCTCCACCCGTTCATTACGCAGTCGGCCATCGCCGCATCTTCGCACACGTCCGCCTTGCAAGATGCCCGCATCGCCGGAACCGGACATGCGGAAATTCCCCTGTTTTGCTTCCGGATTACTTCTGTTCGGCCCGACTAGCGCCGGGCGAAGCACACGTTGCGACATCTGCGGTCGGCCGCTCGCCCGCCCGGTACAAAAGTCGTTTGAGCTGACGTCGTTCGGCCGCGCTGAGGTGAGCCAGGATCTGGTCCTCGGCCTCCTCGACAGCCATTTCCGCGCGTTTGAGCAGGGCCCTGCCCTTGCGGGTGAGCTGCGCGGGTAATGCGCGGCCCGACGGCGCCGTGTCCGGGCGAGTCACCGCGCCCATGTCTTCCAGGCCGTGCAGAACCAGGTTCATTGCTTGCGCGGTGACGTGCGTGTTGCGGGCAAGCTCGGCGCTGGTGCGGCCCGGATACGTGTCGAGAATGCGCAGGCACACAAACTCGGGCAGCCCGAGCCCGAGCGGACGCAACGCCGTTGTCGCTTCGGGTCGCAGCCGCGCCATCAACCGGCGCACCAGAAAGCCCAGCGACTGATCCTCGAATTCGCTCATCCCCACCATGCTGACACGGATTGCCTGGCCGGAGGCCCCGATCGGTCAGCGCGTCGCCGATCGAACTTCGCCCGGTGACCGGCAGCGATATCAAGTTTGTTGACACGCTTCGGCAGTCCGAGTATCAAGGAGCTAGATATGCAAGTTGGCGGTTGGGTCGATGGGTCAGCCGCCGTTAACGACAAGGAGAACATCGATGTTCGGTGGTGGATTTTCTGGTGGACCCGGTTGGGGTGGCCAGGGTTTCGGCGGGCACGGCTGGGGTGGACCCGGCTTCGGCGGTCCTGGATTTGGTGGACACGGCTGGGGCGGACCAGGCCATGGCGGCCACGGTTTCGGCGGGCCCCGCAAGCGGGTAGTGGTCGGCACCGCCGCCCTGCTGCTCGACGGGCCGGCGAACGCGGCGCAGATCGTGCAACGTGTTTCTGAGGCCACCGACGGCGCACTGACTCCTCCGGAGGCGATCGTCGAGCTCGCGATCGGACACCTCGCGGGTCGCGGCTTTGTGACGGTCAGCGATGGGGTAGCCACCCTGACCGAGCAGGGCACCAACGTGTTGGCGTGGAAGGGCGTCACCAGTGAGGGCTTTCACGCTCGGCTGGCTCAGGTCGCAAAGTTCGGCGACGTCATCAAGATTCGTTGGGGACTTGTCGAGCTGGCCGGATTGGCGCGGACCATCGCCTGGTCGGGCACCGATGCGCAGAAGGCGAAACTCGCTGAGGCGCGTACCAAGGTTCTGACCGCGATCACCGAAGCGAAGAAGTCGCTGCACGGCGCACTCGCCGAAAGCTAACGGAATAACCACCAGCGCGGCCGTGTCCCTCCGCACGGTCGCGCTGGTGTTTTCGCGGTTATCGTCCGGCCTGGCGCAGTTTTTCGGCTAGCCGACGGTTGACCGGTTCGGGCAGCAGCTCCGACACATTGCCGCCGAGCATCGCGACCTCTTTGGCCAGCGACGACGACACGAATGAATACCGCGGCGCGGTCGCGACGAAGAAGGTGTCGACGCCGGCGATGTGTTTGTTCATCTGCGCCATCTGCAGTTCGTATTCGAAATCGGTGTCGGTGCGCAGGCCCTTTACGATGGCCGTCATCCCGCGAGCGGTGACGAAGTCGACGACCAGACCTTCCCCTGCCTCCACTCGCAGGTTGGGCAGATGCGTTGTCGCCTCCTCGATCATCGCGATCCGCTCGTCGAGGTCGAACATGCCCTTTTTCGTTTGGTTGACCAGAATCGCCACCACCACTTCGTCGAACTGGGCGGCGGCGCGTTCGAAGACATCGATGTGGCCCAACGTCACCGGGTCAAACGAGCCCGGGCACACCGCGCCGCTCATGCGCGCCGGCGACGGTGCAGAGCCGAGCGATGCTGAGGAGTGGCGCTCATGACGGAAGACGCTACACGCCTGCTTGCGTCCATTCGGCCAGCTCCAGACGGGTGTCGCCGTAAACCCGCTGCTGCCAAGGCTGCCACCCAGCCGGCCAACTCAACGGCGTGCCGGCGGCCGCACGCTCGATGACGGCGAGGGTTCCGTCGTGCGCCCAGCCGTGTGTGGTCAACGCGGCCAAAACGGCGTGCACGTCGGCGGTCTCGACGTCGTAGGGCGGGTCGGCCAGGACGAGGTCGACCGGCGCGGCTGCCCCGGCCGCCAGCACGGCCGTCACCTGGCTGCGGCGCAGCGTCGCGCCGGGCAGGCCGAGGGTCGCGATGTTGCGCTCAAGCACGGCCGACGCCCGGCGGTCAGACTCGACGAAGAGCGCCGACGCCGCACCCCGTGACAACGCTTCGAGCCCCAGAGCACCCGAGCCGGCGTACAGGTCCAGCACCGACGTGCCCGTGAGGTTTCGCCGCGCGGTCACGATGTTGAACAGCGACTCGCGGACCCGATCGGTGGTCGGCCGGGTTCCCCGCGGCGGTACCGCGATTCGCCGGCCGCCGGCAACACCGCCAATGATGCGGGTCAGGCGAGCACCACCAGCAGATCGCCGCCCTCCACCTGAGCCGTGGCGGCCACCGCCACCCGCTGCACGGTCGCGCCGGCGGGCGCGGTGATCGGCGCTTCCATCTTCATGGCCTCGATGGTCGCGATGGTCTGGCCGGCGGTCACCCGATCTCCTTCGGCGACGCCGACGGTGACAACGCCGGCGAACGGTGCAGCGACGTGGTTGGAATTGGTCCGGTCGGCCTTCTCCGCGGCCGGGGCCGTGCTGGCGATACTGCGATCACGGACCTCCACCGGCCGCAGCTGGCCGTTGATGATGCACATCACCGTTCGCATGCCGCGCTCGTCGGCCTCGGAGATGGCTTCCAAGCCGATTAGCAACTCCACCCCGGGCTCCAACTGCACCCGGTGTTCTTCGCCTTGCCGCAGGCCGTAGAAGAATTGGTTGGCCGACAGCCGGGAGGTGTCGCCGTAGGCCTCCCGATGTGCCTCGAATTCCTTTGTCGGTCCTGGGAATAGCAGGCGGTTGAGGGTCGCTTGCCGCTTCGGCCCCACCAGCGTCAGCGTCGACTCGTCTTCGGGTGTCAGCTCCTGGACGGGTTTAGCCGGGCCGCGGCCGGACAACGCCTTGGTGCGCAAGGGTTCTGGCCATCCGCCGGCCGGATCGCCGAGTTCCCCGCGCAGGAAGCCGAGCACCGACTCCGGGATATCGAATCGCGCGGGCTCTGCCGCGAATTCGTCGGCGCTGATCCCCGCGCCGACCAACGCCAGCGCCAGATCACCGACCACTTTCGACGAGGGCGTGACCTTGATCAGCCTGCCGAGCACCCGATCGGCGCCGGCGTAGGCTTCCTCGACTTCCTCGAACCGGTCCCCCAACCCCAGCGCGATGGCCTGCTGGCGCAGGTTGGACAACTGGCCGCCCGGGATCTCGTGGTGATAGACCCGTCCTGTCGGCCCCGGCAGTCCAGATTCGAAGGGCGCATAAACTTTTCGCAACGCCTCCCAGTACGGCTCCAGCGCGCACACCGCCGACAGCGACAAACCGGTGTCGTAGTCGGTGTGGGCGGCGGCGGCGACGATCGAGCTCAACGCGGGCTGGCTCGTCGTTCCCGCCATTGGCGCTGCGGCACCATCCACGGCATCGGCCCCCGACTGCCACGCCGCCACATAACTGGCCAGCTGGCCGCCGGGTGTGTCGTGGGTGTGGAAGTGCACGGGCAGGTCGAAGCGGCTGCGTAGCGCACTGACCAGCAGTCGTGCGGCCTGCGGTCGCAGCAGTCCGGCCATGTCCTTGATGGCCAGCACGTGGGCACCCGCGTCGACAATCTGATCGGCCAGTTTCAGGTAGTAGTCCAGCGTGTAGAGCCGCTCACCCGGGTCGCTTAAATCGCCGGTGTAGCACATCGCGACTTCGGCTATCGCAGTACCGGTTTCGCGTACCGCGTCGATCGCCGGCCGCATGGACTCGAGGTTGTTCAGCGCGTCGAAGATCCGGAAGATGTCGATACCGGTGGCCGTCGCCTCGGCCACGAACGCCGACGTGACCAGCTCCGGATACGGTGTGTAGCCAACGGTATTGCGGCCGCGCAGCAGCATCTGCAGGCAGATGTTGGGCATCGCTTCACGCAATGTCGCAAGCCGTTCCCAGGGGTCCTCTTTGAGGAAGCGCAGCGCCACATCGTAAGTCGCACCGCCCCAGCACTCCACGGACAGCAGCTGCGGCATGGTCCGCGCGAGGTACGGCGCGACCTTCTGCAGCCCGCTGGTGCGCACCCGCGTCGCTAGCAGCGACTGGTGAGCATCGCGGAACGTGGTGTCGGTGACTTTCACCGCCGACGAGTCCCGCAGCCAGCGCGCGAAACCCTCAGGCCCCAACTCGACCAGCAGCTGCTTGGACCCGGGCGGCGGTGCAATCCCCAGGTCGACGTCGGGCAGCTTGTCGTGCGGGTACACCGTCGACGGTCGTGAGCCGTGTGGCTTGTTGACGGTGACGTCGGCCAGGTAGTTGAGGATCTTGGTGCCGCGGTCGGCCGATGACCGCGCCGTCAGCAGCTGCGGGCGCTCGTCGATGAACGACGTGGTGATACGACCGGCCTGGAAGTCCGGGTCATCCAGAACCGCTTGTAGGAACGGGATATTCGTCGACACGCCGCGGATGCGGAACTCGGCGATCGCGCGGCGCGCGCGGTTCACCGCGGCGTGGAAGTCGCGGCCCCGGCAGGTCAGCTTGACCAGCATGGAATCGAAGTGCGCGCTGATCTCCGCGCCCAGGTTGGTACCGCCGTCGAGCCGGATGCCTGCCCCGCCCGGGCTGCGGTAGGCGCTGATTCGTCCGGTGTCGGGCCGGAAGCCGTTCGCCGGATCTTCGGTGGTGATCCGGCATTGCAGCGCGGCGCCGTGCGGCCGGATGTTCTCTTGCCGCAGACCCAAATCCTCGAGGGTCTCGCCCCCCGCGATGCGCAGCTGGCTGGAGACCAAGTCGACGTCGGTGATCTCCTCGGTGACGGTGTGTTCGACCTGGATGCGGGGATTCATCTCGATGAAGACGTGATGACCACGCTCGTCGAGCAGGAATTCCACCGTGCCCGCGCAGCTGTAGCCGATGTGGCGGGCGAAATTCACTGCGTCGGAGCAGATTTTGGCCCGCAACTCCTCGGACAGGTTCGGCGCGGGCGCCAGCTCGACGACTTTCTGGTGGCGCCGCTGCACACTGCAGTCCCGCTCGTAGAGATGAATCACGTTGCCGTGCGTGTCGGCCAGGATCTGTACCTCGATGTGGCGCGGGTTGATCACCGCCTGCTCGAGATAGACCGTCGGATCCCCGAACGCCGACTCAGCCTCCCGGCTCGCTGCCTCGATGGCTTCGGGCAGCGCGCCGGCCTCGCTGACCCGTCGCATCCCGCGGCCCCCGCCCCCGGCAACCGCCTTGACAAATAACGGAAATTGCATGTCCGCCGCCGCTGATACCAGCTCGTCGACGGATGCGGACGGCGCAGACGAGGTAAGGACGGGCAGACCGGCTTCACGCGCTGCCGCGACTGCGCGCGACTTATTACCGGTCAATGCAAGCACTTTGGCGCTAGGGCCGACGAATGTGATACCCGCCTTCGCGCATTGGGCCGCCAGCTCGGGGTTCTCCGACAAGAACCCGTAGCCCGGGTACACCGCGTCGGCGCCGGCACGGCGTACCGTGTCGACGATTTCGCCGACCGAGAGATAGGCCCGCACCGGGTGGCCCACCTCACCGATCTGATACGACTCATCAGCTTTCAGCCGATGCAGTGAGTTGCGGTCTTCGTAGGGGTAGACAGCGACGGTGCCGATACCGAGTTCGTAGGCAGCCCGAAACGCGCGGATGGCGATCTCGCCACGATTTGCTACCAAAACTTTCGAAATCACTGCGCGCCCTTCACTTTGACTATTTACAGAAGCGTCGACCAGTAGTCCCAGAACCGGACCAGGATCAGTAGAAAGACCGCGGTGAACCACAGGGCGGCAATCGACCAACGCCAACGATAGAGCTCACGCAGCACCACGCTGGTCGGGCCGTCGCCGGCCGGCCAGAAGGCGACGGTGCTGACCACCACCAACAGCGACATGGTGGCCACCCACACCACAATGCAGTACGGGCACAGGGCCCCGATCCGGTAGAGACTTTGAAAGATCAGCCAGTGCACGAAGGTTGCCCCGGCCAGTGTGCCGCCGGCCATGGCGATCCAATACCATCGCGGCAGAGGAACTTTCGCTATAGCCAACACGCCCGTGACTGTGACTACGGTGAACGCGGCGATGCCGATCAGCGAGTTGGGAAAGCCCAGCGCCGATGCTTGCCAGGTTGCCATCACCGAGCCGCACGAAACGATCGGGTTGATGTTGCAGGACGGCACGTAGGACGGATTGAGCAGAAGTTCGATCTTCTCCACCGTCAGGGTGGTCGACGCGATC
>Ga0335076_10006109_pt1 | contig 12145 bp, 11 predicted proteins | sample Lox_Sample_25_FD_206717 | JGI IMG/M metagenome (GOLD analysis project Ga0335076, IMG submission 206717) | Soil microbial communities from Loxahatchee National Wildlife Refuge, Florida, United States - Lox_Sample_2.5 | ecosystem: Environmental > Terrestrial > Soil > Wetlands | place: USA...
AAGGAGCCCAACGTCTTCATCGTCGATGACGTCGCATTCATCCATCCCGAGCACGGCTTTGCCATCGGCAAGGAGATCGAGAAGCGCGGCATCCAGAAGCGCTATTACCTCGAGACCCGCGCCGACGTGCTCTTGAAGAACCGCGAGGTCTTCGCCTATTGGCGCAAGCTCGGCCTGAAGTATCTCTTCCTCGGGCTGGAAGCGATCGACGCCGAGGGCTTGAAGCTGCACCGGAAACGCGTCTCCATGGGCACGAACACGGAGGCGCTGGAGGTCGCGCGGGCGATCGGCGTCAGTGTCGCCGTCAATTTGATCGCCGATCCCGGCTGGGACGAAGAGCGCTTCGCGATCGTGCGGGAATGGGCGACCAGCCTCAGGGACATCGTGCATTTGACGGTGGCAACGCCCTATCCCGGGACCGAGCTCTGGCTCACGGAATCGCGGAAACTCACCACCGGCGACTATCGCCTGTTCGACATCCAGCACGCGGTGCTGCCGACCAAGCTGCCGCTGCTGAAATTCTATCAGGAGCTCGTGGAGACCCAGCGCGTCATCACGCGGAAGCATCTCGGCTGGGCCTCGGCGCGCAAGGCCGCGGGGCTGATGGCGCGGCTCGCGATGCAGGGCCAGTTCAACTTCATCCAGGCGATCTGGAAGTTCAACAAGGTCTACAACGCCGACCGGCAGTTCGCCGATCACCAGCAGCCGGTCGCGTATCAGATCCGGCCGCCCCAGGCGAACGTGGTGCTGAGCAAGGAACGCTCCGAGCTCTATGTGCATCCGAAGCGTCGTTCGGCATCGGCGAACGCAGCAGCGACTCCGGGCGCCAATTCCGGGCCGATTCAAGCCGAAGGCAGCCCAGCCTAGCCGCTTTCCATCGACTCGAAGCGCGCTTGTCCGCTTCCGGGAACAAAACCGGAGCCTGGGCATTCGGTCTTGCGAGATTAACCATAAGCGGTCGCACAAGGCCGCAGCTGCAATGCGTGGGGAGAGGGGACGGTTCAGGAAGGAGAGCGACCATGACGGTCAACACCGGATGGGGGCACGCCCAGCATGCCCATGACGGGAATATCCGTGACGGCGAGGGGCGGGAGCGTCGACGCATGGGGGAAACGCGCCGGCCGTTTGCCGGCATTTGGTGGCTGGTGACTTTGCGCGGCCTGATCGGGATCGGCTTCGGACTCTTCGCTTTGTTCGCTCCGGTCGCCACCCTGATCTCGCTGCTGGTGATCCTGGCGGTCTATCTCATGGTGGACGGTGTCTTCGGCCTCGTCTCGGCGGCGCTCGCCGGACGCGCCGGGGAGCGCTGGGGCTTGCTGGTGGTCGAGGCGCTCGCCAACCTCGTCGCCGGCGCCGCGGTGCTCGCCTGGCCGGCCTTGACGCTCCTCGTCCTGGTGCTGCTGCTCGCCGGCTGGGCGATCCTCACCGGTGCGCTGATGATCGGCACCGCGATCAACCTGAAGCGCGACGGCCGCGTCTGGCTGGGCTTGAGCGGCGTGGTCTCGGTCGTCTTCGGCATCGTGCTCGCGGTCGCGCCCATTATCGGCGCCGTGGTCGTCACCTGGTGGCTCGGCATCTACGCCCTGGTGTTCGGGACCGTGCTGGTCGTGTTCGGCCTGCACCTCCGCTCGATCGCGGTGGAGTAGGGACCGGCAGACAGCACAAACGAAAACGGCGCCCATCGGGCGCCGTTTCACTATCCGGTAACTGCCGCTCAGTGCAGCTTGCGATCGAGTTCCTTGATCGACTGGTCGACCAGCGCGACCGCGCGATCGTCGGTCAGGGCCTGGGCGATCAGTTTGCGGGTCGCGGCGGTGGCGACCTCGACCGCCTCGCGGCGCACCTCGGCGGCGGCCTGGGCCTCCGCCTGGGCGATCTTCTCCAAAGCGAGCTTCTCGCGCCGGGCCATGCTCGCCTCGAGCGCCGCCATCGCTTCCTGGGTGTGGTGCTGCGCCAGCTCCTTGGCGGCGGCGATGATGCCGTCGGCCTCCTGCGCGGCGTCCTTCTGGCGGCGCTGATACTCGTTCAGCAGCGCCTGCGCCTCGTCGCGCAGCTTCTGCGCTTCGTCGAGCTGGGCCTTGATGCGGATCGAGCGCTGGTCGAGCAGGCTGGTCAGCGCCTTCCAGAGCTTCGGCCCGGCCACCACCAGGAAGACGATGAGGCCGATATTGACCCAGAGATGCGGGTTGGCGAACAGGCTCTCGTGTCCGGCTTCGGCTTCCATCAACCGCGCTCCTTCAAGGCGGCGCCGACGGCATCGGCCGCGGCGTCGCCGCCGATGCTGGCGCCGATCAGCTTGCCCGTCATCGCCTGGGAGAGATCGGTCGCGATCGACTTCACGCTGGCCAGGGCCGCGCTCTTCGCCGCCCCGATGCGGCTCTCGGCCGCCGTGCTCTCGTCGTCGAGCCGCTTGCCGAAGACGGTCTCACGCTTGGCGGTCTCCGCGGCGATCGCGGAGGCGGCGCGGGCCTGCTCGGCCTGGGCCGCGGTCCGCGCGTCGGCAATCGCCTTCTGATAGCCGGCGAGGGCGTTCTCGGCCTCGGCCTTCAGGGCCTCGGCCTTGCCGAGGTTGCCCTGGATCCGCTCCTCGCGCATGACGACGACCTCGCCCACCTTCGGCAAGGCGAGGCGCCACATCAGGATCATCAGGACCACGAAGACGATGGCCAGCCAGAACAGCTGCGGCACGAACAATGAGGTGTCAAACTGCGGCATGGCGGTCGAGACCTATTCCGTCCGCTGGCATCGCCTGCCGAAGAGCGGCGGCGATGCCCTGCGGACTGCCTTTGCTTACTTGCTGCCGATCAAGATGAAGGAGAGCACGAAGCCCATCAGGCCGAGGGCTTCGATCAGGGCGAAGGCGACCCACGGATTGATCTTCACCTTGTTCTGGGCTTCGGGATTCCGCATGGCGGCATCCATGTAGTGACCGAAGAAGATGCCGAGGCCGATGCCCGCGCCGCCCAGGGCGACGGCGGCGATGCCCGCACCGATGAGGCTAGCGGCTGCTGCGTCCATGATCGAAATCCTTTCTCGACTTTAGGTTCTGTTTTGGGTTGGAGAGCTTCAATGCGCCATATGGACGGCGTCGTTGAGGTAGATGCACGTCAGCATCGCGAACACATAGGCCTGCAGCGCGGCGATCAGCAGTTCCAGCGCCAGCACGGCAATGATCGCGGCGAACGGGAAGACCGCGGGAACCACGTAGAATGCGCTGAGCCCGACCACGAAGCCGCCGAAGAGCGCGAGCATCACGTGGCCCGCGACCATGTTGGCGAACAGTCGGACCGAGAGGGTGACCGGCCGGATGAAATAGGACATGACCTCGATCGGCACCAGGATCGGCAGGATCGGCCAGGGCACGCCCGACGGCACGAACATGCGGAGGAAGTGCAGGCCATTACGCATGAAGCCGATCACCGTCACGACGACGAAGACCAGCAGCGCCAGCGCGAAGGTGACGATGATCTGGCTGGTGACGGTGAAGCCGCTTTCCGCCGGGCCGACCGGCACCAGGCCGAGGATGTTGCAAAAGAAGACGAACATGAAGATCGAGAACACGAACGGGAAATAGCGGCGGCCTTCGACGCCGATATTCTCCAGCAGCATGTTGTCGATGAACTCGTAGAACAGCTCGGCGGCGCCCTGGAACCGGCCGGGCACGATCGCCTTCGGGCGCATCGCCGCCACCATGAAGAGGGTGATCAGCACCGCGGCGATCACCATGAACAGGGAGGCGTTGGTGAAGGAGACGTCGAGCCCGCCGATATGGAGATCGACCAGCTTCTTGACGGTGAATTGGAGGAGGGGGTTCTCGCTCGCCACGTGCTCGTCCTGGATCCGCTATCCTGTCTGTCCGTCCGCCTCGTTCAGTGCTCGGGCGAGCGGTTCAATCCTTGTTTGTCGTCCCGCCATCCGTCCGGTTGCCGGAGCGGATGACGTTCATGATGCCGGCGGCGATGCCGAGGAGCATGAAGACCAGGAGCAGCCAGGGTGCGGTGCCGAGCCAGCGATCCAAGGCCCAGCCGATTCCCAACCCCACCAGCAGGCCGGCGATCAGCTCCGCGCTCAAGCGCAGCCCGGTGCCCATACCGGAACGATCCCCGCCGCCTTCCGACCTCTGCTCCGGCGTCGGGCTCCGCTCTCGCGCTGCCTTCAGCTGCGCGTCGAGCGAACGCAAATCCGCCGGATCGTTGTCGGTCATCCCTTGATCCTCGAGTGAACCCCCGAGACATCGTCACTCAGCAACGAACCGAATGCCTCGCGCCAGTTGCCCCGCCGCGAGCGCGCGCAACATAGGTAATGGCCATACTGGCGTCAAGTTTGATTCGCCCGCGGCTAAGTGTCTGATCCCGTTTGCGAAAGAGGCCAAATCCGGCCCTGATTTCCAATCAGGACGCGGCGCGCAGCTGGGCCGCTTCCTGGAGGTCCACCGAGACCAGTTGCGAGACCCCGCGCTCAGCCATGGTGACGCCGAACAGGCGGTCCATCCGGGCCATGGTCAGGCGGTGGTGGGTGATGACCAGGAACCGGGTGCCGGTCTGGCGGGCGAGCTCGTCCACCAGGTCGCAGAACCGCTCGACGTTGGCGTCGTCCAGCGGGGCGTCGACCTCGTCCAGCACGCAGATCGGCGCCGGATTGACCAGGAACACGGCGAAGAGCAGGGCCAAGGCGGTCAGCGCCTGCTCGCCGCCGGAGAGCAGGGACATGACCTGCAACTTCTTGCCCGGCGGAGAGGCCAGGATTTCTAGGCCGGCCTCGAGCGGGTCCTCGGATTCGGTCAGCTTCAGATGCGCCTTGCCGCCGCCGAAGAGGCGGGAGAACAGGCCCTCAAAGTGCCCGTTCACCAGCTCGAACGCGGCGAGCAGCCGCTCACGGCCCTCGCGGTTCAAGCTGTTGATGCCCTGGCGCAGCCGCGAGATCGCGTTGACGAGGTCGGAGCGCTCGGTCTGCATCCCGGCCAGCTGCTGGTCGAGCTCCTGCGCCTCCGCTTCGGCGCGCAGGTTCACGGGGCCGATATTCTCCCGCTCGCGCAACAGGCGTTGCAGCTTCGCCTCGGTGGAGGGATGGTCGGGCAGGGGCTCGCCGGGATCGAGCTCGGCCAGCTCCAGCACCTGCTCCGGCGCGCATTCCAGCTTCTCGCGGATATGCGCGGCGAGGGTCTCGGCGGCCTCGGTCGCTTGGCCCACCATGGCCTCGGCGCGCACGCGGTGCTCGCGGGCCTCGGCCAGGCGATGCTCCTCGGCCTTGAGGTTACGGTCGGCGACCGAGAGGGCGGCCTCGGCCTCGGCCAGGGTGTCGGCGGCCTGGCGGCGCTTCTCCTCGGCGGCGGCGATCAGGTCGAACATGCGCGCACGCTCGCCGGCGATGCGGGCCGGCTCGGTCTCCAGCCGCGCGATCTCGGCGGCGATGGTCTCGCGCCGCTCGGTCAATTCGACGATATGGCGCTCGGCCTGGGCCGCGCGGTCTCGCCAGGACACAAGCTCCTGCTCGACCGCGGCGCGCCGGCGCTGGCGGGCCTCGGCCTCGCGCTGCATCCGGTCGCTGGCGGAACGGCATTCGATCAGCTTGGCGCGGCGCTCGGCCAGGATGGGCCGCAGCTCGGCGACGCGGTCCCGGGCGATCTGCAGGTCGGGCAGGGCGGCGATCTCGGCCTGGCCGGCGGCAAGCTGCGCTTCGGCTTCCGCGGTGTTGGCGCCGAGGTCGGCGACCGACTGGGCGAGCGCGGCGATGCGCGTGTTCTTCTCGACTGCCCGCTGCTCGGCCCGGGCGGCGGCGTCGCGGGCTTGGCGTGCGGCCGCGAAGGCGTCCTGCAACGCGCGGCGTGCATTGTGCTCGCGCTCGTTCAGCTGCTGCGATTCCGCGCGCGCCGCCTTGAACTCCGCTTCACCGGTCTCGAACGCGGCGAGTCCGGCGGCGAGCTCCGCGGTGAGATCGTTCAGCCGGTTGCGTTGCTTCAGGCGCGTGGCGGCGGCTGTCGCCGCTTCGGTCGCGACGGTGAAGCCGTCCCAGCGCCACATCGCGCCGTCGCGGGTCACCAGACGTTGGCCTTGGCGCAGCTCATGGGCGAGTGCGCGGCCGGTCACTTCGTCGGGGGCGACGCCGATCTGGCCGAGGCGCCGCAGCAGCGCGGGCGAGCCGGTGACGAAATCCGAGAGCCGCGGCACGCCGCCGGGCAGACCCGGCGCCGCCGGATCGGCTTCCAGCGAGCGCCAATGGACCGGCGCGCCGGTATCGGTCGAGGCCTGCAGGTCCTCGCCGAGTGCCACGCCGAGGGCCTGCTCATAGCCCGGCGCGACGGTGAGGGCATCGATCAGCGGCGGCCACATGTCGGAATCGCTGCCGGCGAAGAGGGCGCCGAGCGCGTCGGCCTCGGCCTGCAGCTTGGCGCGATGCGTCGTCGCCATCTGGTGGGACTCGCGCAGCGCGGCTTCCTTCTCGACCGCGGCGGCGCGGGCCGTCTCGGCGGAGTTCAAGGCCGTCTGGTTCGCTTCCAGCCGCGCCTCGGCGTCGCTGAGGGTCGCGCGCGCCGCCTGGATCTCGGCGTCGTTGGCGATCTCCTCCCGAAGCCGCGTCAGCTCGGCCTCGGCATCGGCGCGGCGCCGCTGCAGGTTCTGGATCCGGCCGCTGACCTCGTTGATGCGGCGATTCAAGGCGGAGAGCCGTGCCTCGCCCTCGGCAACCGAGCCGGTCAGCTGCGAAAGCTCGGTCTCGCATTCCTCGAGATCGGCATTCGCGGCGGTGACGGCGCGGCCGGCTTCTTCGCTCAGCGCGGCCTCGCGGGCGGTCACCTCGTCGATCTCCGCCGCTTCGGCATTCAGGCGGATCGCGGCATCGGAAGCGTCGGTCGCAAGCTGGCCGGCGCGGGCGGTGTCGGTCCCGTTGTCCTGGAGTTGCTGCTGGCGGCCGGCAAGCTCGGCGGCGATCCGCTCTTCCTCGCGGCCGAGATTGGCGTGGCTGATGGTGAGGTGCTGCAGCTCGGCCGAGGCCTCGGCCTCGTGCTGGCGCAGGGCCGGCAGGGCCGCGGCGGCTTCCGCCTGCTGGGTGGCGGCGACGGCGGCGGATTCGGTGAGGTTCGTGACCGCGGCCTCGGCGGATTGCAGCGCCGCGTCGGCGTGCTCCTTGCGCGCGGTCGCGTCCAGCCAGTGCAGATGCGACAGCGTCGCCTCGGCGCGGCGGATATGGTCCTGGAGGTTGCGATAGCGGGTCGCCTGGCGCGCCTGCTTCTTCAGGGCCGCGAGCTGGCTCTCCAGGGTGACGATCACGTCGTCGAGGCGCGAGAGGTTGGTTTCCGCCGCTTTGAGGCGCAGCTCGGCCTCATGCCGCCGCGAATGGAGGCCGGTGATGCCGGCGGCTTCTTCGAGGAGCGCGCGGCGGTCGATCGGCTTGGCGTTGATGATGGCGCCGATGCGACCCTGGCTCACGAGCGCGGTCGAATGCGCGCCGGTCGAGACGTCGGCGAACAGGATCTGGACGTCGCGGGCGCGGGCTTCCGTGCCGTTGACCCTGTAGGTCGAGCCCATGCCGCGATCGATGCGGCGCGAGATCTCGATCTCGGTCGCGTTGTTGAACTGCGCCGGGACCTTACGATCGGCATTGTCCAGCAGCAGCTGCACCTCGGCGACGTTGCGCGCCGGCCGGTTGCCGGTGCCGCCGAAGATGACGTCGTCCATCTCGCCGCCGCGCATGCGCTTCGCCGAGGTCTCGCCCATCACCCAGCGCAGGGCTTCGACCAGGTTCGACTTGCCGCAGCCGTTCGGACCGACGATGCCGGTCATGCCCGGCTGGATGGCGAGCTCGGTGCTCTCGACGAACGACTTGAAGCCCTGCAGGCGAAGCTTGGTGAAATGGACCACTCTAATGGGACTCCGCTGCGCGCTTGCCGATGATCATGCTCAGGAGGCCGAGCTGCCGAGCTTCGCGAACACGGCCTTCAAGTCGTCGTAGGTCTGCTCGCCCTCGAGCTTCACGCCGTTGATGATGAAGGTCGGCGTCGCGTCGATCTTGAACGCATCCTCGCCGCCCTTGCGGGTGGCGACGATCTTCGCCTCCTCGTCCTTGTTGGCGAGGCAGGCGTCGAAGGTGGCCTTGTCCATGCCCGCGGTGGCGGCGATCTGGGAGAGGGGCTGGGTCGCGTCCTCGATCAGCCACTGGTCCTGGGTCTTGAAGAGCTCGTCGGCGATGCTGAAGAACCGCATCGGCGAGACGCAATGGGCGAACAGGGCCGCCTGCAGCGCCGGCTTGTTCAGCGGGAAGTCGCGGGAGATGTACTTCACCTTGCCGGTGTCGATGAAGTCGGCCTTGATCCGCGGGAACACGTCCTTCTGGAACCGCGCGCAATGCGGGCAGGACAGCGACGAATATTCGATCATGGTGATCGGCGCCTTATCGTCGCCCATCACCACGTCATCCGGCTGCGCCTTGGCGAGCGGACTGTCGATCGGCTTCGAGAGATCGGGGGTCGAGCCGTCGGCCAGGGTGACCGTGGGCGGGGTTTGGAAGTGCTGCCATGCGAGGAACCCGGCGACACCCGCAACGATGACGACCACCCCCGCAATCAGCAAATTCCGCAAATGCATTCTCCCTGCTTGGGGAAGCCGCCCGCGCACGCATCCGAGTCGCGTTAGGACGGTACTCCCGACCGGTTGAGCGGCGGTTTTGGCAGGATTCAGGGGCGAGTGCAAGATGCCGGGAGCCGCGCTGCCGGCCGCTGTTACAGCTTCCTGTGGATGAATTTCCCGTGAGCGGAGCGGCCTGCGGAAAGCGGCGGAATCCGGCCGGTTCGATGTTCACCTGTCCCTTCGTGGCGCTTACGCGCGGGGATGGCGCCGGCGCATTGCCAGCCCGAGTCGCAGCAGTCTCTCCTTGATCTCGCCCTCCGGCACGGTCTCGAGCGCGGCCGCGACCTCGGCTTGCTCGGCAGCACTCGGCGGCTTCGAGTCGCGTGCAGCCGCCCTTCGGCGCGGCTTGCCCGACGTGCCCTCTAGAAGCGATCCGGTGATCGATCCCTGCCGGAACCGGATCTCGGTCACCGCGGCGTAGCCGAAGTGCGTGTTGATGCGGTCGAGAATCTGCGGCTTCAGGTGCTGCAGCTCCAAGGCCGCTGCGCCGCTGCACTGGATCGTGATGACGCCGCCCTTGCGTTCGCCGCGGGGGAAGGCGAGCTGGACCGGCCGGCTCATCCGCGCGACCTCCGGCCCGACGATCGCGCGCCATTCGGTGATCAGCCCCGCTTCGGCGAAGCCGCGGCCGCCGACCGTATTGCGGAACGCCATCTTGGTCAGCGCCGGCAGCTCGGCCGACAGCCGCGCCGTCGTGTTCCGCCGCGGCGCCTCGGCCTTCTTATCGCCGTCGCGCTTCTCGTCCCGCCTCTCCACCATGCCTTCGACCTTAGCGCAGATCGCCCGGATATGCTCTAGTGGCGCGATGACACGAACCCGTACGGCGGCACGTCGATCCGATCCTCGTTCCGCCATGCCGGCCGAGCTGCTCGCCTGGTACGACCGGCATCGCCGCGTGCTGCCCTGGCGCGCCCGGCCGGGCGAGGTGGCGGATCCCTACCGGGTCTGGCTTTCCGAGATCATGTTGCAGCAGACCACGGTCGCCGCGGTCGCCCCGTACTTTGCGAACTTCCTGCAATGCTGGCCGGACGTCACGGCGCTCGCCGCGGCGCCGCTCGACGATGTGCTGACGGCCTGGGCCGGGCTCGGCTACTACGCCCGGGCGCGCAACCTGCACAAATGTGCCCAAGCCGTCATGCGCGACTTCGGCGGAGAATTCCCGAACACCGAAGCGGAGCTGCTGAAGCTGCCGGGGATCGGCGGCTACACCGCGGCCGCGATTGCCGCCATCGCCTTCGGCCGCCGCGCCGTCGTGATGGACGGCAACGTCGAGCGGGTGATGGCGCGCCTCCATCGCATCGCGACGCCGCTGCCTGCGGCTAAGCCGGAGCTGCGCGCGCTGGCCGACGCCCTGACGCCGGAAGAGCGCGCCGGCGATTACGCCCAGGCGGTGATGGATCTTGGCGCCACTATTTGCACGCCGCGGAAGCCTCGCTGCGCCCTCTGTCCCTGGCGCGGCGACTGCGCCGCCTTCCGCGCCGGCGACGCCGAGGACTATCCCCGGAAGACGCCGAAGCCGGAGCGGCCGGTGCTGCACGCCGTCGCCTATTGGATGACCTTGCCGAACGGGGCAGTGCTGCTGCGGCGCCGCCCGGAGCAGGGGCTGCTCGGCGGCATGATGGAGATCCCGACCAACACCTGGCGGCCGGAGCCCTGGGGCTTGGACGAAGCCCGCGATGCCGCACCGGTCGCGGCGAAATGGCGCGACCTGCCGGGCAAGGTCCGTCACGTCTTCACCCATATCGATCTTCGCCTCACGTTGCTGGGCGGCGTGGTGCAGAAAATTCCCGCCGGCATGATCGCCGCACCGCTCGACAAGCTCGGCGACTACGCGCTGCCGAGCGTCATGCGGAAGATCGTCGACGCGGCGGTGAGAAGAGGTGAGTAGGGGCGCTGAGCTCACTCCGTTTCGTCATGGTTCGCGAAGGCGGACCATCCACGAGTTCCGGTCCAGACGTCGAGTGAGGCCCGAACGGGCGCGCCGTACGGCACAAGGCACTGGGGGGCTGAGAGCGTTATGAGCGAGAAACGTGATTCATTGGCGGAAGACCTGATCGGGACCTGGCGGCTCATTGATCGCATCGACCGCGCCGCCGATGGCACGGTGCGGCCTGAACCGACCCTCGGGTCGGACCCGCTGGCGATGTTGACCTACACCGGGGAACGTTTCTCCGCGCAGTTCATGAAACGCGACCGGCAGACTAACGCGAGTGACGCCTCGACAGCCGCGGGCAGGAACAACACCAGCGCCGTCGATGGCTATGACGCCTACTTCGGGACCTATCAGATCATCGGGGCTGGCGTCGTGCGGCACAAACTCGAAGCGGCGCTGAGCCCAGGCAATATCGGGATGGAGGTAGAGAGAACTCTTGCCGTCGTCGATGACCAACTGACCATCACGCTCGCCACGACGACGAGGACCGGCGAGCCGGTGACCCGCACGCTGCGGTGGAACCGGGTCAGGTGATGGCGCCGGAAGAAAAATCTGGTCAGGGGAAGAGTGTGGCTGAACCGTCACCGCGGCACAGCGATCGTCTTTGATCCCGATGTCGCCGCCGGCTGCGGCGGCGTCTCGTTGGTGGTCGGGTCGGGCTGCGGCGCCGGGGCGGGTGCTGCCGCGGGCGCCGGGTTCGCGGCCATGACGCCGGGGAAGCGCAGCCCGCGGTGGTCGAACAGGCGCTTCAGCCGCAGATTGAAGGCGCGCATCACGTCCCACTGGCTCATGGCCCGGGTCTTCATCCGCGCCTTCACCAGCACGCCGGAATCCTGGAACGCGTCGACGCCGATGATCTCCAAGGGCCCGATGATGCCGTAGCGGAACTGCGGATCCTTGGCGATCTCGCCGCCCACTTCCTTGATCGCCTCCAGCACCTTGTCCACGTCCTCGCGGTAATCGACCTTCAAGTCGAAGGTCGCGTAGGAGAAGTCCTTGGTCAGGTTCTGCACGATGGTGACGGAGCTGAACGGCACCGTGTGCACGCTTCCCGAACCGTCGCGCAGGCGCATGGTGCGGATGGTCATGCCCTCGACCACGCCGGCATGGCTGCCGCCGAGATCGACCACGTCGCCGATCGCGATCGTGTCCTCCAAGAGGATGAAGACGCCGGTGATGATGTCCTTCACCAGCGTCTGGGCGCCGAAGCCGACGGCGAGGCCGACCACTCCGGCCGCGGCCAGCAGCGGCGCGATGTCGACGCCGATCTGCGACAGCACCACCAGCAGCACGATGACCGTCAGCGTGATGCGGAAGGCGTTGCGCAGCATCGGCAAGAGGGTGCGGACGCGGCCGGAGTGATAGATCCGCCGGCCGCTCATGTCCTGCTCGCGCAGGTAATGCTCGATCGCCAGGTTGACGACCTCGGAGAGCAGGGCGGAGACGGCGATGATGATCACGATCTTGAACGCGCCGGCCATGATCGGCCGGCCGGCTCCGTCGGAGACCCAGCCGATCACATCGACGCCCCAGATCTGCAGCAGCGCAAAGAGGCCGACCAGATAGACGCCGATCAGCACCGCCTGCTTCA
>Ga0335076_10006111_pt1 | contig 12143 bp, 6 predicted proteins | sample Lox_Sample_25_FD_206717 | JGI IMG/M metagenome (GOLD analysis project Ga0335076, IMG submission 206717) | Soil microbial communities from Loxahatchee National Wildlife Refuge, Florida, United States - Lox_Sample_2.5 | ecosystem: Environmental > Terrestrial > Soil > Wetlands | place: USA: Florida...
GCCGTTGAGGGCAACGAAGCCGTCCGAAAAGCTCGCGAACTTCGGCCCGATCTCGTGATTATGGACATCAATATGCCCAACCTCACCGGCATCGACGCAGCTCAGCGTATCCGCAAGGAAAGTCCCGCCACTAAGATTCTCTTCTTCTCGGTTTACGACTCGGCACACGTGGTCCGCGAGATTCTGAATGTTGGCGGGCAAGGCTACGTCGCCAAGTCGCGCGCCGGGAGCGATCTCGTCAACGCCGTGCGTATCGTCCTCGGCGGCAAAACCTTCTTCCCCTCCCTTTCGAAGATGGCCCAGATGGCATAGCTTCTACGCTATTCTCCGCATCGCCTGGTATTTCTCGACCGCTATCTCCACGCTGAATTGCATGCGCTCTCGGCCAAGAATTTCCCCGAGTGGCGACTTCTGAATCATTGCCAAAACACGGGGATTAAGGCCCACGAGCCACAACGAAACACCCAACTCGCGCTGCCGCTTCTCGCCTTCGATCAACGATTTCAGAGCGGTGTACTCCAGGTCTGGAACACCGCTGAAGTCGATCGCAACCACTTTCGGATTTACGCCGCTCGCTAAGGATCTGATCTTCTGTGCGATGTGTCCCGCGTTTGCAAAAAAGATCCGCCCCTCGACGCGCAGCAACAGCAATCCCGGAAATGTCTCATCCTCGGGATGCTCCTTCGAAATCGGCCGAAACACGCCCGTCCCAGGTTTTCGTCCTAGAACGTAGACCGGTGGATCGGCGACCTGCGCCGCCAGCGCCACCAGCGACAGCACAATGGCCACCAGAATTCCTTTCAGTGTCCCCAGAAGAACCACGCCCGCGAATGCCGTGAGCGCCCACGAGAACTCCGTTCGGCGAATCAGCAGAATCGCCCGGAATTCCGCAGGCTTGATCAACCCGATCGAGTACACAATCACCACCGCTGCCAGCGTGGCTTGTGGCATAAGCCCCAGCAGCGGCGCCAAAAAAACGATCGTAGCCAGAGCAAGTGCCGCCGAAATGACTTCAGCGAACTGGCTCCGTGCGCCCCCGAGCCTGTTCACTGCAGTCTGTGTGGTTCCCCCGCCGGCTGGCATGGACCCAAGGAGCGCGCCAGCCACATTTGCCAATCCTGTCGCGAACAACTCCTGATTCGCTCGGGGCGGTGGTTCCTTGCTGTCGGCGAAGGCTCTTCCGGCCGCTATTGTCTCGGTAAAACTCATTAGCGCGATGCCGAGCGCGGGCGCCCAGAGCGCTTCCGCCAGCGAAAAATCAGGTCTCGTGATAGATGGCAGTCCTTTGGGGATGTAGCCCACCAGTTCCACCCCGTGTGTTTGCAACTGCAGGAACCGTGCGCCAACGATTCCCGCTGCCACGGCAATTAGAGGCGCCGGAGCTCGGGGGAGAAATCGCTCCATCACCACCAACAACACGATCATCGTGATTCCTACCGCTACCGTCGCGGATGAGGCTTCGGGAATTCCGCGGATCACCGACAGCACATTATGGAAGAAGGGACCCCGGGGAAAGTGGATTCCCAGAATTTTCGGCAGCTGGTCCAGAACGATTACGACGCCAATCCCCGCCTTGAAGCCGATCAGCACCGGCTCCGAAATGAAATTCGCTACAAAGCCCAACCGCAGCAGTGAGGCCGCCAGCAAAATCGCTCCAACCATCAGCGTCAGCGTTGCACAGGCCGTGACCAGCGCCCCAGAATCGCCATTGCCCGCCACCAGGCTCAGTTCGGTTCCGGTAAGAACTGCAATCGTTGTCGTGGTGCTTACGCTGAGCGGCCGCGAACTCCCCGTCAGCGCATAAACCGCCATCGGGATCAGCGCCGTGTACAGCCCGACTTGCACCGGCAATCCGGCGATTGTGGCGTAGGCCATCGCTTTCGGAATCACTACCGCCGCCGTCGTCAAGCCAGCGATTACATCGGCACGAAACCAAGTTTTCTCGTATTTCAGCAGCCAGTCGGAAATTGGCAGATATTGGCGAGCGTGATTCTCTTCCGGCAAATTGCGCCTCGATGAAACTGTAGGGGAAACCCGATGTTCCCAGCATGCTATCAGTGATGTGGGGCATCTGCACCTGTGAATTCCCACAGGTATCTCCGCGGATTCTGGCCTACGCGATCCACTTAACCCGAATATGCTCATTCAGCCCCGGCAGCGGCAACGACGCAGCTTCCTCCTCAACGGCTTCCTTCACTTTCTTGGACAAGCGTCGCCATGGCTCAATCGAAACCTCCGCTCCTGCCCGCCGCCATACTCCTGCGATTTCTCCCCCAATGAGCAGTGCGCCCGGCCATACCCGGCTCGTCCATAGCATCGTCCGATGCTGCGGCTGCGGCACGAGTAGTTCTCGATCTGCTCCCCACAATAGAAAGTACGTATCGCCACTGGGCAGCAAACGTGTCGCCGCAGTTCGCCCAAGCATTGCTCGGAAGCTCCCTTCGTCGCTCGACAAGATCCATGCATTCCCCAGCGGCGTCCGAACCGCAGTCAGTTCGCCCGCCAGCGCCGCGAACGCGTTTCGCGCCTCTCCCGGCCTCATCCCCGCCCACCGCGCGAATGACACCTCTGTCGATGGGCCGAAAATGTGCAGGTAACGTCGCGCCAGCTCCAGCCGGGCTTCTCGCGCATCCATCTCGGGAGCCGCCACGCACCACACCGTGGGCTGTCGTGCACCGTCCCAATGGATCAGCACGGTCCCCGTCGGTGCCGCGTACCGCAGGCTGTTCGGATTCACTCTCATCGCGTGCCCCAGTTCCTCACACGGCATCCGTCTGCCACGCAGGAACGCCCGCAACCGCGTCGCGGTCTCGCTTGCCCGTTTCTGACCGCCGTCGTGTTCGGTCAGCCGCCCCAGCGAGAAAATCGCCACGTCTTTTGCCGCCACAACGTAGTTGCTGTAGCGCGGTCCCCACAATTGCCGCAGCGCCGCATGCTCCCAGCCGTTCGGCTCTGTCCCCTCCACCCGCGCATGAATCGACAAGAGCGCCGCCCGCGGCATCGAATCCTGCAATCCGGCCCACGCCGCGCGCCGCAATGACTCCGCTCCCGCCGGCAGCCGCTCATCCAGCGAGCCCGCCCGTCGCCGATGACCAAGGATCTGCGCACGCGAAAGTTCCAACAACGCCGTCATTCGTGACACCTTTCGCCCCGACTCATTTTAGCGCGGCGGTCCTTCGTCGCGCCCCGCTACTCGCACGAGTCGGCTTAGTCCTTAGACACAACCCAGACGAAATGAGCGCGCCTACTAACTCCCAAAAGCGTTAGTTTGAGTGAGAAGGGTTCGCGGTGAAGACAATTTATCGGCTCGTTCCGCCAATCGTTTCGATATTCGCAGCGCCAGTGGCCTCTGCCTGCGAACCTGTGGTTCCTTTTATCCAGGCCACGCTGCCAGCACTCGCTTTGTCACGCTCTCTGATTGTCCTGATGATCGCGGTAACTCTGAAGTCAGTGCTCTTCGCCGTCTTCGAGCGCCGCCTCACGCGCCCTCATGCCGTATTCCGGATGTTTCTCGGCAACGTTTTGACAAGTTTTGTTGGCCTGCTAGTTGCGGCGATGCTCGCAAGTTCCCCCGCAATATGGCTCGTCGGAGTACCGGTCGTGTACTTTCTGTGCTGGCTGCCGGCGAAGCGGCTCGTCCATGCGGCGCCGCTAAAATGGTTGGGTCGCGTCTCGCCCGCGGTTCTTGCTACGCTCATGACCACTGCCTTCGTAGCAAGTTGCATTCTATTCATGGCAGGGCAAGGAGCGCTTGAGACTCATCAACTTGCGCTCTACTGGATCATCAAACTCACTGCAATCCTTTTCGCGCTGCTGGCAAGCATCACGTTGACCACTATCTGGGAAGAATGGGTCATTTGGCGGCTGAGCTCTCGCCCCAAACATACGAATTACCTGGCTCCCGCCCTTCGCGCCAATCTGTACGTCCTGTTGCTTGTCATGACGGTTCCGGCCATGTTCATTCTCCCGAAGCGGCTCCAGAACCCGGACTTCCTCGGCGACCGACACCACCGCCCAGCCCTAAAACAATCCGCGGCCACTGCTGCGACCTTGACCACCGGTCGTTGATGTTCCTGAAGTCACCGAATGGACTCCCTGGGACTTTGCGGATACGCGTGCCGAGGGCCGGCTTGATGTCTCACTCGTTGGACGTGCCTATAAAAACCACTGGCCGCGGTCATCAACGTTGAAGGCAATTCCGCCAAGACGATTTTCTCGGGGCTGGGCTGTTATCTATGAAATTCCGAGCGAGTCACTTTCGAGGATCGTGGCCTACTTCACCAACGCCACTCGGCTTTGCCGCCGTGCACGGTTGCTCACATTCGACGGTTGTGGCAGACCGCCCAGCTCCAATAACAATCTTCGCAATCTGGCTCTTTCATCCAGATCCATTTCCACCAGCTCGAACGCCATGGCCTGCGGGCGCGCGCCTCGCACTATCGCTTGCGCACGGATATTCCGCACGCCATGCGAAAACTTCAGCGACAGCAGCGAACCCGGCGCCAGGTGCCGGTCCGCCGCTCCGATGCCCCCGCCCATATTCAATTCCGCCACCGTCAATCGAATGTTTTCGCGCAGGTTCGTCGTCACTGCCGGCACATGCTTGCTGAGCTTTAGCCGCGCGTAACGCCGCTGGCGGATCACCGGCGCATTCGGCTCCGGATCGGTCGGCTCCAGCACCAGTTCTTTGCGGTCCAGCCCGCTCGCTGCAATCTTTTCCATCCCCAGGGCCGGCTCGATCTTCTGCAACGCCTGCGCCGCTGCGATACGCAGTTCACTGGGATACGCCCAGCGCCACACTTGCTTGGCTTCCAGCATCTGTTGCAGCGTCGCACTGGTTCCCGTCGCCCGCAATCTCCCCGCCGCTTCAATGGCCTTGATTCGCGTGAATCCCGGCGTGCTGTCGTCCCGTACCAGGTCCACCAGCGTCGGTATGCACTCCGGCTGTCCGCTCATCCCCATCTCATCGAGTGCCAGCGGTTTGATCAATGGATCAAGCGAATCGTACAGCGCCACCAACAGCCGCGCTCTCTGGGGAGCCGGCGCCGCCGATAATTGCCGTATCGCACGGTCGTGCGACGCCCGCGGCCACTGCGACAACCTGCCCGGCAAAAGTCTCTCCACCGCGTCCGGAGCCAATTGGCTCAACAAGCCGATTACTTCCGTCGCTTCCGTCGCGGGTGACGTGTGCAGAATCTCCACCAGCCGCTGCACCGCCTCCTCGCCCAATCCGCTCACCACGTTCCCTAACAGCTCGCAGTCCTCACGGAACCCGCAATTCGAGAACCGGTTTGTCACATAGTGCAACGTCGCCTTCGGCATCAACGCCAGGATTTCCAGCAGGCCGTCGGGCACGTGCCCGCTTCGCATGGTGTCTTCCACGAATTCCGGAAGGCGCTCCTCCGCCCCGATCCTCTGCCGCAAACTGTTTGTCGACCCTGGCCGCAACGCTTCGACGCTGTCCAGCGACGCCAGCGATTGCTGCAGTGCAGGGTAGAACCGCTTCGCACCCGCTTCCTGGCTCATGCGCACGAACGCGGCGCCCACCAGCGTCTGCAAATCCGCCTCGCGCTCCACCGAAAGCTGATTTCCCAATCGCTGAATCACATCAATCAACGCGCTTCCGTCACCGCTTCCATAGAACTCCGCCAGGTCTGACAATCCTATCGCGGTGGTTCGCCGCGCTTCCGGCGCTTCGAGCGCCACGCAGCCGGCATACTTCGTCAGAATCTCATTCACCGTCTTCAGTTCGCCGCGCCGCAACATCTCTTCCAAAAACGCGCGCACGTTTCTCGGCGGCACACACCATGCCTCATCCGAGGTCAGCACTTCTTTCTTATTCTCTTCCGGAACCTGCACCCAGAATTCCTGGTCCAGCAGCTCCGTATACGACTGCACGGAAATGCCCGCCGCCGCCATGGTCTCTTCCTGCTGACCCAGAATCTTTCGCAGCGCTTCAATCTCGGAGTTCATGCGGTCCAGCAGTTGCTTCACGGCGTTCACGCGCAACTCGCCGCGCTCGTAGCTGTCCAGCGCAAACCGGATCGCCACGTGTTCCGCCAGCTTCAGCAGCATCGGCTTATCCGGCTTGTCCATCGGTGCCTGCGCTGCCAGTCCCGCCAGAGCTTGCTGCAGTGTGTATTGCGCGCGCACCGGCAGCGATGTCAGCCGCGACTGGAATGTTGTCTGGTCCATGCCGCTGCGGCTTTCCGGATCTTTTCGTGATTTTCCTAATTGCGCGAACAGGCCGATCATCGACCGCACTTCTTCTTCGGCCACCGCGTATTCGCCACTTCCTACTCCGCCACCAACGCCGCCGCCAATCCCGCTTCCAATTCCGCCCATTACCGAGCCGCGCAGCATTGCCGACGCGGTCATCCATTTCCCCGGCTCGCGGCCTGTCCCTGCGCCGCCAGCGCCGGCTCCGCCTACGCCCGTGCCACCACCGCTCCCGCTTCCTCCACCAACGCCACCCCCGGACCCGCCATTTCCGCCGCTTCCGTCTCCCCCACCTGGACCGCCTACACCTCCACTGGTGCCTGTACCCCCGCCAGTCCCAACTCCGGTTCCTCCACCGCCGCCCGTACCTCCGCCTCCCCCACCCCAGCCTGGGCCGCTACCAGTCCCTCCACCACCTACGCCAAACCCGCCGCCGCTTCCAGCGCCGCTCGCAATTCCGCTGCCTACACCTCCGCCACCGCCTCCTCCACCCGAGGCTTTGCCGGCGTCCCACAAACTCCCGCTGCTGTCCGTGCCTCCGCTCCAACTCGCGCTTCCCCCGCCCCCAGAGCCGGTCCCACCGCCTCCGCCGCCGCTACCGCCGAATCCCGCGCCGCCTCCGCCACCACTTCCACCCGCACGGCTGCTCTCCGCCGCCAGTATCAGCTGCAGCATCTTCTGCGGGTCTTCGAAAAAGTCACGGAATTTGTCGCTCTGATTGCCCAGCATTTTTGCGGTCAACTGCGCGGCCACTTTGATCCCCGCGACCGAACTGTCTTCCGCCACGAATCGAATTTCGTTGATCTTGATGCTGGTTTCGCCCGCCAGCGCCGCCTTCAACTGCTCCGCCAGCGAACTCGGCTTCGCGTTTCCGCTCGGAAATGCGCGCACAAATCGCGAAAAACTGGCTTGTGTGGCGTTGGGAGAAAAATGAATGCTGGCGATTCCCGAAGTTGTCAGCAGTTGCGCGAAACTCTTTTCTGCCGCCGCTCCACCCAAGGGCACGCCATCCAAAAGCAACTGCGTGCCGGAAGCACCCAGCAGCAAGCCTGTATCTCCGCCCTCATCCAGCGCCGATCGCAGTTCTTTCCACGCAGTATCGAACTGCGCCATTGTCCTTACGTGGCCAAATTCGTACAATCGCGCAAACTTCAGCAAGATGTTCAAGCTTCGAACAAATGCGCGCGCCGATGCTCTGGTTTCGCCAGCCATTCCCTGCGGACAGGTCTCCGCCTTACCTCTTACTACACTAGGCTGCTCTGCCCCTCAACACAAGCCCTACCCGTGCACCTGTACCTTTATTAGCAATGCAATCAACCTCCGCAGGCTTTCTCCAACCTGCCGCTCTGCGCATGTGGAAATTGGTTCGCTTCTGCACTCCTCAACCTCGCACTCGTTAGCTTCGCCCTTCCTTACTCCCTTTCTCCCTTAGCTCCTTGCTTTGTTTTTCAACCACTCGCCACTGCCCTTCCTCTGGTCTATAATGCCTTCAGTTGGTCGAGGTACTCCCGTCACTCTCTCGTTTTCGGGTGACCCAGCTTCTCCGAATCTTGGCTGATGATGACGGAACAATCCCCATCGCGTTTCAAGGCGGACATGCCCGACATTCCGGGTGTCTCTGGCTCTAGCTCCCGTCCGCGCCGCAGCAATCCTCTTCTTCCACTCATCGTCGGTATCGCCGTGCTCGGCCTCGGCTTATTCCTCGCCGTCCGCTTCCTGTCCCGGCCCAAGCCCCTCGAGCGCGCCACTCGCACGGAACCCGCCCCGCAAATTGAAGTACCATCCCCGGCTCCGGACCCCAATTCCCTCTTGCCCCACGCCGACGAGCAAAACCCCGCCATTGCTCAAGTCGCCGACATGGCCAAGCCTTGGTCCTCTGTCGATTTCTTCGTCCGCAATAAACTCACTGGCGAAAACATCCCTGCCACAATCGTGCGGCTCCCGGGAGGCTCCGCCACTGCCCCTTCCGGCTACTGGGCCTTCTCTCGCAAAGCGCCTTACGGCGACTGCAAACTCGAATACGTCACCGATCTCGACAGACTCCGCACCGATTACGATTTCCGTCACGCTACGCACCCGCTGGTCGGCAATCCGTGCAGTCACACCCTCTATGATCCCCTCCGCACCGCCAATCTTCCCGGCAATATCTGGATTCGCGGCGCCATCGTCCAGGGCTCCGACATCCGTCCCCCGCTGGGCGTAGAGATCCGCATCCAAGGCAAAGAAATCCAAGCCATCCGCTCGGAGTAACTTGGCAGCGCCACCTCCGCCCCATCCAGCGCTTTTCTGCGGCATGAACTCCCGCCGTGTTGACAGCTCTCGCCGCACTTCTACACTTAGGACGAACTCTCCACTTTTAACTTTTAACTTTTAACTTTGAACGTTCGCCTTCGTGCAGCTACGACCTTCAAGCGTTCGTGCGTTCCGACGCTTTCCGCACCTCGTCTCCCATCTTTCCCGCCAGCATCATCCCCACCATCCTCTGATCTGCCCACCAGGACCACAATGGATGTGTAAAGGTCGCTGGGCGGTTGTGCTCCACAAAAAAATGTCCAATCCACGCCAACGCATACGGCACCAGTAAGGCCGCAACAATCCACCACCAATGCTGCGTCACAATTGCCGCTACAAAAATTCCCCAACCCAACAACGTTCCCACAAAGTGCAATCCGCGCGTCCCGGGCTCGCTGTGCGCCCGCACATACTCCGGCCAAAACTCCGCAAACGTCATCCCACCTCCTTCATCGCGCCGCGTATTGTACACGCTCCACGTAGAGCCGCGGCTTTAGCCCGGCATCTTCGGATAAAAATAAAAAGGGGAGCCCAACTTCAGGCTCCCCGGTAAGAGTTTAGGTTTTGTTTAGAAGTCGAACCGCAGCGCCAACTGCGTGATGCGCGGCGACGCCGTGCTGGTGGACGCACCAAACGTCGGGCTGGCCAGATTGCCGTCCGGATTCCCAAAATTCGGGTGGTTGAAGAGGTTGAAGAAATTGGCCATGAACGTAAACGACATCCGCTCGCCAATCCGGAACTTCTTCGATACGCCGAAGTCGGCGTTTACCAACCCCGGACCGTACAGCGCGTTCCGGCCCGTTCCGCCGTTGCACCACAGTCCCTGGTTCACGGTTGCTGGGCAGGTGGTGTCCGCGAATGCATTCGGGTTGAAATACCCATCCGCCGGACTTCCTTTGCCCAGAATCGCATTGGTGATCGGTCCGCCTCCGGTGTAGCTGACGCGGTCGCCGTAAATGCCATCCTTGTTTGCATCGTGATTGGTGTCAATCACAGAGAACCCCGTACCACTCTGGAGGGTAACGATTCCGCTGATACCCCACCCGCCGAGCAGTTTGTTCTCCTTCCAGAAGGGCATGTCATAGCTGAAAGAACCCACAAACCGGTGCCGCAGGTCGAAATCGGCCGGTCCGTAGTCGTTCCAGATATTCATGTTGTCCGTTGGATAGGCTGCGCCAGTCTTCAACGTGAACACGTCGCTCAACTGGTCCAGCGCCTTAGAGTATGTATAGTTCGCGTTGAATTGCAGTCCATTCGTGAAACGCTTGCGTACAACAAGTTGCAAGCCGTTATAGTTCGAATTGAACGCGTTTGTCCGCATGCTGTCGTTCGTGTAGTTCGGATTGATCCGCTTGCTGCTGTACGGAGCGCCGACGGTCCGGCCATCGAACGTGTTCATGTTGACCAAGCCTAGCAGCCCTTTCCCGAAGGTTCCAATGTAGTCCGCTTCAAACACATAATCTTTTGCGAATTCGGTCTGGATGCCGAAGTTGATCTGTTCGTAATACGGGGTGTACATGTTCTGGTCCATGTGCCGGAGTGTTGCGGCAGGCAAGCCATTCGGGAACAAATCCGGGTTCACGAATTGCGCGGTGCCGGTAAAAGGCACTCCGTAGATTCCGGGCGTCTCGAGGTTCCCGCCCGGAGTGCCGTTGATTAACGCGCCAAACGCGCACTGGCAATATCCTGGAGGATTGAACCGGATATTCTCGAAGATGTTGTTGTACATCCGGTCGTAACCGATGCCGTAGCCGCCGCGGACCACGAGTTTCTGGTTACCCCACGAGTCCCACGAAAATCCAACACGCGGTGCGAAGTTGTTATAGTCTTTTGCCCAGATGTCGCTGTTCTTCTGTTGCACTGCACCATTCGCGATCCTTGCATACACGGGACTATTCACCGGCATGAAAGGGTTATTGCTCGCAGTGGGAAACGGAGTCGCGTCCGAACCAAAGTAGAAGTTGGAGTCGAGTCCGGGCTGATAATTGTGTGGCGGGCCAAAGTAGTCATAACGCACACCTAGGTTCAAGGTCAGGGTCCTGGTAATGCGCCAGTCGTCTTGCGCATAGCCGCCGTATTCATTGGCGCGGTACCCACGATAGAAGTCCGGCACCGCTCCTGTCGCCGGCACCACCGCCGCCGAAGCCTCGTACCACGATCCGTACGCCGGTCCGCCAAAGAAGAGGCTGTCGATGTTGTCGCCGAAGGTTTCATCGGTCATGAAGTCTTCGATGTCGTACGGCAGGATTTCGCCGTAGATGTCCGCATTGAACGACGATCCGTTCCTCGTCCGCTCGTAGCTCACACCGAACTTGAAGCTGTGCTTGCCCTTGATGATCGAGAGGTCGTCGCGGTAAATGAATGCATTTTCTGTGAAGAACTGCGGCAGGTTGCTGGCGTTTCCGAAGCTGAACCCGGTTGCATCAAATGCCGTCGCCAACGCCGGGATTTTCGCTGTATTCGCTGCGGAGTCCCCCGGGAAGTCGCCAGTGTGCCGCACATACGCCATGCGCGCTTGATTGGTCATCGTGGGCGAGAGCGTCCACGTCCAGGTGATACCTGCGTTCATCGCTCGGCCGTGTTGCGGCAGGTCCGGCCCGTAATAGCCGTCGCCGCCGGCATACTTCGTGATGCTGTCGGCGTTGTCGTACAGGAACGTGCCGCTCAATTGGTGCCGGTCGGAGATTTTCTGATCGATTTTCGTCGAGTACCGGATCTGGTTGGTCTGTGTCGGCTGGCTCACCGTTACCTCACCGTACACGGGAACCGGATATTGGATGGCGTCGCCACAGGGGTTTGCTGCACCTGGATTGAGCAAGTTGGTATATCCATTACCCGCGCCGGTCCAGAAACCCTGGCCGCACTTGTCTCCAGTCGCCGCCAACGGGAATGGCTCCGCGGTTTGCAATTGCTTGAACACCGTCCCCAGCGTTGCCGAGTTCGGCAATCCGCCCGGGCAGGGCCCGCCGCCAATGTTTACGCAGAGGCCGCCCGTCGCGCTATCGGCGCTTGGACCACCCGATTCCATGAACTGTTCGAATTGCCCGGAGTTCACGAAATCCACAAACTGCTGCGTCGTGCTCGTGAACGTCAATGGCGAACTCGAGCGCACCCGGTGCGCTTCGGTCGTAAAGAAGAAAAAGGTCTTACCCTTGATGATCGGCCCGCCCACCGAACCGCCGAACTGGTTACGCACGAGGTGGTCGGTTTCGCCGCTGGAATTGGAGAAGAAGCTGTTCGCTGCAAGCGCCTGCACGCGGTTGTATTCAAACAACGAGCCGTGATACTGGTCCGTTCCAGAACGCAGCACCGTGTCCGTCACGAACCCGCCCGCCTTGCCGTATTCGGCTGGAGGCAGGTGCTCGATCACGCGGTATTCCGCGATCGCGTCCGGCGAAATCGTCGTGTTCGCGCCGCCCGGGCCGTACAGCGAGCCGCCGCCGCCCAAGCCCTGATCATTATTATCGTAGCCTTCCACAAGGAAGTTGCCCGTACCAGTGCGCGCGCCGTCAACCGATGCTCCGCGTCCCGTTCCGCTGTCCGGCACCACGCCTGCGAGGTTCAAGATGAATTCGTTCTGGCTGCGCGTTTCCAGCGGCAACGATTCCCAGCTCTTCTGGTTCAGCACGTCG
>Ga0335076_10006112_pt1 | contig 12143 bp, 7 predicted proteins | sample Lox_Sample_25_FD_206717 | JGI IMG/M metagenome (GOLD analysis project Ga0335076, IMG submission 206717) | Soil microbial communities from Loxahatchee National Wildlife Refuge, Florida, United States - Lox_Sample_2.5 | ecosystem: Environmental > Terrestrial > Soil > Wetlands | place: USA: Florida...
TTCCACAGCAACCAGGACATCTGCTCTCACTGCCAGGGGATCCTGGAACACGAGCACTGGTGCCCGAGCCGAGAGGCAAAAGTGCGTTATGCCTACGAAATTGCAAGGAATGGCTCACAGATCACGCTGGGGGACGCGCTCATCCTGCATTCTCTTGGTGTGGCGTGGCCCGGATGCGTGCACGATTTGTCTTTTGCAGGCAGTGGGCGGAGTTAGTGGCCCAGTGAATATTGTTGCCGTGGCTCAGGGCACTCCATCAACCGGAGCCGCAGCATGCCCACCAGGTGCCGCAATCGGTAGTGTGATAAGCCTCACAGGCCTGCGTGTGATGCATCACAGCCCGGTCCTCGACCGGCGCTTTAGAGTGCACTGTTCGAATCGGACAAACACAGTCCAATTTCGAGAATTTCAATGCAGATTACCCGAGCCTCCGACTACGCTGTCCGGGTCATGATCCACCTTGCGGGACTTGCTCCGGGAACAACCGTGCGGCAATCGGAGCTGTCGAAAGCATCCGAGGTTTCCGGACACTTCCTCTCGAAGGTCTTGCAGCAGTTGGTCCGATCACGGTTGATCCGGTCGCGACGAGGATCCGGAGGAGGTTTCTCGCTGGCAGTTCCTGCTACGAGCATTTCACTGCTGGAGGTGGTGGAGGCGATTGAGGGACCCGTCCGATTGAACCAGTGTGTTGAGGAAGGCCCGTCGTGCAATCGGAAGTCGTGGTGCCCGGCCCATCAGGTATGGGCTGAGGCGCAGTCTGCCGTGGTAAGTGTGCTGAGTCGAGCGTCGATGGCGAGCCTTGCCGCGAGAGTAAATTCGACGAATTATGCCGCTCACGCCAAGCCGATCTGGATCGCCGGCGCGGCAGAGAAGCGCGCGAGGCCGGCAGTCACCGAGAGCCGTCGCAGTTAGGCCCTCTCACCAGAAGCTATTTATCTCCACAGCACGCATCAACTGACCGACCTTTTTCTGGCCGCAAACCATTGATTCTACTCATCATAGAGCCTGCAAGTCTGCTCGGCAATAAGCATGTCTTGACAATAGTCGTGATAACGACTAAAATTGTATTCGTGATTCAGAGAAATGCAACGCAGGCTTCTTCGAGGGTTCCACGGCGCGAGGAACTCGTGTTCCTGGAAATTCAGAAGACGGCTGACATTCTTGCTCGCAAATTGGTTCCGGTCCTAAAGTCAGAGGATATTTCGGCCACACAATACAACGTGTTGCGGATCCTGCGCGGCTCGCCGCAGGGCCTACCTTGCGGGGAAATCGCCAACCGGATGATCACACGCGATCCCGATATGACGCGCCTTTTGGATCGCATGGAAAGAAGAGGGCTCATCTCCAGGGCGAGAGACGACGAAGACCGGCGTACCGTTATTACGAGGATCACGGTCGAGGGCAGGGATTTGCTGGCTCGGCTCGACAAGCCCATCCACGACGCGCACCGCCGGCAATTCGGGCATATGAGTGTTTCGCAGCTTCGTGACCTGGCGCGACTGCTGCAGGCAGCTCGGGAATGAGGCTCTTTTTTTATAAATAATATCTGTTGCAACGACTATCGTTCAGACGCATCTAACAAAAAGGAAGGATAAACACCATGAGCGCTACATTGACCACGCCGCAGACTTCAGTCACAACCTGGAACATCGATTCCACCCACTCGGTGGCCGAGTTCAAGGTAAAACACATGATGATTTCAAACGTGAAGGGGCAATTCGCCAAAGTTTCGGGTAGCTTGAGCCTCGATGCATCCGACATCACCAAATCGAAGGTGGAAGCATCGATTGAAACGTCGTCCATTCACACTCGCGACGAACAACGCGATGCCCATCTCAAGAGCGCCGACTTCTTCGACGTCGAGAAATATCCCACGCTGTCCTTCAAATCCAGCCGCATCACCGCGAAGGGTGAAGGCGAACTGTCTGTGGAAGGCAATCTGACCATCCATGGAGAGACACGCAAGGTTACATTTGCTGTGGAGGGACCAACCGCTCCGGCGAAGGATCCCTGGGGCAATACGCGGACCGCGATCTCAGCTACGACGAAAATCAGTCGCAAAGAGTTTGGACTGACGTGGAATGCCGCTCTCGAGACCGGCGGAATCCTGGTTGGCGATGAGGTCACGATCTCGTTGGATGTGCAGTTTGTAAAGGCCTAAATTGAATCTCCGCGCGGCAGACATCGAACTGCCGTCCGGAAGAGAAGGAGAAGAGCTATGTCGCTCCGACCTGTAAAACAGATTATTCAACCGAAGCCGACCATTGAAGGCGCGGGTGTGAAGCTGCAGCGCGCCTTCGGCTTCGGCAAGACCAAGGAGTTCGATCCGTTCCTGCTCCTGGACGATTTTCGTAATGAGAATCCGAATGACTATCGCGCCGGATTCCCGTGGCATCCGCATCGCGGAATCGAGACGATCACATATGTCCTAGCTGGTTCGGTCGAGCATGGGGACAGTCTGGGGAACAAAGGGAAGATGACGGCCGGGGATGTGCAGTGGATGACGGCTGGGAGCGGCATCCTGCACCAGGAGATGCCCAAGGGCGATCCGAACGGCCGTATGCACGGATTTCAGCTGTGGGCGAACCTGCCCGCATCGCTGAAGATGACGGATCCGCGCTATCAAGATATTCCTTCGAAAGAAATTCCTGAAATCACGGACGACGATGGAACGCACGTTCGCGTCATCTGCGGAGAATTCTGGGGCAAGCGCGGGCCAGTCGAAGGCGTTGCCGCCGATCCGAACTATCTGGACATTTCGGTTCCACCGAACCAGACCAAGAGACTGAAAGTGGAGACGGACCGGAATGCGTTTGCGTATGTCTTTGCGGGCTCCGGAAGCTTCCGAGATGCATCGGGGCCGCAAGCCGTGTTGACCGAACAGGCGGCCGATCCTAACGCGCCGGCGCGCTATGAGGCCGGCAACCGCTCTCTGGTGTTATTTGACCGGGGAGATGAGATTGTTGTGAACGCGGGACCCGAAGGAATTCGTTTCTTGCTGGTGTCGGGCAAGCCAATCGAAGAACCTGTCGCTTGGTATGGACCGATTGTGATGAACACGCAAGAACAGTTGCATCAGGCAATGTCTGAGTTGCAGGCTGGAACGTTCATCAAGCATCGCTAAGGCAATGCCGGGACGTGAGATGATCCGTCCCGGCATTCCTGTCTTTCTTAGAATTTCTGGCCGTTACTGCTTCCCGTTTCCCACAACAAACTCCACGCGGAACGGACGTTCCGGTTTGCTGTTTTGCCAGTGCTCCTGGGCGATGACGGCGTTGGCTTGGGCAATGCGTTCTGAAGGAAGAGGATGGGACCGAAAGTATCCTTCCAAGCTCTGGATTGCGAGTTCCGAGAGTTCTTCTTCCGGGCTCTGCGCACGAATGACATATTCGTTGTGCAGCTTGGCGAAGGTTTGAAACAGACTCACTGCTCCGTAGGGTGAGTATCCAGTCAGAACCGCCAGGCGAATTCCTTCGCGGTCAGCCTCGAACTCTTCATCCTTGTTATATCCAGCCTCCCACGCAGAAAGCGGGATTTGCACAATTGCGCCCACGATTCCGAGATTGAGGCTGCGCATGCGGGCTTCCACCTGCACGCGCTCAGCGCAGTGATAGTGATCGATGTGTTCGATCTCATGTCCGAGGACCGATGCCAATTGATCTTCGCTGGTCATAAGGTCCAGCAGGCCCTCGCCAATGTAGACGGGGCCGCCAGGTAGCGAGAAGGCGTTGATCATGGAGCGGTTGGGGAGCAGATGAAAGGAGTAGGGAAGTCTGCGGTGAGCGTTTGCCGCGAGAGAGTTACCCACCTGCTTCACATAATCGTCGAGTGCCTTCTCCTCAGGCGACAGCTCGGTTGTAGAGGCATACTGGTCCGCCAGTTCCTTTCCAACCGCGACCTCCTCATCGTCAGAGAGGCGCGTGAACCGCATGGGCGCGCGGGTGATGTCGCGTTGAGCATCGGCCGCCATGGCGACCACTGCATTTGCGGAGACGGGCGTGGCGTCTTTGCGCCGCTGGGAGAAATAGAGCGCCGCAATGCTGGCGATCAGCACAAGAAAAAATACTGCGGCCCGTTTCATAAGAACTGCCGAATCTTCTCGCGGTATTTGGCGTAGAAGAACGAGGCTAGCGACATCGCGGCCCCGACGATGATCAGGGTGATATAGCGATCGCGCGTTTCCAGCCCCCACATATCGATCACGAGAATCTTGCCGAAACATACCAGGAGCAATAGGAGTCCGGTGAGACGGAAGCTGCGCTCATTAATCACGAAGGCAAAGATGAGGATCAGCAGGCTCTCCACGCCCCACGAAACGGTGATCATGCCAGAGCGCATCTTCACGGCCAGCATCAATGTGAGCAGTACGACCGGTGCGAAGAACATCACCTGTTCGGGATGTTGAGCCAAAGTCATGAGCCAATTTCTCGCCTGACTGACCTTGTATCGGTCGCGCCAGCGATACGCGAACGGCAAGCAGGCTAGCATTACAGCGATTGCCGAGCCCAGGACGAAGAATCGTCCTGTCCAATCTCCAGCGGTAAAGTAGCTGGCGCCGAAGAGATTGTGCATCACGCCGCGGGCGCAGGTTCCCAGCGTCACGAGCAGCGCTTGGTGCAGGAAAATCGCGCGATCTAACAGCATGCTGATTCCAAATAGAGCGAACACAACACTTGCCCAAGCCGTAACCAGCCACTCGTTTGCGAACTGGAAGTGGAGCAGGGCGACGATGGCGCCCGTTCCCAGATACGCCAGCAGAAGGTCAAAGCGCAAACGGCGGTCATCGCGTGCACTTTCATTGTCTGGGCCCAGTTGCGCGTACACAAAGAACAGGATGACCGCGATCGGCAGAACTGTGTACATGCGCGGTCCCCAGAACTCGTCGGGATTGCCGGCGGTCAGGTTGGCGAAGAAGATCCTGCCAAACGAAGCCGTCAAAGCAACGTAGGATTGAAAGCGGAATTGGCGCTCTTTGCGCCATAGCCCATATTCAAACAGAACGAGACCGAAAACCGCCCATCCGAGAGCTACGCTCAGCGGTTGCAGTTCGTACCATGCGAGCAGGGATACCAGTGCGGACGCAGCCCACGAATAAATATGATGAAAGTCCCGCTTGCGATACTCCTCCGGCATGCGAATGATCAGTGCCATCGCATAGAAAACAACCGCTACGACGATCAGCGAAAGCAGTCGAACGCTGAGGCCGTGCCAGGTGTCCGTCACATACAGATTGAAGCCGATGCTGCGCACCATCGTGAGTGCTGCTAATGCGTGGGCCTGCCAGCGAAGATCCTCGAATTCGAAGCGCCGGTCGATGATTATCAATACGACCGCAAATATTGCCCAGATCGCCACGAGCCATCCATTCGGCTCCTCATGCCAGGCCAGCAGTGCGAGCAGCGCAGTTGCGGCAGTTGTGTGGAGATAAGCAACGATGTGATCCGGTTCGCTCCCAGAAGGCGTGGATCGGCGCGAGAGGAAGTAGAGTCCTGCGGAGACGATCGCGATGACGACCACCCTGAGCGAGATTCCAGCCCACAGTTGCTGATTTGTCTCCAGATCAAATTGGTAAGCACGAATGACGGCAGCGGCCGCGACGGCGTTGGCTTGCCATCCCAGTTGGCGATAGTGAATGCGGCGCATCACCGACGTGAGGAGGACGGCAAACACGATCCACGCGACGGAAATCCATGCCTCAGGCATCGCCTCATACAACACCCAGGCCATCAATCCGCTGGCGGCCCAGCTGTAGGCCGCACGGCCTAGGTTGACGTGGACTGCGTCCGGCAGGTTGATGCGCCGCGCCGACCAATAGGTTCCCACCACCACTGGAAAGGCGCTGATGGCATGAAGCGGGATACTGTGCCAGGTCTCGTGACCTGATTGATCCGCGACCAACGCTGACAAGATGGCAAGCGCCGTCAGCAGATGAGTGTGCCAGGTGAGCCCGTTGTAGCGGATCTGCCGGCCAATTTCGAGCAGCGCAACGGCAAACATAATGGCGGCGCAAGGCTGCCAAAACTCGGGCACTTCAAAGTAAATCAGCAAGGTCAGCAGACCCGTACCGACGAAGGCGAGGATTCCTCGGAAAGTCTTCTGCTGAGGAGTCTGATCCGCGACGGCGAACTTTGCCGTCACATAGAATGCTGCCGCGATGAGGGGTAACGTAATCAGCCGATTCGTAACGTGGGTGTATTGCGGAACTTCGGTGTGCAGGTTGACCAGAGCCACGCACAGCAAACTGAGAAACCCGACGACGGCATACTGCAGTCGCAGATGGAAAGACTTGAGTCTGTGACTGAGTACGGCTAAAGCCAGCATGATGCCGGCGAAGGTCACCGCATTCCAATCGCCGCTGCTGAGGGCCCATCCCGCGAAGATGGCCGAGAATGCCCCGATGTACGAATGCGCGACTAACAGTTTGTCGTCGGGCGAAATCGCGAATAGCGACTTCCAGCGCTGGCTCACATAGAGAGAATTCAGATAGAAAACAACGCCGCAGAGAGCAAACGTCAATCCGGTGCGAAGATCGATTTCATTGTGGATACGGCGGAAAGCAGTGAATTCCTGCAGATCGACGAACGCCAGGTGCAGCCCGACGAGCAGTCCAGCGAAGAGGCCGAGGCGACGAAAAACGACTTCGCTCACCATCACGCCCGCGATCAGCAACACCTCCGCGCCGATGAGCCAGAGGATGTCGAGATTGTTGCCGGAGTAGCGGAATGGGAAGGCGGCAATCATCAGCGCAGTGCCCATCACGCTGAGAACGATAAAGGCCTCGCGCCGCCGTCTCGTGATTGGAAGCTGCCCGAGAGTGAATTCGACTGCGCCGATAATCAGCAGCGCGACGAAAGCCAGTTCCGGCTGCACGGACTGGAACTTCATGACGCCGAGCAGCAGCAGAGTATTGAGCAATGCCGCAGCCGTCGAAACGTGTTCGGCGCGCACCGAAGTGGTTTTGCGGACTACGTATGAAACGCGATAAGTGATCCAGTAGAAGAGAAGGATCGCCGTGCTCGCGTGATAGTCGGGGAACGCGTGGCCGTTGGCTCCTTGAGGTCCCAACAGTCGGTAGAGCCAGTATGCATGGTTGAAGTAGCTGGCGAGAATGCCAAAAACTTCGAGTTCAAACCAGCCCATTTTGATGGCGATCGCGACCAGGCCGAGCGCGAGGATGATGCCGGACGAGAGGCTGTACACGTCATCGTGGCTGAGTGCGACCGTGGAGTACGCCAATAAGAACGCCAGTCCCGTGACGAGCTGGGAGCGGTAGCGCAGCGTGTGCGCGACCATGCCGAGGGCGACGGCGAGCATAAGAATGAGATCGAATGTTTCCGAACTCATCACGCGCATGGCTTCCACGTGATTCAGCGCGTAGGTGGTGAAGAAAAGTAGCGCCCATCCGCCACCGATGAGCGTGTGGCCGAGGATGCGGTAGCGCTCGCGCTTTTCGAAGTAGATGCCGCCAGCGAGAAGAGCGACGGCTACGCCGTAAATGACGCCGACTTTACCGGCTGGCTCCAGTCGACCAAAGCCCAAAACTCCAAAGTAGGCGACGCCCAACACAACGAGAACGATGCCGATCTTTCCTAGAATCGCGCCTATGCTCTCTTCGAATGCGAATAGCGATTTCATGGACTGCAGCAATGTCTTTCGAGGCATGGCAGTTTGCGAAAGCGGAGCCCGGAATGCTGCAGTCTGTGATGGTGCAACGGTTCGAGCTGAAGGCGGTGGAGGCGGCGCGACAGGCAAGTGTGACGATGACGCGGGCGGAGTGACAGGTGACTTAGTCGCAGTCACTTGCCGCGGAGAAACTGGTGGCGGCGTGATCGGGGCCGAAGGTTTCGCGGCCTCCGGCGTTTGAACGGGTGGTGTCGCCGGCGCGGATTTCGCAACCGGAGTGCTTGTTTCTTCGGAAGACGTCGGCTTCAGAATTGCTTCCGCTTTCTCGTCCAGGAACGCGGCGACCGATTCCCAAGCCGGTTTCTCTTGCGGCTTCGGAGAAACGATCTCTGGCGCTCTTGTTACAACGGGCTGATCCCCCTTCACTGCAGGCGGCGCCACAGGTTCAGCTTTCTTTGCCGCAATCTCGGGATGGTGATCAAGTGCAGGAGAAGGATGCGACACCGGCGTAACGATTGGCGCGGGTGGAACCACGGGCACGGGTGGAGCAACAACCTTCGGAGTCGTAACCTCTGCAGGTTTGGAAGCCGGTGGAGTGACCGGTGTAAAAGCGACTGGAGTGTGTGACGGTTGTGCCGCAAAATCCGTAGCCGGGTGAACGGATTTCGGGAGGGCGTCCACCTGCCGCTTAAGGTCCAGCAGATCGCGCCGCAGGGCGTCAGTGATCTCCGTGCTCAGGTCAGTGAGCTTAAGGAGTTGCTGCCGGATCTTGTGCTGCCGCCAGAGTAAATAAACAGTCGCAAACGGAGTGGCGAGAGCGAACAGCGCGAACACTACGAGCATGAGCTCCACGAGCGGACTCTCCCGTATGTACGTTTCCCGAACGCTTCCATAGTAGAACGCAAGACCCTATTCGGCTTGCAGTTAATTTTCCCCGCAAACTCCTAAGTAACTAGCGTTCAATGTCTTAGCTGGAGTCAGAGGCTTCTTCGTGGCATCATGTTGGGAACTCCAGACAAACAAGAATTGATTAAGACACTTATGAGTGAACCCATGCCCGCAACCGGGTCTGAGACAGTAACTGGCTTGTCTTCGCACGGCGTTCCGGATGATTCCTCGCGTTCCTGGCGTGGAGGATTCTGGTCCCTCGTGGTCACGCAGTTTCAGGGTGCCTTCAACGAGAATGGGCTGAAAAACCTGGTGGTCTTCATCATTCTCGGAATGGCCATGGAGAAGGCCGATCGCGATCAACTCGTCTTGATCGTGGGCACGCTCTTCTCGGTGCCGTTCATTCTTTTCTCGATGACGGGCGGATTTCTCGCTGACCGATACAGCAAACGTACGGTCACGATCTGGACCAAGTTTTTCGAGATGGCGGTCATGGCGCTGGCCATCGCGGGCTTGGGATTACAAAACCTGCATTTGGAGATGGCAGCGGTTTTCCTTGCCAGCACGCAGGCTGCTCTGTTTGGGCCGTCGAAATATGGATTGTTGCCAGAGTTGCTTCCCGATCGACTGCTCTCCTGGGGGAACGGAGTTCTGGAACTGGGGACATTCCTGGCCGTAATTGCGGGCGGCGTTTCCGGTGCCTTTCTTGCCGACTATTTCAAGGGCCGCCAAGGGTGGTCGGGGCTGATCTTCCTCGGCCTCTCAGTCCTGGGAATTCTCTTTAGCCTCGGTATTTCCAAGGTTCCTGCGGCCGATCCGGCGAAGAAATTTCGAGCGAATCCTATCGGTGATCTGGGGACGCAACTCGGATTGATTCGTAAAGATCGAGTGCTCTGGCTTGCGGTGTTAGGGAATACCTACTTCTGGTTTCTGGGCGCTCTGCTCACGGCCAACATCGTCTTCTACGGCAGCGATGTGCTGAACATCAGCCCAACGCGCACCGGAATTCTGCAAGCTGCGGTTGCGATCGGCATTGGCCTGGGCAGTTTAGCCGCAGGATATCTGTCCAGCGGCAAAGTCGAATACGGACTCATCCCCTTGGGTTCTGTCGGGATGACGGTGTTCGGGTTGGTGCTTTCCGGTTCTCATCTATCGTTCGTCTCCGTGCTGGCCCTTCTCGCCGCATTGGGATTCGCCGCCGGTTTCTTTGCCGTGCCGGTAAACGCATTGATTCAGCATCGACCGGATGAGAAAGACAAAGGCGGCGTGATTGCTGCAGCGAACCTGCTGTCGTTCGTTGGCATCGGTGGAGCGGCCGGCGTTTACTACGTATTGCAGCACTACGCGCATCTCGGCCCGGCTGCGATTTTCTTTTCCGCGTCGCTCATGACGGTGGCCGCGACGGCATATGTTCTGTACCTTCTGCCCGATGCGCTGCTTCGGCTTCTGCTCTGGATCGCCACCCACACTCTGTATCGCCTTCACCTGCAAGGCCGCGAGAATGTTCCGGCCAAAGGCGGAGCGTTACTCGTACCCAATCACGTTTCTATGGTCGATGCGGTACTCCTTATCGCATCGATCGATCGCCCCATCCGCTTCCTCATGTTCAAGGGTTCCTACGATCACTGGCTGGTGAAGCCGTTCGCCAAGATCATGAGAGTGATTCCGATCTCGTCGCAACTTAAGCCGCGCGAGATGATTCAGTCCCTGCGGACTGCAACGCAGGCTCTCAAAGATGGAGAAGTCGTCTGCATTTTCCCCGAGGGCCAGATGACCCGCATCGGCCAGATGCTTCCCTTTCGCCGTGGAATGGAACGCATCGTGAAAGGCACCGATGTGCCGATCATCCCGGTAAATTTGGGCGGAGTGTGGGGATCGATCTTCAGCTTCGAACGCGGGAAGTTCTTGTGGAAGTTGCCGCAGCGGATTCCGTATCCGGTTACGGTGACGTTCGGAAAACCGATGCCCAGCACCACTGGAGCTCAGGAAGTGCGGCAGGCGGTGCAGGAGCTAGGTTCCGACGCCTACCAACTTCGCAAGCCCTACATGCGAACGCTGCATCGGTCGTTCATTCACACGGCGCGGCGGCGGCCATTTCGCTTTGCCATGGCCGACGGCCGCACTCCGAAGGTTTCGTTCGGGAGCGCTCTTACTCGCACCGTCTTCCTCGCTCGACGCTTACGACCAATATGGGGTGATCAAGAGATGGTCGGGATTCTTCTGCCGCCATCGGTTCCGGGTGCGCTCGTTAATCTCGCGGCGCTCATGATGGGGAAGGTCCCGGTCAATCTGAACTACACGGCTTCGAATGAAGTGCTGGCATCGTGCGCCAGGCAATGCGAACTGAAAACGGTCATCACCTCGAAGGCGTTTCTGGAAAAAGTCCACGTGCAACCGCCGGCCCAAGCAATCATGCTCGAGGATCTCGCAGATAAACCGCGGTTCTCGGAGCGGCTGAGCGCGGCATTGATTTCGTGGTTGCTGCCGATGGGCCTGATCGAGAAAGCCGTGGGCGCGAAACGGAAATCGACTCTCGACGACACCGCTACCATAATATTTTCCAGCGGCAGCACCGGCGATCCCAAGGGAGTGATGCTTACGCACTACAATATCGCTTCCAACGTCGAACAACTGAACCAGGTCTTCATGCTCAACAAGAACGACAAGATTCTGGGCATCCTGCCGTTCTTTCACTCGTTCGGATTTACAGGAACTCTGTGCCTGCCCGCTGCCATCGGAATGGGGGTTGTGTTCCATCCCAATCCACTGGAGTCGCGCGCGATTGGCGTGCTCGTCAATCAATATGCTGTCACCTTCTTGCTCGCGACCCCGACCTTCCTCCAGGCTTACATTCGCCGATGCTCACCGGAAGACTTTGGCAGCCTGAAGTTTGTGATGGCGGGCGCGGAGAAGTTGCCCGAGCGAGTTTCAGTCGCCTTCGAAGATCGCTTCGGGCTGCGTCCACTCGAAGGCTACGGCTGCACGGAGTGCGCACCTGCAGTCACAGTCAACACGCGTGATTTTCGCGCCGCCGATTTTCGTCAGGTCGGCGCGAAGAGATCCAGCATCGGCCATCCGTTGCCCGGCATTTGCGTTCGCATCGTCAGCCCCGAAACCATGGCTCCTCTTCCGCTGGGCGAAACAGGCCTTCTCCTGGTGCGCGGGCCGAACGTCATGAAGGGATATCTGAATCGTCCGGAGAAGACGGCTGAAGTCTTGCGCGATGGCTGGTACAACACCGGCGACATCGCGATGCTCGACGAGGAAGGCTTCGTTCGCATCACCGACCGCCTGAGCCGTTTCAGCAAGATCGGCGGAGAGATGGTGCCTCACATCAAGGTCGAGGATAAGCTGCACGAACTCAGCGGTGCGACGGAACAGACGTTTGCCGTCACGGCAGTTCCAGATGAACGCAAGGGCGAGCGCCTGATCGTCTTGCACACGCTGAAGGAAGACAAACTGGCGGAAGTGCAGGCGCTGCTGGCCAAATCAGAGCTGCCGGCACTGTGGAAGCCGCGCGCCGACCAGTTCATTCACGTAGATGCGCTGCCCTATCTGGGTACGGGTAAGCTAGATTTGCGCCGCTTGAAGGACATTGCAACCCAGACAACAAGCGGGGCTGCAACGTCAGC
>Ga0335076_10006114_pt1 | contig 12134 bp, 16 predicted proteins | sample Lox_Sample_25_FD_206717 | JGI IMG/M metagenome (GOLD analysis project Ga0335076, IMG submission 206717) | Soil microbial communities from Loxahatchee National Wildlife Refuge, Florida, United States - Lox_Sample_2.5 | ecosystem: Environmental > Terrestrial > Soil > Wetlands | place: USA...
CGGTTTTCTCATCAAGGTAGTAAGTTACCCAATTAATGCTTTCTACTTTGATTTCTTTTAAAGTTTCTATTTTTTTATACTTCTGTCCCCGATGAGTCACCGCCGCATGCTGTTACACGTTTATTCAGTTATGCGGGACTCATCGGTCAGCGACTATCCATTGAGTTTAGTAAGTTGATATCTCTCATCTTAAAATAATTGGTCGCTGCAAGTTTGTGCATCAATACTGGATAATTATAGTTGGATGGCTCCCCTTATGGGTTCGTTGAGTCCCGCATAACTTCGCGTTTTTTAAAGTCGCTGCTGCGGTGACTCAACGGCGACAAAAGAAAACTTAAGAAATAAATTGTCGTACCAATTGCAGGACAGTGATATTTGTTCCCTTGCGGATCAAGCTTTCTCATTTAATTTCCTGTTTGTGGTAATAAAAGCTCAACTTCGGTGTAAATACGAGCTTATGTATGTTTATGTCTGGAAAAAATACCTGCCGGTTTTAAGGATCCTGCTGAAGCGTTCTTCTGGCGCCGACCAGGTTTTGAGTGTTGACCGGTTTGATTTTGAAAAAACAAATAAGGCTGCAAAAAACTCCTTTTCATTCTTGATCGATGTGGTCAGGGGCAAACTGAGCCCATCCGGCTCTCCGGTTGCTGCCAGGGATTTGATTGAAGTGCTGATGAATGATGAAATGTCCAGTGAACTCATCCGGAAGAATCATTATATCATCAGCCTGAGCAGTAAGTTTGAATTGCATATCAGGAATGGAAGTCCTGCCATAGAAATGATGCTGCCTGATCAGAAAAATATTTCAGAGATCGACATCAAGTCGGAAGGGGGAGAAGAAGAAAGTCGAGTCACTGGCGCATTGACCTGATCAGCTTTAATGCATTTCATTATGAATAAGAAAAGGGCCAGATCCCTCTTTGTCCTGTCTCAGTAAGCATATCCGAAATCAGGAAGGCTTGTTATGTTTTCAACTCATCACGCCAGTTTTCTGGCTGTTTTTTCTTTTGCGAAGCTCTTGTGGAGATAGGCATTTTGGTCATGCATGATGGCGCCGGAAGGAAGCCATTGCCACCATATGCCCAGGTCTTTTTGAATGATGCTTGCATAAAATGCCGGTAGCTGCCTGCTCTCCCCTTCGAAAAAATTCCGGAAGGTTTTATCAACTTTCAGGTTTTTGCGTACGGCGTGATAAAATCGCAATCTGCCATAACCTTCTGATGAGATGGCCCGCATAAAATTCAACCATTTGGACGTGAAGTGAGGAGTCGCCATAAAGCGGCGATAGATTGCTTTTTTGGAAAATGTATAAGCAGTAAGATCAATGACCTTATCATAAAATTCAATCCAGCCATAATTTTTTGGTTTCATATTCATGGCAAGGTGATTGTTGAGAAAATGAAATGGAAATGGAAGCACACGATTTTCCCGCTGGTATTCCAGGTTGAGCGGAGCCGCTTCACCGAATGAAGTGAGCAGGGAATAACCGGGGAAAGCTGCGGGAGATTTGTCCACAAAACGCTTGCTTAGTTCAAAGGGTTCGTCGGTTGCATCACTGTCGAGACCGAGCACAAAATTCGTTTGTACATAAGGGATATATCTGAACATCATGTTCACATGTTCCGAGATCCGTTCCAGTTTTTCCTGTCCAATAATATGAGAAGTCTTGGATTTGTTTCCCAACTCATACCATGATTCAATACCGGGCAACATGGCATTAAAGCCGTTTTTGTTCATCACTTTCAGATGATCCTCTGTAAGAATGGTCAGGCTGCTTTCCGCAATGAACCGGAAACTCTTGAGCGGAGCCGCTGCTGAAATCACTTTCATCATGTCTTCAAAACGGACACCGAAATTCGGATCATGCCAGGCAACCAGGGGTTGTTTGAATTTGGTGAGCAGGAATTGCAAGTCCAGTTTCATCATTTCAAAATCAAGCGGCTGATAATTGACAGTTGAATCAATGCAGAAGGAGCAGGTGTATGGACAACCCATGCTTCCGATCATTGGAACTATCTTCAAAAAAGGCGCTTTGCTAAGCGTCTTCTCAATAAATTTCCATCTTTCCCTTACGCCGGGCAGGTTAATGGGTTGGCGTACCGCACTTAAAAAAACACCTTCAGGTTTTTGGGGTACACAATTTTCAAGGACTTCGCAGAACAGGGATTTGTTCGTGAAACCGAATACATAGTCGAAATATTTAATCGCGTCATCGGGATAACATCGGGCGTGCGGGCCGCCTAATGCAGTAACAATACCTCTGCTCCTGAAATAATTGCTTATTGCATAAGCGAGCAATGCAGCTTGCGAGAATGAACTGATGAAGACCAGGTCAACTTGTTTTGGGAGTTCCTTATTCAGGTCTTCCAGACCGGTATAACAAATCATTGTCACCTCATGTCCCTCCTCTTCACACCAGGTGGCTGCTACCTGAGGCATAATACTGGCCATATTGGCGTGCATGACTCTTGCCCACAAACTATGAGTTGGACCCTTACTGACAAGGTCGATGATCCCGATCTTGAGTTTACGCATATTCGAAAGAGATTCTTAATAAAAAATGATCAAATAAAATTGCAAACAATGGATGCAGTACATTAAATGATGAAAAATAACACCGCAGCGACTTCTAAAGGTGTTGATTTTTCTTTACATAATTATTACATTATCCTAGTTAGAAGTTATATAATTCACACTTTTGAATCGAAATCACTGGGTGTTCAGCTTGATCGGATATGGGGGAAGGTTGATAATACCATATCAAGACCTGATCTCAACCCCGTTCGGAAAAACGGGGAAATTAGTAAGTTTGTTAAAACAGCAAGATACTTTATCGGTTAAATGAAGATTTATGTAAAAAATATGGTTTCCCTGCGCTGTAAAATGTTGGTGAAGGAGAAACTAAAGCGGCTCGGACTTACATATCTATCCGTCGATTTGGGCGAAGTAGAAATAATTGATGATATTACCGATCACCAAAAAGAACAATTAAAGGCCAGCCTGATGGAATCAGGTCTTGAATTGATGGATGACAAGAAACAAATCCTGATTGAAAAGATCAAAGCGGTGATCGTGGAAATGGTTCATTATTCAGATAAGTTGCCGAAGACCAATTTTTCAGATTATATCGGTGAAAAATTGCACTACGATTATACCTACCTTGCCAATCTTTTTTCGGAAGTAAAAGGAACTACCATTGAACGTTTCATCATTGACCACAAGATAGAACGGGTAAAGGAACTGCTGATTTATGACGAATTGAACCTGACTGAAATTTCGTATAAGCTAAATTACAGCAGTGTGGCCCATCTGTCGAACCAATTCAAGAAAGTAACCGGGCTGACTCCTTCATTCTTCAAGAAATTAAAGAACAAGCGCAGAAGACCTTTGGAGGATATATGATCTCGCGCCATTTCACCGTGCAAAGGGCATTCACTTCGATCACGCCCGCAGCTAAGGCCTATGGCCGATACCTTTCTTCCCGGCTTTTTTTGAATGTGTGAATCATGTAACATTTTGCCAAAGTTATATAACAATATCAAGGTAAAGACAATCACCTTTGCAAGGCGATCATCCCTGGTTATTTATTTCAACCGATGGCCAAAAAAGGAATGTACATGTCAACAGACGAAGGTGAAAAATCGAGAGTGATCAAGCTTGCTGCATTTGCAGAATACAATTCCGGCTCCATCCTCACCAGAACAATTCTAAAAAAAATCACAGGTCATATTGATGTAGTATCTGTTGACAACACAGAGAAAGCACCGGAAACAATTTCTCCATTCGACAGTTTTATTCATGTCATCGACGGGAAGGCTGATATCCGGTTCAACAAGAACTCGCATCTCGTCGGCGAAGGTGAAGTCATTATTATTCCCGCTAATACGGTTTATACCATGCAGGCCAAAAATCGGTTTAAGATGATTTTGACGATTATCAAGAGTGGATATGAGTGAAGATTCTGGATTTATTCAGGAACCACTCAAGCGTATTCTTCTCCCTTCTTAAATGCTTCAAAAGCGAGTCTGATTTCATCCACAATATTCTCCGGCAAATCTTCAAGCTTCAATTTTTCAAATGTAATATTATGCGGTGAAAGGTTATCCAAATAGGCGTGGTGGTTTCTCAGATAGTCATGTTCTTCCTGTGGCCACCTGGGTTTACCCTGCTTAAAAAAAACAATGAACTTTTCTTCCACCCGCTTTAAATTGTTCTTCAATACTGCTATGCCCTGGACTTTGATCATAATATGCAATTTTGCTGATTGGGTAAAGGTAGTCTAAATAAATGCCCGGCCAGATTAATTTAAAGAGGCTTCCCGGTAAAGAATGGACACTATCATTTTCAAGGATTGCTAGCGAAGTAATTTTACATTTACAGCGCTTAACCCTTTGGGTGTTTTTTCAAGTTCAAAACTCACTTTGTTCTTCACTTTTACCGGTTCAGTTAACGCTTTAACATGAAAAAAAATATCCATTTGCGTTGCTCTGTCTCTAATGAATCCGAATCCTTTTGATTCATTATAGGAATCAACCGTGCCCTTGTGCAAATTTGTGTCCTTTGCCCGGTCCTCCATTTTTCGAGGGCTGATTTCTATATCTTCTAATTTTATTTTTTCTTTTTTTAAGGGATCCGGCGGTGTGTTGGAAAGATTTCCATTTTCATCTAAGTAGGCAAGCATACTATCCAGGCTTTTTGATTCTTTTGATTTTTCCTTACGCTCCAGCCTACGCGCTTCTTTTTGCATTTTGATTTGCTGTTTTTTCTTTTCCCTTTCCCTTTTATTCCAGGTTTCCGCCATAGCTAATGTTTTTGGGTTAGAATTTAAGTTAACTGTTTTCTGTTAGCCTGGTAAAAGATAAGCCGTTGAATAAGCGCGTCAGGTTCATATCTTTTGTTTCAGCCCATTCGACCGCAGCGTCTGCTTTCACAACACGCCAGAAGTTCTTTGACTTCAATTCTTTGTAATCCTGGCCTTTCACAAAAATTCCCTCAATGCTTGCCCTTTCTTTGAAATGAATAAGGACCGGTTTATCTTCTCCCTCATTTTTATTAATGAATTTTTCGATTAGTTCTGAAGTCATTTCTGATACTATTTTTTAATGTTAAGAATTACCAGCGTTTAAAAGATGAGCGTTTGTTGTTTTGATCTTCCTTAGGACGTGCTTCATTTACTTTAATGGACTTGCCTTCAACCATTGCGCCGTTGAGTCCATCAATGGCAGCTTTTGCAGCGTTGTTATCACTCATCTCGACAAAACCAAAGCCACGGCTTTGATTGGTAAATTTGTCAAGGATCACTTTAGCGGACTTTACAGCGCCATAGCCGGCAAATAATTTATTTAATTCAGCATCATTAATACCGAACCCGAGATTGGAAACATAAATATTCATATTGAATAAGTAATTAGGTGAAAAATTGTTGAGTGAATGAAGGTGTAAAAGAAAAATAGAGCGGTTATGGGAGAATTATTATTCGATTACAATACTAAATGACTCAAACTGTCCTTTCAAAGATACGTTTATTTTAGTTATGCTTTGATTTTATTTTACTTTGCACTGAGATATGAAAAATAAATCAGCCAGTTCCGGGAATAAAGGTTATCTTTGCGCATCTTAATGTTATTACTCTCTCTGTTTGCGTAGTCTATTTCTCCTCAAATACTGTGATGTGCTAACGTAAGGCAAATAATATATCGGATTATTCCCGATAATCTTATCAAAATTTAATTAAAAAGCTTCAACGTGTCATTTAACAATTTACAGCTCTCCGAGCCCATATTGGCCGCACTGAGCAAAGAAGGTTACACAAACCCCACCCTCATTCAACAACAGTCAATCCCATTTATTTTGCAAGGTAGAGACCTCTTAGGATGTGCTCAAACAGGTACCGGTAAGACAGCAGCTTTCACCATTCCCATCCTTCAATTAATGAGTCATCAAGTGAAAGAGCGTTCTCCTCAGCATCGAATCCAAACATTAATTTTAACTCCTACCAGAGAGTTAGCAATTCAAATCGGCGAAAGTATAAAAGCCTATGGGCGATTTCTTCCTTTCAAACAGTTGGTCATATTCGGTGGAGTACCCCAATTTCACCAGGTCGGGGAAATCCGCCGCGGCGTAGATATATTGGTAGCGACACCTGGCCGTTTACTCGATTTATTAAAGCAAAATATTCTTCAATTAAACGATATCAGCTATTTCGTTTTGGATGAAGCTGACCGAATGCTTGATATGGGATTTGTGCATGATGTAAAACGCATCATCGCCAAACTGCCTTCGAAAAAACAAACCTTGTTTTTTTCCGCGACTATGCCCGCAGAAATAAAAAAATTAGCAGGTATTTTATTAAACAATCCTGCAAAAGTGGAAGTAACGCCTGTATCTTCCACATCAGAAGTTATTCATCAGGAATTGTATTATGTGGATAAGCCGAAGAAGTTTGACCTTCTTGTTCATCTGTTAAAAAATGAAAATATAAAAACCATGCTCGTGTTTATCCAAATGAAACACCAGGCAGATAAACTGGCAAAACAATTAAGCATTGCCGGTATCTCCACTGAGGCGATTCATGGTAATAAAATGCAAAGCGCAAGGCAAAGGGCACTGGATAATTTTAAGTCCCGCAAAACCCGTGTACTTGTTGCAACAGATATAGCTGCCCGCGGTATCGATATAGATGAGCTTTCCCATGTTCTTAATTATAACTTGCCCAATGTTCCGGAAACTTATGTTCACCGCATAGGACGCACGGGAAGGGCTGGAACCAAAGGCATTGCCATTTCGTTTTGTGACTGGAGTGAGAAAAGTTTCCTGAACGATATTCAGAAATTAATCAAGAAAACAGTACCAGTTATAAAGGGGCATCCCTTCGACAACAACCTAATGCATGCTGAACCGGTGAAAGCGGTACAATCAACTTATCCCGGTTATCTACGCAAAGCTGGAAAAAGAAACCGGGCTTTTATGCAGGGATAATTTTAGTCATGACAACATCAGCTTAAAGCTGCTCCCAAATTTTTTCCTTCTGTCAATTTTTAAAAATACCTTCCTGTCATACTCGATTGTGATGTCATACTTCTTGTGCACAAGCGGAATGCTTGAAGCATTATTCGTATCTTTAGTCAAACCAGGATACAATGGTAACAAGTGAAGAAGTATTTGAAAGAATAAGGGAAATGAGCGTAAGAACACTCAATCCATATCATCGTATTATGGTGAAAGATATCATAGCAGAGTTTTCGATGCCTCAGGACTCGCTGCTTGTTTTGCTTATTGAACTCGAAAACAGGGGCCTTATAAAAATCCATCACACTATGATAGCTTCCGTCAGCCTTACCTCTTATGGAGCAACGCATCATAATCCGCCCGGTGGAATCAGCAGTGATGAAAGATGATTTTCTGTACAGTTCATTGAGTTGTGTGCCGAATTTCGTGTGATGCGCCAACAATCATTTTGTTTTTTTCTCTTATATTGGTGGGAAAATACAATTCGTTACCGATCCCTCTCATAAAACTTCGCAGAAGGATTATATATACCCTCCGACAATGCACAATTCTGTCTTGTATGGATTCCGCGAGATATACTCAAGCTTTTAAGGAAGGTTGCCTTTGAGAAAAGGCCAATACTTTAACTCTTACTTTTCCTAAGCTGCTGCAACTTTTCAATCACTTCCGTGTCATCACGACGACTTTGATAATACCATAAGGATCGGGACAAACCAGTTACTCTGCAAGCCCTGTTAATGGATACCGGCTGCTCTTTTTTGAGGCTTTAGGCAATCAGTTTTTTTTCTGACAGGGCTTTACAACTTTTTTTCGATAATCTCTTTCGCTGGTTTATAATCAAGGCTAAGCTCAGCATACATATGTTTTAACCGCCTATTCTCTTCCTGCAGCTCCTTCAGCTGCCTGACCTGTCCTCCGTCCATGCCAGCATATTTTTTCTTCCAATTATACACTGTTGCTTTTGAGATGCGTTTTCCCGGCAAAGATCATCTATAGAACGACTGCCTTCATACTGTTTGATGATCGAAAGGATTTTGCTTTCCATGAAGTTTTTTCTTTTCATAATTGAACAGTTTAAATTTACAAAGTTGTATAAAACTTAATTGTCCGATTTTTCGGGAAGGCTTCAGGGGAACTTACATTTTCATCAATAATAATTGGAAAATGAAACTATTATTCTACATATTAAAATCAACATGGCTTTTTACTCAGTTGCCTGTTATTGGCCGGATTTGGTGGAAGTTGTATGGCCGGATATCGAAATGCGCTGACCCTGTAAGAATAAAGATTCATGGGTATCATTGCATAATGCCAATGAACTATACCTATTGGATAACAGCAAGACTTTATAAAAATTACAATAACCCTTTAGTAGAAGCAGTATATCAGGCATACAAATTAAAAAGAGGTAAAGTTAATGTAGTGGATATAGGAGCGGCAATAGGGGATACTGCGTTGTTGTTAATGGCTAACTGCAGAGAGATGATTAATTGGATTCGGTGCGTTGAAGGGGATAAGGAATTTTATCGTTATTTAACTGAAAACACAGGGCATATAAAAGAAATTCGCAGAGACTTACAGGAGTTATCTTCTTCACGCGAATTAATAAAATCATTAGTTAAAATTCACGGTGGTACGGCAAGTAGTCAGGGAGAAAGCAAGACATCTGCACTTCCATTTGATGATTTATTTATAGAAAATATTGACATTATAAAAATAGACTGCGATGGCTATGATGGTAAAATACTTGTAGGTGCAATAGAAACCATTAAAAAATACAAACCCATTATAGTGTTTGAATGGTATCCTGAATTATACAAAAAAGTAGCCCACGATGATCGTATGCCTGATAGAATAGTAAAGGATTTTGGATATAATATATTTATTCCGTTCAATAAATATGGTAACTATGGTGAGGATACTGAATATCTTGATATAGTTGCAATACCAGACAAATCAAATGCCATTATCAATGATATTACAGCATGCAATTTCGCTAAACAAAGACGAAGCAAATATTAAAGCCATTAAAAGAATAATTTACGGAGTGTGCGTTTCAGAAACTCAGCGGAAAAAAAATATAAAGGCCATCAGAATTTTCGGATGGCCTTTATTCACTTAATTATTTTTTTGAAAATTATCTTTGATATAAATTCTTCAAAAAAATCAGCAGGATTACCACCTCTTATTATTCGATCTGGCAGGTTTTTCCTTGGCTACGGTTACAGACATCGGTCTGCCTTCAATCTCCTTATTGTGAAGGCTTTCCATCGCTTCTTTGGCTTCCTTTTGCGATTCCATTTCTACAAAACCAAACCCGCGGCTGCGGCCGGTTTCCCTGTCAGTAATGATCTTGGCTGTAGAAACAGCACCAAATTGTTCGAATAATTTTTTTAAGTCTTCATCAACTGTGTGAAAACTTAAGTTCGAAACGTACATGTTCATAAAACAAAAATTTAAATAAAATAAATAAAATACCTGTGACAAAGAGTTGGCAGCAAAGAACAGAAGGAAAGATTAACTATTACAAGAGTAAAAAAGTAAGAATTGATCCTAAGCCGGACTGGATGTTGAGAGAACTTTTAATCACGCCGTAAAGGTACGATAATAATCCGATATGGCTCAGTTTTATTATGATCGCCTGCAATGCTGTGCAGCATGGACTTGCCGGGAAAGAAGACGATGATAAGTTTATCCCTTCACTCGTTTGTGTAGCTTGGCGGTTTCAAAGTTCAGGATCTACGAGGACCTGTTGTGACTTGATTTCTCTACTCACTTGTATCTGAAAATGGAAGCATCTCATAATACATGTACTGATATCCAAAACAATATAAAACCAACCAACAAGCTGGTGAGTAATTAGGTGAGTAAAAATCCAAAAAAATTTACTCACAGGATTCCCTCGCGCCGGAGATTGAACCCCATTTCAGAAAAGATTGGATTGGCCAGATTCTGCCCTCGTAATAAATTAACACAATCCGTTTAATCACGGGTCGAATACACCCGTGAAAACACGGATTTTTTTTCAGATTGATGAATTCCTACCTATTCGTCTCTACCTTGCATCCGGATTTAGAAACCGGCAGCGGCATTATTACATGCGTCTCTTACAAAATACCTGATCTTCGATTCCATCCGCAATTTATTTTTCTTCCTTGATTTTCCCCTGATTAGTATTTAATCCCGCCCAGGCCAGAACAGCCTGCTTATTTTTTATTTCTATCCAAAACAAAGGAGGAATTTATGAGCACTCACAAACACATGGTACCGATTCCGGGATCACAGCGCAAAGCGGTCCCCAACGCAAAATTGTTGAAGGCCTCGGACCCGGCCGAAAACATCAGGGTCAGCCTTTATCTGAGAAGTAATCCCAAGCCACCTGCAGGCCTGCTTGCCAGGATTAGCAAGCTCTCTACCGAATTGCCCGGTGCAAGAAATTATTTGACGCCTGACGAATTCAATCAGGTGTATGGGGCCAGTAAAGAAGACCTGGCTAAAGTGGAATCCTGGGCCAAAGAGCACAAACTAAAAGTAACGGACACAAACAGTGTAAAAAAACGTGTTGAAGTTGAAGGAACAATTGCTGATATCAGCAGGGCTTTTGATGTAAAACTTCACGACTATGAACATACGAAGTTAGGCAGATTCCGTGGGCGTGAAGGCAATATCAGTGTGTCGGACGATGTAGCAGGAATCATTGATGGAGTTTTTGGTCTGGACACAAGACCGGTTGGCCATCCCAGGTTGAGAAGAGGATTTACGAATATGGAGAGCTGGTCCAAACTGAAACCTGTTGCCAAAAGCAAGGCGGGAGATGGAAAAGCTACTCTTGCAAATCCTTCGACCCAATGGCCGGGGACTTTCTTCCCACCGCAGGTTGCTTCATTATATGACTATCCACAGGGAACGGATGGAGCCGGGCAGAACATTGCCATCTTTGCTTTCAATGGACCACCAAGTCCTGATCAGCATGGCGGATACAGTCTGGATGCACTAAAGAATTATTTTGAAAATGTACTCGGCCAGCAGACGCCGCAAATTACCGATGTGGTGATTTCAGGAAGCGGAAATAATCCCGGTCCTGATACTCAGGCTTCCGAACAGCAGGGCGACAGTACGGGTGAAGTGATGCTCGATATGTGCGTGGTGGGTTCTGTTGCACCCAGGGCAAATATATTTATGTTTTTCACAGAATTTAACAGCAAGGGTTGGGTAGATGCTATTTCTGAAGCCGTAACGGGAAACAACAATATTTCGGTTATGTCTATCAGTTATGGCAATCCTGAAAAAGATCCCAATAGCCTTTGGACACAGATGGAAGTGCGTACCGTAAATAATTCATTTCAGGCTGCTGCGGCAAAAGGAATAACGATCTGTGTTGCCGCAGGAGATGATGGATCGGATGAAGGAAGTACAGATCTTGCTGAAGTGGATTTCCCTGCATCAAGTCCTTATGTGCTCGCAGTAGGTGGCACTAAGCTGGTGGCATCAGATAGCGCTGTTCCTTCCATCACATCAGAAACAGTATGGAACGAAATGTTCCAGCAAGCTGGTGCAACAGGAGGTGGGGTCAGCGCTGTTTTCACCAAACCTTCTTACCAGGATGGGACAAATATTCCTCCTTCAGTCAACCCGCCACATAAGATCGGGCGTGGACTTCCTGATGTGGCAGCAGTCGGAGACCCGCTTACGGGAGTAGTGGTCATGCATATTGATGGGGAAAACCTGGAGCCAATTGGCGGTACCAGTGCTTCTGCTCCGTTATGGGCTGCACTCATCGCGAGGCTGAACCAGGGTCTCAATGCGAAGTGCGGTTTTTTGAATCCCCTGCTTTATGCCAAATTAAATAGTGGAGTGTTGAATGATATCACCAGTGGTAACAATGGAAAATATAGCGCACAAGCGGGATGGGACGCCTGTACCGGATTCGGAACCCCCAACGGAGATAACCTGCTGTCGGCTTTATCAGGGGGAAAAGACCAGGCAAAACAAAAAAAGGTTCTTGCTCAAGAGGCATAGGGGGTAGAGGGTTATGCATACAGGGGCCGCGTTGAGCGGCCCTTTTTTATGCCGGCTGAAATTTTAATAGCTGTTTAGTATATCCGAAATAGAAATTAACTTTTATA
>Ga0335076_10006115_pt1 | contig 12133 bp, 14 predicted proteins | sample Lox_Sample_25_FD_206717 | JGI IMG/M metagenome (GOLD analysis project Ga0335076, IMG submission 206717) | Soil microbial communities from Loxahatchee National Wildlife Refuge, Florida, United States - Lox_Sample_2.5 | ecosystem: Environmental > Terrestrial > Soil > Wetlands | place: USA...
AGGGGCGGGTAACGCCCGCTTAGCGGTGCCGGATTTTAGTGGCGCATGATCTGATCGGAAAACCGGCTTCCACTTTTCCGGATCATGCGCAAGCGGCCGCGTCCCAGGAAGCCTGGCCTGAAGCTGGACGGGGATGTTCCGACATCTCCGGGAAGAGCCGCAGTGGAACGCCGACAGGCGAGCGCGCCCGCAGCGGCGGGTCGGCGCCAGCCGATCTGAACCGTGGCGCGCCCCGCACCCGCTGGTGCGGACAGTCTCACCTGCGTCTGCCGGCGTTCCGCTTCCTTCGTTTGCTTGTCGTTCTTTCTTCGCGGCCCGGATTGAACGCAGCGCAATCCGGGAGCGGCGTTCAAGCTTCGCCGTCGAACCCGGATTGCCAGGAGAAGGCGCCGCGTGGCTCACGCATTCGCCGGATTGCGCCGCGGGTCGTCGCGGCCGCGGCTGGCGGCAAACACAGCGCGTGCGGGCCCGACCGGCGGACTCGTGATGGTCGCGGAGCGCTTCCACGGCGAAATGGTCTCGACGATGATCTTGATGCCGGACAACAAGCTGTCGATGTCGCGCTGAATGCGCTCGGTCTCGTACTTGATGAATTCGTCGAGCTTTTGCAGTTCGGAGGCCAGGCCTTCGAGCTCGCCGATCGAGTTCGAAGTCAGCCGCGCGATGGAGGTGCGAATGCGTTCGGCGTCGATCTCGATCTTCGGCTTGGCTTTCTGTTCCGTTTCGGCAAAGGCCTTTGGCGGCGCGGGTGCGGCGATTTCGTGCGACGGCGCAGAAGCTGTCGGCTCGGATTCCTCAGGCGGTGACGCGTCCATTCACTTATTTCCTCTTCCTCGTCGGCGCGGGCCGGGGCAGCGGCTCAATCACACGTGGGGACTGGGGCGTGATTGAGCCGCCAGGGTCACAGGGTCCGGCCTGCGCAACCCCGCGAACAGATCATCACTCGCGACTTAATCGCGCACTAAGAAGACGTGGCCGCTTTGTGATCTTTGTCGGGTTGTTCTTGGAGCGTTGGAACTTGCGTTTCCCCGGAGCAGGATCCCGAAAGGCGGGAACCGGTTTTCGGAAAAGATGATGCGCAAAGGAAAGCGGATGCCGAGCGAGATGAGCGAACGAGGATGACATGTTCGACGCGATCCGCGCGTTCGAATCCGGATTAGCTCTTCACCGCTGCGGCGCGCGTGAGCAATTGCTTGGCGCGCACGAGATGCGGCCGGTCGTACATGACGCCGCCGATGCCGACCACGCCGGCGCCGGGCGTGGCCGCGAATGCGTCGATCACCGCGCGCGCATGGGCCAGCGCCTGTTCCGAGGGCGTGAACACCTCATTGATGATGGGAACCTGCGCCGGATGGATCGCCATCTTGCCGGTAAAGCCGTCGCGGCACGCTTCCTCGCATTCGCGGCGAAAGCCGTCGGCATTACGAAAATCGACATAGACGGTATCGATGGCGGGAATGCCGGCGGCTGCGGCGCCGGCAAGGCACAACACGCGGGCGAGCCGGTAGGGATCGAGAAAGTTTCCGGCGGCGTCGCGATTGGCCTGCGCGCCGAGCTCGGCGGAAAGATCCTCGGCGCCCCAGGTCAGGCCGATCAAGCGGTTGCTCGATCCGGCAAAGGTGCCGGCAAGGAACATCGCGGCCGCGGTCTCGGTCGCGATCGGCAGAATCTTGATGTGGCCGTCGGGCAGGGCGTTTTGCGCCTCGCGCACCGCAAGCTTGGCGTCGGCGTGAATGACGGAAGCGCCGCCTTCGGCCTTCGGCAGCATGATCGCGTCGGGCTTGGCCGGCGCGATGGCGTCGAGATCGGCGTCGGTGAAGCCGGTCTGCAGGCCGTTGACCCGCACCAGGAGATAGGGCCGCGTGGCGCTCGCCATCGCCTCTTTCAAAAAGGCCGCCGCGCTGTGCCGCGCCTTAGCCTTGCCGTCGAGCGCGATGGAATCCTCAAGGTCGACCATCAGCGCATCGGCGCCGCTCGCCATGCCCTTTTCGAGCTTTCGCGGGCTGTCGGCGGGGACGAACAGAAAGGAGCGCATGCCGGCACAATCTCACTTCGGCCGCATGCGGATGAAGGCTTGGCGGTGACATTCCGCAACCAGCTTGTTGTCCTGGTTGAAGGCGCGGTGATGAAATTCGACGATGCCGGCGCCGGGCCGCGATTTCGATTCGCGCTTGGCCACCACTTCGGTCGAGCAGTGGACGGTGTCGCCCTCGAACAGGGGGTGGGGAAACTTGACATCGGTCATGCCGAGATTGGCGATCGTGGTGCCGACCGTCATGTCGGAGACCTGGATGCCGATCATCAGCCCGAGCGTGAACAGCGAGTTCATCAGTGGCTGGCCCCATTCGGTTTCCTGCTCGCAGAAATGCCGGTCGATATGGAGCGGCTGCGGGTTGAGCGTCATGTTGGAGAACAGCATGTTGTCCATCTGGGTCACGGTCCGCGTATAGCGGTGCTCGGTCGTTTCCCCGACGACGAAATCCTCGAAATAAAGCCCGCCGCGCTTGTGCCTGACCGCCGTGTGCTGGCTCATTTTTTGTCTCCTGACGTCACCCTGTTAAGTTCCCATTTACCATACTTGTTAATGATCGCTATCGCTCATGATAGCCGGTGGGAGCCGGCCAGGGGAGCGAACAGGCATGCTGGTCGATTCCAGCAATTCGACCGCAGGTTCTGCGGTCATCGGCGCTATTCGTCAGGCAGCTCAGGCCACCGGCACGAGCTTTCAATATCTATTGGCGACGGCGCAAGTCGAATCCGGGCTCAACCCGCAAGCCGGCGCGGCAACGTCGTCGGCGCGCGGGCTGTTCCAGTTCATCGAACAGACCTGGCTGGCGACGCTGAAGCAATCCGGCACCGCGCTCGGCTACGGCCAATACGCCGACGCCATCACGCAGAACGGCGCCGGCAAATATGTCGTGCAGGATCCGGTGATGCGCAGCGCCATCCTGAAGCTGCGCAACGACCCGGCGGCGAATGCAGCCATGGCTGGCGCCTTCACCAAGGAGAACGCCGCGCTGTTGTCGCAGAAGCTCGGCCGCGCGCCGAGCGAGGGCGAGCTCTATATCGCCCATTTTCTCGGCGTCGGCGGCGCGGCCAAATTGATCTCGGCGGCGGCCGACGATCCCAATGCCTCGGCGGCGAACCTGTTCCCGAGCGCGGCGCACGCCAATACGCCGATCTTTTACGATCATACGACCGGCGCGCCGCGCAGCCTCGCCCAAGTGCGCGATGTCTTGACCGCGCGCTACGACGTCGCCGCCCGCGAGCGGCCGGTGACCGGCGCGACAAATGTGGCGCAGGCGGCGACGCCGAGCACGGTATCGACGGCGATGTCTTTCGCGGCGCCGGCCAACATGCCGGTGCCCGATGCCGCCAAAATCGCTGCCACCAGGACCGCCGTCGCGATCGTTCCCGATACCGCCGGCGTCACCAATGCCTTCGCCGCCGCCGCGCCGCAGCGTGCCGCGGCCGATGTCGACGTGTTCCACAGCCTGTTCTCGGATCCGGGCCGTTCGACGCCGGTGGCCGCTGTCGTGAGCCAGCTTTGGGGCGTGGGGGGCGCAGGCCCGAGTGCAGCCGGCGGCAATATCCTGGGCGACCTGTTCAAGGACGACGGCAAGGAAAGCTGAGGCATGATCCCGAAAAAGTGGAAACCGGCTTTCCGGAAAAGATCGTGCACAAACGAAAGCTTCTCGGCCTTGACCCGATTCGGTTGAATGGGATCAAGGCCGGTCTTGGAAACATGAAGAAACACAATGGCATTTATGGTGAACCGTTTGTTAATCGACGAAACCTAGCATCAGAATCAATTCTTCCTCGGCGCGCTTTGAGCTACCAATGATTGTCCGCGACTTTCTGCAATGGATCCGCACCGCACCCGCCAGCGAACGGGCTGAAGCCACCAGCGCGCTGGCTCGCGCTTACCTTTATTCCGATCTGTCGGCCGACGATCTCGGCGCCGCCGAAGGCGCCATGCTGATGCTGCTCGACGATCCGTCGCCGCTGGTGCGCCGCGCGCTCGCCGATGCGCTCGCCGCGAGCCCCGATGCGCCGCCCGCCGTCGTGCTGGCGCTGGCCGCCGACCAGCCGCAGATCGCGGCTCCGGTCTATGCGCTGTCGCCGCTCTTTGTCGATGCCGATCTGGTCGACGCGGCGGCGACCGCAGGCGCGGCGATCCAGGCCGCGATCGCGAGCCGCGCCGCTCTGCCGCGCCCCGTTGCCGCGGCGATTGCCGAAGTCGGCACCGCCGAATCCTGCCTGATCCTGGTCGAGAATTTCGACGCCGACATCGCGCCGTTCTCGATCGACCGCATTGTCGATCGCTTCGGGCATCTGGCCGCGCTGCGCGAGGCACTCCTGGTGCGCGACGACATTCCCGCCGCCACCCGCCAGGCTCTCGTCATCAAGTTGTCGGAGACGCTCGCCGGCTTCGTCGCCGACCGCGCTTGGCTTGACGCCGATCATGCGCGCCGCGTCACCCGCGAAGCCTGCGAGAAGGCGACCGTCACCATTGCCGCCGACGCGCCGCAGACCGAGCTCAGCCCCTTGATTCGCCATCTCTGCGCCAGCGGGCAACTGACCGCCGGCCTCATTCTGCGCGCGCTGTTGTCCGGCAATATCGCGCTATTCGAGGAGGCGCTTGCCGAACTTGCCGACATGCCGGTCGCGCGCGTGTCGGGAGTGATCCATGATCGCGGCTCGGCCGGCTTGCGGGCGTTGTTCGAAAAGGCACGATTGCCGTCCTCGACCTATCCTGCGTTCAAGGAGGCAATCGAGGCGATGCGCGAAGGCTTCCTGCTCGAGCCGGGCGGCGTGACGCGGCTCAAGCGGCGCATGATCGAGCGCGTGCTGACGAGATGCGAGGATCAGGAGCTCGACGAGCTCGCTCCGCTGCTCACTTTGTTGCGCCGCTTTGCGACGGAAGCCGCACGGGAAGAAGCGCGTCTGTTCTGCGACGAACTGGTCGCGCTCGATTGCGGCGAACAGTCGGCCGCGGCGTAAGCGTTTTTAGCTATCCGAGCCGCCCGGCGCGAGCGACGGCGCGAATATGCTTTCCAGATATTCCGGGCGGAATTCGTTCTCGCGCTTGAGGAAGTCGTCGGTGACGTCGCGCAGCCGGCGTGCCAATTCGCCGGCGACTTCGGCCTTGTCGACGCGCGCACTCTCCCGCGTCATGGCGCGGACCGCATCGACGTGCTGGTCGACCAGCACAAGCGGGATGCGGGCGATGTCCGGCGTATGTTCAAGGAGCCGGCACAGGCTGTCGGCGACGCCGACCACGTCCGGATAGCCGAAGGTCGCGGCTTCGCCCTTGACGTCATGCGTGGCGCGGAACAAGGCGTCGTGGGTATGCTTGGTCATGCCGAGCAGCTTGACGGCTTGGCGCGCTGTTTCGATCCGCTCGCATTCCGCCAGCATCCAGCTGGAGAATTCGGATGAGAGCCGGACCAGCGCCGCCTCGGCGCGCGCGATTGGATCTTCGTCGTCCGGGCCGCCCGGCGCGACGGCCTTGCGCAGCGGATTCGGCGGCGTGATGACTTCGTGATCGGCATAGGTGACGACCAGCGGAGTCTGCTTCTTGCGTTGATCCTTGTGCGCCATTTCGGTCTGCGCTCCTTCTGGGCTTCTGCTGGACTTCTTGGGCCGGAAATCAGGTCACGATTCTGGCCTTGTCCATCAGATGGTCTTGGCGCACCAGGTCGGTCTTGGCGGTTTTGCGCCGTTCAATGCCGCCGTAGCTCGGATTCACGTTGCGCCGCCGGTCGGGCCCGAAATAGGTCCTGGTCTTCACGAACGGGCGCGGCTTGGCGACGACATTGGCGATGCGCCCGTAGAGCGACTTCGCCGAGATCGGTTTGGCGAGAAATTCGGTGATGCCGGCATCGCGCGCGATCATCACGTGCTTTTTGTCGGAATGGCCGGTGAGCATGATGATCGGCACGTAAGGATTGGCATTGGCGCCGGGCTGACGGATCATCTGCGCCAGTTCGAGCCCGTCGAAAATCGGCATCACCCAGTCGGAGATGATGATGTCCGGCATATAATGTGTGAAGCTTTCGAGACCGGCCGCGCCGTCCTCGGCTTCATGGACTTCCCGCGCGCCGAATCCGTGCAGCAGAGTGCGCAGGATCCGCCGCATATGCGCGCTGTCCTCGATGACCAGAAAGCGCAAGTGGCTGAAGTCGATGCGGACCATGGAATCTCCCGCATGGCCGACACTTGCGCGCCCAGCCCCGCCGGCGCGAGCCTAGGAAGACGCCGTTAAGGGACGGTTAAGCTTTGATCCCGGAATTGTGGCCGCGGAAGCGGAGTCCGCGCTCGGATAAATCAATAGCCAAACTGCTCGCCGAGAATGCGTTCGTCGAGATTGTGGCCCGGATCAAACAGCATATGCATCGAGATGCTGTGATCGAGGCTGATATCGACGGCGCGGACCGAGCGTACTTCGTCATGGTCGGCGACCGCGGCGACGGGACGTTTTTCGGCTTCGAGCACTTCGATGGTGACGTCAGCGCGGTCGGGCAACAGTGCGCCGCGCCAGCGCCGCGGCCGGAACGGGCTGATCGGCGTCAGCGCCAGAAGCGGTGAACCGATCGGGATGATCGGGCCCTGGACGGAGAAATTATAGGCGGTCGATCCGGCCGGCGTGGCCAGCAGGATTCCGTCTGCGACCAGTTCGGGCAGGCGTTCCTTGCCGTCGACCAGAACGCGCAAACGTGCGGCCTGGTAGGTCTGCCGGAACAGCGAGACTTCGTTGATGGCGCGATGCCGGTGAATGCGGCCGACCTCGTCGCGCGCCCGCATGATCAGCGGATGGATGACCGTGACCTCCGCAGACGCGAGCCGCGCCTGCAGGTCGGCCTCCTCATATTCGTTCATGAGGAAGCCGACCGTGCCGCGATGCATGCCGTAGATCGGCTTGCCGGAATTCATCAACCGTTGCAGGGTCGCGAGCATGAGTCCGTCGCCGCCGAGCGCCACGACCACGTCGGCTTCTTCGGGCTTGGCATCGCCGTAGCGGCGCACCAGCCGCTGCCGGGCGCGCTGCGCTTCCGGCACATCGCTCGCGACAAAGGCGATGCGCTCGTAGGAGGTCTTGACGGGGCGCTTGGACATGGTTGGCAGCTATTGCGGGCGAACGGGAGGCTCGAATGGACAGCGGTTTGGAACGCGCAGTGCTCGTCTATACGACGTTTCCGTCCATTGGCGAAGCCGAGCAGGCCGGCCAGACCCTGCTCGAGCGCAGGCTATGCGCCTGCGTCAATATCCTGCCGGGGATGGTGTCGCTTTATTGGTGGCAGGGCGGGATCGACCGCGGCGAAGAAGTGGTGATGATCATCAAGACCCGCGCCTCGCTCGGCGAGGCGGTCCGCGAGGCGGTGCGCAAGCTGCACTCTTATGCCACCCCGGCGATTCTGGTGATTCCGCTCGAGAGCGTCGATCCGGACTACCATGCCTGGATCGTCGCCGAGGCGCGCGGGGAGACGAAACGATAGGACTCGGATGGCATCGCTCGCCCCCGCGCCGGCGGGAGCGAGCGAAGCGAGGACGAAAATCAGTAGGTGACCGTGCCGTCGATCGCCGCCTTGAGCTTGGTGTATTCGGGACAGGTCGTTCCGCAGATGCTGGCGACCTTTTGCAGGTCATCCTTGGCTTTGAGGATGTTGCCCTGTTCGGCCTGCCACATGCCGTAATAGGACCAAGTCAGCGCGTGGTTGGGATCGGCGGCAAGCGCGCGGTCGTACCACACTTTCGCATCGTCATAACGGCCGAGCTTGCGGCTGGCATAACCGATCAAGGTCGCGACGTCGGCATTGTCGTCGTAGCCCATCGCGCGCAGCACGGCGATGCCGCCCTCATAGTCCTGCTTGTCGTAGATTAGGGCATAGGCCTTGTGCCAGCTATTGAGGAAGTCTTCGGCCGAACTCGATTTTTGCGGCTTCTTCTTGGTGGCCTTGGTGGTGCCGGGCTTTGGCGGCTGTTGCGTCGTCGTCGATGACGGCGGCGAGGGGTTATTCGATTCCATCGCCAGCGTGATTTTTGGGGCGACAGCGATGGAACTCAAGAGAATCGCGGCAGCAAGCAACGGCGTTTTGCGCATGAGTCTCTCCGGTTGGAGTGTTGCGGTGCAGCCTTAGAACACCGCCATCCTGGCATTTTATCCCGTTGCCGGACGATCTATTCCCGCGTCCGGCAGATCGGGGAAAATGCGTTGCATTACAAAGATTTCACTCATTACCAAGATTTCACGTAGGTGAACGAAGTCTGGCAGCCGACTTCAGGCTGCGTTCAGTGCGTGAGGCGTAATCCTTGGTGCCAATAACGGCATTAGTTGGAACGACGGGCCCTCGAAGAACCGTCTCGGAACTGGTGCCGCGGGACAACAAGGAGAAAAACAATGTTGAAGAAATTTGCCGTCGGCCTGCTCGCAACCGCTCTGATCGCCGGTCCGGCTTTCGCACAGACCTCGAACTCTTCGGCCGCGCCGAGCACGACACCGGCCGCTGCGCCCGCCAAAATGCAGGCGGTCCCCGCCGTGACCAAGTCTGCGGCCAATCCGGCGAAGCCCGTGAAACATGCGAAAGCGCACAAGAAGACCGTCAAGCACGTCGCCACCCGGTCGCGTGTCCGGTCGCATGTCAAGTCGAGCAAGACGCATCAGGCGCGGCATGTGAAGCCCGTCAAGTCGCATCAAGCCAAGACCACCAGCCAGACCGGCACCGCCGCGAAGCGGTCGTAACCGGACAAGAGCTGGCAAGAGTTTGCCTGTGATCCGGAATATGCACCCAACAACCGGTGCGAACCGAGGCCCGGATTGCACGCACCGACTTGCGGGTCTCTGACGGTAGACCCCCGTTACGCCCGCAAGTCGGAATTTTAAGCGCAAGCGAGAACGCGCTGAATGGTAGTCGTCCCCGCGGGCGCGGCCTCGATCCGCGCTGAATGAAAACAAGATCCGCGAGGAGTAACGGAGGCCGGCGTCACAGCCGGCCTCCGCATTTCAGGTTTCTCATTGGCGCATCATCCTTGGCGCATCATCTTTCCGAAAACCGGTTCCCGCTTTTCGGGATCATGCTCTTAGAGGCTGGTCTGCCACTCCACCGGCACATGCTCATAGCCGGTCGCGGTTTTGATCAGGTGCCCGCAAGCGGGGAAGGGGAAGTGATAGCCGGTCACCAGCATGCGGTCGGCGGCGGCGCGGTCGAAGATTTTTTTCCGGGTGGCGATCGCCTCGGGACCGTCGACATCGAAAGCAGCCTGCCAATCGGGATGACGGGCGAACACCGCCGGATGCTGCGCGGTGTCGCCTAGCACCAGGAGCGAGTCGCTTCCGGAGTGAATGGCGAACACGGTGTGGCCCGGCGTGTGGCCGGGCGCGGCGATGGTCTCGATGCCGGGCGCCACTTCCTTGCCCGGCGTAAAGCGTGTCACCTGCTCGGCGATATCGGAGAAAATGCGCCGCTGGTTGCGGAAAGTGAGTTTCAGATCCGCCTCCGCGGCATCCATATTGGCGTCGTTCATCCAATAAGCCCATTCCGGCTCCGGCACCATGATCTCGGCCCTGGGGAAGATCAGCGCGTTGTCCTTGTCCTTGATGCCGTTGATATGGTCGGGATGAAAATGCGAGATGACGATCTGGTCGACCGCCGCCGCATCGATGCCTGCGGCGGCGAGATTGTCGCGCAGCACGCCGGCCGATGGCGTGATCTGGCCGCCGGTGCCGGTATCGATCAGCACAAGCTTCTTGCCGGTATTGACGATCAAAGTGGTGAACGGCGTCGCCAGCTTGTCATGCGGCATGAAGGCCTGATCGAGCGCGCGCTCGACCTCGGCGAACGGCGCCTTGATGAATTTGTCGGTGATCGGCCGGTACCAGATGCCGTCGTAGAGCGCGGTCAGTTCGTAGCTGCCGATGCGGTACCGGAAAATGCCGGGCGCCACTTTGTCGGCGGGCGGCGCCTCGGCTCTGGCCGCATTTACGCCGGTCCCAACCGCCGCGGCTGCGGAGCCGGCCAGCAAGGTCCGCCGCGTTAGTGGTGATGCGCCACTGCTATCGCTTGTCATGTCAGTTCTAACAATCTTCCCTTGATCCTATTCCAGGTGCCGCGGGTTTCTGTTTGTTCTAAGCCGATATTGGGGCCGCAATCTTGCATAGGCCGCAGGCGGGATCGTCGCTTGGCGGTGTGACGATATGGTGGCACACAGCCGCAGGGTTCCTTGAAACTCGCAGAAGCCGTCGCATGTCGCGGCGGCGTTTTTCATGAAAGTACCGCCTTGAACGTCATGCCTTCGGCCGAAACGGTCCAGCCGGCGCCGGCGCACCGTTCGTTTGCCGCGATGCGCCATTCCGGCTTTCGCGCGCAGTTCTCGACCTATGTTATCGCGATGATGGCCGACAATATCGAGCACGTCATCAGCTATTGGGTGCTGTTTCAGAAATTTCACTCGCCGGCATTGGCCGGATTTGCCGTCCTGTCGCACTGGCTGCCGTTTCTGGCCTTCTCTGTTGCGACCGGCGCGCTGGCCGATCGCTTCGATCCGCGCCGCATCATCCAGTGCGGCATGGGTCTGTTCATTACCGCGTCGCTGGGCTGGGGCTATTTCTTCGTCACCGGCACGCTGCAGATGTGGCACGCCATGGTGCTCCTGGTGATCCATGGCTGTGCCGGCGTGCTGTGGCAGACGCCGAACCAGTTGCTGCTCTATGACATTGTCGGCCGCGACGATCTGATGAGCGCGGTGCGGCTCAATGCGACGGCGCGCTATGTTGGCGTCTTGATCGGGCCGGCGGTCGGCGGCGCGATCCTGCTGTGGCTCGGACCGGCGCACGGCATTCTGCTCAACACGCTGTTCTATCTGCCGCTGGTGCTGTGGCTGGTGAAGGCGCCCTACGGCCCGAAATTCCGCGCCGGCGGAGCGGCGCCGCCGCGCGCAGTGCGCGGGCTTGCCGACATCACGCAAACCGCGCGCGACATTGCCGCGCATCCGGTCATCATCGCCATGACGCTTCTCGCCGGCGCATCGTCATTTTTTGTCGGCAATGCCTACAGTGCGCAGATGCCGGGCTTTGCCCAGGATCTTGGCCACGGCGATCCCGGCTTGTCCTACAGCATGCTGCTCGCCGCCGATGCCGCCGGCGCGCTGGTCGCGGGCATCGTGCTCGAGGGCGGCGGCTTGCTCACCCCGAAGGCGCGCACAGCGATCGTGCTGGCGATGCTATGGTGTGCCGCGCTGACGGGGTTCGCGCTGGCCAGGAGCTATCCGGTCGCACTTGTGCTGCTGTTCGGGGCCGGGTTCTTCGAATTGTCGTTCAACGCCATGGCGCAAACGCTGGTGCAGGTGAATGCGCCTGTCGATATTCGCGGCCGGGTCATCGGTCTGTTCAATATGGCGAGCCTCGGCCTGCGCGCCTTCAGCGGCGTGTCCGTAGGCTTGCTCGGCAGCCTCATCGGCGTGCATTGGTCGCTTGCCCTGTCCGCGCTGGTGATGATGGTGATCGCAAGCTGCCTGCTCGCGCTCCCATGATCACCGGGCCAAGCGCGCGAGGTATTGCGGCACGGCGGGATCGCCCTCGGCCGGCGCCCAGTCGGCAAACTCGTTCGGCCGATAGGGCCCGGGCTTGATCTCCAGCAGCATCGTGGCGCTTTCACAGACGTAGAGTCCATGCCAGGTCCCGATCGGGATCTGCACGATAGGGCAGGCGGCGCTCATCTCGATGCGGCTGATCAGCCGGCCTTGCGGACTGAACTGCAGGACGTCGCAGCAGCCCCGCAGCAGCGCCAGCATTTCCCATTGCGCGCTGTGCTGATGCGGGCGGACATAGCTGCCGCATTCCAGCACGATCGCCAGACGCTGAACCTGATCGTGATGGCCGCCATGGAGCAGCAGATGCGAGCGCTTGCGCTCGCTCGTTTCGGCCTTGCCCAAAACGCGATATCGGGGGGCTGGTTTTGGCCTTCGTTCATGAGTTCCGCTCGCAATCCACTGGCACGGTATGTCGCTGACGCGTTACAATTCCATGGCACTGACGGAGTGATGCCACAGCAGGAATGTTGGGGCAAAAGGCACGCCGTTGCGGCTCGTTCGTTGTACTTCCTCGCAGGCTCATGTAGGACCTGCACATACAAGG
>Ga0335076_10006116_pt1 | contig 12133 bp, 10 predicted proteins | sample Lox_Sample_25_FD_206717 | JGI IMG/M metagenome (GOLD analysis project Ga0335076, IMG submission 206717) | Soil microbial communities from Loxahatchee National Wildlife Refuge, Florida, United States - Lox_Sample_2.5 | ecosystem: Environmental > Terrestrial > Soil > Wetlands | place: USA...
CTCGAGCGGGCGCGCGGCACGCAGACGGTAGGCGATGCCACGCTCGAGGCGGCGCACGTGGCTGAGGCCGCACACCCGCGCGATGTCGGTCGCCTTGCTCGACCACGGCGAGATTGTGCCGATGCGCGGCACCACCAGTATGGATTCACCGCCTGCAGCGCCCGCGCCGTCCGCCGGCATCGTCTGGCGCGGGCCGTAGGTGAGAAGCTCGGCGAGGCGGGCGCGCTCGCCGCTGTCGAGCGGATGGGCGAGGTCGGCGAAATGCATGAACTGCGCGTCGAGGCCGCGGACGGCGGAGTCGAGCGCGCTGAGCCGGTCGAGGAGCTTGGCGATACGGAATGCGGACAGTGCGGGCGGTCCGGCGAGCTGCAGCATGGGCTCGCCGTACCTCACTTCTTCTCGCCCGGCGGCGACGAATACATGGGCATCGGGAACTGGGCGACATTGGCGCCGCCTTCGAGTGCGGTGATCTTGCTGACCCCGTGCTTCCTCACCTCGTCGATGCGCAGGATCGAATGCATCGGCAGGAAGGTGCGTTTCACCCCCGAAAACTCCCCCTTGATCCGCTCCTCCGAGGGGTCGAGCACCACCGAGGAGCGCTCACCGAACATAAGCTCCTCGACCTCAATGAACCCGAAAAGCTCCCCGTGGCTCACGCGCCGGGCGTACACCTCGTAAACCTTGCCCTGATTCACGAACATGATGCGAAAAATGTGACTGGTTGCCATGGCGGGGCTTGGGGTGGCTGCTACTTTGACGCTGACATTATATGTCCGGGCGCCGCACTGGGGACGTCGGCCGTCCGCGGGGAATGGTTTTCGGCATCTCTCACAAACGGACGGATGGCTCTTTGAGTCGGGGAACCACGCTCAGACTGCGGATCGTCAGCGATCAGCGGACCTCGCTCGCAGACCGCAGTACCGCTATTTTCTCGGTTGAAGGTGGCACCATCGGCCGCTCGGCCGACAACGACTGGGTGCTGCCCGACCCGCTGCGCTACGTCTCCGCGCATCACGCGCGGGTGCTGTTCCGCGAGGGTCATTTCTACCTCCAGGACGTAAGCACCAACGGCGTATACGTCAACGACGACGTGGAGCCGCTCGCCAAGCGCGGCTCGAGCGGCTATCGCCTCGCCAATGGCGACGTGCTGCGCATGGGCGTGTACCATATCGTTGCCGCTCTCGACCAACATTCGGCGCAACAGGAGAACGGCGCCGCGGCAGTTCCGACCAGCATTCACTCGCTGCGGCCGCTGGGACGGGCCGGCGACCGCGACATCGATGCGAAGCTCAACGTCGAGGAGCTGCTGGTCCCGGTGATCGACATGGACTCGATCCTGCCGGTCAGCGCGTATGGGCAGGCAGTGGACTCGGGACGGGTGCGCGCGCTCGCGCGTTCACCAGAGACGGCGGCACCTGCCGACGGCCACTCCGGGCGCATGGCGCGGCTCGCCGAAGCCGTGCGCGAACCGAAGAATGGCAGCAGCGTCATGGCGTTCGAGGACCCGCATACCGGGCTCGACGCCTTCTGTCGTGGTGCAGGTATTTCACCCGAGCGGCTGCCGGCCGACGCACAGACGCGGCTGCTGCACCTTGCCGGGCGACTGTTTCGCGAGGCGCTGGTGGGCTTCAAGGACCTGGAACGCTCGCGCAGCGACACGCGCAATCGCTATCGCATCGAATCGCCGCCGCAGCAGCAGGACGACCCGCGCCCCTCGCTCGCCAACTCCATGGTGGAGGAGTTGGCCGTAGCACTGTTCGTGCGGCACGAGAGCCGTCAGCTCGACTCGGTGCAGTGGCTGCGCGAGGTGGTCGGCGAAGCGAAGTTGCACGAGAGCGCCACCGCCCATGCGACCCGTGCCGCATTCATCGAGTTCCTCGACCGCCTCGACCCCGCGGAGCTCGAAGCGCGCTTCGAGCGCGCCGCACGCCGCGGCAAGGCGCGCTCGGCCGACAAGGCGCAGTACTGGGAGCTGTTCATCACTTTCTACCGCAATCTCATCGAAATGCCGGCGGACCATTTGCCCCATACTTTCGTGGAAGCGTTCGCCGCCGCTTACCGCGAGGCGCTGAAAAAGCCGCAGTCGTGACGGCCGGCGCCGCAGAGGCGCGCGGCCGGGGCTCATTCCATGCGGCCGATCGCGCTTCGCGTCGCACCACACTGCAGATATAGTTGCGCAGCGCGCCGTACGAGGGAACCGTGACGGATGGCTGAAGTGGCGGAGAGGGTGGGATTCGAACCCACGTGCCGGTTTTACCCGACCATCCGATTTCGAGTCGGCGCCGTTGTGACCGCTTCGGTACCTCTCCGGCCGGCCCCCGGCTCGCGCGGGGCGGCTATTCTAGCGGAAAGGGGCAGCGTTGCGGGGAGCTTCCTGCGCGCCGCCGCGCGCGCCGCAGTCGCGTTGCTCGCACTCCTCGGCGGCTGCAGCAAGCCGGCACCGGATGCGCTCGAAGCGATTCGTGCGCGCGGCGAGCTGCGCGTGGTCACGCTCAATCTGCCGACCTGTTACTACCTCGGCGCGCAGGGCACCGAGGGTCTCGAGTTCGATCTCGCCAGCGCCTACGCCGAGCGTCTCGGTGTGAAGCTCAACATGTACCCGCTCGCCAACGAACGCGCGCTGCAGGCAGAGCTTGCCGCAGGACGCGCCGACATCGCCGCCGCATCCCTCAGCAGCACTCCCGAGTGGAGCCGCGCCGGCGACGCTGCCGACCCCTACGCGCATATCCCGCAGCTGGTGGTCTACGCCAAGAACACCGTGCAGCCGCGGGATACCCTGCAACTCGAGTCGGCCAAGGTCGCGGTGCGCGCGGGCAGCCCGCAGGAGCGCATCCTGCAGCGCCTCAGGAGCACCGTGGCGCCGCAGCTCGAGTGGGAGGAAACCGCGCCGAGCTCGGCCGACCCGGTGGAGGATGTCGATGCCGGTGACGCCCGCTATGCCATCACCGACGCTCGCGAGTTCTCCTTCGCCCATCACCTCTATCCGAACCTGCTGGTGGGATTCGCGCTGCCCGAGGAGCGGCCGGTGCAGTGGATCGTGCGCCACGGCGCCCCGGCGCTGCTCGCGAGCGTCAACGCCTTCTTCCGCGACCTGAGCGTCTCCGGCAGGCTCGCCGAGCTCATGGAAGACAATTCCGGCGACACCCGGCGATTCGAGTACGAGGAGTCGCGTGAATTCCAGACCCATGTCGGCGACCGGCTGCCGCGCTACCGCTCCTGGTTCGAGCAGGCCGCCCGGCAAGCGGGCCTCGACTGGCGGCTGCTCGCGGCGATCGGCTACCAGGAGTCGAAGTGGGATCCGCAGGCCCGCTCCTTTGACGGCGCCCGCGGCGTCATGATGCTCACCGCCGATACCGCGCAGGCACTCGGCATCCGGGACCGCACCAACCCCGAGCAAAGCATTTTCGCCGGCGCCCGCTACCTCGCGCGGGTGCGCGCGATGATCCCCGAGCGCATCGCCGAACCCGATCGCACCTGGCTCACGGTCGCCGCCTACAACGTGGGCTTCGGGCACGTCGAGGACGCGCGTATCATCGCGCAGCAGCGCGGCAAGGACCCCGACTCCTGGGTGGCGGTACGCCAGCAGCTGCCGCTGCTCGCGCGGGAGCGCTGGTACACGCGTGCCCGGCGCGGCTACGCGCGCGGCTGGGAGCCGGTGCAGTTCGTCGACCGCATACAGCGTTACCTGAGACTCCTCGAGTGGCAGCCGGGCGAGAGCGGGACTGCGCAGGCGGAGCAAACGCAGAGCTCCGCCACATCGGGTGCCGCTTCGCAGACTCCCGCGCTGCCGGCCACGACGCCGCCGGCACCCCCCGTGCGCGCACCCGTCGACGACGCGCCCGGAGCGCGCACACCAACTTCTGGCGTCCGCGCAGGCGCGAACCCGCGGGCCTGAGGTCAGGGGCGCCGCTGCGCGAAGAAGTCCTCGAGCAGCCGCGCGCACTCCTCCATCAGCACGCCACCAAAGACGTCGACGCGATGGTTGAGGCCCGGCAGCGCGAACACGTTGGTGACGCTGCCGGCGGCGCCGGCATGCGGATCCCACGCGCCGAAGACCAGCCGCCGCACGCGTGCGTGCACGATGGCGGAGGCGCACATCACGCACGGCTCGAGCGTCACGTAGAGTGTGGTGTCGGTGAGGCGGTAGCTGCCGAGTGCCTGCCCACCGGCACGCAGCGCCACGATCTCGGCGTGCGCGGTCGGGTCGTGGCTGGCGATCGGCGCGTTGCCGCCTGCCGCTATGATCTCCTCATCGCGCACCAGCACCGCACCCACCGGCACTTCGCCGCCGAGCGCCGCGGCTGCGGCCCGGGCGAGCGCCGCGCGCATGAAGGCGACGTCGCGCCCGTCGTCAGCCGGAGCCGTCACTGGTTGCGGACCGCGGCGCGCTCGGCGGGGGCAGAAACAGCGCCGGGTCGACGAAAGTGGCATTGAGCGCCACACCGAAATGCAGGTGCGGGCCGGTGGCACGCCCGGTCGCGCCGACCTTGCCGATCACCGCGCCCGCCGGCACCTGCTCGCCGCGCCTCACGTTTATGGCGCTCAGGTGACAGTACATCGTGATGAGACCCTCGCCGTGATCGAGGATCACTGTGTTGCCGTTGAAGAAGAAGTTGCCGGTATCGACCACGCGACCGGCGGCCGCGGCGTGCACCGGGGTGCCCGTGTCAGCGGCAATGTCCATGCCGCTGTGTGGGTTGCGCGGCTCGTTGTTGAATACGCGCCGCATTCCGTAGGAGCTCGAGCGGACACCGGGCACGGGTGGCAGTAACCGCAGGCTGGGCGGCGTGTGCTCCGAATAGGTGCCGTAAGCCTCGCGCAGGCGTGGCTGCTCGCGGTTGACGCGCGCCAGGTCCTGCGGCGACAGATCGACCTGACGTGGCGCCACGTTGAGATGCTGCACGGTGTACTGCTTGTCGCCGACCTCGAAGCCGATCGTGCTCCCCGCCGGCGTGCTGTCGTGGACGCGCACTGCCGCGGGACCCGGCGCCTGCGAGAGAGGAATGCCGACTACGGCGAGCCACTTGCCGGCCACCGGCAAGACGAGCACGCGCCGCTCCGCGAAGGTCACGAGCGGCGTCTGCCCGGTCGCGTCCGCGATGCTCAGTAAGGCGACGCCTCCGGGCACCCGCTCCTCCTGCGGCAGGGGCGGCGCCGCCGACGCGTCCGCCGCCGCGGCGCAAGCCACCGCTGCCGCACACGTCAGGCTGGCTGCGCACGCCGCCAGCGCGCCGGCACCGCGCAAGGCCGCCGACGTTGCTCCGGGACGCGCTCGCGACATGGCCGGCCTCACTTCCTGCCGGTCACGCGCGCCACCAGGATGCCGCGTGCGAGGCGCGCCTCGATGTCATCGCCGTCGCCCACCGCGGCCGCATCCGTGAGCAGCGTCCCGTCGGCGCGCGTCACGATCGCGAACCCACGCGTCAGCGTCGCCAGCGGACTCACGGCATCGAGTGCACGCTGCGCGAGCGCCAGGCGATGCGCAGCGCGCGAGAGCTGCTCGCTCACGGCGCGGTCGAGCCGCGCCTGCAGCGCCTGGTGGGCCGCGCGCTGCTCGCTCAGCAACCGCAGTGGCGAGCGCCCGAGCAGCCGCGCGTGGCTATGGGCGAGCCGGCGTGCGTCCTGATGCAGCCCCGCGCGCGCCGCGGCGGCGAGACGCCGCATGAGGTCATCGAGCCGCTGCATCCGCTGCTGCAGGCGCACTCCCGGATGCACGAGGCTGAGGCGCCGCCGCGCTGCCTCGAGCCGCGTGCTCCCGACGCGCAGCTCCCGCCGCACGCCACCGCTGAGTCGCTGCGCGGCGCGGGCGATCGCTTCGAGGCAGGCGAGGCGGTCGGGCACCACGAGCTCTGCCGCGGCCGAGGGCGTTGGGGCGCGCGCATCGGCGACGAAGTCCGCGATGCTGAAGTCGATCTCGTGGCCGACGCCGGAGACCACCGGCAGAGCGCAGGCGTGGATGGCGCGTGCCACGCGCTCGTCGTTGAACGCCCACAGGTCCTCGAGCGAGCCTCCGCCACGGGCGAGGATCAGCACGTCGCATTCTCTGCGTGCCGAAGCCGTCGTGAGCGCCGCAACGAGTGCGGGCACGGCGGCAGCACCCTGCACCGCGGTCGGGTACACGAGCACCGCCGCCGGCGGATAGCGCCGTGCGAGGATCTTGAGGATGTCGTGCAGTGCCGCGCCCGTCGGCGAGGTGATGACGCCCACGCGACGTGGGAAGCGCGGCAGGGAGCGCTTGCGCTCCAGGGCAAACAAGCCTTCCGCGGCGAGCTTGGCCTTGAGCCGCTCGAAGTTGCGCTTGAGCGCGCCGAGCCCCGCTTCCTCGAGGTGCTCGACGATCAGCTGGTACTCGCCGCGCGCCTCGTACACGCTGATGCGCCCGCGCACCAGCAACTGTGCGCCCTCGCGCGGCGTGAAGCCGACGAGCACATTCTTCATGCGGAACATGGCGCAGCGCAGCTGCGCGTCGCGATCCTTGAGGCTGAAGTACCAGTGACCCGAGGCCGGCTGGGAGAAGTTCGACAGCTCCCCTTCCACCCACACCACCCGCAGGGCCCGCTCGAGGAGCGTGCGCACTTCGCGGTTGAGTCGCGAGACGCTGTACACCTCCCGCACGGGTGCGGAAACTGCGCCGAATTCAAAGCCTGTGGACACGAGGGCACCTTAGCACGAGGTTTACCGCGCGGGGCCTAGCGCCTATAATTACGCATGCGCATTCTCGAAGAAGCTCTCACCTTCGACGACGTTCTCCTGGTCCCCGCCTACTCGGAAATTCTGCCACGCGAGGTGGATCTCTCCACCCGCATAACGCGCCGTATCCAGCTCAACGTGCCGCTGATCTCGGCCGCCATGGACACGGTGACGGAGGCGCGCCTGGCCATCACGATCGCCCAGGAGGGTGGTATCGGCATCATTCACAAGAGCATGACCATCGACGCCCAGGCGCGCGAGGTCGGCCGGGTGAAGAAATTCGAGAGTGGCGTCATCAGGGACCCGATCACAGTCTCACCCAACATGTCGATCCGCGAGGTGCTCGACCTCACCCGCTCGCGCGGCATTTCCGGAGTCCCGGTGGTGGTCGGCAAGAAGGCGGTCGGCATCGTTACGCACCGCGATCTGCGCTTCGAGCACAAGCTCGAAGCCCCGGTGTCGTCGGTGATGACGCCCAAGGAGCGGCTGGTCACGGTGCGCGAGGACGCCTCCAAGGAGGAGGTTCTCGCGCTGCTGCACAAGCACCGCATCGAGAAGCTGCTGGTGGTGAACGGCTCGCACGAGCTGGTTGGCATGATCACGGTGAAGGATTTCCAGAAGGCCACCGAGTTCCCGCGGGCCTGCAAGGACGAGGGTGGGCGGCTGCGCGTCGGCGCAGCCGTCGGCACCACGCCCGACACGCTCGAGCGGGTCGCGGCGCTGCGCGAGGCGGGCGTCGACCTGGTGGTGGTCGACACGGCGCACGGCCATTCGCAGGGCGTGATCGATACTGTGAAGCGCATCAAGTCGAAGTGGGCGGATGGCCAGGTGGTCGCCGGCAATATCGCCACGGCGGACGCCGCGCGGGCGCTGATCGATGCCGGCGCCGACGCGGTAAAGGTCGGCATCGGCCCGGGTTCGATCTGCACCACGCGCGTCGTAGCCGGCGTCGGCGTACCGCAGATCTCCGCCGTGGCAAACGTCGCCGAGGCACTGCGCGATGCGGACGTGCCGGTCATCTCCGACGGCGGCATCCGTTTCTCGGGTGACCTCGCCAAGGCAATCGCCGCCGGCGCACACGCCGTCATGATCGGCGGGTTGTTCGCCGGCACTGAGGAGTCCCCGGGCGAGGTCGAGCTCTATCAGGGCGCGTCCTACAAATCGTATCGCGGCATGGGCTCGCTCGGCGCCATGGCGGAGCGGCACGGTTCCGCGGACCGCTACTTTCAGGACGCCGCTACCGAGCTCGAGAAGCTGGTGCCCGAGGGCGTCGAGGGTCGCGTGCCCTACAAGGGCAGCGTGGTCACCATCCTGCAGCAGCTCTCCGGTGGCTTGCGTGCGGCGATGGGGTACACCGGCAGCCGTAACATCGCCGACTTGCGCACGCGGCCGGTGTTCGTTCGCATCACCGGCGCCGGAGTACGCGAAAGTCACGTGCACGACGTGAGCATCACCAAGGAAGCACCCAACTACCGGGTGTCCTGAGCCTTCGATGGCGAGCGTTCCACGAACTGCCGGCGCACCGACCGCCGCGGCCGAACACCCCGACATCCATGCGCATCGGATCCTGATCCTGGACTTCGGCGCGCAGTACACGCAGCTCATCGCGCGGCGCGTGCGCGAGCTCGGCGTCTACTGCGAGATTCACCCTTTCGACGTGAGCGATGCCGAGGTCCGCGCCTTCCGCCCGCGCGGTGTCATCCTCTCCGGGGGCCCCGAATCGGTTACCGCCGCGGCGGCGCCGCGGGCGCCCGCGGCGGTGTTCGAGCTCGGCGTACCGGTGCTTGGAATCTGCTACGGCATGCAGGCCATGGCGGCGCAGCTCGGCGGCCGCGTAACGCCCTCGAGCAATCGTGAGTTCGGCTACGCCGAGGTCACGGTCACCGCTGCGACGCGGCTGCTCGATGATCTCGCCGACCGCCGCAGCGCCACGGGTCGTGCGGTACTCGATGTGTGGATGAGTCACGGCGACCGTGTCGAGGAACTGCCACCGGGATTCATCGCCAGCGCCAGCACCAACACGATTCCGCTCGCCGCCATGGGCGACGAACGGCGCCGCTTCTATGGCGTGCAGTTTCACCCCGAGGTGACTCATACCGCACAGGGGATGCGACTGCTCGAGCGCTTCGTCCGCGAGATCTGCGGCTGTGACGCCCTGTGGAGCACCGGCAACATCATCGAGGATGGGATCGAGCGGGTTCGCGAGCAGGTCGGCCAAGGCAAGGTGCTGCTCGGGCTCTCGGGGGGCGTCGACTCCTCGGTGGTCGCGGCGCTTCTGCAACGTGCCATTGGCGAACAGCTGACATGCGTATTCGTCGATCATGGGCTGCTGCGCGCAGGCGAAGGCGACCAGGTAATGAGCACTTTTGCCGCTCACCTGGGGGTGCGCGTAATACGTGTCGATGCCGCGGCACGCTTCCTCGCCGCCCTCGCCGGGGTGAGCGACCCGGAGGCCAAGCGCAAGATCATCGGTCGCACTTTCGTCGACATATTCGAAGAAGAGGCACTCAGGCTCGCCGGGGTGCAATTCCTCGCCCAGGGGACGATATATCCCGACGTGATCGAATCGGCCGGCGCCCGCACCGGCAAGGCGCACGTAATCAAGTCGCACCACAACGTCGGCGGCCTGCCGGAGAGGATGCACCTCAAGCTGGTCGAGCCGCTGCGCGAGTTGTTCAAGGACGAAGTGCGGCGGCTGGGTCTGGAGCTCGGGCTGCCCCGCGAGATGGTCAGCCGCCATCCCTTCCCCGGTCCGGGGCTCGCGGTGCGCATCCTCGGCGAGGTGCGCAGCGACTACCTCGAGCTGTTACGCCGCGCCGACGCCATCTTCATCGAGGAGCTGCGCCGGCACGATCTCTACGACCGCACCAGTCAGGCCTTCGCGGTGTTTCTGCCGGTGCGCTCGGTCGCCGTCATGGGTGACGGTCGCCGCTACGACTACGTGATCGCGCTGCGCGCCGTCGAGACGGTGGACTTCATGACGGCACATTGGGCACGGCTCCCCTACGAATTTCTCGACCAGGTCTCGCGGCGCATCGTGAACGAGGTCAGCGGCATCTCGCGCGTCGTCTATGACGTCTCCGGCAAGCCCCCGGCGACGATCGAGTGGGAGTGAGCGCTGCCGGAGCGGGGTTGCATTACCGCGGCGGCCTCTTATCGGTCCGCTGGCCGATCTGAGCTCCAGCCGTCGATCGCCACGCGCCAGCGCCCGTCGCTGCCGCGGCGGAAGATGTTGATGCCTTTGCCGGTGTCGGTCGTTACCGCACCGGTTTTCTTGTCGGTATCGGTCGACCTGTAGGTGTAGCGCTCGAACGCCCAGTCGCCGTTAACGACGAGGCCGATCGACATTTTCTCCCAGTGCGTGCGCGTCCCGCCGAAATACTCGGTGAGCCACTTGCGTACTGCCGCCTTGCCGACGATCTCTGGCTCGCCCGGCGACTGATAAACGATGTCGTCAGTCAGATCGGCAAGCAGGGTATTGACGTCGTTACTGTTGATCGCAGTGACATAGGCGCCGTGCGCCGCCTGCTCGATCGATCTGCTGTCCGATGCCCCGTTGGATGCCGTGCAGAGCGCCAGCGACGCGAAGATGCAAACCACCCGAAGCCCTATTGCGAACCTGAGCATCCCTATCCCCCGTTGACAGATCGCAGCCGTGACGCTGACGGGAAACGAAAACACGACCCGTGCGCCAGCAGGGTGAAGTCTGCACTACCGAGTCGCAGAGAGTCACCGCCGCGAAGCCGCGCTGCATCAGGTGCCACACGCCGCCTGTCGTCATCGGGCGACAACGCCCGCGGGGGAACGGATTAGATTTGCTTAAGCCGCGTACCCGCGCCGAAATTGTGACGTTATGTGTTTCGTGAAGCCGGCGGGGCTGCGTAGGCTGCGTCACCACACCAAACCAGGGCGGTGTTATGTTGAAAGCTTGCCAGGACCTGCGGATCACCCTCGCGCCTCTCGCCGGCCTGCTACTGCTCGGCGCAGCGGCCACCGAGCTCAGCGGATGCGTCGTGCGCGCGGGAGTTGACGCACCGGCGCCGCCGCCGCAGCCGGCCTATGTCGCACCCGCTCCGCCGCCGGCAGCCGAACCGGCCGCCGAAACCGATATGCAGGCGAGTGAGCCGCCACCGCCGCTGCCGCAGTACGAGCAGCCGCCTTGCCCGGTGGAGGGCTACCTGTGGACTCCGGGCTACTGGGCGTGGGCGCCTGGCGGCTACTACTGGGTGCCCGGCACCTGGGTCGCCCCGCCGCGCGTCGGATTGCTCTGGACCCCGGGCTACTGGGCATTCGTCGGCGGCGTGTACGCCTTCCACCCCGGTTATTGGGGCCCGCACGTTGGTTTCTACGGTGGCGTCGCCTACGGCTTCGGCTACACCGGAGTTGGTTTCGCCGGCGGCCGCTGGGTCGGCAACTCCTTTGCCTACAATCGGACGGTAACTAACGTCAACGTCACGGTGGTGCACAACACCTACAACGAGACGGTGATCAACAACAACGTTACCGTCAACCGCGTCAGCTACAACGGCGGCGCGGGTGGCGTCGCTGCGATGCCGACTGCGCAGGAACGAATGGCGGCGCAGGAGCAGCACATGGCCCCCACCTCCGCACAGCATCAGCATGTGCAGCAGGCGGCGGCCAACCCGGCGCTGCTCGCGAGAAACAATGGCGGTCGCCCCCCGATAGCCGCAACACCGCGACCCGCGGCGTTCAATGAGCCGGGCGTCATGAGAGCGCACGGCGCCGGCGCCTCGCCGGCGCACGCCGGCCAGCCTAACGGTGGCCGACCGGCGCCCAGTCACGGCCAGCCGAACGCCGGGCACCCCTATCCCGGGCAGCCGAACGCGGCGCACCCTAACGCCGGGCCGCCGAACGGCGTGCACCCGCAGCCGTATGCCGGTGCCCACCCGCAGAACGCGAACGGCAAGCCGCCGGCGGCCAGGCCACATCCGAAGACGCCGCCGGAGAACGGCAAGCGCGAGCCGGAGACCGCTCAGCGCTAGATACTCATCGCGCGCGGCGGGGGGCCACACCCGCTGAATGGCAGGGGACGCCAGGCGTCCTGCGGCCGTGTCAGCGGATGCCGACCTGTCCGCGCACGGCGTCGAGCAGTCGGCGCGGGTCGTAGCCGCGGCCGTCCTTGAAGACGACCTCGACGTTCTCGAGGTCCTGGATGCGTGCCGCGGGATCGCCGTGCACCAGCACCAGATCTGCGCGCTTGCCCGCGGCGACGGTGCCGATGTCGCGCTCGCGGCCGAGAAAGCGGGCGCCATTTCGGGTACCGATCTCGATGGCCTGCACCGGCGTGAAGCCCGCTTCGACGAGCAGCTCGATCTCGCGCTGATCCCCGAATCCGGGCAGCACCCCGCCGGCGCCGGTCGGATCTGGCCCGGCGAGCAGCAGCCCGCCGGCGGCCGCGAAGGCGTGCTCGAAATCCATCTCC
>Ga0335076_10006118_pt1 | contig 12133 bp, 10 predicted proteins | sample Lox_Sample_25_FD_206717 | JGI IMG/M metagenome (GOLD analysis project Ga0335076, IMG submission 206717) | Soil microbial communities from Loxahatchee National Wildlife Refuge, Florida, United States - Lox_Sample_2.5 | ecosystem: Environmental > Terrestrial > Soil > Wetlands | place: USA...
CCGATCCGTCAACGCTTCAAAAGCCACCGCGCCCGCGGCACGCGGGTGGACGGCACGGCCAGGCGCCGTTTTGCACGGGTATATGCGGGCAGGGCGGTACGGTGCCATCACCGGTGCCGGCTCCAGGCCGGGACGTGGCGCTGCCCGGCGCGACCGGGCCTGGGATAATCGGCGCGGGAGGAGACCGCCATGACCGTGCAGACCCTTGACGATGTCCACGAACTCGCTCAGCAGCTGCGGGTTGACTCGATCCGCTGCAGCACCTCCGCCGGATCCGGCCACCCGACGTCGAGCATGTCGGCGGCCGACGTGATGGCGGCGCTGCTGGCCCGGCATCTCCGCTATGACTGGCAGCGGCCGGACGACCCGGCCAACGACCACCTGATCTTTTCCAAGGGGCACGCGTCCCCGCTCCTCTACTCGATGTTCAAGGCGGCCGGCGTCATCTCCGACGACGAGCTGGTGAACACCTACCGGCGGTTCGGCTCGGTGCTGGAGGGCCACCCCACCCCGGTGCTGCCGTGGGTCGACGTCGCCACCGGCTCGCTCGGCCAGGGCCTGCCGGACGGGGTCGGCGTTGCCCTGGCCGGCCGGTATCTGGACGAGCTGCCCTACCGCGTCTGGGTGCTGTGCGGCGACAGCGAAATGGCCGAGGGATCGATGTGGGAGGCGTTCGACAAGGCCGCCTACTACCGGCTGGACAACCTGACCGCGATCGTCGACGTGAACCGCCTCGGTCAGCGCGGCCCGACCGAGCTGGGCTGGGATCTGGAGTCATATACAAAACGGATTGAGGCGTTCGGCTGCCGTGCCATCCCCATCGACGGGCACGACCTAGATGAGATCGACAAGGCGCTCGCCTCGGTGGCCGACGCGGGCCAGCCCACCGTGATCCTGGCCCGCACCCGCAAGGGCCGGGGGTTCTCCGAGGTCGAAGACCGTGAGGGCTGGCACGGCCGGCCGCTGCCGCCCGAGATGGCCGAGCGGGCCATCGTCGAGCTGGGCGGGGAGCGCCACGTCACGGTCAGCGGGCTGAAGCCGGATGACGGGACCCCCCGGAGCTGGCCCCGCGGCGAGGTGAGCCTGCCCCACTACGAGCTGGGCGACAAGGTCGCCACCCGGCTGGCGTTCGGCCAGGCGCTGGCCGCGGTCGGCGCCCGCGGCGACGTCGTTGCCCTGGACGGGGAGGTGGGCAACTCCACGCACGCCGAGGAGTTCGCCAAGGTGTATCCCGAGCGCTACTTCGAGATGTACATCGCCGAGCAGCAGCTGGTCGCCGCCGCCGTCGGCATGTCCGTGCGCGGGTACGTGCCGTTCGCCGCCACCTTCGCCGCGTTCTTCACCCGCGCCTACGACTTCATCCGGATGTCCGCGATCTCGGCCGCGAACATCCGGCTGTGCGGTTCCCACGCGGGGACCGAGATCGGGGCGGACGGCCCATCGCAGATGGCCCTCGAAGACCTCGCGATGATGCGGGCCGTGCACGGGTCCACGGTCCTGTACCCGAGCGACGCGGTTTCCACGGCGCAGCTGGTGCGGGAGATGGCCGACCGCAGCGGCATCGTGTACATGCGCACCACCCGCGGTGCCTACCCGGTGCTGTACGGGCCGGACGAGACGTTCCCCGTCGGCGGCGCGAAGGTCGTGCGATCCGACCTGTCCGACCAGGTGACGCTGATCGGCGCCGGCGTCACGCTGCACAACTGCCTGGCCGCGGCGGATCAGCTCGGCCGCGACGGCATCCACGCCCGCGTCGTGGACCTGTACTCGATCAAGCCGATCGACACCGAGACGCTCCTCGAAGCCGCGGCCGCGACCGGCGACCGGCTCGTCGTGGTTGAGGACCACTACCCCCAGGGCGGCATCGGCGAAGCGGTGCTCGCGGCGCTCAACGAGGCGGGCCGCCCCGCCCGCATCGTCCACCTTGCGGTGCGCGGGCTGCCCGGCTCCGGGACCCCGGCGGAGCTCATGGAAGCGGCGGGCATCTCCGCCGACCACGTCGTTCAGGCCGCCCGCGACCTCCTCACCACCTGACCGCGCCCCATGTCCCCGTCCAGCGTCACGTCCTTATCAAGCCCACCGTGCTGGCCGGGCTTACCTCCCCGCTACGCTCGTGTCCCTGTCACGCGAGCGGCGAGGGCCGGGTAGAGCGGCACTGGAGATTCAGGAGCAACGCCAATGGCTACGTACCGGATGGTCTACGGAGACGACGAGCAGGTCGTGAGGGAAACGTACGAGAACATCACCGAGGTGGAGCGGGAGGACGGCTGGGTCGTGCTCTTCCGCGGGCCGGAGGCGATCTTGCGGGTGCAGGAGGAGCACGTGCAGGAGCTGGAACTGCTCGACCCGTCCTAGATCACGGCCGCGGCATGGGCGAGCCGCGGATCGCTCCCGATACCTCCCCGGGGCGATGCCCGGTGTTTCGGGCCGGGCTTGCTGGGTAGCCGCACGCCTGCTGGCCCGGCACGGCACGGCCACGTGCCCTCCGCCTGGGCCGCCCGGCCTGCCACCTGGTCAGGCCGGTAGTTTGCGGCCCGCCCGTTCGCGGGCGGCACGAGGAGAGGAACCAGCCGATGTACATCGGCATTGGGACGGTAGTCGTCATTGTGATCATCGTGCTCATCATCCTGCTGCTGCGCAGAGGCCTGTGACGAGGTCGTTTCCCTTGTGCGGCGCGAGGTAGCCGCACCGGCCGCGGCCGGTGGCCGAGGCCGCCGCCGCGCGCCGGCGGGACGCGGGTCCCAGCAGCGAATTCTGACCGGAACCCCAACCGCGGTTTTTTGCCGTTTCTTACCAGTACATGGTGTTTGCACTACGTTGATTTTGCAGGACTGGCGGGCTTGCCGTTTCGGCCATTTTGGACGATAGTGGTTGCCGCCTACCCCACGGCAACCGGCGGGGGCATTACCGCCCGTGAGGGACAACGATGTGCAATCAGGAACGAATGGATCGTTCGTGAGGCCTTCCTGGCTTATCTCCGCGGCGACGTCGCGCGGATGATGGACTACGTGGCCGAGGACCTGGACTGGACCCACTTCGGCCAGGACCGGGAGGATCCGCGGCCGCTGGTCGGGATCAGCTAGCCGGCCACACCACTGCTCCAGCTAGCCGGCCATACCGCTGCTCCGGGAAGCACCGGGCGCGGCGTTAACTGCTCGCGTTCGCCGGGCGTGGCTGCCAGGCTGGCATGGTGGCCGACCGCCTGTTCGCCGAGACCCGCCTCGCCGAGCTGTACGACACGTGGTGTCCCTCGCCGGACCGGGGTGACTTCCGTTTCTACCTGCCGCTGGTCATGGCCGCCCGGGCGGTGCTCGACGTCGGCTGCGGGACCGGCGAGCTGCTCCACCTGGCCCGCCAGGCCGGCCATCCCGGCCGGCTGTGCGGGCTCGACCCGGCCCCGGGGATGCTGCGCCAGGCACGCAGGTGGCCAGGCATCGAGTGGGTCCTGGGCGACACCGCCTCGGAGGTGTGGGACGGCGAATTCGATCTGGCCGTCATGACCGGCCACGCCTTCCAGGCGCTCGTCACCGACGCCGAGATCCAGGCGTCGCTGGCCGCGATCCGGTCGGCGCTGACCGAACACGGCCGGTTCGCGTTCGAGACCCGCAACCCGCTGGCCCGCGCGTGGGAGGACTGGACCCCGGACAAGCCGGCCGAGGTCGCCAGTCCTTCGGGCGCCGTGGTCCGGATCGTGACCCGCGTCCAGGAACCGGTCACCGGGGACACCGTCTCGTTCACCCACACCTTCACCAGCCCGGCCTGGGACGGGCCCGAGGTGAGCCGGAGCACCCTGCGCTTTCTCGGCCCCGGCGCGCTCGCCTCGTTCCTGTCCGGCGCGAGCCTGGCCATCGAGCAGCAGTACGGCGACTGGGATTCCCGGCCGCTGACGGATACCAGCCCGGAGATCATCACCATCGCCCGGCGGTCCGGCTAGCACGACCGGTCCAAGGGTGGGCCGGGGACCCGAGGAGCCAGTATCCCCGCAGGCTGGGCCGGTTTCCCCGCGACGGGGCGGCTGCGCCGGCCTCGTTTGGCCCGGGCGCATGTTGCCATCAGGGAAGTGCGTGCTGCACGGTGCGGTCAAGGGCTTCGTGCCCGGCGGCCAATGGACAGCGGCGACGGCGGCCGCACATGATGACGGAAAGTGGCGATCCGGAAGGGTCCTGACGCGCGCGAGGAGGAACCGTGATCGAGCACACCACGGGCGGGACCATGAGCCTGGCCCAGCTGGCGACCCAGCACAACACCGAGCCATCGACGATCCTGCGGCTGACCGCGGAGAACACGCCGGGAGAGGTGTTCCCGGCCGACGTGAGCAACTACATCAACGGGGTGTTCAAGGGCAGCATCGGCCACGACGCGCACATGCCGAAGGGCCTGCGGCTGTACCTGCCGTCCTGACCCGCCACACCTGGCCCGGGCCGGCGCCGCGAGCGGCACGGCACAGCAGCGCCTGCGGGCGCGGGTGGCGCACACCTGCGCCCGGCTGAGGGCAATCAGCCAGGTGCACGCGATGATGCGGGCCGGGCTCACCGTCGAGCAGGCGGCGCATCGATACAGCGCACTGCTCAGCCCCACACCGCACCTTCTGCTCACCATCGAGATGGGCTGGACCGCGGTCCGGCACCAGCAGCGGGTCACGGGGCGGCTTGAGGCCGACGTGCCCGGCGGGCAGCCAGAAGTCTGATCAGGTAGCTAATCAGGGCCTTTTTTCTTCGTTTTCCCCTCGCGATGCCCGTTTGTGGGGCAGCCTGGTGGACCGGCAACACCCGGCGTGCGTGACGGCCACCCCCTGGTGATCTCCCGTCGCCCTGAACCGCGCGGCGTCCGCACGCCACTGGCCGCAGGACAGGACCCGGCCAGCATCCGGGTGGCAGCCGAGCGCAATCGCCGCGCCCGACCGAAGGCAACCGTGTCCCGCGCACCCGCCCGGCACCGTAAGCCATCGCGGTTCTCATCCGCCAGTGCGAGCAGCACCACCCGCCAGCGCACGCCGTCGCCGCCCACGCCCGCCCGTACAGGCGGCCCGGTCCACCAGCGCACGCCATCGCCGCCTCCGCTTGCTCGTACGGGCGCCCCGGTCCGCGAGCGCACACCATCGCCGCCTGCGCCCGCCCGCACGGGCGGCCCGGTCCACCGGCGCACGCCATCGCCGCCTCCGCTTGCCCGCACGGGCGCCCCGGTCCGCGAGCGCACACCATCGCCGCCCATGCCCGCCCGCACGGGCTCCCCGGTCCGCCAGAGCAAGCCATCGCCGCCCGCGTCCGGCCGGCGCCGCCGGCGCGTGTGGGTCGCCGCCACCGTGGCAGGCTCGGCCCTGATCGGCTCGGCCATCGGTTCCGCCTGGCTGGCCTCGGGCCACTGGACGGGAGGAGCGCCCGCCTCGGCCGCCATGGACAACGTGGACGCGCTGCGCCCGCACACGGCCGATGCCAACCGGGGCGGCCACGCTGGCCAGCAGGCCGGAGCCGGGCCGCTGACCGGAAGCGTTGCGGCCGGGTCCAGCCCGCTGAGCGCCACGGCCAACGAGGGCATCACGGCGGCCACGCCGCTGGCGCAGCCGCACACGCAGGCCCCAGCCCCGGCCCAGCAGCAGCCCGCCGCCCAGTCCGCCTACGGCAACCCCCTGCGCGGCGTCAGCGGACTGATCGCCGAGCGGGTCGACATGGGTGTCGACTTCGGCGGGACGGGCCCGGTCTACGCCATTGGCGACGCGGTCATCACCAACGCGACCGGGAACTCCGCCGGGTGGCCCGGTGGCGGGTGGATCACCTACCGGCTGACCGACGGCCCGGCCGCGGGGCTGATGGTCTACCTGGCCGAGGACGTGACGCCGACCGTTCAGGTCGGCCAGCACGTGTCGTCGTCCACGGTGATCGCCAACATGTTCGCCGGCGGCGACGGCATCGAGACCGGGTGGGCGATGCCGGACGGCGCCTCATCGGAGTCGGAGCTGGCGGTGGCGGGGGGCATCAGCGGCGGCGGCCCGTTCCCGACCATGGTCGGGCTCAACTTCGAGGGGCTGCTCGAGTCGCTGGGCGTGCCCGCCGGGAACAATGCCGGGCAGTCCGGTTTCGGCACCCTTCCCGCGAACTACCCAACCAGCTGGAAATGACCCGGCGGTAACACGCGGCCGCCCGGCGGGGCATCGGAGCGGACACTTAAACCTGCCGCTTAGCGGCCTTTGTACTCGTCGTCGGCCTCCGGCCGCTTGTCGCCGGGGACGGCCCCGGTGATGGACACGTGGCTCATGACGTGGCCGGGCGCAGCGCCGTGCCACGTCGGCTGGTCAAAGGTCAGCGCGGATGTCGCGCAAGGCGAGCCGCATGTCGGCCGCGGTGGGGAAGCGGTCCGCCCTTACTGGTGCGCAGGCCTTGACGAGAAACCCGGCCAGGTGAGGGCTGAGGTCGGAGCGGAAGGTCCTCGGGGCGATCACCGGTTCGGCGACCGTGGGCATCGCATTCGGGAACGGGTGGTGGCCGTTGCAGAGGAGCTGATAGAGCAGCACGCCGACGGCGAACAGGTCGGTGGAGACGTCCCAGCGGGTGAGGCCGGCGTCAGGTGGCTGATACGGCGGTGTGCCCGACTGCGTATGCACGGGGTCGCCGACCCGGGAGGCGATGTTGAAGTCAAGCAGTTTCGCTCCGGTGCGGGTGAGCATCACGTTGAGCGGTTTGATGTCGCGGTGGACCAGTCCCTTGTCCTGCAGTTCCATCAACTCGTGCAGCTCGGCTTCGGGCAGTTCCCCGGCGCGGCGTTTGGCTTCCAGCTGTTTGAGGCGCGCCGAATCAGGGTGGAAGGCGACGAGCGCGTCCAGCAGATCGAGGGCAACGTCTACGGCCTCGCGGTCGCGGAGGCGCCTCTTGCCGGCGACAAACTCATTGAGTGATTCCCCGTCAATGAACTCGGTGATGAGATACCAGTCGCCGGCGCCGGTCTTCCCCGCCCACAGGACCTCCACCACGTTGGGATGGTGGATCTTCCGCAGGGCACCGATCTCGCGGCGCACCGCCTCATACCCGGCGGCGCTGTCGAAGAGCTTGAGCGCCCGCTGCTCACCCTCGACGTCGTCGCGCACGCGGTAGACCTTCGAGAAGCCGCCCTGCCCGAGCACGTCCAGAATCTCGAAGCGGTCCTCGAGGACGTCGCCGACAGCGTAGTCGGCGGCCTTGGCCCCCGCCGAGGACCGCACCTCGGCCGGGTCGGGTTCCGGGAGCGCCTGGCTGCCCGAGGACGATGCGGCGGCCGATGCCCCGGGAAGATCGCCCCGCTCCGGAGATGTCGGCGGGCCGGCGCGGCGCGTATCCCCGCCTCCGGCGGAATCGGCCCCGACGTGCCGGATTCCCCCGACGGTGTACACCAGGCACGGATGCAGCACGTACGTGGCCACCTCGGGCGGGAAGTGAAATGCCTCGACGTCGCCCATGGAGTAGAACCGGCGCCGCCCGCTCTCGTCGATGTACCCGAGCAGGCCGTTCTGCCACAGGACGGAGGCGAGGTCCGTTGCCTTCTCGAAGTGCGAATCCGCCATTTCCTGCAGCGCCTCGAGATCCGCACGCGGGAACCGGTCGACGCCGATCACCCGCACGAAGGAGCGAACCTCCTCCTGCACGCCGCTGATGTAGGCCTGGGTACTGGTGAACAATTCGGAGTAGTTGTGCAGGGCCGCGTTGCTCGGCATCAGATCCGAGGAGATCTGATTGGCGCACTGGGCGAGCTGGGAGTCGCCGAACCGCTTGGCGCAGCGCTGAACCACCCCCTGGAGAGCCGCGGGCGGCAGGCCGTCGTGGCCCGCCTGCTTCTGCCGCAGGACCTCCTCGTTCAGCTCGTTGCCGAGCGAGATGATGTCGCGCGGGATCAGCCTGGTGTGGTTGAGCAGGTAGTCCTCGATCGTTTCGTCGCCGTCGGGTCCCGGCCACTGGCCGTTGACCCCGAGCCAGTCGCGGATCGTGGGGGGGCCTTCGTCGGGGCGCCGCATGAGCAGCGACGTCGGCAGCCGCCGCAGCTTTTGCTGAAGCAGGTAGAGCAGCGAGCTCCGGTCCCAGGTCAGGACGCGTATGTGCGGTTCGTTGTAGTACCGCGGCGCGTGTTCTGACCGGTACACCGACGACATGACGATGTCGCGGATGCAGACGACGATGTGCAGGCGGCCGCCCAGCTTGTGGTCACGGAGCAGCCGCATGACCTGGTAGAACAACCCCTCCTGGCATTTCAGCCAGTACATCGGGGCGTGGCTGAACTCCTCATCCAGCGCATCAAGGTAGAAATAGATCGGCTTGCACCGGCATATGACCTCTCCCAGCAGATCCTCGAGGTCGTCCCAGAGCGGATCGTCGAGGTATGCGGACAGCTGATGGGCGGTCTGCCGCTGGTTGATGATGTCGCGTACCTCGCTGTAGATGGACCGGGGCCGGCGGGTGTCGTCGAGCAGCCGCGCGTACGAGCGCTCGATCTCATCGGCCTGCTCGTCGCGCAACTGCTGGCGCAGCTCGGGACGGCGCAGCAGGTGCGAGGCCAGCGACCGCATGATCGCGCACTGCCAGATCTGCATCCACTTCTCGACCAGGACACTGTCCGAGAACCACTGGCACGCCTTCACCACAACTTCGGTCTTCGGCAAGCTCTGCTGCGGCACATCGGCGTAGACAGAATCCTGATGTGACTGGAAATCCTGAAGACGCCTCAGGTAGACCGTCTTGCCCGCCCCGAGCTTGCCCACGATGACCCGCACCATGGAGTCGTTGGCCCGGGTCGCGAGGTGGCCATACGCCGGATCGCCGCCGAAGTCGACGAACTCCTTGATCAGATCCTCGATGTCGGCTCGTGACCCGTCCGGGTTGCCGAACGGCCCTACCGGGTCGAGCCGGCGACGCCTGCTGCCCATCTCCTCACCCACCCGGATCGTAGCCGCCTGCCGGGGTTAGGGCCAGCAGGGCGTCAGCACCCGGAGAAGGCCCGGCGAACATGCGAAACGGGCGGCGGCGCCGGTAGGGACACGCGGTGACCCAACATGTCTAGGAATCGGCGAAGGGATTCCATATAATATTGGTATGAAAAGTAGGCATAGCCGCCTGGCCGGTGCCGGGCAAGATCTTGGCAACCTGATCAGCGCCGTGCGGGGCGCGACGCGGGCCGGGGCGAGCTGGGCCGAGACGGCCGACCTGGTCGCCGATGTGCTGTGGCTGCACATGCCCGGTCCGGAGATCCTCACCGCCGAGCAGCGTTATGGCGATCCGGCCGCCTACCGCTGCCACCTGCTGCATGCCGAGCCGGATGGCTTGTTCTCCGTCGTGGCCCTGGTCTGGCGGCCTGGCCAGGCGACGCCGATCCACGACCATGTCACCTGGTGCGTCTTCGGGGTTATCCAGGGTGCCGAGCACGAGGAGCGGTACACCCTGCGCGACGACGGCTGGCTTGAGCTGGCCGGGACGGCGGTGAATGCCACCGGCGACGTGGCCGGCCTGGCGCCCCCCGGCGACATCCACCGGGTGCGCAACGCCGGCACGGAGACCGCCATCTCGCTGCACATCTACGGCACGGACATCAGCCGTCTGGGCAGCAGTGTGCGCCGGGTCTACGACCTGCCTGTCGTCGCCGGGATACCGGGCTGACGGCGGCCAGGATCATGCGCGCTCCCGGTCCGCCCCTGCATGCCGCGGTTGCCCTGGACGGTGGCTGGCTCTGGACAGCATGGCGGTGGCTTCCCCGGGTGGTGTTGTCATCGCGCCGCTGGCCTCGGGGAGGGCGCGTTCTTTAACCGCACAAGTGAATTCAACGGAGGAACACCATGACGCTGGCTCTCGGGGGCACCGCCCCGGGCTGACGCTCCGGGCACCCCACATCGGCCGATGTGGAGGAGAACATAGCCGCGTCCGGGCAGACGGGAGTACCTGGAAGTGCACACGCTCGATCCCCAGCAGGCATGCCTGGCGGCGTTTGACGCCGGGCTGGTCGTCCGCAGTGCCCACCCGCTGAACTGCGAGACACCGCTGCCCACCCTGTCTGGTGGTCTGGTGGTGCCCAACGCCCGGTTCTATGTCCGTAACCACTTCGGCATTCCCCGCCTCGACCGGCCCAGGTGGCGGCTGGAGGTGGGCGGGCTGGTCGAGCGGCGTCTCACGCTCGACCTCGACCGGTTGCGGGCCATGCCATCGGTGACCGCGATGGTCACGCTGGAGTGCGCCGGCAACGGGCGCGCCGGGCTGTGGCCGCCTGCCCCCGGCGAGCAATGGGCTCTGGGCGCGGTGAGCACCGCCGAATGGACCGGTGTGTCCCTCACCGAGGTGCTGGACCGGGCCGGGGTAAAGGCCACGGCGCGGGAGGTGATTTTTCGCGGAGCCGATTCCGGCCACGTGGACGGGCGCGACAACTGGGTGCGTTTCGAGCGCAGCCTGCCCGTCGGCCAACTCGGCCAAGCCGGCGCACTGCTGGCCTACGCCATGAACGGCGAGGAGCTTCCGGTCCAGCACGGATACCCACTCCGGCTGATCGTGCCGGGCTGGTACGCCGTCGCCTCGGTGAAATGGCTGACCGAGATCCAGCTGGCCAGCCGGCCCTTCCGCGGGCACTTCCAGGTTGAGCGGTACCACATCGGCGGCGAGCCGCTGTCCCTGCAGCGGGTGCGATCGCTGATCACCGAACCTGCACCGGACAGGACGATCGAGCCAGGCGGCATCGTGATCCGGGGCCTGGCCTGGTCGGGAGCCGCGCCCATCGCCGGCGTCGACGTGCGCATCGGTGATGACCCGTGGCGGCCGGCCATGCTGGCCGGTGACCGGCACCGGCACAGCTGGCAGCGATGGGAGCTTCCCGCCCGCCTCGCCGGCCCGGGCGATGTCATCATCCGGGCCCGGGCCACCGACCTGGCCGGGCAGACCCAGCCAGACGAGCCGGACTGGAACCCGCTCGGCTACGCCAACAACGCCATCCACCAGGCGCGTATAACCGTCGCCGGGGCCCCCACCCCGGGCAGGCCAACGGCAGCAACCTCAGTATCAACGGCGGCTTCTGGCACGAAGTGACCGTCTTCGGAACCAGGTAGCAGCGGGCGTATCCCCCCGGCAGCGCACTGCCGGCCAGTTCCCTGCGCTTCCCCTCAGAACGAGTCCGTCCGGCCCCCTCCTAACGAGCCCGTCCGGCCGTCCGGGGTGACCTTCGCCCTGCTCTGCCAGGCGCAACCGGATGGCGATCCGTCCGGCGGCCCGCCCGGTCCCGGTGCGTCCGGCGTGGCGTCTTGCCGGGAAAATCGATATCTTTAAGATGGATATAAGATATCAATTTCACTCGGTGGAGGAGGCACCTGATGGCTACCGAGACAGCGGCGCCCGCGAGTCCGGATCCGCCTGACGGGCGGGTGACCGAGGGCGAGGCACGGTTCTCGCCCGGGCTGCGCATGCTGGTGGCGGGCATCGTCGGGCTGCTGGCCGGAGTGGCGCTCGCCGTGGTGGCAAGTCGCCAGGGTGACGGCACCGCCGTGGCGCTGGTCGTGCTCTGCGTCCTGGTCTTTATCGCCAGCGCCCTGGCGCTGGCGGGCCTGACTCCCGTCGTTCCCGGCCAGGCCCGCGTCGTCCAGCTGTTCGGCCGCTACCGTGGCACCATCCGCGAGCCGGGCTTGCAGTGGGTGAACCCGTTCACCCGCCGCATCGCGGTATCGACCAGGATCCGTAACCAGGAATCGGCGCAGGCCAAGGTCAACGACGCCGACGGCAACCCGATCGAGATCGCCGCCGTGGTCGTCTGGCAGGTCGCCGACACCGCCCGCGCTATCTACTCCGTAGACGACTACACGCAGTTCGTCACCATCCAGACCGAGACCGCCGTCCGGCACATCGCCTCCAGCTACCCCTACACCAGCCGCCGCGAAGGCGAGCTGTCGCTGCGCGACAACGCCGACGAGATCACCCAGCGCCTGTCGGCCGGGATCGCCGCGCGGGTCGCCCCGGCCGGGGTGCACGTCATCGAGTCGCGGCTGACCCGGCTGTCGTACGCCTCGGAGATCGCCCAGGCCATGCTGCGCCAGCAGCAGGCCAGCGCCGTCGTCGGTGCCCGGCGGACGATCGTGGAAGGCGCGGTCGGCATGGTCCAGCTGGCCCTGCAGCGGCTCCAGGACGAGGGCGTCGTCGAACTGGACGAG
>Ga0335076_10006119_pt1 | contig 12133 bp, 8 predicted proteins | sample Lox_Sample_25_FD_206717 | JGI IMG/M metagenome (GOLD analysis project Ga0335076, IMG submission 206717) | Soil microbial communities from Loxahatchee National Wildlife Refuge, Florida, United States - Lox_Sample_2.5 | ecosystem: Environmental > Terrestrial > Soil > Wetlands | place: USA: Florida...
AGGCCTAGTCGCTGCATTTCACCTTCGATCACTGATCTGAGGGACGGTAACGCTCTCAGTACGGTGTCCCACACCAATTGAGCCGCGACGTCTTCGTAGTCATGACGATAGACGTTACCCGCACCGGCCATTTGCCTCCAGGCAATCCTCGGATGGCGAGCCTTGAGACTTGCCGATAAGCGGCGCGACGCCTCGGATATGATTTCAAGACAGCGCGTGACCGCGTAGACGGTTCGAAGGTCTGCCTTAAACGCCTCGCGATCGTAACCTTCGATAAACTGAACTGCCAAGTCGATATGATACAGGATGTCGCGAAGGGGAACTTCAGCTCGCTCAGAAGGCATAGATGGCATCGGTCGTCGCGACAGGACCGACGTGGGGCTTGAGACCCTCGCGATTTACGACATCGACGGGCTCAGCGAAGAGCGAGGCAATATAGTCCTTGAGGTCGACATAATCGAACACCGTCACGCCGGCATCCGGGTCAATCTCAATCATGATGTCGATGTCGCTATCTGGCCGATGATCGCCTCGCGCCACTGAGCCAAACAGAGCGGCATGCTTCACGCCACGCTCTCGCAAAGCGCGTTCGGAACGCCGTAGTGTCTCAAGAGCATCGTATCGGTTCATACATGCACTATAGCACGTTACCGGCCCGAGGGGAGAGGCACACGGCCAAAACGGGCCAACCCTACTGCTGCAGCACCATCTGGCCGTTGGCGTATTCAAAACGCTTCAGCCGCGACAGGAACGACAATCCCAATAAATTCTCGGACAAGGCTTCGTCCGGAAGCACCATGGCATCGACATCGCGCACGATGAGCCCGCCGACTTCGATTCGATCGAGGCGCGCGGGCGCGCCCTTCAGCGTGCCATTGGCCGTGGTCACAATCGCCGTGTACTGGCTCGGGATCGGGCGCAGACCGAACCGTGCCGCCGAGCTTTCGTTCAACGCCACGACGGAGGCGCCGGTATCGACCATGACGGCAATGCGCTGGCCGTTGACGCGCGCCTCAGTGGCAAAATGCCCGCGCCCATCGCGTGGAATGTTGAAGGTGCGATCGCTCGACTGTACCGGAGCCTCGGCCGGAGCCTGAACGGGCGCAGCCTTGACGGGCGCAGCCTTGGCGGCCGCGCCCGGCAGCGTCATCTTCTCCGCCATCTGCGCCATGAAGGTGCCGAGGCCGGCCATGATGGCTGCAGCAATCAGGATGTTACGCATGACGCCACGCTCACTGGACAGATTTTGGCGGCCGATTTCATCACGCCCGCCGCGACGGGGCGACTAAGCGACACCGACCGAGGCGCCCATTTTCGCGAAAAGGATGAGCGAAGTGTTAACAAGTAAGCTCGTCATGCGCGGGCTTGACCCGCCTGCGGGGCCGAAGCCCCTTCGGCGCGGCGAAGGCCCGCGCATCCATCTATTTCGTAAAAAGTCTTCATTCCAGCTGGATGACCGGGTCGAGCCCGGCAACGACGAACTTGAGTCAGGTTCCGCGCGGCTTGACCCGTCGCGTCGGCAGTGCGTTTGCAGGGTCCTCCGGCCAGGGGTGGCGCGGGTAGCGTCCGCGCAGGTCGGAGCGCACGGCGGCATAACTGCCGCGCCAGAAGCCCGGCAGATCGCGCGTGACCTGCACCGGGCGGTGCGCCGGCGAGAGCAGCTCCAGCACCAGCGGCACCGCGCCCTTGGCAATCGAGGGATGGGTCGTGAGCCCGAACAATTCCTGCAGGCGCACTGCGATTGTCGGCCCCTGTTCGGCCTCGTAATCGATGGCGAGCATGGTGCCGGTCGGCGCCTCGAAATGGGTGGGTGCCTCGCGCTCCAGCCGCGCGCGCAGATCCCAGGGCAACAGGGCGAGCAGCGCCTCCGACAAATCGCCCGCGGAAAAATCCTTCAGCGCGGTCTTGTCGTGGAGCGCCGGCACGAGCCAGTCCTCACGCCGCGCAATCAGCGCCTCGTCGGACAGATCAGGCCAGCTGTCGCCTTCCGCCTTGCGCAGGAACATCACGCGGTCGCGCCATTGCTTTGCCGATTTCGACCACGGCAATTTGTCGAGGCTGGCACCGGCCAGTCCATCCGCAAAGATTTTTGCGGTGTCGGCCGACGGCGAGAGCGCGAGCGGCGATTCCGACAGCGTGATCGCATGCAGCGTGCGCTTGCGGCGCGCGCGCAGGGCAAGCGCGCTCGCATCGAAGGCGATCTCGTCGGTCGTCTCGATCTGGTCCGCGAAGTGAGTTTCGATCTGGCTTGACGCGAGCGGCGCCGCCAGCAGGATGCGGCCGCTCGCGGCGGTCCCGGTCAGCTCGCCGACCGCGATATAGGGCGCGCGCGCCAGCGAAGACGTCTGCTCGATCGCCGCACCACGGCCATTGGCGAGCACAAAGCTGCCATTGCCGCGGTTCTTGGCGACGCGGTCGGGGAAGGCAAAGGCCAGCATTACGCCGGTGGAGAGCTCCCCTCCCGCTTGCGGAGTAGCTGTCGAAGCGACCTGCGAGGCCCAACGCCGTGCCAACTCGCGCGCGCTTGCGGCGCGCTGGGAGCGGTCGCGACGGAACTGATCGAGCCGGACGTCGAGATCGATGCTGTCGCCGCCAAGTCCGCGCTCGGTGAGGATGGCCGCGATATCGGCCGCGGCTTCGCCTTCCCCAAATGCATGGGAATCCACGATCATGCGCGCAAGCCGCGGCGGCAGCGCCAGCGCGCGCAGCCGCTGCCCCTCGGCCGTGATACGCCCGTCTGCATCGAGCGCGCCAAGCTCGCGCAGCAGGCTCTTGGCCTCTTTCAGAGCCGGCACAGGCGGCGGATCGAGAAACGCCAGGGACGCCGGGTCGCTCACGCCCCACTGCGCGAGATCGAGCACCAGCGAGGAGAGGTCGGCGCTCAAGATTTCCGGCTGGGTGAACGGAGCGAGCGAGGCGGTCTGCGGCTCGTCCCACAGCCGGTAACAGATGCCGGGCTCGGTACGGCCGGCGCGGCCGCGGCGCTGATCCACCGCCGCGCGGGAGGCACGCACGGTCTCCAACCGCGTCAGCGCGATGTCCGGCTCATAGCGCGGCACGCGGGCCAGGCCGGAGTCGACGACGATGCGCACCCCCTCGATGGTCAGCGACGTCTCGGCAATCGAGGTCGCCAGCACGACCTTGCGCTGCCCCTTCGGTGCCGGTGCGATGGCGCGGTCCTGTACGGCGGCATCCAGCGCACCGAACAGCGGCACGATCTCGGTGTTGGCGTCCTGGATTCTCTCGGAGAGAAACGTCTGGGTGCGGCGGATCTCGGCCGCGCCCGGCAGGAATGCCAGCACCGAGCCTGGATCGGCGCGCAGCGCCTGGGCGATGGCGTCCGCCATTTGCCGTTCCAACGGCGCGTCGATCTTGCGGCCGAGATAGCGCGTCTCGACCGGAAATGCGCGGCCCTCGCTCGCGACGACGGGCGCTTCGCCAAGCAGCTTCGCCACCCGCGCGCCATCGAGCGTCGCCGACATCACAAGGATCCGCACATCCTCGCGCAGGCCGGTTTGCGCATCGCGCGCCAGCGCCAGGCCCAGATCGGCATCGAGCGAGCGCTCATGAAATTCGTCGAACAGCACGGCGGCGACACCGCCAAGCTCGGGATCGTCGAGGATCTGCCGGGAGAAAATGCCTTCGGTGACCACCTCGATCCGCGTCGCCTTCGACACTTTCGATCCGAAGCGCACGCGGTAGCCGACCGTTTCGCCCGCGCGTTGGCCCAGGGTCTTGGCCATGCGCTCGGTGCTGGCGCGCGCGGCGATCCGCCTCGGCTCCAGCACGATGATCTTCTTGCCCCTGGCCCAGGGAGCGTCCAGCAGCGCCAGCGGCACCCGCGTGGTCTTGCCGGCGCCCGGCGGCGCCACCAGTACCGCGGCGTTGTGGCGATCGAGCGTGCGCGCGAGATCGTCGAGCACCGCGTCGATCGGAAGGGGCGTGTCGAAGCCTCGCAAACTCTCACCACTCGTCATGCCCGGGCTTGACCCGCCTGCGGGGCCGAAGCCCCTTCTGCGAGGCGAAGGCCCGGACATCCATCAAATCGGAAATTTCTCCGAATAAGATGGATTGCCGGGTCAAGCCCGGCAATGACGAAATTTAATCCCCGCCCCGCGGCGGGCGGCCGACGCTCTCATAGATGAAGCCGTGCGCGGCCATGTCCTCCGGCCGGTAGATATTGCGCAGGTCGACCACCACCGGCTGCGCCATCTCGGCGCGCAGCCGCGCCAGATCGAGCGTGCGGTATTGCACCCACTCGGTGACGACCACCATCGCGTCGGCGCCCTTTGTGCACAGATACGGATCGTCGAAATATTCGATGTCGGGCAATTCGCGGCGCGCCTGCTCCATGCCGACCGGATCATGCGCGCGCACCTTCGCGCCCATGTCCAGGAGTCCCGTCACCAGCGGGATCGAAGGCGCCTCGCGCATGTCGTCAGTGTCGGGCTTGAAGGTCAGGCCAAGCACGGCGATCGTCTTGCCGCGCAGCGAGCCGCCGGCCGCCGTGGACACTTTGCGCGCCATCGCGCGCTTGCGGTTTTCGTTGACGCCCAGCACCGCTTCCACGATACGCAGCTGCACGTCGTTGTCCTGTGCGATCTTGACCAGCGCGCGGGTATCCTTCGGAAAGCACGAGCCGCCGAAGCCCGGCCCCGCATGCAGGAATTTCGAGCCGATGCGGTTGTCGAGCCCGATACCGCGGGCGACCTCCTGAACATCCGCACCGACTTTTTCCGACAGATCGGCCATCTCGTTGATGAAGGTGATCTTGGTCGCGAGAAAGGCATTGGCCGCGTATTTGATCAGCTCGGCGGTGCGGCGCTTGGTGAACATCAGCGGCGCCTGATTCAGCGACAACGGCCGATAGATATCGCCGAGCACCTTGCGGCCGCGCTCGTCCTCGGTGCCGACCACGATGCGATCGGGAAATTTGAAGTCTCGGATTGCTGCACCCTCGCGCAGGAACTCCGGATTGGAAGCGACCACGACATCCGCGGACGGATTGGTCTCGCGGATGATGCGCTCCACCTCATCGCCGGTGCCGACCGGCACGGTCGACTTGGTGACAACCACCGTAAAGCCGGAGAGCGCTTTGGCGATCTCGCGCGCGGCGGCATAGACGTAAGTGAGGTCGGCGTGACCGTCGCCGCGCCGCGACGGCGTGCCGACCGCGATGAACACCGCATCGGCCTCCGCGACCGGCGTCGACAGGTCGGTGGTGAAATCGATCCGCTTGGCCTTCACATTGGAGGCCACCAGCGCGTCGAGCCCGGGCTCGAAGATCGGAATCTCGCCCCGATGTAGCGCCGCGATCTTGTCGCCGTCCTTGTCAACGCAAGTGACCTGGTGGCCGAAATCCGCAAAGCAGGCGCCGGAGACCAGTCCGACATAGCCCGTGCCAATCATGGCGATCCGCATGAATCAGTCTGCCCTTTAAGGTTAACGCGCCCGCCTCTTAGAACATTTGGCGGCCCATGCGAAAGCGGAAAACGGCATGCCCCTTGTATGAATAAAGGGGACAGAAACCGCTTCCGGCCCATCATAGCCGTGACAGCGTCATATAGGGACACCGATGACTGCAAACGGCACATCCGTGACGACCGGACCCGGCACCTCTCGCGTCGACTGGGTGGACTACGCCAAGGGCATCTGCATCGTCATGGTCGTGATGATGCATTCGGTGCTGGGCGTGGAACAGGCAGCTAGCCAAACCGGCTTCATGCATGTGCTGGTGGCCTTCGCAAAGCCGTTCCGGATGCCCGACTTCTTCCTGATTTCAGGGCTTTTCCTGCCCCTCGTCATCGATCGCGACTGGCGTACATATCTCGACCGCAAGGTCGTGCACTTCGCCTATTTCTATGTGCTGTGGGTAACCATCCAGTTCGGCTTCAAGGCGCCGAGCTTTGCCGTCGAATCGAGCTGGAGCCATGTCGGCTTCCTGTATCTGGAATCCTTCATCGAGCCGTTCGGCACGCTGTGGTTCATCTATCTGCTGCCGGTCTTCTTTGTTGTCATAAAACTGACACGCAAATTCCCGCCCTTCCTGATCTGGACCATCGCGGCCGTCCTCGAAGCCGCGCACATCGCCACCGGTTGGACCGTCATTGACGAGTTCTGCGCGCGATTCGTCTACATCTACACCGGCTATGTCTGCGCCGATTACGTGTTCGCGTTGTCGGACCGTGCGCGGGCGAATCCATCAGCTGCGCTTGCGGGGCTGGCCCTATGGGCGCTCGTCGATGGCAGTCTCGTCTGGCTCGGCATGAGCGAGCGGCCGCCGATCTCCCTGATGCTGGGATTGGCCGGCGCCTGCGCGATCGTCACATCGGGCACGCTGCTCGCGCGGATGCAGTGGCTGAACTTCCTGCGCTTCTGCGGCGAGCATTCCATCGTGATCTATCTCGCCTTCTTCCTGCCGATGGCTTCGACGCGAACGCTGCTGCTCAAGACCGGCATCATTCACGACGTCGGCGCGGTGTCGCTGATCGTGACCATCGTCGGCGTCGTCGGCGCGCTGCTGATCTGGCGCGCGGCGCTGGCTACCGGCGCCAACTTCCTGTTCGAGCGGCCGGAGCCGTTCTGGATCGCTCCGAAAAAGGCCCGTGCCGTAATGCAGGCGGCGGAATAACCCTCGCTCAGGGTTTCAGATAGAGTGCGCCGCTGCTGCGCCCCGCCTCGAGATCGGCATGGGCTTGCGCCGCATCGCTCAGGCGATACGCCCTGCCCTCTCCCCTGAGAATGCCGGACTGAAGCGCGTCGAGCACTGCTTCCGCCGCGTCGCGGTAGGCATCGGCCTCGTTCATATAGGCCATCACGCTCGGCCGGGCGAGCATGAGGCTGCGGCGCGGTCCGAGTTCGAGCACGTCGACGGGTGGAATCGGCCCGGCCGCCTGTCCGATGCTCGCCACAGCACCGAACGGCCGTACACAAGCGAACGTTTTCGCCAGCGTCGCACCGCCCACGCCATCATAAGCCACGTCGACACCGCGCCCCTTCGTCAATTCGGCTACCCGAGCCCCAAAATCGGCGTCGCGCCCGACAATCACATGCTGCGCGCCGGCCTGACGCGCGATCTCGGCCTTGGTCTCTGAACCAACCGTGCCGATCACGGTCGCACCGAGATGCACGGCCCAGCGAGTCAGAAGCTGACCAAGCCCACCGGCCGCGCTGTGCGCCAACACCGTTGTGCCGGGACCAACCGGATAGACCCGGTACAGCAACATATGCGCCGTTATTCCCTTGACGAACGCAGAGGCGACCTGTTCGTCCGACAGCGCCGGCGGCAGCCGGATTGCGCGCCAGCCGGGCAAGTTGCGCTCTGAGGCGTAGGCACCGACAGGTGCGCCGGCATAGGCGATGCGCTCGCCGACCGAAAGCGATGTGACGTTGGCGCCGACGGCCGTGATCACGCCGACGCCCTCGACACCTGGAATGTTGGCCGCCGGCATCGGATAAAGCCCGGAGCGTTGGTAGATGTCGACGAAGTTCACTCCGATCGCGGCCTGGCGGATGCGGATATCATCGGCGGCGGGTGGAGGCAGTTCGACATCAGCGATCTCGAACTGCTCGACGCCGCCGGGCGTCCTGACACGAACGACTTTGGTCGTGGCCATGGAATTCCCCCTTTTCTGTCTGCTCGGTCAGGACTATGGCGGCAGCAGCAGATATGCGAAACTGCTCAAATCCTCATTCTACATGTGAGATTTTGCACAATGTCCGATTGGGAAGATATTCGCCACTTCGTGACGCTGGCGCGCGAAGGCACGCTTTCCGCGGCGGCCCGCACGCTCGGCGTCGACCACGCCACCGTGGCGCGGCGGGTGGCGGCGCTGGAGACATCCACCGGGCTCAAGCTGGTCGACCGCCGCCCGAGAACCACGACGCTGACCGAGGATGGAAAACATATCGCCGCGGTCGCGGCCCCGATGGAGGAGGCAGCGTTCGCGCTCAGTCGCGCGGCGCAAGCAGCAAAGCCCGACATTGGCGGCGAGGTGACGATCAGCGCGCCGCCGAACTTCGCAAGCTCAGTGATCGCTCCGCAACTGGTCCGGCTGCGACGCCAACACCCCGATATCCGCATCAAGCTGATCGGTGAAAAGCGCCGCGTCTCCCTCAGCCGCCGAGAGGCCGATGTAGCGCTGCGCCTGCTGCGCCCAATCGAGACCGGCCTGTTCGTGCGCAGGATCGGCAGCTTCGGTTTCAGCCTTTACGGCGCCCCGGCCTATCTGGAGAAAACTCCGCCCCACGCCTTGGCATTTATCGGCTATGACGCCTCGTTGGCCGAGTCGCCTCAGGAGGTCTGGCTGAGCACGATCATCGGTGGACGCGAAGTCGTGCTGCGCACCAATGATCTTGAGACGCAGGTCGCTGCCGCACGCTCTGGCCTCGGCATCGCCGCTTTGCCGCACTATCTCGCAGATGGCGATCCGCGCCTGCAGCGCTATGTGGTGACACAGAAGCCGGTGAGCCGCGACGTGTGGCTTGTGGTGCATCGCGACCTGCGCCAGGTCCCGGCTGTGCGCGCGGTGATGGATTTCCTGGCTGGCTGCATGAGGCAGCAGTGAGAGGTCAAAAAATCCCGTGCGCGGCTTCGCCGGGACGGGTGTCAAAGGGGGCAAAAATCCCTACATTGCGGCCATGCCAAAATCCCCTCAGAAAGCCGTCCCAGCCGCCGCTTCGAAACCCGTCGCCGCCAAACCCGCGGCTGCCAAAGCCGCCGCCAAGGGCGACCATGTGTTCCTGGTCGACGGCTCGTCCTACATCTTCCGCGCCTATCACGCGCTGCCGCCGCTCAACCGCAAGTCCGACGGCTTGCAGGTCAATGCCGTGCTCGGTTTCTGCAACATGCTGTGGAAGCTCTTGCGCGACATGCCGGAGAACGACCGGCCGACACATCTCGCCATCATCTTCGACAAGTCGGAAATCACTTTCCGCAACGAGATCTATCCCGATTACAAGGCGCACCGGCCGCCCGCGCCCGACGACCTTATCCCGCAATTCGCACTGATCCGCGATGCCGTGCGCGCGTTCAACCTGCCCTGCCTGGAGCAGGCAGGCTTCGAGGCAGACGATCTGATCGCGACCTACTCAAGGCTCGCGACCGAGCGCGGCGCCACCACCACCATCGTATCCTCGGACAAGGACCTGATGCAGCTCGTCACCGACAAGGTGACCATGTACGACACCATGAAGGATCGCCGCATCGGTATCCCGGAGGTGATCGAGAAGTTCGGCGTGCCGCCGGAGAAGGTGGTCGAGGTGCAGGCGCTCGCCGGCGACTCCACAGACAACGTGCCGGGTGTGCCCGGCATCGGCGTGAAGACCGCGGCACAGCTGATCGTCGAATATGGCGACCTCGACGCGCTGTTGTTCCGCGCCACCGAGATCAAGCAACCGAAGCGGCGCGAGGCGTTGCTCGAGAACGCCGAGAAGGCGCGGATTTCGCGCAAGCTCGTGCTGCTCGACGACAAGGTCAAGCTCGACGTGCCGCTGGACGATCTCGCCGTGCAGGAGCCGGACGCCAAGAAGCTGATCGCGTTCCTGAAGGCCATGGAGTTTTCGACGCTGACCCGCCGCGTCGCGGAATATTCGCAGATCGATCCAGCGCAGGTCGAGGCTTCGGCTTCTCCGGCTCCGTCTCACGCTGGCTTTGCCGAAGCAAACAGCCCCGCGCCGGCGAGCGGAAAAGAGCAGGACAAGACGAAAGCAGCCGCGCCGGCCAAGGCGAGTGGCGATAAGAGTGACAAAGCTTCGAGCCCCAAGGGCACGCCGGCCGCGCTTGCGGACGCACGCGCGGACGCTGCGCGCAAAACGCCGCTCGATCGCGCAAAGTGCCAGACCATCCGCACGCTCGATGAGCTCAAGGCCTGGATCGCGCGCGCCTATGAGCTCGGCCATGTCGCGATCGAGGCGAAGTCGAGCTCCGAAGACCCGATGCAGGCGGAGTTTTCCGGCATCGCGCTGGCGCTGGCACCGAACGACGCCTGCTATGTGCCGCTCGCGCACAAGCAGCCCGGCGGCGGCGCTGGGCTGTTCGATGCCGGGCTTGCGCCGGACCAAGTCAAGGAGCGTGAGGCGCTGGAGGCGCTGCGGCCGCTGCTGGAATCGGCCGGCATCCTCAAGATCGGCTTCAACATCAAGTTCGGCGCGGTGATGTTCGCGCAGGCCGGCATCACCTTGCGCAACTATGACGACGTGCAGCTGATGAGCTACGCGCTCGACGCCGGGCGCAATGCGCACGGGCTGGATTCGCTAGCCGAGCGCTGGCTCGGCCATGCGACGCTGACCCATGGCGAACTCATCGGCAGCGGCAAGAACAAGCTCACCTTCGAGCAGGTCACGATCGACCGCGCGACAGCGTATTCCGCAGAGGATGCCGATGTGACCTATCGGCTCTGGCGCGTGCTCAAACCGCGGCTCGTCGCCGAGCGCATGACCACGGTCTATGAGACACTGGAGCGGCCGCTGGTCGCCGTGCTCGCGCGCATGGAGCGGCGCGGCATTTCGATCGACCGCCAGGTGCTCTCGCGCCTCTCCGGCGATTTCGCGCAGACCGCGGCTCGCGTCGAGGCCGAATTGCAGGAGTTGGCCGGTGAACCGATCAATGTCGGCAGCCCCAAGCAGATCGGCGATATTCTCTTTGGCAAGATGGGCCTGCCCGGCGGCACCAAGACCAAGACCGGTGCCTGGTCGACCTCGGCGCAAGTGCTCGATGATCTCGCCGAGCAAGGCTATGACTTCGCGAAGAAGATCCTGGAGTGGCGGCAGGTCTCCAAGCTGAAGTCGACCTACACCGACGCGCTGCCGACCTATGTCAATCCGCAGACCCATCGCGTGCACACGACTTACGCGCTGGCCGCGACCACGACGGGACGGTTGTCGTCGAACGAGCCGAACCTGCAGAACATCCCCGTGCGCACCGAGGACGGCAGAAAAATCCGCCGCGCCTTCGTCGCGACGCCCGGCCACAAGCTCGTGTCTGCGGACTATTCGCAGATCGAGCTTCGCCTGCTTGCGGAGATCGCCGACGTTCCCTCGCTGCGGCAGGCGTTCCGCGACAAGCTCGACATTCACGCCATGACGGCGTCCGAGATGTTCGGCGTGCCGATCAAGGACATGCCGAGCGAGGTGCGGCGGCGCGCCAAGGCGATCAATTTCGGCATCATCTACGGCATCTCTGCGTTCGGGCTCGCCAACCAGCTCGGCATCGCGCGCGAGGAGGCCTCCGCCTACATCAAGAAATATTTCGAGCGCTTTCCGGGCATTCGTGCCTACATGGACGAGACCAGGGAATTCTGCCGCAGGAACGGCTATGTCACCACGCTGTTCGGCCGCAAATGCTACTATCCCGAGATCAAGGCCTCCAATGCCTCGATCCGTTCGTTCAACGAGCGCGCCGCGATTAACGCACGACTCCAGGGGTCGGCCGCCGACATCATCCGCCGCGCCATGACCCGCATCGAGGAAGCGCTGACCGAGAAGAAACTGTCAGCGCAAATGCTGCTGCAGGTGCACGACGAGCTGATCTTCGAGGTGCCGGACGAGGAGGTCGCGGCGACCTTGCCGATCGTGCAGCGCGTGATGCAGGACGCGCCCTTCCCGGCGGTGGTGCTGTCGCTGCCGCTGCAGGTCGATGCGCGCGCCGCGAACAACTGGGACGAGGCGCATTAGCGCACCTCTCCACAACTGTCATCGCCCGCGAAAGCGGGCGATGACAGTCGGGCGATGACGGCGATCAATCCAGCTTCGCCTCCATGCCGCGCTTGACCGCTGGGCGCGCCATCAACTGATCGTACCAGCGCTTGACGTTGGGGAAGTCCGACAGCTCGACCTTGTGGCGCGGATGGCGCCAGGCCCAGCCGAGGATCGCGAAGTCGGCAACCGACAGCGGACCTGCGACGAACTCGTGGTTCGCCAGACGCCGGTCGAGCACGCCGTAAAGCCTGCGCGTCTCCGCCATGTAGCGCTTCAGGCCGTAGGCGCGGTCCTGCTCGTTCTCCAGCGCAATGAAATGATGCACCTGTCCCGGCATCGGGCCAAAGCCGCCCATCTGCCACATCAGCCATTCGTAGACGGGGATCCGCTCGATCAGCGGCTTGGGCAGGAACTCGCCGGTCTTCTCGCCGAGATA
>Ga0335076_10006120_pt1 | contig 12132 bp, 14 predicted proteins | sample Lox_Sample_25_FD_206717 | JGI IMG/M metagenome (GOLD analysis project Ga0335076, IMG submission 206717) | Soil microbial communities from Loxahatchee National Wildlife Refuge, Florida, United States - Lox_Sample_2.5 | ecosystem: Environmental > Terrestrial > Soil > Wetlands | place: USA...
AGATACCTCAATGTGAGCACGGGTCGCTTCTGGTCGATGGATACCGACGAGGGGGAATCTAAGGAGCCCAGCTCTCTTCATCGCTATCTTTATGCTGGCGGAGATCCGGTCAACGCAACAGATCCCAGTGGACACGATTTCGACCTCGGCAGCTTGGCCACGGCCGCCGCATCCATTAGCACACTAGCAACGCAGGCGATTATTTCCCTGCAAGTTGTGGTAGGGACTGTATATCTGAATCTCTACCGCGCGCCAGAGATCCTGACAACTGCAGGACAAGCACTGACCGTGGCAAGCGGGGTTCTGCATGGGGCGATTCTTATAGTTCCTGGGATTGAAAATCTGATTAAGGATATGCAATACAAGCTTGCGAACTATCGAGGCACTTATTCATCATCCCCCTCCCAGATGGGGCTGCAAGTCGAAGATGTCTGTGGCGGCAACCTCCAACCGGGCACTAGAGGGGTTGATCGAATAGATGTCCTTGACGGACAGCCCGTTCTGACGCAAATACAGGGCACGACAGCTAAGGATCCGGATGCTATTTTCTCAAGAATTCAGCAGGGCGTGAACAAGCTGAATGGAGTAACGGGCAGACAAGTATTTACATACAAAGATGGCAGTACCATAAAAGTTGACGCGACCAATGCGCCCAAAGTCTTAATGCAAGCAATTCCTGAAGACACAAATTTGGAGGGATTCAACGGGCTCATCCAGAAGGTAGAGCAACTGGAACAGACTAGCGGCGTGATAATAGAGATGGAAGAAGGCGCAGGGCTGGATTGAGGACCGACCAATAGGAGCCTTGATGCTGCAGCAGATATTGATTTACCAGACAGGAAGCAATGGCGCATTCCGAGTTCAACAGTTTGCCAAGGACGGCAAAGGGTTTTCTAGGCCCTCTGGACCGTACATAGAGGTAGCCGCTAAGAACGCAGACAAACTCTATGAAACGATAGTTCGATGCCTCCAACGGAATGCGACCGGCCGATACAGAGCGCACAAAGCTTCCCCGAGTGAGGTGCAACGCAGGTTGCGGGAGGATAAGCTTGTGGGAATAGAGCGAATTCCTAACAAAACCACTGGTCAGTGGACGTATACAATCGTTGCGTATGAGAGATACGGATCTGCGTTCAGGAGCATTGCGGAGATAAACGTTTCCGAGCGCAAATTCGCCAAGGACACTGTCCAGATAGTATTGAACGCTTTTGAACGGATACCATAATTTGAAACTTGGGGACAGGAACCTGTGAAGAAAGTGGCTTTGGGTGATGGGGTGTCACGTTGCTACGCTGCCGGGCATGCCCGGCACGTTCGTCCCGAGAAAGGTATTGCACGGCCCGAAGGCATAGGTTCAGAGCTATCTGCGTACGCCGGGCAATTTGAGTACATCTGTGTTCTTCGAAACAAGCGAACGGGGAACTACATTATCGAGCCGATGGCCAAACACCCAATTGGGGCGTCTGCAGTTTTCGGAGCAGTGACCACTATTTCGGCAGAGAAGTATGAATCCGAGATGACCTCGGCGGTCTTGGCGAATCTCGCTAAATATAATAGGCAAGAATTTCAAGAAGAGTTGGCGCCAAAGAGAAGGCCACCTAAGGAAGAGCGGGAGTTCTTGGAATCGCACCTCAGCGTTTCGATCACCCGCTACCCATGGGGCGATATTTGGATTTATCCAATGCAACGCGATAAGGGTGGGTACCGGGGGATCGGGGAAAAGATCGTTGTGCCTGCTTCTGAAGTGAGTAAGCAGCTTACTGCAGCCCTGCAGGAGGCTTTCTCCAAGTCAGGTTGAAATCGCTGGTGGGCGGGTGGCCGATAGACTAATGGGATAGAGGATTTGAAGCGTGCGGATTTTGACTTTTCTTTGCACGATGCCAGTTGAATGATCTCCATTTTCCGCCAGCTTCTCGTTGCCTTACTGATAGCTGCGCTCTTGTTCCCGGCCGCCAGCGAATCTAAGGCTATCTCTGCCCGTCGAGCCACAGTTACCTACGATTACGATGCCTTCGGCATCCTGCTGCACAGCACGGGCAGTACGCCCAACAATTACCTGTTTGCCGTCGAACAGTTCGACCCCGACCTCGGCCTCTACTACAACCGCGCACGCTACCTCAACACCTCCACAGGCCGTTTTTGGACAACGGATTCATTTGATGGAACTGCCTATGAGCCATTGTCTCTTCACAAATACCTATATGCTCAGGCGGACCCAATCGGAAACATTGACCCGAGCGGCCACGTTAGTTCAGGTGAGGCCACATTCGCGGCTGGAACAGAAGCCACCATTGGCGCAGAAGAGGACCAGGTTGCGCTCAGTATTTATCAAACGGCTTTCCGAACCACGTTGTATGCCGGAGAAGAGGCAGTTTATTCGACTCCTTCGCTCTGGGTGAGAGTTGCGGCCGGATTAGTGGCGGCAGGCATAGCGGCGGCCTCGATTTTCCAAGCCTTTAGCTCACCGGGTGAGCTACCTGATGTCGGTGCAAGTCAAGATGCCATCCTACAGAATGGCTTCACACCGATAATGCTCTACCGCGACACGAGTGGCACTGCTCCCGCAGATTTTAAGTGGAGGGATCCCGATAAGGAAAAGGACGGCTTGTCATTCTACGACTACCCATTTGGGAACCCAGAGAAAAAGAAGTTCTCCGTAGGATTTAAAGCCTACTTCCGCGGCGCTGCTAAAGTTGACGGTGCGCTTGGTGGTTTTGCCGAGCCTGAGTTGTATGGTATTGGATTTATTTACACACCGCGGATCGGCGGCGATGGACACTGGTCGGTGCCGATGACTCCGGATGTAACGATCTCTTATGCTGAGAGGTTTTCGCAGGCGGCAAAGCGAATAAAGAAGGAGGGCGGGGTATTGTCAAACCCAGGCCTATAGCCGAGATGAATCAACCTCAAACTGAATATGACATTTACAAACAGAAGGCCCTTGACGTGCTCCATAGGACGAAGTCAGTGTCAGCTGTGCGGGAGTTCATCGAGAGCATCTCTGACGATGATTACCGAGACCACACATTTCTGAACATGGCAGTATATTTGGCCAAGCAGGGAGATTTCCTTGATGCGGTTGGCTTTTGTGAGTGCATACGTCGCCCTCTGGAGCGTGCTGATGCGTTCACTGACGTTGCGCGCGAGGTCAAAAATTTCAAAGGTGCAACTCTGGCAAAAGACCTTCTTAAGAAAGCGATCAAAGCCGTGAATGCAGGCAGCTGTGACCCCTGGGAAGCGACTGCTGTTTGGCTGGGAGTTGCCAACGACATGTGGTTACTCGAAGAAAGAGATGAGGCCATAGCGCTTGTGGAAAAATCAGTGGCCCTTTGCGAGAACCAATCCGACCCAATCGCCGGTTCCAAGACTCTCGCGGGCTGCGCTCGTGCCCTAACGCGTTGGGGTAAGTTGCAACGGGCGCTTGAAATTGCCCAACTGGTGGAGCCGGCCACTCTGCGTAGTCTCTTATTGGAAGAATTGCAGAGAAATTCCAAGCTTGGCTAACGCTAAATGGCGGTTAACCAATAGTCACAGGATGGATGCCCCCGGTTCGGTGTTGTGAAGCGTGCGGATTTTGAATTTTCTTTGTGACACTGCGATGCGATGGTAACTTTCTTTCGCCAACTCCTCTCCGCATCGCTGACGATCGCGCTGATTTGCACAGCCAGCAGCGTAGCCAGACTCCCGACCGACAATCCCACCACAGTTACCTACGACTACGATGCCTTCGGCATCCTGCTGCACAGCACGGGCAGTACGCCCAATAATTACCTCTACTCCGGCGAACAATTCGACCCTGACCTCGGCCTCTACTACAACCATGCGAGGTACCTGAACACTAGCACGGGCAGGTTCTGGAGCATGGATACAGAAGAGGGAGACGAGAATGATCCGTTGTCCCTGCACAAATATATCTACACGGGGGACGACCCCATCAATCAGGCTGATCCATCTGGGCACGATTTCAGTCTCGCCGAGGCGATAGCTGTTGCAGTCGTGGTTTCGATTGTAGTCGCAATTCCGACCACCCAGGAGTTAAGTAGCCACCTTAGAATTGAAGTCCACTTTGATAAGCTCGGACATCTACCAGTGTATGGCGACTACTACCATGCATTTCTGCTAGTGTTTCGACCCGGGGTCACCCCAACCGTGTTCAGAGCTGGACCTAGCAACCGTCCTGCAGATCCGGCCGGCGCCGCTGAGAAAGACCTTTCCAGATCAGTAGGGCCGAACGAAGACCTGGGTTTTGGCCCCCTAACCACTGGAGGTTGCGTAGACGTGCCTTGGACCGCTGCGACCAATTGTGATTTCCCGCATCCGGGAGATCCTAACGCTGATGCGGCGAAGTTGAATGTACCGGCGATTGGATTTGGTACCGACGACACAGTCATAGCTCAGTTAGTTGGGGCTGCCCACTATGTCGACTCGTTGAATCTGCCATATCACCCTGTAACGCAGAACAGCAACTCATTCATCCATACGCTCATCTCGAAAGCCAATTTGGGAAATCCATCGCCACCCGTACACGTCCCCGGGTGGGATCATATTCTGTACTAGAGAGGGTCGTAACAGATGCGACAGCTCCTAAAAACAACTGCACTTATCCTGTCGGCGATTACTTTGGCAGCGTGTAGTCAGGACAAAAATGGAGCCTGTTTCGAGCATCCGGATCGCTTCGCAACCGACCTCGAGACAGGCGCAAGAAATGCGAACCCTATCGGTTCTCGAACTGCAACCGTAATTCAGTATTGCAAGCAAAGACAATTAATCATTGTTCAGCAGGGCGGCCACATTTATTGCACAGCAGAGTCGCACCGAGGACTTTCACGGTGTGCAGTTACTCTGGATTTCCATTTTGCGGCAAATGGGAATTTAGAAACAATTGAAATTGGCAAACCTTACGTCAAGGAGCCGTAACCGAATGGCGTGGCGGCTAAGGGTGGTCCACCCGCCCTGGCAGGAAAATCAACAAGTTAACCTAGAGCGCCCTGGAGCGCTCCAGAGCGCCGCAGGTTTTCTAACCGGCGCGACGTGAGGAAGTTAACCACGAGCGCCACCCGGCGCTCTACAGCGCCCGTTGCGGGGTGACGTGTCCCCACCCCTCCCCATGCCGTAGGCATGGCTCTTCGGGCACTCAGACCTTGCTACCCTGAGACTGCGCGAACTGCTCGAAAAAAGGCATACCAAAACGCTTGATCCGGTCGATGGCGTCCAGAACCTGCGGTTCAACTAGAGGCAGGGCCTCTTCGATTGGCATCCCTTCATCTGTCAGTGGCCGCTTTCCCGCAACGGCACGCTCTACCGCCTTGGCGGTTACTTCCCGCGCCACTGTCGGCGGCCCTATCCACCACCAAGGAACCCTTCGGACTTTCTGGGTCCATTCCTCACGATAAAGCTCGGGGAGGCGGAATCGAACACACCCGCCCCTGATGTCATTCGGGCCAAAGGCGACAAGGTTAATCGGGAACTCCCCTTTGGAACACGAAAGCTCGACCATGAAAGAGTCATCTTTGGCGCTGACTTGCAGATAGATGAAACAACTCAGTTCAGCCGGGAACCACTGTCGGAAGAGAAGGCCTCCCATTAGCGCATCGGTCGGCTCCACGGCAGCAAAACCAGGGAACTCCGTCTGTACGTGCTTCGAAAAGCTATCTCTCAACGACTTGGCTAGTTGGGTTCTCATAAAGTCTACTGGAAATAGTTTGTTACCACCTTGTAGAGATTCTCAACTCCGCTCACGACCTGAACCTCGCTGTTTCCGATCTCTGATTCGAGAGTCTGAAGCTCCTGTGGCGTCAGGTTTTTCAGAGTCCACAAAATTACTTGACCACCGTTCTGCTGGGCTGCTTGACTAGCCGCTTGAACCTGGGCAACGAGTCGGCCCAACGCTTCCGGACCGGAAGGCAACCCATACTTCACTTCGATGAACAGCTGTTTTGCGGTCTCAGTATTTCGAACAACAAAATCTATGACACGTTGCCCAACAGGTTGCTGTGGGAGCGTCTCAATTTCAGGTAACGCGTCCTCCACCAACGCGAGCGTTTGTCCGGCGTAGTTCTCTGCAACCTGCCCTAATTCGTTGAATAGCACTCCAACCGCAGTTCCGCCCTCTTCGAATGCTTCACTGAGCAGTTGAGGAACAGATTGGACGAAAAGTGTGACCGATATCGCGACAGCAGCGATGGATTCAGCCAAGTCCTTTCCGCGCGGGTCAATGTGGTTTATCGGGTCCGCACCAGCGTAGAGATACTTGTGCAGAGAAAGAGGATCCTGCGACCTCCCCTCGAACGTATCCATCGTCCAGAACCTGCCAGTGGAGACGTTGAGATATCTGGCGCGGTTGTAGTAGAGGCCTAGGTCGGGATCGAACTGTTCACCGGAGTAGAGGTAGTTGTTGGGCGTGGTGCCCGTGCTGTGTAGCAGGTTGCCGAAGGCGTCGTAGTCGTAGGTAACTGTGGCTCGACCGGCAGAGATAGCCTTAGATTCGCTGGCGGCTGGCAACAAGAGCGCAGCTATCAGTAAGGCAACGAGAAACTGGCGGTAGATGGAAATCATGAAGTTAGCATCGTGTAGAGAAAAGTCAAGAACCGCAAAGGGACGCGGCACCCAACCTCGTCCCATCCTTTGATGTATCGGCCATCCGCCTAGGGGTGTCCCATCCGCCCGCTAAGAAATATCGGGAACATTTCTCGGATAGATCGTTCAAGCAGAGCACAGTATTCAGGCTGAAAGTATTTTCGGTAAACTTCAAAATGACATTGGAGGATCTCTGAATGGCTCACTGTGTTACCCAGGGCAGCGATTTTGGCCTCAATCTCTCGGCGGAGTATCTCCGACATTCGTTGCTGCATTAATTCAACCAGCATTTCTTCGGGATCAATTCCCACAGCCGCACAATACTGCGAAAGAATCAAGGAATGGAGAGTCCATCCCGCCCGAATGCTTGTGAGCACCCCGTCCCGAATCTGCTTCTCGTAGACCCTCTTGGAAAAACGGTAAGTGTCGCCAATCCTCACACCTTCGCTTCCGCGTCGCAATGATTCGGTCGAAGGTGGGATTTCAGGATTTACAATGAATGATCTAAGCGATTCAGGCAGGGGAGACAAGGAAAGCAACTCCGTCGGGCAACCTATTAGTCCCATTGAAACCGTGCCCGCCAAAAAGAAACGACTAGCAGTCTGAATTCCCAGAGATTCTGTGGTTGCGAGAATATTTCTGCATTCGACCGATCCCGCAATGAGGATTGGGTGGATTTGATCGAATCGGTCCACTAGCTGAGAAATCAACCAAGGCTTTGGCGCCAGGGCCAGCGGGAAATCAAGTGGATGCGCCGAGAATTCGCCGAACCCGCGAACTGGACCTTCGGGACGCGAGCTTTCAAGGACCCTTACGACCCATGCTGAAGCCTTTGCCGGCAGCAGTCGTTCGCGACTAGAAAGATCCTCAGCATGGATTGTCAGGACACTTGGATAGGCTATTCCGTTGGCGCGAACCCAAATGCCTAGGGCCTCTTCGTTGCGCCATGCGCGCGCGGTGTCCTTTCTTCTTTCTAAGGATTCCTGCCATAACCTATGCTGAGGCGAAATTCGCAACTCACAACGTACGCTTCTCTCAACAAGCGAATCTTCGGATTGGGCAACGGTCGTCTCAAAGCGGATACTGCTCGCACCGCGACTACACAGTTTGTCTTTAAGGGATTTCCCCGGCTCACATCGAACGGAAAGATCGTCAATAAATGTCTCCACGTCCATATAACCAGTGCAGGCTGATTCCGCTAAGGAGAGCAGGTCAGCTATCGTTTGGTCTCCCTGAAATCCCCAGAATTCGAATCGCATATAACTCAGGTTGGGGATCATCCTCCACCTTCCGCGGCAACAACAGTAGACAAGCCGACTTGCGTTTGAAGTGAAGCGTATGCACCCTCCACGGCCTCAATCGTCCATGGCGGAATGAAGTCGCCAATGACTTTTAATAGTGTGAGAGCGGCGATAACTGAAGTCACGCCTACCAAGACTTTGATGGCCTGCTGCTGTTTACTGGGATCGGTGGTGTAAAACAAAATGCCATTCAAATTAAATACCCATACTGCTCTTCCGTAGACAAATAGCGGTTGTATCTTGGGAATCCAGATCGGATCCGGATTAAACCCAAACGGTCCGAGAGCCCCTGAGTATAAGGTCCACGCTGCTGCGGCTCTTGGCACTCCGCTGAGAGATAACGGCTTAATTTCCAGCCATTGCATCAGGGAAATGTTAAGAATGTCAGGCTTCAACCGATATGCCGCACACAAAATTGAACCACCCAGCTTGCACCACTTGCCGAACACAAAGAACTGACGCGTCGGACCGAAGGGACCATCGTAGAGTTGATGGTCGGCCTCGTATTGCGGCTCAATTTCATCCTCGACTTCGTAGCCAAAATCAGCATCGCCAAAATTTGGGTCATGGCCCGATGGATCAACTAGGTCAACCGGGTCCGAAGCGACATACAAGTATTTGTGTAGGGAAAGAGGCGACTCGGCATCTCCTTCGTCAGTGTCCATCGAAAAGAAACGGCCGGTGGACGTGTTGAGGTAACGGGCGCGGTTGTAGTAGAGGCCCAAGTCAGGATCGAACTGTTCGCCGGAGTAGAGGTAGTTGTTCGGCGTCGTGCCCGTTGAGTGCAACAGGATGCCAAACGCATCGTAGTCGTAGGTAACTATGCACCTATGGGCAGGGATGCTTTTTGATTCAACGGTGGCTGAAAAAAGCAACGCGACCGACACTAACGCGACGAGTAACTTGCGGAAAATGGAAATCATTCAGTTGGCATCTTACATATAAGATTCAAACCCGGCACGGATCAAAAAAAACGAATCATGTGGCACTCAGGACCAGGGAACTCACCATTCTGTTGGCCACCAGCCATTAAAGTGAGAAATCGCCTACAAGGGTCAAAGCTACCAACTCGTCCGCCTCCCCAAACTCACATATTAGCTTCTCTCCGTAGAGCACAGAGCGAAGAGTAGGGCTGTCCTTGCAAATGATCGACAGGCCGCCATGTTTTTTCGTTAACCTGATTCGACCTGACTGCTCAAGATGGTTGGCACGTGCGGCTGGATTAGAGGCATTCACCGGCCATGGCGCTAGATCAAAGAATGGAGTTCCCGGAGTGGCCCTCGCGAGAGGTTGGGCCTGCTGATCCTCGAGCTCTCCGTTAAAGAGCGGAACGGCGCACTTCACTAGTCTGCCAGATGGATGCTCGAATCCAAGTTCAAGCAGGCTAAACACTGGGTCAACGAGCTGCCAGTACACATGAGTCCCCCCCCGCGATTTGCCAAGCCTCACAGTGATATAACTCTTCGATTCGACGGTGATCTCTGGTTGATAGGACGCGTCTGTGACACGCAGTAGTCTGGGAAACATGTTGTCTCCTCATTATTTAAGAAACAAAAGGTGCGTGACGGCCCAAGGTACGGCTTGACCAGGTTGAGCTTCGATTACGATCTGGACCGTGTAATCTCCAATTTGGGTTGTGATCAGTTTTCCTGCTACAGCCTCAAAACCTTCAGCAGCCGCACTTTCGATCGCTGTTTTTGCTTCATCAATTGCGAGAGCGGCTGCGAGTTTAGTTGCTCCTGCTGTCCCGGCCCTAGCGAGTAGTTCTTCCAGATGCTCAGTTGCATTCTGCTTGATAAACACTTCGCCTGCATTCGTGACGATACTGAAATACCTTGGCAACTGAAGCCCAGCGTAGAGTGGTCCCGCTCTGCTCACCAAATTTGAAATGAATTGCTGTGCAGCTTGGACCGCTTCTAATGAAGCAGCAGCTTCCCCCGCTTGGGCGAGCAACTTAAATGCCACACCTCCAGCAAGGAAGAACGCTGCACCCTCGACCGAACCAATCACGAAACTCTTGGCGACACCTTTCAAAGTCTGATGGGCTGATATCGCTGAAATGGCATTGATCGTTCCAGAAACTGCGGCACTAATAGCGAGACCAGCGAGGTCGAAGTCATGTCCTGATGGATCTGCAAGATTGATGGGATTACCAGCGGCATAGAGATATTTGTGAAGGGACAGTGGGTCCTGATCCAGCCCCTCCTCGGTGTCTACAGTCCAGAACCGTCCCGTGCTGGGGTTCAGGTATCTTGCGCGGTTGTAGTAGAGGGCGAGGTCGGGATCGAACTGTTCGCCGGCGTAGAGGTAGTTGTTCGGCGTTGAGCCGGTTGAGTGAATGAGGACGCCAAACGCGTCGTAGTCGTAGGTAACTGTGGCTGGATTGACGGAGATGGCCTTACATTCGCTGACAGCCGGGAAGCCCAGCGCAGCTATCAGTAAGGCAACGAGAAGCTGGCGGAAAATGGAGATCATTCAGCTAACATCGTGCAAAGAAAAGTCAAAACCCACATCACCCTTCGCAAAAACCGTGCCCGCTGGCATCCAGCGTGTACGCGTAGCTGGCGATGGCTCCCGGCGCTCCAGCAACAGTGCCCGTGACGCCCAAATTGGTCAGCCGGTTCCGCGTGTCGTAGTTATAAGCGTGCACCACGCCGTTCGGATACGTCACGCTCTGCAGGTTGCCTACATTGTCGTAGGCATAGGTAGTCGTGTCGGTGTTCGCCTCCTGCACCGTGCTCAGCCGGTTCAGCGCGTCATACCCATAGCTCACTCCGGCGAGCTAAGGCCCTCCAGCACCTCGACAGCGAGAAAATTCCCGACCGAGCGCGCGAGTGACAGCGCAGTCTCTCCATCATTCGTTCGGAGGCTAGGGTTGGCGCCACTCTTGAGGAGGAGGATCGTCAATCCAGCTTGCAACGTGACGGTCCCTCTCTCAGTATGTTGCTGCCTAGCCCAGTCAGCCTCAGCATCAATTGCGAGATGTAAGGGCGTCCAACCAGCAGTGTCCACGCGGTTAGGATCTGCTCCATTGTCGAGGAGCCACTTCGCCGCTTCCGCGGTCATGTCCTCCACAGCAAAATGCAAAGCCGTCCATTGACTTTCACCATAGCCCGCGTTGATGTCGATGCCGGTTAAGAGAAGCTCTTTCGCGGTATCGAATTGCTTGCTAAGAGCGGCCTCAATGAACTTGTTGGGAGCTTTCATATCGACCTTTCGTTAATTTAGCGTAAATCCTTGTGAATCGATCGGATCATCTGTTGCAATCGCGCGCATTCAAAACGTTGTTACAAAAAGACAGCCTTAGATGTTAATCAAAGGGATTCGCAGCGAGCCGCCCCCCTGCAGTGCGAACTTCGATTTGAACGCCCGGATACGCTTGCTTAAACTGACGAACCGCTGAAACGCAGGACATGCAGACATAGTCTTTATTGATCACAATTACCATGCGCCCGCTGCTCGTCGGACTCAGTTGGCTAGCAGCGTTTTCCAATAATTTGTACTCAACATCATATTCGTAACCAGGGACCGGACTAAATTTTGGAGCCGTGGGGTTTCCGACCAGTCCCCCCGGTCTTGCAGTGCTTTTACCGCTTATTGCGGTTGCAAACCCGGTCTGACCGTCAGCTTCAAATATAGAGTAGCCAACGGCTCTGCCGCTGCCTGCTTGGCCTCTTGCCGCTATTGCATCAATCAGCTCCGATTCAGTCGCGACATTCGGGGTTCCTGCCGATAGCGGAATGAAGAAGCCTGCCAGCGCCACAACTAGACCCGTTGCAGCAGCGTTCTTTTCTGGTCCGCCAGATGCCGCCAGGAACCTAGTCAGGCTATTAATCGCCAAAACGCCAGAGATCACGCCACCATACGCGACAATGCCGGTTGCCGTCGATACCCCCGCTACGGCCGCCAATAACGTACCGCCAGTGATAATGTTTGCGGTGAGGGTCAAAGCAACTGCCGCTCCCGCAAGTCCATATCCTATGGAGGTCAATACCCCCTTACCCTGATAAAGGCTCAGCGCCGTAGCAGATAGGAAACCACTGATGGCGGCGGCACCCAGCGCCGAAACCAACTCCCCATCGTTGCCGGTTGGATCCTGAGAATTAATAGGGTCTGCCGCAGCGTATAAGTATTTATGAAGCGATTCCGGTGACCCCGAATCTCCCTCAAATGCGTCCATGTTCCAAAATCTTCCGGTGGAGATGTTGAGGTACCGGGCTCGGTTGTAGTAGAGGCCGAGGTCGGGGTCGAACTG
>Ga0335076_10006121_pt1 | contig 12132 bp, 14 predicted proteins | sample Lox_Sample_25_FD_206717 | JGI IMG/M metagenome (GOLD analysis project Ga0335076, IMG submission 206717) | Soil microbial communities from Loxahatchee National Wildlife Refuge, Florida, United States - Lox_Sample_2.5 | ecosystem: Environmental > Terrestrial > Soil > Wetlands | place: USA...
TCGGCTACGACGTCCACGCGTTCACTTTGCCGGCGAGCGCGCTGCGCCAATTCAAATCGCGCGAGGGCGAATTCGACGTCGTCGTCACCGACAACTTGATGCCCGACATGACCGGCCTCGAGCTCGCGCACGCGATCCGTGAGAGTGACGCGTCGATTCCGATCGTGTTGATGAGCGGTTATCTCGACGACAAGGCCGACCGCCACCCTGCGATCACAGTGACGATTTCGAAGCCGACGTCGGGGCGGGAGCTGTCGAAGCTGATCCAACAAGTCGTGCCGAAGAAGCACGCTTGAACCGCGCGGCACACGCCCGGGCGCGGCTTTGCGGCCGGGTCGATCGACGAAGCTCAAACAACGGTTCGACCGCCGAGGCGTCGCGACGCGTCGTTCAAATCGGCTTCGCCATCTCGTAGTCGTCCATCACGAAGCCGTGGCCGATGTCGGCGCGCATCGCACGCCGAAACGCGAACCCCATGCCGAGATACGCGCGAATCGCCGCGCGATTGCGTTTGTTGACCGCGAGATAGACGCGCTCGACGCCGCGTCGGCGCGCTTCCTGTCCAAGATCGTCGACGAGCCGGGAGCCCACTCCGCGCACCCGCAACGCGCGGCGCACATATAGCTTGTGCAGCTTCGCCTCGCGGCCGAACGCTTCCCACGCCGCGAACCCGCACGTCGATCCGTCGACCGATGCGACGCGCCATTCGATCCCGCGCGCGATCTCCGTCGCGATTGCCGCCGGCGCATAGCCGCGCTCCAGCATGTAGTGGATCTGCGCCCGGCTGATGATGCCGGGGTAATGATCGAACCAAATCTCGCACGCCAAATCGCGCAACATCGGCGCGTCGTCGGCGACGGCTCTGCGAATGTCGATCTGCATGGGTTCTCCTCACCCGAACGCTATACTGCGACGCCGCACACGTCGAGGAACCGTCGATGGCCGATCTGAAACTGGGTCTGCAGCTCGGATATTGGAGTTCGCAACCGCCCGCCGACTTCGTCGGGCTCGCGCAGGAAGCGGAGCGGCTCGGTTTCGATTCGGTGTGGACAGCAGAGGCGTACGGCTCCGACGCGCTGACGCCCCTCGCGTGGATCGGTGCGAACACGTCGCGCATCCGGCTCGGCACCGGCGTGTGCCAGTTGTCGGCGCGCACGCCGACGGCGACCGCGATGGCGGCGATGACGCTCGACCATCTGTCGAAGGGCCGCATGATCCTCGGCCTCGGCGTGTCGGGGCCGCAGGTCGTCGAGGGTTGGTACGGCGCCCCCTTCAGCCAACCGTTGGCGCGTACGCGCGAGTACATCGACATCATTCGCCAAGTACTACGGCGCGAGGAGCCGGTCGCGAACGCCGGGCCGCACTATCCGCTGCCGTACACCGGCGACGGCGCTTGGGGTCTCGGCAAGCCGCTGAAGTCGATCGTCCATCCGCTGCGCGCCGACTTGCCGATTTTCCTCGGCGCGGAAGGGCCGAAGAACGTCGCGCTCGCCGCGGAAATCGCCGACGGCTGGCTGCCGCTGTACTACTCGCCGTTCCGCAACGACGTCTATCGCGCGTCGCTGTCGAACGCCCGAACCGGATTCGAGATCTCGCAAGGCGTCGTCGTGAACATCACCAACGACATCGAGAAGGGGCTCGAGCCGATCAGGCACATGCTCGCGCTGTACGTCGGCGGCATGGGCGCGAAAGATCGCAACTTCCACAAAGAGCTCGTGTCGCGCATGGGCTTCGAAGCCGAAGCGAACCGCGTGCAGGACCTGTACCTCGCGGGTCGGAAGCAGGAAGCCGCCGCGGCGATTCCGTCGAAACTCGCGGACGAGATTTCGCTGGTCGGTCCGATCGCACGCATTCGCGAACGCTTGGCCGCGTGGCGCGAGACGCCCGTGACGTCGTTGCTCGTGTCGGCGCGCAACGCAACCGAGCTGCGCACGGTCGCGGACGTCGTGCTCGGCGGATAATCGCCTCCATCGATTGAACGGGATGTGTGGTCGGCGCAGGCTTCTCGCGTCGAAGCGTTCGTTCGCGCGCTATTGCGACACCTTCGGCGGTCTGCTCGTCAGTGCCTGCTTCAACATGTCCACTTGTTGCGGCGACACGGGCTCGAACTTCGGTAGATTGCAGCGCGGTCCGTAGCGGTAGTCGAGCCCTTCGTCGTGTACGACGCGTACGGAGTCCCATTCGCAGATCCGCGGGTTCGATTTCTCGAACATCAGCTTCGAGTCGTACGTCATCTCCGGGCAGCGGTTGCGCATCTGCGCGATCCACAACGCGCCGCCGCGCATGTGGAACACGATGAAACGATCGGACAACGGTTCGGTGCGCTCGATGAGCTCGGATCGCAGGCACTTCTGCAGCTGCGAATAGTCCGTCGGTGGCGCGGTGCCGTTCAGAATCTCGTCGAACGTCGGCGAACCGGGTTTGCCCGCCTGCGGGGCCACTGCCGGCGAAGCCGCCGTGGCGTCGGACGTCGCCGGGCTACTCGGTTGCGTCGCGTCGCCTGACACGACCGGCTTCGGCGCCACGTTAGAACTCGCCGAACCATTCGGTTCGGTCACACCGGTCGCGGCGACCGCCCCGGGCTGTGCCGCGACTTCCGCCCCGTTCGCCGAGACGCCGACCACCGCCGCTATCGCGAACGCGCCGAACCACTTTTGCACGCTCATTTCTGCACAATCATTTCTGCACAGTCATTTTCTGCACGATCGTGTCCGCACAGGCGCGATCATGCGCCGGTCACTCATCGTTCTTTTGCTCCACTCCGCTCGCGGCGCGCCTGGCGAATGCGATCCGCAACTGATCGGCCTGCGCCGGCGTGATCGGTTCGAAATGCCCGAGCGTACAGTGCGCACCGAACTCACCGCTCATCGCGCCGCGCGGCGCGCTGTGAAAGCTGTCCATGTCGCACAAGCTCGGTTCGTGCGCTTCGAAGATCAACACCGAGTCTTTCCGCAAACCCAAACAATCGACGCGCAGTTGGTTGAGCCACATCTTGTCGCGAAAACCGACGAACAACAGATGACGCTTGTCGAGGATCTCGACCGCCTCGTACGTGCGTGGAAAGAGACACCGCTCGGCGCGCGCGTAATCGGACTCTTGCAGCGGGTTGTCGAGAATGAACGCGAGTCGCGTGTTCGCATCGGCGTACGCAATGGACGATGCAGTGGACGGCACTGTCGACGGCACAGCGACGTCCGCGGCGAGCGACGGCATCGCGCCGAACGTCATCACGGCAAGCAAGCGAGCAGCACCCATGCCCGAATACTGCCCGCTTCAAAAGCGCAGCGCGAGCGCGTGCAGCGTCGCCGCGCAATCGGCAGCCACTTTGAATTCGAGCAGGTCGTCCGCACGCGTCACTCCGCGATTGATCGCGACCATCGGCTTGCGGTGCGCCTGTGCCGCGCGACAGAAACGGAAGCTCGAATAGACCATCACCGACGATCCGACGATCAATATCGCCGACGCCCGATTCAGCCCCCCCGTCGCCGTCTCGACGACGCGGCGCGGTACGGACTCGCCGAAAAACACGACGTCCGGCTTCAACACGCCGCCGCACGACGGACACGCCGGAACGGCGAAATCGTCGAGCGCGGCGTCACCGAGTTCGACGTCGCCGTCAGCGAGCCGTCGGCCCGAGCGCGACGCAAACGTCGGATTGGTCGTCTCCAACCAACTCTGCACGGTCGCGCGCGGAAAGCGTGCGTCGCAGTCGAGGCAGCGCACGTCGGCCAGCCGCCCGTGCAGTTCGACGACGCCGGCGTGACCCGCGCGCTCATGCAAGCCGTCGACGTTCTGCGTCACCGTCGTCGCGATGCGGCCCGCGCGCGCGAGATGCGCGAGCGCGAAGTGTCCGTCGTTCGGCGCCGCCTTCGCGAACGGCGGCCAGCCGATCATGCTGCGCGACCAATAGCGGCGGCGCGCGTGCTCCGACTTCAGGAAATCGCGCAACTCGACGGGCTGCCGCTGCTTCCATTCGCCGTGGTCGTCGCGATAGTCGGCGATGCCGGATGCGGTGCTGAGACCCGCGCCGGTCAACACGAAGAGATTGGGATGGCGTTCGAGGAACTCGGCGAGACGTTCGATCATGCGCCGTAGCGCGCGACGAGATGCGCCTTGAATGCGGCGGTTCCGAGCGGGGCGCCGGTCGCGTCGAGCAACAGTTGGTTTGCGGACACCGACCGAGCGCGACCGTGTACGTTCGCGCGCAACCAGGCGAGCAAAGGGGCGAAGTCGCCCCGCCGTATGGCTGCGGCCGCGTCAGGCACCCGCGCGCGAACTGCCGCGAAGAGCTGCGCGGCGATGACCGCCCCGAGCGTGTACGTCGGAAAATAGCCGAAGAGCCCGGCGTACCAGTGCACGTCTTGCATGCAGCCGTCGCGATCGTCGCCGCGCGTCGGCCGCCCGAGGTAGTGCCGCATCTTCTCGTCCCACGCGTCCGGCACGTCGCGCACCGACAAGTCGCCGCCGATCAACGCGCGTTCGAGTTCGTAGCGCAGAATCACGTGCAACGGGTACGTCACTTCGTCGGCGTCGACGCGGATCAAGCTGCGTGACACTTGCGTGCTCGCGAGATACAGATTGTCGGCGCCCCACTCCGGCGCGGCGTCCGGCGCGCCGAAATGCGCACGAACGATCGGCGCGGCGAACTCGAGAAAGTCGCGGCCGCGACACACCTGCATTTCCATCAGCAGCGACTGGCTCTCGTGCACTGCCATGCCCGACGCATCGCCGACCGGCAACCCGCGCCATTGCTTCGGCAATCCTTGTTCGTACATCGCGTGACCGGTCTCGTGTAGAACGCCCATCAGCGACGAGAGGTAATCGTTCTCGTCGTAGCGCGTCGTGATGCGCGTGTCGTCGGGATCGCCGCCGCAGAACGGATGGTGGCTCGTGTCGAGGCGGCCGTGCGCGAAATCGAAACCGACCTTCTCCATCAACGCGCGCGCCAACGCTTCCTGCTGCGCACGCGGGAACAGCCCGCGGATCGGTAACGGTCTGGGCCGGCTCGCGATTACCGATTCGGCGAAATCCGGCAAGAAGGCGCGCAGCTCGGCGAAGATCGGATCAATCGATGCCTGATCGACGCCCGGTTGATACCGATCGATCAACGCATCGTACGGCGCCAGCTCGCACGCCTCGCCGAGCGCCACGGCGACCTCTCGCGTCAACTCCAGCAGACGGCCCAACGGTTCTACGATGGCGGCCCAATCGTTGGCCGCACGCGCGACGCGCCACGTCTGTTCGCAGCGCGTACTCGCACGGCTGTGTTCGACCACGAGATCGGCCGGGAGCGCCGTCGCGCGGACTCGGCGCCGTTCGATTTCCCGCAGATTCGCTTGTTGCCAATCGTCGAGTCCGCCTTCGTCCGCGGCAGCCGCAATCAGGTCGCCGGTCTCGGTCGACGTGATCTGTCGATGCACGAGACCCGCAAGCGTCGCGAGCACGTCGCCGCGCCGTTCGCCGCCGCCGACCGGCATCATCACCGCCTCGTCCCAACCGAGCATCGCCTGCGCATGGCCGAGATCGCCGATCTCACGAAAGCGCTGCTCGAGCAATGCGTAGCTGCGCGCGTTGTTCCCGGCGGAGTTCCCGGTCGCGTTGCCGGTCGTGTTAGGCACGCAGGCGATCCACCGCTTTGATCGCCGCGCGCGCGACCCGCGGCATGCGCGCGTCGCCGAACGGCGAGCCGACGCCGCTGTTGACCGTGAGCGCAACCGACAACCGCCGCGACGGATCGCAGAACGCGCCGCTGCCGCCGAAGCCGTAGTGGCCGAACGCCGACGGCGCCGACGCGCCGAGACTGAACGCGCGGTGGTAACCCATGCGCCAATGCATCGGTAAGAACACGACTCGGTCGCGCTTCTTGCTATGCACTTGCGACATCTCGCGCACGCGCGCTTCCGACAGCAATCGCACGCCGTCGAGTTCGCCGCCGTTCGCGATCATCGCGTACATGCGCGCGAGGGAGCGCGCCGTGAATTGCCCGTTAGCGGCGGGAATGATCGCTTGAACGGTCGCGTCGGCGTTCCAATCGAACGGCTCGTTCAAACCCATGGCCGCGCGAAACTCGGAGAATTCGACGCCGAGCTTCGCAAGTCCCGCTTCGATCCATTCGCGCAGCGAATCGGACCAGCCGTCGGTCTCCGCGAGCGGCGTCGAGATGCCGTCGCGGGCGATCAACTTCGCGCGCCGATAGAGTTCGTTGTGCGGCATGCCGATGAACATGCCGTCCAGTTGCAGCGGATCGACGAGCTCTTCCTGCAGCACCCGCTGCAACGGCTTGCCGGTCACCGCTTCGATCAAGCCGCCGATCAGCCAGCCGTACGTCAGCGCGTGGTAGCCGTGGCGTTCTCCGGGTTCGTGTACCGGACGCGCGGCGGCGATCAACGACTTCATGTGTTGCCAATCGAGAATCTCGTCGGAGCGCGTGATCATCTCGTCGATACGGTACAGACCCGCTTCATGGCACAGCGCTTGGCGGATGGTGATGTTCCCCTTGCCGTTCGCGGCGAACTCCGGCCAGTACTTCGCGATCGGATCGTCGTAACGCGCGCGGCCTCGGTCGACGAGGATGTGCACCAGCGTCGAGATCACGCCTTTGGTCGTCGAGAACGAGGGCGCGGTCGTGTCGGCGGTCCACGGCGCGTTGTCGCGATCGCGCGTGCCGCCCCACAAATCGACGACCTTGCGCGAATCGTGATAGACGCACACTGCCGATCCGCCTGGAGAATTCCTGGGAATTTGTCGAATCAGCACCGACGCGACGTCGGCGTAGTCCGGATGCACCGTACCGTCGAGCATCGCCCCAACCAACGCAAAACTGGCGCGCATTCTAGCGCGGATTTCGCAACCCGGTCGGCGCCGGATAGAATGCCCTTCACACCTTCTCGAGACACGTATGCCGATCGATTGGAGTTCATATCAGGCGATCGGGATATGGGACGAGCTCGTCACCGAGCGCGGCCGTCCGCGCACAGGTGCAACCGAACTCTGCCGCATGTTGTCGTCGATGTCGGACGACGAATTGATCGCACGCAAGACCGCCGCCGAAGTCGCCATCCGCACGATGGGCATCACGTTCACCGTCTACACCGGCGAAGGCAGCGGCTCGATCGACCGCGAGTGGCCGTTCGACATCATTCCGCGGATCCTGCTGAAGAGCGAATGGGACGTCATCGAGAAAGGACTGAAACAGCGCGTCGGTGCACTGAATCGGTTCATCGACGACGTCTACCACGAGCAGCGCATCCTGAACGACGGCATCGTGCCGCGCGAACTGATCGAGAAGTCGAAGGACTTCCGTCCGGAATGCATCGGCGTCAGCCCGGCGCACGGCGTGTGGTCGCACGTCTGCGGCACCGATCTGGTGCGCGACGCGGACGGTGCGGTGTACGTCCTCGAGGACAACCTGCGCGTGCCGTCCGGCGTGTCGTACATGCTCGAGAACCGCGAAGTGATGAAGCGCGTGTTCCCCGAGCTCTTCGAGAACTATCGCATCCTGCCGATCGACGACTACGCCGATCAGCTCGTCCGTACGCTGCGGTCGTTGTCGCCGCGCAAGATCGGCAGCGCCGAGGTCGTCGTGCTGACGCCCGGCATCTACAACTCGGCGTACTTCGAGCACGCGTATCTCGCACAAGCGATGGCGTGCGAATTGGTCGAAGGGTCGGACCTCGTCGTCGGCAAGGACGAGTGCGTTTACATGCGCACGATCGAAGGTCTGATCCGCGTCGACGTGATCTACCGGCGCATCGACGATCTCTTCCTCGACCCGGAGATGTTCCGGTCGGACTCGGTACTCGGCGTGCCGGGACTGATGCGCGCATGGCGCAAAGGCAACGTCGCGCTCGCGAACGCGCCGGGTTGCGGCGTCGCCGACGACAAGGTCATCTATACGTACGTGCCGGAGATCATCCGCTACTACACCGGCGAGGAACCGATCCTGCCGAACGTGCCTTCGTATCGCTGCGTCGACAAGGAATCGCGCGACCACGTGATCGACAACATCGACACGATGGTCGTCAAACCCGCGAACGAGTCCGGCGGCTACGGCATGTTGATCGGGCCGAAATCGACGAAGGCAGAGCGCGAGAAATTCGTGCGGCAAATCCTCGCGAACCCGCGCAACTACATGGCGCAACCGATGCTGATCCTGTCGTCGGCGCCAACGTTGGTGAACAACCACGCCGAGCCGCGCCATCTCGACCTGCGGCCGTTCATCTTGTCGGGTGCGTCGACCTACGTGACGACCGGCGGCCTCACGCGCGTTGCGATGCGCAAGGGTTCGACCGTCGTCAACTCGTCGCAAGGCGGCGGCAGCAAGGACACGTGGATCGTCGACTACGAATGAAACAGCACACCCTGTCGAAGACCGCCGAGCGAATTTATTGGCTCGGCCGCTATCTGGAACGCGCCGAGAGCACGGCGCGGCTCGTCAACGTCAACGGCAACTTGCTGATCGATCTGCCGCGGCGCATTCAACTCTCGTGGGTGTCGCTGATCGACATCATGGGCATGCGATCGCAGTTCTACGAACACTACGACACGCCCGACGAGCGCAACGTGGTGCGCTACCTGACCACCGACACGAACAACCCCGGTTCGCTGTTGACGTCGCTATCGATGGCGCGCGAGAACGCGCGGACAATTCGAGAAATCATGCCGCGCGTCGCGTTCGAGTACATCAACGATCTCTATCTGTACGCGAAGGAGCGCGCGAGCGGCACGATGTCGCGCAGCCGCACCAGCGAGATGATGGAAGGCGTGATGCGGCGCGTGCAGCACATCGCCGGCTTCCTGTCGGGCACGATGCTGCACGGCGATACGTGGAGTTTCCTGCGGATCGGCGAATTTCTCGAACGCGCCGACATGACGACGCGCATCATCGACGTGCGTTCGGTCGACCTACAGGACACCGCCGGCCTCGAGCCGTACGCCCAGTTGCAATGGCGCTCGGTGCTGCGGTCGCTGCACGCGTTGCAGGCGTTCCACCTCGCGGTGCAGGAACCCATTCAACAGTCGCTGGTGCTCGAGTTCCTCTTCACCAACGATTCGCTGCCGCGTTCCCTCGCGTACACCACGAGTCGCATTCGCTCGTCGCTGCGCTCGTTGCCGCGCAACCAAAAGCCGATGTCGGCGATCAACCGCGTGATCCGCTTCCTCGACTCGGTCGACGTCGCGACGCTGAAAGACGCCGACCTGCATACGTTCATCGACGATTGTCAGCGCCACTTGAGCTATCTCGACAAGGAAATCGGCCGCACGTACTTCCACGCGCGCCTGCGCGTCGCCGAGCGGCAAAGTCAAACGCAGACGAAACGCACTACAACCAACGCCTGACGCGCGCCTTGTAGTCGAGATAGGTCGGTCCGAACGTCGCTTCCATCAATCGCTCTTCGTGACGAATGAAGTGCAATCGCAGGATCCCGACGAACACCGGCACCACGATCCACGGCGCCCAACGATCGAGCACGAGCGCGACGCCGGTGACGATCGCGACCATACTGGTGTACATCGGGTTGCGCGAACGCGCGAACATGCCGTCGGTGACGAGCGCAGTCGAGCGCGTCAGCGGCACGATGTTCGTGCCGACCTTCTCGAATTGCCCCGCCGCACGCGCCGCGACGAACATGCCGGCGACGATCGGCACGACGCCGATCCACGCGAGCGTCCCGAGCAGCGGCGGCGCTGCGACGAACCACCGCAACAAGCCCATCGCGATCAGCGCGAGCCCGAAGTAGTGCGGCGGGTTGATCTTGCGCGGCGTCGCAACGCCGCTCGTATCCGGTTGGCCATCGTCCGTCACGGGCATATCCTTCTTCCGGCGCGCGGCTTGCGCGTAGTTTGGGTCCGGGCGCGCACGTTGCGCGCAATCTGGGCGGAGGTTCCGTCGTGCGTTACGTGATCGAGTTTCTGATACCGGCCATGGTCGTCATCGTCGCGGCGCTGGTGTTGTACCGAAATCGGCCCGACGCCACGGCCCGCGCCAGCGCGCCGAGTCCGGCGAACGACGACGGCAGCACGCTGTCGACCGGAACCTTCATCGCCATTCTGATCATCGGCGCGACGCTGACGGTCGCGCTGGTCTATGCGCTGCGCAGCGGTTCGTGATAACCGGTCTGCCGGCCGACAGTCCACGCCGCCTGCACACCCACATCGAGTCCGCGAACGCGCTACGCCGGAATTCTTTCGCGCACGAACGCACCGATGCGTTTGACCGCTTCGACCGCCTCCGGTAGCCCCGGCATCGCTTGCCAGACGTGGAACGCGCCGTCTTCGATTTCGAGCCGCACCGGCACGCCGGCCGCGCGGGCTTTGTCGGCGACGCGCGTCGAATCGTCGAGCAGCAGCTCGCGCGTGCCGACCTGAATCAGCAACGGCGGCAGGCCTTTGAAATTCGCGTACACCGGCGATGCGAGGGCGTTCGCCGTGGACTGCTGCGCATAGATCTTGCCCATGTCGCGCAGCGCCGCGAGTGGGATCATCGGATCGTCGGCGCCGCCGGGCTGTGCCGACGCGCCCGTGCCTTCGAGGTCGGTCCACGGCGACAGCAACACCGCGCACGCGGGCAAGGCATCACCGGCGTCGCGCAGCTTGAGCAGCGTCGCGAGCGTCAAACCGCCGCCGGCCGAATCACCGCCGATCGCAATCGAGCTGGCCGCGACGCCTTGCTTGCGCAACCAACGATAAGCTTCGGTCGCATCCTCGATCGCGGCAGGAAAGGGATGCTCCGGCGCCAGCCGATATTCGAGCACTAGGACGCGCGCCGATGCGTCGCGCGCGATCCGTGACGCGAGCTCGCGGTGCGTTCGCTTCGAACCCATCACGTAACCGCCGCCGTGCAGATACAACACGACCCGGCCGTTCGCGCTATTCGGCGACGTGACCCAGTCGGCCGTCATCGCTCCGACGCGGATCTCTTCCACCGCGACGCCGTCGGCCAGCGGCTGACTGCCGAGTTGCGGCTCCATCCCGGCGCGCTGCTCTTCGATGGTCACGGTCCCGAGGGTATTCGGTTGGCCCTCGAGCAACGCGATCACTTGCTGCATTTCCTGACTGGGCATGGCGCCTCCGATAGTCGATCGAACGGTCGGACATCGTAGTGAGCGGCGCCGACCGAATGCAAACCGCGGCAACGACTCGCGGCGCGAATCGCCGATGTCGCGCGGTGATCGGAACACGACCGCGTTAGCGTGTAGTCCCCTGACTCCCCCTCCACACCATCCGTCAGGGGCTTGCCGGGACGCCGCGTCGTCCCGGCTTTTCTCATGCGCGCGTCGACGCAAAACAAACGAGGGCGAGCCGGCGCAGATCGGACGCCGGCGATCGGATAGCGGCGAACTACTTGGATGGGTCTTTCGGGAACGGCTTCATGCGCCGCAGCAGCCGATCGGGATCAGCCAGCGGCGTGTTGCGGATCGCCTGATCGACGCGCTTTTCGTATTTCGGATCGAGCCGGGCGACTTTGCTCGCGCTCGACAGGCGCACGGCGCCTCCGGAGACGATCCGATGAGCGGATTTACCGCAGTGTTCGCAAGGAACCGACTCGGGGCGCTCCGCGATCGCGCACCAGTGCGTGGTGATCTCGTCGCAGTTCGCGCAGCGATACTCGTAGACCGCCACGATCAGGCCGCGAGCTGCGCCCCTTTGTCGAGGAACGACTGCAGCGTCAGGTGGTAACGCTCGAACTTGAGCACCTTGAGCGGATCGCTCCCCTTCACGATGCCGTTGGGTTCGTCGATGTCGAGGCTGACGAGCGACGGCGCCGTGCCTTTCGCCCGACCCGCCAGATAGTTGCGCCATGCATCGGGCGTCAGATCGAGATAGAAGTCGGCGTCGCGCAGCGAATCGAGGTCGATCGCCGTGACACCGGCGCATTCGAATGCGACGAAATCGACGATGAACGCGTCATCGCCGGCTTTGATGCCCATGCGCACGTCGCTCGTGCCGAGCCGGTGGAATTCCGGATCACCGTTGACCGCGACGCGGGTCCGTTCGAGCAATGTGAGATCGATCGATGCTCCGGCGCGAGTCGTCATGACGCACTCCGCGCACTCGGCGTCTTCAGATACGCCGTCAATTCGTCCGGGAACATGAACGTGCGTTCGACGCCGAGCCACTTCATCGTCGACA
>Ga0335076_10006123_pt1 | contig 12130 bp, 6 predicted proteins | sample Lox_Sample_25_FD_206717 | JGI IMG/M metagenome (GOLD analysis project Ga0335076, IMG submission 206717) | Soil microbial communities from Loxahatchee National Wildlife Refuge, Florida, United States - Lox_Sample_2.5 | ecosystem: Environmental > Terrestrial > Soil > Wetlands | place: USA: Florida...
TTGTCCTCGTCGAGCAGCAGTTCGTCGATGTCACGGGCTGGCGCGGCTGCGCACGCGACACACCAGGCGAGCGCAACGGCGCCCGCCAGTGCGCGCAAGCCGTCCGGCAACAGCGTCGGCATGCCCCTTCCCCCAACGGTCGTCACTGTCGTGGCGATTCTAGCGGGAGAAGCTCTGCGTTTGTACGTGCCTAGTCGCGTTGCCGAAAGGCGAAGCGGCTGATCCGCAGATCGCCCGCATCGGCGCGGCGGGAGAGCTCGGCGGCGAGGGCCTCCAGACCGCGTCCGTCGAAGTGCGGCAAGGCCAGCGCGCGCGCCTGCAGGGCAGCGACTCCGCGTTGCCGGTCTTCGTCCGGCAGTACCTCGGGCTGCACGGCGCGTTCGCGCATGGCATCGAGTTCGCTCACGGCATGCGGGGCGATCACGACGAGAAACTCCTCGCTTGCCGACGCGGAGCTGACTCGCCAGCGGTACGGTTGGCCGTTGCGCAGGCCCGGCAATTCCAGGGACTGAGCCGGCAGCGGGTTCTGCAGATCGAGTCCGCGCAGCGGAAACAGCACGCTCACCTGGCCGCCGTCGTCCTCGTTGAAAATGTATACGAATGCCGGCCGCGCCAGCGCAAGCCGGGCGCCGAGCAGGTCGCCGGTACGCAGGACCGCGCCGGCGCCCAGCGTTTCCAGCTGCGCCCCGCTTTCGCGTGCGAACGCAAGATCGACGCCAGCCGCCGACGGGGCGTGCTGCTCCCGGAACCATGCCGCCGTCGCGAGCCCGGCGGCCAGGAGGACGCCGGCGACGAGTGCGGTCCGGATGCGACGTGATTGCGCCGGTGGATGCCGCGCGCGCGCCAAGTCGCCGAGTTCTTCGAGCAATTGCGCCGCGTCGCTCAGGCGCGCGCTCCGTTCGGGAGCGAGTGCACGGGCAAGCAACCGCGAAAGCGCTTCGGGCACGTCGGGCCGAGCGCTCGCCAGTGGTTGTGGCTGGGCCGTCTGCACGGCGCGGACCAATTCCTCGGCGGTCTCCCCCGCGTGCGGATAGCGGCCGCCGAGCAGGCGGTAGAGAAGGACCGCAGCGGCATAGACATCGCCGCCGACTCCGGCATCCTCGCCGCGCAGGGCCTCCGGCGGCAAATAGTGGAGCGACCCCGGGATGCTGGCGAGCTGGTTTCCCTCCTCATGCAACCGGCAGGCGCCGAAGTCGGCGAGCACGATGCGCCCGCCGCGTTCGCGCAGCACGTTGCTCGTCTTCACGTCGCCGTGGACGAAGCCCTGCGCATGCACGGCGATCAGCGCGCGCAGCACGTCGCGTCCGACGGCGAGCGCGTCGTCGATCGCGAAAGGTCCATCGTCGGCCAGTTGCTGTTCGAGCGTGCGGCCTTCGACGAGTTCGGTCCAGATGCCGAAGCGGCCGTCGTGTTCGGCGGCGCCGAAGACGCTCACGACGTTGCGGTGCCGCACCTTCGCCAGCGCGCGCACCTCGCGCAACTGCTGTGCGATCGAGCTTCCGTGCACGGCGTCGCCGCGAAACAGCTTGAGCGCGACCGCTTGCGCGAGCAACGGATCCCAGGCCTCGTAGATCTCGGCCTGCACCCCCGCGCCGATGCGACGGCGCACCTCGAGAGGTCCCCAGCGGAACAGCATGTCGGCCGCGCCGTTGTCGCGCGCATCGCGCAGGACGCGGCGCAGGGCCAGCGTCATTTCGTCGAGCGCGCGCAACTGCTCCAGCTGCACCGCGGTCAGGCCGCCTTCGCGTTCGGCGGCCTGCCAGTCCACCGGTTCCTGATCCGTCCAGGCGCGGGCGATGTTCTCGATGAGGCGTTCAGTCCTGCTCATCGAGCACGCTCCGCGCCATTTCCTGCAGGGCGCGCCAGACCATGATCCTGGCCGCACCCTGGGTGCTGCCTGTTTCCGCCGCGATGTCGGCGAAACTCATGCCGAACTCCAGGCGCATGACGAGCAGTTCCTGCTGGCGTGCGGGCAGCTTCGCGAGCGCGGTCTCGTACGCGCGCAGGCGTTCGCTGCCGCTGATGCGTTCGAGCGGGGTCGGCAGGTCAGCATCCGGCAGCGCTTCGTCAATTGCCTCGTGGAACGGCCGCCGCACGTGCCGGCGCAACTGGTCGCGGATCTCGTTGAGCAGGGTCTGGCGCAGATAGGCAAGGAAGGCTCCCGGACGTTCGGCCTCGAATTCGTTCAGGTGCTGTAACGAACGCAGGAGGGTGACTTGTACAAGGTCGTCGGTATCGTCGAGGTCGCGCGCGTAGGCAGGCATCCGCCCATGCGCCCAGCGTCGCAACGCCGGCAGGTAGCGGCGCATGAGCAGTTCCCGGGCTTGCGCATCGCCGGCGCGAACCCGACGCAGCAGAGTGATCGTCGGTACTTCGAGGACCTCGGCCATGCCGCATTCTATGTCGACCAGCATCCGCTTTGGCAGCCGCCGGGGCCGTGATCATCCGCGAACGGATCTCCCGGTAGGCTCTGATCCGCGCGACGCGCCTTCGCCGGCCGCGACCGCGCCGCAGCTGCACGGTCCGCGCATTCCAGCGCTCAGTCGATCCGCTTCGACAGGTGGCCTTCGCTGTCGAGGGTGTGGTCGACGCTGCCGTGTTCGTTGCGCACGAAAGTGACTTCGAAGTCATATTCGGGCACGAAGAAGCGGCCCTTCGCGCGCGGCATGAACTCGCCATCGACGGGCTCGCCGTCGTCATCGTCGCCGTGCACGTCGGCATGCCAGAACAGCCGGCGGCCCTGCGCCGTGACCGCGAGGAGGATGGTCGGGGTGAACTGGTAGCGACCGGCGTATTCGCGGTAGGTGTGTTCCGAATCGGCCTCCGGCGGACGCTCGCGCTCGAGCGCGACGTCGAGCGTGCCCAGACGCGCGCCCGTGCGCGGATCGCCGGCATGCTCGGTCGTCGCGATGATGAGCTCCTTCTTGACGTAGCGGTCGGTCGCGTTGCGATCGTCGCCTTCGAAGTAGACCTGGGTGATGCGCGACTCGTAACCGGGCTGCGTGACGAGATAGTGGATGTGCTTCGGACGCCGTCCGTACGGCACCGGAACGATCGTGTCGAACGCATAGCGGCCCAATGCGTCGGCTTTGATCTTGCCGCGCAGACGAAAGGCATCGCTGTCCATGTCGTAGTCGCCGGCCTCATTCACCTGCCAGACGTCGAGCACGGCGGCGGCAAGTGGCTTGCACGTGGCCGCATCCACGATGCGACCCTGCATCGTCAGTGGCGTGCCGGGCTCATCCGGCGCGCACAGCCGTGTGCGGAACGGCGCACCCTTGCGGTATGCCGGGCCGATGATGTTCGTCACGGGAGCGACGCAGCCGTTGCCCGCAAAAACCCGGGCGAGCGGGACGAAAGGAAGTGCGAGCGAACCGGCGATCAGGCGCCGACGCACGGGCGAAGTACGTGCCATGATTTTCTCCACGGTTACGGCACCAGTATCCTCCCGGATTCCGGCACCTGCAATCGAGCTTCCGGTCAGGGTCAATGACGTGATGCAGGCTGCCGCGGGCTGGACCGGTGCTACTCGAAGCCGTCCGCGAAGATGGTGTCGTCGACGTAGAGCTGGCACGCGGAAAATTCCGACGTGTTGCCGGCGCTGTCGATCGCGACTGCCGTGAAATACGTCTGGCCGGTCAGGCTCGCGCTGAGGGCGACGGGAAGGGCGAACGCCGCCGTTCCCTGGCCGGACGGTGGCGCCGCGGGAATGCTGACGGTGGTGTCGCCTGCGTAGTTGTCGCCCTGACCGTATCCGGATGCGTCGCAGGACGAGTTGCCGAACACTTCGATCATGTAGTCGCCGGGCGTCGTCGTCAGCGTACCCGACACGCTACCGGACACATGGCCGCCGCTGGCGGCCGTCAGCAGCGGGAAATTGAGGCCGCGGTTGGCATAATCGGCCGGCTGCGCCACTGAGTCGTCGTCGTTGGGCGTGACGCCTGCGGCGGCCAGGTCGATGCCGAGCGCGCCATTTCCGGAGATGCTGTTGCCGAGCAGTTCATTGCCCTGTCCGCTGGGGATGCGTATGCCGGCGCCGGCATTCTGCATGATCGTGTTCGCTGCGACGAGGTTGTTCGCGCCATCGCCCGTGATGGCGACGCCATTGCCTTGGTTGGCGTAGATAGTGCCGATGTCGTTGAACAGCACCCAGTTGTTCACTGCCGGCGAGCCGTCGATGCGGACTCCGTCAGCGCCGTTCGCTCCGATCTCGTTCGACGACACGAGGTTGTGGTCGCCGGCGACGTAGATGCCGTTGTTGGCGTTGCCGCGGTTGGTGAACTGGCCGCTGGACCGGTTCCACCCGATGCCGACGTAGTTGTTGATGATCTGGTTGTCATGTGCCGCCAGCAGCGGTGACGACGGTCCGGCGACATAGATGGCGGAACTGCCGGACTGGCCGATGATGTTGCGCGCCGAGTCGTCGCTGCCGCCGACAGTCACTCCGGACACGCCGGGGCCGATCTCGACGCCGCGCTCGACCGGATCGAGGTCGACACCGCCGACAGAGCCGCCCATGTGCACGCCGGTCACGCTGTGGTCGCTGCCGCCGTTCAGGTAGATGGCCGAGTCGGCGAAGCCGCTGAACGCGACGCCGGACACGCTCAGCGTCGCACTGCTCGTTGCGCCGACGTGGAGCGCGTGCTGGACACTGGACGTTGCCGCCTGCAGCACGACGCAGATCGTCGCGTCGTCGCCAATGTCGAGGTCGTTGGCCGACGCGCCGGGCTGGGTGTAGCCCTTGATCGACAGGTTCGACGAAACCAGCGGCAGACCAGACGCCAGCGTGATGACGTGCGGGCCACAGCCCGAGCCGATCGCGAAATGGATCGAATTGTTGCCCGGGTTGGCGTTCGCGTTGATGATCGCTTCGCGCAGGGAGCCCGCACCCGAGTCCGCGGTGTTGGTGACGGTGAGCACCGTGCTGTCGTCGGTCAGCGATTCATACGCGCCACGGTCCACCGCACTGCCGATCAGGCGCGGGCCACCGTCGAGATCGGTTGAAGGCAGGCCACCCGGAACGTAGTTGCTGCCCGAGTTGATCGCCGGCGAGGTGGGCTCCGTCGGACGATAAGTGCCGGTCAGCTGTGGATCGGCGTTGATCGTGCCGACCGGCGGCGTATTCAAGGCAACGGCCGAACTGCGGTGTCCGATGATGTTGTCGACGATGATGGCGTTGTCGGAATCGGTATACAGATCGTCGGTGCCGTTGTCGTCATAGAGGATGTTGTTGTAGACATAAACCTTCGAATGGCTGTGTGGCGTGCGATTGGCAATGCACAGGCCTTCCTCGTTGTTGTTGACGAGGGTGTTGTTGATCGCCTGGACCGTGTTGCTGCCGTTGGTGTCGTAGAAAAATACCGTGCAGCTCGAGCCATCGGTCGGATTGGCCTTGATCAGGGAATTTTCCAGGATGATCGTCGTGTCGGTGGTGTCCACGTAAAGGGCCACGGAGCCGAGGGTGTTCTCGAATACGCTGCGTCGAATCGTGACCTCGGGTTGCGGATTGGTCTTGTAGCCGTCATCGGGATAGATGTCGTCGCGCAGCGCCAGTCCCTGCTTCAGCCGGAAGGTGATGCCCTCGATCAACAGGTCGCCGAGGAAGACGGTTCCGCTACCCGCCGAACCGGCGCTGTCGTCGGTGAAGACCGTATTGCCTGCGGCGACGTCGCGCGCGCTGCAATCGGCGTCGCTGTAGCCGCCGAGCAGGCTCGATCCGTCGACGATCCGTGAGTCGTGGGGATCGAAGTAGGGGTTGTGCAGGTGCCATTTCGTTGCGTCCAGATGATAGCTGCCCTGGACCACCTTGATTCTGGCGGGGAGGTTCTCGGCATTGAGGAGCGCTTGTTCCAGCTGCGCGTCGTTCGTGACACAGAATTCATTGGCGGCGAACGCGGCAGACACCACGGCCGCGTTGAGCGCGAGGCATGTCAGGGACGGGGTGGCGTAACGCATCTTCAATCCTTCGCCGGGCGGGAGCGATGATGTCCACGCAAGAAGCCGATCGAAGATGGCGCGCCCTTACACGCCGCATTCCGTCCCGCGTCGGGTGAACGGGACCGCAGGTCCGGACGCAGCCTACGGCGCAGCCGAGAGCAGGCCTCGCACGGAGTCGGACGCCCCGTCGAATGGCGCTCGCAGCGCGAGGCTCCAGCCGCGCGCCGTGAGCTCGCGTTGCGCGAGGAGGGAGGCGTCGCCGCCAATCAGCACGATCTTGTCGCGGCTGCGCAGGTCGGGCCGGTCGAAAAAGGCGGCCATGTCCGCGTTCCAGGTGAGGTAGTCGAGCGGCAGCGGCAGCAGCAGTCGACCGTCGCTCGTGCGATACGCCAGCGCGGCCCCGCAGCCGAACAGCGCGCCGTTTGCGACACCGGATTGCTGCCCGATCAGGACGAGTGCGCGAACCAGAAAGCGTGCCTCGACTTCGTCCCGCGTCGCGGCCGCCAGTTCGACGAGGTCGTTGCACCCGGCACCCGGTTTCAATTGGACGAGCGCATCGACCAAGTCGGTACGCAGCGTATCGGTGAAACCGCCGCGACGCAGAAACTGGCGCACGGCGTAGTCGTCGCTGCAATAGTTCGACAGCCGTTTCGCGTTGAGTGCGCGCAGCTGATCCGGCTCGAGTTCATAGACGTATTGATTGATCTTGCCCGAGTAGGAGATCACGTCGGCGGCCGTCCCGGTGACCTCGCCGAGCGCGGTGCCGGCGGAGAAATTTCCCCACACGGCGGCCCACGCGAGGCTGTCGAGTCTGGCGCTCAACACCGGATTGGTGGAATTCGGGTCGACGCCGAGCACCTTGGCCATCTCGCGCCGCTGCTGGCCGTACTTGAGGTAGCGCTTGGCCTCCCGCTCGGATTCGGCCCCGGCGCGCGCATACCAGGCGCGGCTCCTTCTGTCGTCGTGACCGGCGATTTCGTCTGGCGTGTCGCGCCGCGCGGTCATCGGTCCGGGCGGCGCGGCGAACGGATCGCCCTTGTTCTCGAACTCGCGCGAGGAACGGTCCGCCGCCGCCACGGCGCGGCCGCTCCACAGGTCCCACTCGTGGCTGAAGTAGCGCGCCACGCCGGCCGGCAGGCCGGTCACGGTGTCGATCGGGTGGGCGAGGACGTGGACGAGTGCCGTGCCGGTCTTGCGTCCGCGCTCGGCCAGAGCGTGCGCGAAGGCGTCAGTGCGGCTGGCGCGGTCGAGCGCCTCGAGCGCGGGCAGCTCGGCGATTCGCGTCGATAGCAGGTCCACGCCGTCCGCGTGCAGCGGCCCGAACTTCGTGTCGATGAGGAAGTCCGCCATGTAGCCGCGCACGGCGACTTCGGGTACGACGTGGAAGTCCGGACCCGACAGCAGCGCCGGCTGCACCAGCAGCGGCGCCTTGAGCACGGGTTCCGGTTCGACCGCGCAGTTGACCACGCAGGCGCCGGAAGCGAGCGCCGGTATCAGGGCGGCGGCGGCAATCCATGGCACGAATCGGCTGGCGAGTTCCATCCCGTCAATGTGCCGGGCGTGCTTCGAATGATTCCTGAACGCCCATTGCCGCGAGGCTCGCGTGGCCATGGCGGCTCCGCTAGCCCTGGTGCAGGCTGAATTCGACCCGCGTGGCCCTGCCCTTGTCGTCGATGCCCTCGGCATTGAGCTTGGGATCTTTCGGCACGATGCGCTTGTCGTCCAGCTTCCCCTTGAACCATGCCTGCACGGCCGCGGCGCGCCGCGTTGCCAAATCGTGCATCGCTTCGGCATCGACCGCCACGTTCGTCTCCATGAGACTGCGCATTTCGTCCGGCTCCAGTGATTTCTTCAGGCCGATGAAATTGCGCGGCTTGTTCGGAAAATCGTCGTCGTCATAGGCGCGCTTGAGGTACTTGTCGTATTCGTCTGGCATGACGTTCACCCCCGCCAGCGCCGCGTTGGAGGTGTCGACGTTCTTGCCGGACTGATCCAGCGCCTTCTCGCGTCGGACCATCATGTCCACGGTGAACTTACGCAGGCCTTCCTCGTCCGCGGACGGATCCGCGCGGCCGATGACGTCGAGGTTGAGCGAGGTCTTCTTGTCGAGCATTGTCGCGACCTTGCCGAGTCGCTCCTGCGCCGAAGCATCCAGCACGTCGGAGCCCGGATCGAACTCCACGTAGCTCAAGTCGTCGTGGCCGCCGCCGAACGCCGCGCCCAGCAGCCGGAACGGCGCGGTGACGGCCTTGGCGATCAGGTTGCCGAGAGCACGCCAGATGAGACCGCCCATGCTGAACTGGGGATCGTCGAGCGAGCCCGACACCGGCACGTTGACATCGATGTTGCCGTCGGGATCCTCGAGCAGCGCCACGGCCAGCTTCACCGGCAGGTGCTGGGTGCCCGGGCTTTCATCGGGTTCGCCGAACGTCAGCTCGGTGATGAAGATGTGGTTGTCGGCGTTGAGCTTGCGCTGGTCGAGCAGGTAGTGGACGTCCACGGTCAGTTTGCCGGCCGTGATCGGGTAGCCCGTGTACTTGGTGGAATACGCCGTAAGGCGCGTGAGTTTGACTTCGTTGGCCTTGCCCTTGATGTCGAGGAAGGCGACCGGTTGCAGCGGATTGATGGTGCCATCGATGGTCATCGGCGAGTCGTCGTCCAGTGCAGCCTGCGCCGAAAGGTCGGCCGGGGGGTCGCCTTGTGACGTGCCGAAGGCGCCCACCCTGCCGGTGAGCCTGGTGAGATTCGCGGTGTAGTTCGGCTTGATGAAGTTGTCGGTGTAATTGAGTTGGCCGTCGACGAGAGTGACGCCGCCGATGTGGATGTCTACCGGCGGCGCCACCGATGCCGCGGCTGTTGCCGCAGCGGTCGACGCGACGGGAGCAGGCTCAGGTGTCGGCGCTTTCGCTTGCGTCTGCGCGGGCGGGACGGTGCCTTCGGCGCGAGTCACCGATACCGGGGCTTCCTCCGCCTTGGCGACGACGTCGGACAGGTTCAGCTTGCCGCTCGCGTTCACGATCAGGCGCGAATAAAACGAGCTGAGCACGAGTCCGCCGATATGCACGCGCGGCGTGCCGGCACCCGAATTCACGTCGATATTCGAGACCCCCAGCGTGCGCCAGCGCAGGAAGTCGTCGCCGGTCAGCTTGTCCTGCACGCGCACCTGCTCCAGCGCGGCGTTGCCGCGATAGCCGAATATTGGCTCGTTGCCTCGGCCGTCGAATTGCAGCTTGCCGTTGCTGGTGAGGCGTGCGCTGCTGAGGGTGACGTTCAGAGGCACCTTCACATAGCCCTCGAACGCAGCGACGTCGAGCTGCTTGGTGCTCAGCTGGACATCTACTGCAAACGGAACGGGCTGCAGCTTGCCGGCAGCGACAAAGCTGCCCTTGCCCGCGACGCCCTCCAGTTTGAGATCGCGTGGCTCGTTGAGCTTGTCGCTGAGGTTGTCCAGGCTGCCCGTGAGGGAATGGACGTTGATCTTGACCGGCTTGTCGCCTAGCGCCATGTCGGTGAGCGCCACCGCGGCATCGGAAAAGGCCAGGTGCGCGATGCTCCAATGCCAGGGTGGCCCGGTGTCAGGCGCCACGCCGCGTCGGGCATTTTTCGCGGAGAACAGGTCCAGCAGGCTGATGTACCTGTTCTCGCTGCGCTGCACATCGAGGCTGAGGTTGGCGGCCGTCACCGTACCCAGTTGAACCTGGCGATCTGCCAGATCTACCTGTGTTATCTCCGCTTGGACGGTGCGCCAGGCGACAGGTGGACCATGGCCCTTGAACTGCGGCTCCAGCGCAAAGTCGCTCAACGTCGCGCGCGCGCCGGTGACACGGACGTCCGTCAACTTGCCCCAGTCGATTTGCAGTTGGCCGCCGGCATCGAGTTTGCCCTGCGTCATGCGTGCAGCGACGGCTGACGCAGCCAGGCTTTGCAGCGGCACGATGTCCACCTGTTTCAGCCCAAAGGTCGCCGTGAGCTTCGACGCTGCAACTTCCAGAGCGCCGCTGGCGGTGAGGTTGCCTCCGTAGAGCTGGCCCGCCAGATCGAACCGTGCGGCGGGCGACGGGAGCGTGTGCAGACCCTGAAGACTGCCATTCAAGCCGGACACGTCCAGCTTGTTCTGTGCCGGATCGACGAAGTGCACTGCGGCGTCAGTGAACGTCGCGGAGGCGACGGTGAGACTGGCTGGCTGCACCTTCGCGTCTTGCGAGGATGGCGCGCGCCCGGCGGTCAGCGTGTCGAGGTTGTTGCCTCCAGCGGCGCCCAGTGCGAGGAAGAACTGCGCCTGATCGAGCGTCACCGCGCCCAGATGGTAGCGTGACAGCAGCGGTTGCACGTCGGCGATCTCCGCCGTGCCGTGGCCCAGTCGCGCAATCGCTTCGCCGCGGCTGTTGTCGAGCGCGAAGTCGTCAAGCTGCAGGCCGCCCGTGAGCTGCAACTGCGGTACCGACTTGGTCTGAACGAAGCGCAGGTCCAGCTTGCCGCTGAGCAGACCCTTGGGTATCGCGATCGGCAACGCAACCGGCACATACGCGAGAAAGCGGGCGAGGTCGAGGCGGTCGAGCTGCAAGTCCACCGTCGATTCGCGGCTGTCCGCGAACGGTTTGGTGTGACCTTCGATGCGCGTCGGGCTGCCGTCGATGCGCATCGCCAGCAGCGGCTGCACGAACACATCGGTGTCGCTCGGCAGATTGGCGATGAACGGTATGCCCACCTCCAGCTGTTCGATGTGATGCTTTTCCCTCGTCACGTCGTCGTCGAACCGGATATCGCCCTGGTGCACGCGGATGTTCGACACCGAGAAGCGCGCCGGTGGCTCGTCCGGGTTCGACGGCCCGGATGCGTGACGTTCGATGATGTCGCTGAAATTGAAGCGCTGGTCGGGGGTGCGCGCGATGTGGACGCGCGGCTGCTGCAGCACAAGCTCGTCCAGCACCGGCGCCATGTGCACGAGCGAGGACCACGAGGCGTTGATCACCGTTTCGTCGATGTCCACGAAAGGCGACTTGCCGTCGCTGTCAGCGATGTGGAGCTCGTCCAGCTGCAGGCGCAGCGTGTAGGGATTGAGGTGGACAGCACTCAGCGTCACCGGCCGCGACAAGGCCGCGCCGCCGCGCATTTCGATCTGCTTGCGGATGATGGGCGGCGCCGCCAGGAATCCGAGCAGCCCGTAGACCACGAGCACGATGGCGACTGTCGAGAGCGCCTTGCGCACGCGGCGCGAACGAAAAGCAGCCATGGCGCGATCGCGTGCGGCGTCAAGGCGGACGTTGGCAAATCGATGAGCCATGCCGACCATGCTCCCATGCCATCGGCGAGCCGGCTGCGCTGGCCGTCCGGGCCTCGTGTCCTCCCGGTGCCAGCGAAACGGTCAGTCCGAGTTTAGCAGGGCGCCCGTGATTCCGACGTGCAATTTCCGTGTTTCTGGACGAATGCCGGATTCCCTAACAGGCCGATGGATGCTAGTTCCAGGAGCACACGACCTTGCCGCAATTCCCCGAGTCCATCAGATCGAAACCCTTCTGGAAATCGTCGATGTGGATCTGGTGCGTGAGCACCTTCTGCAGCGGGAATCCGGTCAGCAGCATCTGCGTCATCTTGTACCAGGTCTCGTACATGCGCCGGCCGTAGATTCCGTGCAGCACGAGGCCCTTGAAGATGACCCTGTCCCAGTCGATGCCCGAGCCCTTCGGCAGCAGGCCGAGCAGGGCGATCTTGCCGCCGTGGTACATGCAGTCGAGCATGTCGTTGAACGCGCGCGGATTGCCCGACATCTCCAGGCCGATGTCGAAACCTTCCATGTGCAGATCCTTGACGACTTCCTTGACAGACTGCTTCGATACGTTGACGACGCGTGTCGCGCCCATGTCGGCGGCGAGCTTCAGGCGATAATCGTTGACGTCGGTGACGACCACGTTGCGCGCGCCGACGTGCTTGGCGATGCCGGCGGCGATGATGCCGATCGGACCGGCGCCGGTGATCAGCACGTCCTCGCCGATCAGATCAAACTCGAGCGCACAGTGCGCGGCGTTGCCGTAGGGATCGAAGAACGCAGCCAGTTCGCTGGGGATCTGGTCGGGGATCGGCCAGAGGTTGGAAGACGGCATCGCGATGTACTCCGCGAACGCGCCATTGCGTGTCACGCCGATGCCGATGGTGTTCGGACACAGGTGCTGCTTGCCTGCGCGGCAGTTGCGGC
>Ga0335076_10006124_pt1 | contig 12129 bp, 12 predicted proteins | sample Lox_Sample_25_FD_206717 | JGI IMG/M metagenome (GOLD analysis project Ga0335076, IMG submission 206717) | Soil microbial communities from Loxahatchee National Wildlife Refuge, Florida, United States - Lox_Sample_2.5 | ecosystem: Environmental > Terrestrial > Soil > Wetlands | place: USA...
GTCGACGACAACGAGCACCCGGTCGGCGTGCACGCCCTGCATCGCCTCCGGCGTGTCGGTCGAGAACCCGGTCGCATACCAGCCCGGCTCGATGAACACCTCCGTCTCGGTCAGCGTCGCGCCCGCGAAGAAGTCGCCCGTCCGCTTGAGCTGGCTGCGCAGCTCGCGCCAGAGGACGCGGCGGAGCTGAGCATCGGTGGAGCTGGTCGAGACGACGACGCTGCCCGGCCCCCCGGCGAGGTGGTGGTGGATCGCGAACGCGGCCGCTGTCGATTTCCCGACCGCGTTCGCCGCTTTCACCGCGACCCGTTCGTGGTCGAGGACGGCGCGGGCAAGCTCGCGCTGCTTCGACCACAGGTGCATCCGAACCACCTCGGTCGCGTATGCGTCCGGGTCTTCTCGATACCTGCGGAAGTCCGCAGCGCGGGTCACTCGTCCGCCTCGTCAAGGAGTCCGGCTTCCCTGGCGCGGTGGTATTCGACGACGCTCATCGCCCGCCGGGTGGCGGCGACGTCGAGGCCGAGACGCGCCCGTGCGGTCGGGGTCATCCCGAGCGCGTCGAGCAGCTTGGTGGCGGTGTTCACCCAGCCGCGCAGGTCGCGACGCAGCGTCGCCGCCGTGTCGGTCTTGCCGTCGTCTTCCGCCGAGGCGATGGCCTGCTCGCCGCGGACGATGCGGCCGAGCGTGAGCGCGAGCAGCGACACCGCGGGCGCGTCGGAGTCGAGGTAGCAGGGGACGAGCGGTGCGAGCACGGCTGCGCGCTCGTCGACCTCGTCACCGAACGACGCGGCCGCAGCGTAGGCGCCGTGCGTGCGTTGGAGCTGGTTGCCGGGCTCGAACGGCGGCCACGAATAGCCGCGCGCAGGACCTCCTCGGCCGCGCCCGTTCCCGCCCCTCTTCACCGGTCGACCTCGCGCGCGTCGAGCGTGTCAGCGAGCTCGTCGAGGACCGCCTGCTCACGGGCCGGAAGGGGCGAGCCGGTGACGGCAGCCGCGACCGCGTCAGGATCGAAACGGACGAGCGCGCCGATCTTGAGCGCCGGAAGAGTGCCATCGGCGACGCGACGGTGCACCGTGCGCGTGCTGAGGCGGAGGTAGTCGGCGACTTCGTCGACTGTCCAGAGGTGTGCGACGGCGGTGGCCATCGCCCGCCAATGGTTGCACGGGGCCCGCCAAGTTCACCGAGATGTGGCCCCCTGCGTGGCCCCAAGAGTCGCAACTCGATCGAGCGCAAACGTCGTTCCGCTCAACCATCAGGTGCCGGGGGCGGGGCTCGAACCCGCACGGCCCGGAGGCCACCCGATTTTAAGTCGGGCGCGTCTGACCAGTTTCGCCACCCCGGCGCGGCCAGCCTAGCCGTGTGGCAAGGTTTGCGCCCGTGACCCACGACGTGATCGTCCTGCTGTCGGCGCTCGGCGTCGCGGGCATGGTCATCGCCGGCGCGCTCGCGCTCGTCGGGCTCCTCGCGCTCTTCCGCGTGCGCGGCCCGCTCGAGTGGGTGCGGTCGCTCCTCTGGGGCTACGAGATGTGGAGCGCCTTCGTCGTCGCGGCGATCGCCACCGGCGGCAGCCTCTTCTTCTCGGAGATCGCGCACTTCGTCCCGTGCGAGCTCTGCTGGTACCAGCGGATCTGCATGTACCCGCTCTCGCTCCTGTGCCTGTTCGGCGCGGTGCACGGCGACACGAAGCTCGCGCGCTACCTCCTGCCCTTTCCCGTGATCGGCGCCGGCATCTCGATCTACCACATCCTCGTCGAGAACCACGTCGTCTCCCAGGCGCAGGAGTGCCTCGTCTCGGCGCCCGGCGGCTGCGCGGTGAAGTGGATCAACGAATGGGGCTTCGTGACCATCCCGACGCTGGCCCTCGTCGGGTTCGTCCTCCTCATCGAATTCTTAGCGCTCGCGGCCGCCGACTCCTCCGAGCCCGCCGCTACGCTTGCGGCCGATGGCTAGCGGCAAGAAGAGCAGAGAGGCGCGCCAGGCCGCGGCGAAGGCGCCGCCGCCCGTCCAGTCGAAGGGCGGGCCACGCGTGCGCCAGGCCTCGCCGAAGGTGCTCGGCGGCGTCGCGGGCGTCCTCGTCCTCGTCGTCGTCGCGGTCGTGCTCGCCGTCGTGCTCACGAACAAGAGCGGCTCCTCCACGCCGAAGAACGTGCCGGCGGTCGGGTCGATCGAGACCGGGTTGCCGGGCTCGGCCGACGTCCAGGCGCTCTACAAGGGCATCCCGCAGAAGGGGCTCGTGCTCGGCAGTGCGTTCGCGCCGGTGACGATGGTCGAGTACATCGACCTCCAGTGCCCGATCTGCCAGGAGTTCGAGACGACCGTGATGCCGAACATCATCCCGAAGTACGTCCGCACCGGGAAGGTGAAGGTCGAGGTCCGCCCGTGGGCGTTCATCGGCCCCGACTCGGCGCGCGGCCAGGCGGCGATGCTCGCGGCCGCGCAGCAGAACAAGGGCTTCAACTTCGCGCAGATCCTCTACGACAACCAGGGCACGGAGAACACGGGCTGGCTGAACGACAACATGGTCGTCCAGGCCGCCTCGAGCATCCCGGGGCTCAAGGTTCCGCAGCTGCTCGTCCAGCGGAAGTCCGCGTCCGTGAAGGCCGCGGCCGCGAACGTCGCGGCGCAGGCGCAGGCCGACCAGGTGCAGGGCACCCCGACCGTCTTCGTGGGCAAGACCGGCTCGAAGCCGACGCAGGTCGCGCTCACGAGCGGGAGCGACCAGGCGACGCTCGTCCAGGCGCTGAACGCCGCGCTGCAGTAGCGCCTCGGCGTCGTCCGGCCGTTCCGTCCGACGGGCGAACTACCGTTCGTCGGCCCGATGGTCATTCTCGCGCTCATCGTCGGTCTCGCGCTCGGCGCCGCGGTCGCCGCGGCTCTCCTGCGCGCGCGCTACGCGGGCGAGCTCGCGCGCGAGCGCGCGTCCGCGGGCGAGAAGCTCGCGCTGCTCGAGGAGGCGCAGAGCTCGTTCGAGACGACGATGAAGGCGCTCGCCGCGGATGCGCTCGCGACGAGCAACCGGTCGTTCCTCGAGATCGCGAACGCGCAGCTCGACCAGCGCAAGCAGGCGGTCGAGCATCTCGTCACGCCGATCAAGGAATCGCTGCAGAAGGTCGACGGGCGGTTGCAGGAGCTCGAGGTCGCGCGGACGCGCGCGTACTCGGAGCTGTCGACGCAGGTGCGCGCGCTCGCCGACACGCAGCGGGAGCTGCGCACGGAGACGGGCAACCTCGTCACCGCGCTCCGCTCGCCCGTCGTGCGCGGGCGCTGGGGCGAGATGCAGCTGCGCCGCGTCGTCGAGATGGCGGGGATGCTCGCCCACTGCGACTTCGTCGAGCAGCAGACGGTGACCTCGGACGGCGGGCGGCTGCGGCCGGATCTCGTCGTCCGGCTCCCGGGCGGGAAGCAGGTCGTCGTCGACGCGAAGGCGCCGCTTCAGGCGTACCTCGAGGCGCTCGAGGCCAAGGACGAGGACACGCGGCAGGCGCGGCTCGCCGACCACGCGCGCCAGATCCGCGACCACGTCGCGAAGCTGTCGGCGAAGAGCTACTGGGGGCAGTTCGACTCGACGCCCGAGTTCGTGGTGCTCTTCCTCCCGGGCGAGACGTTCTTCTCGGCCGCGCTCGAGCAGGATCCGTCGCTGATCGAGGAAGGCGTCAACCAGCAGGTGATCCTCGCCACGCCGACGACGCTGATCGCGCTGCTGCGCGCGGTCGCGTACGGGTGGCGGCAGGAGACGATCGCCGAGTCGGCGAAGGCGATCAGCGAGCTCGGGCGCGAGCTGTACTCGCGGCTCGGGACGCTCACCGACCATTTCGCGAAGGTCGGCCGGAGCCTCGAGACGGCGGTTCGCTCGTACAACGAGGCGGTCGGCTCGCTCGAGACGCGGGTGCTCCCGAGCGCCCGCCGGTTCAAGGAGCACGGCATCTCGCCGACCGGCGAGCTCGCCCCGCTGCCGGCGGTCGAGCGCAGCGTCCGCCCCGTGACCGCCCCGGAGCTCCCGGCAGGCGACAAGGCCGCCGACGCCGCCTGATTGCCGGCGTCCGTACCATGGGAGAGCGGCCCGGGAACGTCCTTCCGGCCCGAGACGTTTAATACGGCAGAGGATTCTTCGGGGGAAGGAAGCGAATGACCGACGTGCGTGACGTGATCGTGGTCGGCGGGGGCCCCGCCGGCTACACAGCAGCCCTGTACGCGGCGCGGGCGAACCTGCGGCCGCTCGTGATCGAGGGCTTCAACTGGGGCGGCCAGCTGATGATCACCAGCGACGTGGAGAACTACCCCGGCTACCCGGACGGCGTGATGGGGCCGGAGATGATGGCCGAGCTCCGCCGCCAGGCGGAGCGCTTCGGGACGGACTTCGTCACCGACGACGTCACCCGGGTCGACGTCTCCGAGCGGCCGTTCCGCGTCTGGGTCGAGAACGAGGAGTACCGCGCGAAGACGCTCGTGGTCGCGACCGGCGCGAGCGCCCGCTGGCTCGGGATCCCGGGCGAGCGGACCCTCCAGGGGCGCGGCGTGTCGGCCTGCGCCACCTGCGACGGCGCCTTCTTCAAGGAGAAGGAGCTGATCGTCGTCGGCGGCGGCGACACGGCGATGGAGGAGGCGACGTTCCTGACGCGCTACGCGTCGAAGGTGACGATCGTCCACCGGCGCGACGAGTTCCGCGCCTCGCCGATCATGGTCGACCGGGCGCGCGCGAACCCGAAGATCGAGTTCGTCACGAACGCGGTCGTCGAGGACATCCTCGGCGAGACATGCGTCACCGGGGCGCTGCTCCGCGACACGCGGAGCGGCGAGACGTTCGAGCTTTCCGCCGACGGCGTCTTCGTCGCGATCGGCCACGATCCGAACACGGCGCTGTTCCTCGACCAGCTCGACCACGACGACGCCGGCTATCTCGTGACGAAGCCCGGCTCGACGGAGACGAACGTCCCCGGTGTGTTCGCCGCCGGCGACGTACAGGACCACGTCTACCGCCAGGCCGTCACGGCGGCGGGCTCGGGCTGTATGGCCGCCCTCGACGCGGAGCGCTTCCTCGCCGCGGAGGAGAGCCCGGCCACCGCGCTGACCGCGTCTCCCCGCTAGCCGAGCCGCTAGAGCACGTCGCTGTCGACGACCCAGGTCGTCTCGGTCAGCCGCTCGGCGCGGAGCACGTAGTCGTCGCCGCGGCGCCCGCCGATCTCGTCGAGCTTCGGCAGCTCGAGGTTCGAGTCCTCGCCGTCGAGGCGCAGCTCGCGGCGCCCGCCGACCCGGGTCAGCTCGATCGACTCGCCGGCGATGCTCTCCGGGAGCTCGACGACGTCGACGGACATCGCGCCGACCGCCCAGACGTCGTTTTCCTGACGGCGGCCGACCCCCCGGTACGGCGGGCTCAGTGTCGCCTCGATCGCGTCGGCGAGCGGCGAGACGCTGTCGTTCGGCTCGTCCTCGTCGACGATCAGCGTCCGGTCCGCGCCGGCGAGCGCGACGAAGTGGATCTCGTCGCCGCGCAGCGCGGGCGCGCTCACCGACTCGACCGCGTCCCACTCGCGCGGCCGCGGCACGCCGCTGACGCCGGGGATGCCGAGCCCCGGATCGCCGTCGAACCCCGGCGGCGTCGCGAGGAACCCACCCGCCGGCGCGCGGAACAACGCCTCGCCGATCCGACGCACCCTGTCTCCCACGGCCTCGTGATAGCACGCCGACGCGCCCGTGGAAAGGCCCACGGCGCTTCCCCCATGGGGGGGAGCGAGGCTCCCTTCCGGAAGCGTCGCAGGGCAACCGTCACGGCGGGGTCGCAGCTTCCTCGCGGATGCGTACGATCGCGGGATGCGGCCCCTGCGCGTCTTCCGGATCCCGTTCTCGACCAACGTCGAGCGCGTCGCGCTCGCCGCGGGGCACAAGAGGCTCGAGCTCGAGTGGATCGACGTCGACGAAGCCGACCGCTCCCCCGTCGAGGCGGCGAGCGGGCAGCCGCTCGTGCCGGTGCTCCTCGACGGGGACGAGACGATCCCCGACTCGACCGCGATCATCGAGCACCTCGAGCGCCGCTTCCCCGACCCGCCGCTCTACCCGGCGGACGAGGCGCGCCGCGCGGAGGTCGGCGTCTTCGTCGACTGGTTCAACCGCGTCTGGAAGCGTCCGCCGAACCTGCTCGCCGCGGGGCTCGAGCGGCCGCAGCCGGACACCGCCGTCGTAAACCGGCTGAGCGCGCAGATGCACGCGGCGCTCGACCGCTTCGAAGGGCTCCTCGCCGGACGCCCGTACCTCTTCGACGAGTTCGGCGTCGCCGACTGCATCGCGTTCCCGTTCCTCAAGTACGCCGTCTTCGGGCTGACGGCCGGCGACGACGATCTCTTCCACCGGATCCTCGTCGAGCACGAGCCGCTCGGCTCCGGCTACCCGCGACTGAAGGCGTGGGCGGCGCGCGTCGACGAGCGGCCGCGCGCGTGAGCCCGCCGGTACCCTGAGCCGGTGCCGTACTACATCTGCCCGAACTGCAAGGAGCGGTCGATCGACATCGACCGCACAGAGGGGTTCTACGACGAGGCCGTCGCGTGCCATCACTGCGGCTTCGGCTTCCTGTTCGAGCTGATGGACGACTACTATCCCGCCCCGGGGACGGGCTTCGTCGTCTGCGACCAGGAGGGCCGCATCCTCGCGGTCGGCCGCGGCGTGTTCGAGCTGACGGGCTGGTCGGAGGTCGATCTGCTCGGCAGCGACGTCGTCTCCGGGCTCGGCCTCGCGGGGTTCGAGGAGGACAAGAACCCGGCGAAGCTCGCGCTCGAATGGGGCGTCCGCCGGCTGAACGAGGCGCTCGAGCTGCGCACCCGCGCCGGCCAGACGAAGAAGGTGATCGGGGACTTCTTCCCCGCCTACGACGACGACGGCGGCCTGCTCGTCGCGCTCACTCCTCGGCTGGCCTGACCCGCACCGGCGCCGGCGGGACGGGCGCGGTCAGGTCGAGGTCGCGCGCCCGCGGGTCGAATCGCCGCTGGGCGATCGCCGTCGGGACGATCGCGGACAGCACGACGACCGCGATCAGCAGCGACGACGAACGTCCCCAGCGGGAACTCGCCGTCCGTCCGGAGCTGGAGCGTCGAGAAGGTCGTGAGCGCGCCGCAGAAGCCGGTGCCGAGCAGGGGACGCTTGAGCATCGACGGAGGAGCCGCTCCTGGAGCCGCGTGGCGAAGACGACGAGGGCGAGGGCGCCGACGACGTTGGCGGCGAACGTCGGCCACGGCCAGCCGTGCGCGGCCGGCGGGAACGCCCGATCGAGGCCGGCGCGGCACAGCGCGCCGGCGACCCCGCCGGCGAACACCGCCACGACCAGCCGGCGTCCCGACTCGGAGACGCGCGACCCTGTCCTGCGCGGGCGACGGACAACGATGTCGGCGGCTTCGGCGATGACGGGCTCCCCCTCGTGGTCTCTCGATCGTCAGAGGCCCATCAGCGGCGGAGCCGCGGTTCGGGCGAGCCTCATCGCCTGCCGTGACCGTCGCCGCAGACGCCACAATGACTGCGTGGACTCGCTCCAGGGCCAGCTCCTCGTCGCCTCGCCCGGCCTCCTCGACCCGAACTTCCGCCGGACGGTCGTGCTCGTGACCGAGCACACCGACGAGGGCGCCGCCGGCCTCGTGCTCAACCGGCCGTCGCCGACGGTCGTGGCCGAGGTCGTGCCGCAGCTGGAGCCGCTCGTCGAGGACGGCGAGCAGGTCTGGGTCGGCGGGCCGGTGCAGCCGAACGCGGTGCTCGTGCTCGGCGAGTTCGTCGACCCCGACGACGCGGCCGTGCCGCTGTTCGGCTCGCTCGGCTTCCCGTCGCTCGAGGAGCCGGACTCGGTCGTGCCGGTGACGACGCGGCGGCGCGTGTTCGCGGGGTACGCCGGCTGGGGCTCCGGCCAGCTCGAGGACGAGCTCGCGCGCGAGGACTGGATCCTCGAGCCCGCGCTCGCGGACGACGCGTTCACCGAGGCGCCGGACGAGCTGTGGAGCGACGTGCTCCGCCGGAAGGGCGGCGTCTACGAGCTCGTCGCGCGCATGCCCGAGGACCCGTCCGTCAACTAGACGGCGTCGAAGGCGAACGACAGCGTCGACAGCACGAGGTCGCACGACCCTTCGCCGGCGGCCTCGCGCACGGCCGCCTCGATGCGCGCCTGATCGTCGAGCGCCGCCATGATGAACGGGCTCGTCGACGACACCCACTCCACGATCCCGTCCGCCGTCGTGTGGACGACGTGCCGGAACCGGCGCTCCTCGACCGGGCCGAACTGCGCCGACGCGTCAACGCTGACGCGCCACGCCGGAGGCCCCTCGCGGTCGATCGCCGGCCGCGGCGGCCGAAACGGCGCGAGCACGCGCTTGATCTCCTGTTGCAGCGCGTCGTCTTCGTCCCATTCGTTCCAGAGCAGCCCGACGCCGCCGTTCGGCCGGAGCACGCGGCGGATCTCGCGGAACGCCTCGTCGTGGCGAAACCAGTGCGCGGCCTGCCCCGCAGTCACGACATCAACCGCCCCGTCGGCGAGCGGGATCGCCTCTGCGCTCCCGGCGAGCGCCTTCGCCGCCGCCACCGCGAGCTCGAGCTGGGCGCGCATCGCGTCGCCGGGCTCGACCGCGACGACGTCCGCGCCGAGGGCGACGAGCTGCCGCGTCAGCTTCCCGGTCCCCGCGCCGAGGTCGAGGACGCGCCGGCCCGGTCCGATCCCGAGACGCTCTCCGAGCCAGGCGACAGCCTCCGCAGCGTAGAGCGGCCGCGCGCGCTCGTAGCGCTCGGCGGCGTTCTCGAAGCTGAGGCGGTAGGCGTCCTCAGACACGGCTCGAGGGGCACAGGTCGACGAGGACGCAGTCGTCGCAGCGCGGCCGCCGCGCGTCGCAAACGCGACGGCCGTGCCAGATCAGCAGGTGCGGGAACCGCCCCCAGTCGGGCCGCGGCACGAGCCGCATCAGGTCGCGCTCGATCTTCACCGGATCCTCCTGCCTCGTCAGCCCGAGCCGCTGCGACAGCCGGCGGACGTGCGTGTCGACGACGATCCCCTGCGCGTGGCCGAGCTCGGCTGCGACGACGTTCGCCGTCTTGCGCGCGACGCCGGGCAGCCGGACGAGCTCGGGCAGCGTGCGCGGGACCTCGCCGTCGAATTCCTCGAGCAGCATGCGCATCGTCCCCCGGATCGACTTCGCCTTCTGCCGGTAGAAGCCGGTGGCGAAGATGTCGCGCTCGAGCTCCTCCTGCGGGACGGCGAGATAGTCCTCGGGGCGGTGGTACTTCTCGAACAACGTCGTCGTCACGCGGTTGACGTTCACGTCGGTCGTCTGCGCCGACAGCATCACGGAGACGAGCAGCTCGAGCGGGCTGCGGAACCGGAGTGCGATCGCCGCGTCTGTGTGCTCGACCGCGAGCCGGTCGATGATCGGCCTGATCCGCTCCCGCTTCGGTCCGACGCGCTTGCGCGCCTCGGCGACGTAGCTTCTAGCCAACGGCCGCGAGCGGGACGTCGAACGGGTCCCCGCCGCCGCCGAGCCGCGGGCCGGCGCAGACGAGGTCGAGCGCCGGGCAGCCGGAGCAGGCGAAGTCGCTCGGCGCCGGGCGGAACTCGCCGGCGTGGATCCGCGCGATCGCCTCGGACAGCTCGGCCTCCAGCTCCGGCACCTGGCCGAGCCCGAACGTCGTCGCCGCGACCGCGTCGGGCCGCTCGAGGAAGCAGTAGACGACCTCGACCTCCTCCGCGCCCGCACGGAAGCACGCGAGCGCGTACACGAGCCGCTGCAGGCGATAGCCCGTGTCGACGATCTCGTCCGGCGACGCCTCGCCGACGAGGTTCGTCTTGTAGTCGAGCACGAGCGCCCGCGCGCCTTCGAGATGGAGCGCGTCGAGATACCCGTGCAGCAGCACGCCGTCGTGCTCGAAGGTGAAGTGCCGCTCCTTCTCGACGCCCGGGAGCGCGGCGACGCGCGCGGCGAGCTCCGAGTCGCAGTACGACGCGACGTACGCGCGGATCCGCTCCAGCTCGTCGTCGGTCACCGCCGGATACCAGTCGCGCACCTGCTCGAGGTCGGGAACGGCCGGCGCGCCGAGGTCGACCTGCTCGAGCAGCCGGTGCGCGGCGTCGCCGATCTCCGTCGCCCGCAGCCCGCCCTCGCCCTCGCCGTCCCCGCGGCGGTCGGCACGCCGCTCGGACATCCCGGCCACGCGGATCGCGAAGTACTTGTACGAGCACTGCTCGAACGTCGACAGCGCCGTGAACGAGAGCTTGTGCACGCGGTGCAGCGGCGGAGCAGGCGGCGGCGCGAGCGGCGGCAGCTCCGGCGCGGCCGCGGCCGCGGCGACGTCCTCCGGCGCGGCGAACAACGCGAGCTGGCCCGTCTCCGGCTCCGCCGCGACCGCCGCCTCGCGCTCGCGCCAGTCCTCCTCGCGGTGCCTGTCGACGCGGACGACGAGACGCGCGTCGCCGCGCTCGATCTCGACCGGCGCACCGCCGTTCGCCGACAGCTCGTCGCCGACGCCGAGCCGGTCGAGCACCCACCCGATCGGCGTCGACGCGTCCGCCGTCTTCTCGCGGTCGATCGAGCCCGCGACAATGAGCCGCTCCTTCGCGCGCGTCATCGCGACGTAGTAGAGGCGCAGCTTCTCGGCGCGCTCCTCGTCCGCGCGCGCGTCCTTCACCGCCTCGTAGTCGAATGCGCCGCGCCGCTTCGTCGTCACCGGGTCGGCGACGCGGAAGCCGAAGCGCCCGTCCGAGAGCGCGAGGATCTCGTCCGCGGACGGCGGCGCCTTGTCGCGCCCCGCGTCGGCGACGATCACGACCTCGAACTCGAGTCCCTTCGCCGCGTGGATCGTCAGCAGCCGCACCGCGTCGGCGCCCTCCTCCTCCGCGACCGCCTCGAGCTCGCGCGAGCCGACCGCCTCCTGCTCGGCGACGAAGCGGACGAAGCCCTCGACGTCCGGGCCGCGCAACTCCTCGTACGAGCGCGCGAGGCGCGCGAGCTTGCGCATGTTCGCGTAGCGGCGGCGACCGTCCCACTGCGCGAGCACCGCGAGGTCGTAGTCGTGCTCGCTGACGACTCGCTCGCACAGCCGCTCGAGCGAGAGCCGCGGCATCGCCGCCGCGAGGCGGTCGAACCGCTGCCGGAATGCGAGCAGGAGCCGCTCGTCGCGCTCCGCCAGTCCCACCGGCAGCGTCCGCTCGAGACCGGCGAAGAGCGGCCGCTTCGACGCGGCGCGGCGCAGCAGCGCGAGCCCGTCGTTGGAGAGCCCGACGAACGGCGACGCGAGCACCGTGACGAGCGCGCGGTCGTCGTAGCGGTTGTGCAGCAGCCGCAGGTACGCGAGCAGGTCGACGACCTGCTGCTGGCCGAAGTAGCCCTTGCCGGTGGCGCGGGACGTCGGCAGCCCGGCCTTGCGCAGCTCGTCCTCGTACCACTCAGCGTCGGTGCCGGCCGCGAACAGGAGCACGAGCTCGCCCGGCGCCGCGACGCCCGCGTCGACGAGCTCGCGCACGCGCCGCGCGACCGCGCGCGCCTCGGCGCGCCGCCAGTGGACGCCGGTGTCCTTGTAGCTCGCCTTGTCGGTGACGAGCAGCTCGACCGGATGGCCGAAGACCGGATCGGGAAACTCGGCGGCGGCGTGCAGCTCCTGGAACTCGTCGCCGAAGTGCGAGCCGAACAGCTCGTTCACCGCGGCGAGCACCTCGGGCCGCGAGCGGTAGTTCAGCGTCAGCGGCAGCAGCTGCGCCGACTGCGCGCGTCGCTCGCGGAAGACGCCGACATCGGCGTGGCGGAAGCCGTAGATCGACTGGTACTCGTCGCCGACGAAGAAGACCTCCGCGCCGGGACCCCGGAGGAGATCGACGAGGTCGCACTGGAGCCGGTTCGTGTCCTGGAACTCGTCGACCATGATCGAGCGGAAGCGCAGCGACTCGCGCTCGCGGATCGCCGGGTCGTCGCGCAGCAGGTCGCGCGCGGCGAGCTGCAGGTCCTCGAAGTCGAGCGCCGACTCGCGCGCCTTCGCCTCGGCGTAGGCGGCGGCGAACCGCTCGAGCAGCTCCTGGAGGAGGTCGCGGTCGCGCGCGGCGGCCTCGTCGAGCGCGGCCTGCTCGACCGAGCGGCGCGCCTCCTCGTACGACGCGGCGCGCTCGCCGGAGGCGCGGAAGCCGGA
>Ga0335076_10006125_pt1 | contig 12127 bp, 9 predicted proteins | sample Lox_Sample_25_FD_206717 | JGI IMG/M metagenome (GOLD analysis project Ga0335076, IMG submission 206717) | Soil microbial communities from Loxahatchee National Wildlife Refuge, Florida, United States - Lox_Sample_2.5 | ecosystem: Environmental > Terrestrial > Soil > Wetlands | place: USA: Florida...
TTTTTGGACTTATAACGAAGCGGGCTGGATCCGGCCCTGATTAGAGTTGGCGTCTATTGAGCAAACTGCTTGAGGTCAGCAAGAACGGGTTTGAGGTCGGAACGTTCTGTCAGATGCTCCGCGCCTTGCTCCTTGCCAAGGTCATCGAGTACGCGCGATGCCTCCGCATACTGAGCCGAAGACTCAGACTTGTTCCCGGTCAGTCTTAGCACGGTGCCAAGCAGATAGTGGATGCGGGCATCCTCAAGACGCAATCCCAACTTCTCGCTCTTGCCGAGATCGCGTTGCAGTTCCTGACGTGCGGCAGGGTAGTTCTTGCTTTGAATTAGCGCTTCGGCGAGCAGCACTGAAGAGGCGAGCGAGACATACTTTCGGCCCCGAGTTTCCGCCTGCTGTGAAACGTCGCGCAACTGGCTGATCACGTCACGCGCGTGACCTTCCGCGATGGCCGCCTTGGCCAGGTTCATTCTGGCGTTGAGCAGCGTATCTTTATCTTTGCTGTGAGAAGCCAACGTGAGCGCCTGCTGGTAGGAGCCCTTTGCGGATTTGAAATCGCCTTGATAGAAGTAAGCATCTCCCTGGCTATTCAGAACGGAAGCACTCAGTGCATCATTCTTTAGACTGCGAGTCAGAGTCTGCGCCTCATCGACCGATTTGAGCGCCTCGGCTCCGCGGCCAGCCTCGGCCAGTGCCTCGATCAAATCGCTGAGCGATTGAGCCATATTGCTGCTGCGGTCGCCCTGATCGCGAAACGTTTTTACAGAATCCTGAAGCGCCCCGACCGCCGGACCTACTCGTCCTTGATATTCGAAGATCAAACCCATGTCGCGCGAGAGCCTGGCGGCGCCAACCTTGTCATCAGATTTCCGATAAATGTCGAGGCCGCGCATGTATGACGCCATGGCTTTGTCATACTGACCGAGCGCCGTGTAACTCGCGCCCAGATTTTCGAGAGTTTCAGCAATGTTTCCGGGGACGTTGAGCTTCTCTCGGATTTGCAGAGCCTGCTGCAAGTAGGTGAGTGCGTCCTCGTTCTCGCCTTTTTGCGCGTAGGCGTTGGCGATGTTGTTCAAACATAGAGCCTGATAGGTTTCGTCATTGGCATCGCGCTGAATCTGCAACGACTCTTTCAGGGCCTGCAACGCCTGGTCGGACTGACCGCGTTCAAGGTAGAGGTCGGCGAGATCGATGAGTGTATCGCCAGCCTCTTTCTTAGCGCCAATTTCCTGTCGGATCTTCAGAGCTTGGTTGTAGGCGGCCAAGGCAGCGTCTTGCTTGCCTAAGGTGAGCTGGACTTGGGCGATTTCCGCCAGACTCGCTGCCACTCCGCGCCTCTGCCCGAGCCGCTGGTTGATCGCGATCGAGTCCTGGTAATTGCGCAGGGCCTCAGTTGGCTTGTTCATCAGCTTGTAAGCGATGCCGGTGGCCTGGAGGATCAGCGCGAGTTGCTCCTGATTATCGAAATCAATAGCGAGGTGGCGGGCGCGGTCGAGAGGTTCAAGACCCTGCTGCGGATTGCCTGACTTAATCTCCACTCGGCCCATCGCCAGCAGCGTGTCTAGATTCTTGTCATCTGCATGCAGGATCTTGTCGTAGTAAGAGCGAGCTTTATCAAGGTCTCCGGCGTCTTCATAGAGGCTTCCGAGAGCAAACAGAACGTCCATATTATCGGGAAAGCTCTTCTCGAGATTCGCATACGCCGACAGGGCTTTCTGGTTGTCCTTGGTCACGCGCGCCAGGCTAGCTTCGATCAGGTATTTTTCCGCCAAGGGGAGTGCTTGACTTAATTCCACGGCGCGGCGCGCAGCTTGCTCGGCCTCAGTGTCGTATCCGAGATCGGAATAGGCTTCACCAAGACGCGAAAACGCAATTGCAAATTGCGGATCTTCGGCCGTCGCAGCTTGCAAGCGCTTCTGCGCTTCAAGGTTGTTACCTTGGCGCAGCAGTTGCAAGCCTTCGTTGTAGTCGCGGAGAGCATCGACAGAATTCGACGTGGGCTTGAAAGATTGGTTCCGCAACTCCTTGACGAGGTCGGAAGAGAGCGAAAGATTCTGGCGGATGGAGTCGGCGAGGCGATCGACTGCCTGCGAAAGTTCGTTCTGGCTCGCAGCCTGTGACTTCACCTGGACGACGCGGTTGTGTTTGCGGTCTTGCAGAGTGGCGTCGATGCGAATCTGATCACCAAGCTTGGTGTACTGGCCATATACCAGAGTGTCGGCGTTCGTGAACTCTGCAATACGGTTGAGGGTGGATGGGTCGGCGCCTAGATTCGGGTTAATCCGCAAGTCGTGATAGACCTGTTGCACGCGGTTCGACGTTATCGTTCGCAAATGCGACGATTGTCCGACGTCGGTGCTTAGCATGTCCGCCAGACTCGGACCCAACCAATCCCACGACGTATCTCCAGAAGCATTGCGAAATGGCATGACAGCCAGCGACAAGGCAGGCCCGCTCTTCTCCGTGGAAGAAAAGAGCTTGTCGCGAAAGATGTAACCAACTGTTGCCAGGATGATGACCGTAACGATGCCCGTCAGCAGCGGCCAAGGGATTGTCTGTCCCCACGGCTTCACGTCGGCGTGAAAACCCAAGGTCGCGGCGGCGCGCTTGCCTTGCCACGAATCGAGATCGCGCAAAATTTCTGCGGCCTTCTGATAGCGCAGGTTGGGGTCCCGTTCCAGGCACTTGCTGACGATGCCACTTAGCGCCCCGGGAATCGAACCGTCGTGATCTGAAACCGGAACTGCCCGCTCTTGTGTCCGCTTAATAAGGCTTGCCAAGGCGCTCTCCGCCTTGAACGGCATTTTGCCCGTCAGCAATTCGTACAAGATCAAACCGGCGGTGAAGAGGTCGGAGCGCTGGTCCAGATCTTTGCCCAAGGCTTGCTCGGGCGACATATATTCCATGGTGCCGACCAAGGCACCAGTCTGGGTCATCCCTTCGCCTTCCATCGTGCGAGCCAGTCCGAAGTCCATCACGAGGATGCGGCCGGTATCTTCTCGCATGATGTTTTGCGGCTTCAGATCACGATGGATCACGCCGACGCTGTGGGCAGCTTCAAGAGCCTGACAAACCTGCTGCGTGATTTCGACTGCTTGTTCCGGAGAGAACTTCTGCTTTTCCTGGATGAGCGATCGCAGATCCCGCCCCTCGACAAACTCCATGGTGATGAACTTGACGCCATCGGCATCACCAAGGTCGTAGATGCGGATCACGTTCTTGTGAGTGACCTGCCGCGAAAGCAAGAGTTCCTGCTTGAAGCGGGCCAGCATTGACGAGCTGGAAGCGAGTTCAGGACGAATCACTTTCAAGGCGACGGGACGATCGAGTTCGCGATCTCGCGCCTTGTAAACCGCGCCCATCCCGCCCTCGCCCAGGAGTTGCAGGATCTCGTAACGTCCACCAAGGACGTCCCCAGCTTCAAAAATCAGCGAAGGGATAGCTGGACGAATCGACTTCCTTGGCGGAGTCGGCTGCGGACGAGGCTGCCAACCGACGGTGGTCGCATCCGGATCGACAATGGTGGCGTCGGGATCCACATAAGTAGCATCTGGATCGATTGGAATCTGGTGCAGGACAGGGCGATCCGGGGCAGACGAGGGGCTGGAGCTGTCTCCCTTTACGGGGGTACCGACGCCCCGAGCATCCTCCCCGCGGTTCGAGGGATCGAATGGTAGATCCTTACCGTCCATGCCTTTTCTGCCTGAAGATGTGTCCGCACTCGCCCCGACAACGCCAGAACTTTCGCAGGTATCGGAAAGTATATACCTGAATGGAACTGTCTCAATAGAAAGCTGACAAGAGGGAAGTGGAAATTCAGGTTCGGATTTTCAGGCAGGTGATAGCCGGGGTAACAGGGTCGCACGAATGCGGAAATCAACGCGGCGACGCCGTTTCCGTGGGACCCCGATTGCTGGTGACAGCCCTGTGATCAGGATTCCTTGGCGCTTCGAACGGCGTGGAGATTCAGAAGATACCCTTTGCTAGTCGGGTCGTACAGCAGGCGCCAATAGAGAATGTGGTGTGTCCCTTGAATACTCTGTTGGAGCAAGTCACGAGCCGTTATTTTGTTGCCGCCCACCTTGACTAAATTCTTGTCGATCAAACTTCTGGGGGAAATCGCCAGGGCAACATTCACGTGAGCTTGCGTGCCGGCCTGTTCGCAAATTGTTCGAACGGTGTCAGCTACCGTGTGCTCTTCGCCGGGGAGTGTGAGAGGAGTATCGAGAACAGGCGTCTGAGAAGCAATTCCGCCCTTCTCGTCATGGGCGCCAGTGCCGATCACATAAAAGCTCCCTTGCTCGCCTTTTCGCACTTCGAAACGTCCGGGATTCTTGCTCTTGTTGTAGGCATCAACGATCAGCCGGATAGTTTTTTCCGCGTCGGGAGCGGTCGCTGGAAACTCTACCGTAAAGCTTCCCCCGGCCGGCCATTGTCCGTGAGCATCGCCAGGAGCCTCGACCAGATCGCCGGCCGAGACGTATTGCGGATCTTCATAATCGATCACCCAGGCGTACTTTCTCTGGATAGCGTCGAGTACCTGCGCCAGCGGGCGCGGGTTGTTGGCATTGACGTGAACCGTTCCAGCGGATTCAGAAATCACAGCTTCTCGGGCGTAGCCGCTCGGTTTGGACGATTGAGAAAAAGCCTGGCAGGCAAGAAGGATGATGAGCAAAATAGCGCGTTTGGTCGGGTTCATACGTGTAATCGAGTGTGATTTTAGCATTGATTTGCCGGAACGATTCGCACTCCCGGGATGATTCAGGTGTTCCGCCACTCGGCCAAATGGCTAAACCGTAACGGCTAATTCCTTTGGAGTTTGCGCGGGATCTTGAGATGTCGTATAAGGCAAAGACGCTCGAAAAACTAAACCGGCCAGCATTGGGAAGAATTTTCATGGAAAAGCAGCAGCATCACGCTCCACCCAATGACGAAGAGTGGATCAGTAAATATCGTGCGGCACTGAACTCGACGTCGACTCCCTTATCAAGAGCAGAGAAGTTCCGCACTGCGGTAGGAAATGCTTACAGCAGTGTGATGGCGAACTTCGAAAAAGTTGTAGATGGCTACGTCCGAAGAAAGGCAGCCAGAAGCAAAATCCTCGTCCAGGTAAAAACCGGCGAACGTCTGCAATCGGCGGCAGCTCGACCACCTGAATCGGAAAAAGGGAGCGCAAAACGAGCCAGCTAGCTCTTTTGTGCTCCCATTGATTGAGGATTAGCCCAGCGACCAGAAACACGGATATGCCCAAAATGATTAGCCCAAAAAGGTTAATTCCTCGGAGAAAAACATAAGAAAATCGTCGTTTTCCGTTGACATCAGTGTCTTCTGTGGCACAATACTGCCCGTACTTCTTTCCCCCAAGAAGCGTAACCTGTCTTTCCCACCCCCAGGAAAGTACATACCCGTACTGATCAAGTAATTAAGCAAAACCGACTAATACCAGCGACGAGAAGATAAGCCTTCAAGAACCGCTCGTCGACCTTCTGTAGATACACAGGACCCCCAAGCCTTGGCCAGGCAAATAGGCCAGCGAACTTCGTCTGATTCGGCGCGGGGGTGAGGCACGCGCCGGAAAAGGGGATCAAGTGCACAATACTCCGGCCCGACCGGGTCTGCTGGTAATTGATACTTCGTTTGGAGTCGTAGCTTATAACGGTGAGGCATTGCGGATCTTGTCTTATCCGGAAACTCCCGACAGGATTCGACAGCTCGACACATGGCTCGCCAACAAGATCCGCTCGGAACTACTTGGCAGACAATCACCGCCCAAGTTTGTGGATGGTTTCCGTTCCGCAAAGCGCATGTATCTTTGCCGCTCATTCCCCCTCGATGTGAAGGGACATTTCGGCAATGGTTCGGGTCCGACAAACGGGTTGCTGATTGTGATGCTGGAGCGGCGAAGCAACGAAGCCGCCAAGATCACTGAAATCTCGGAAAAATTCGGGCTCACCGCGCGCGAGCAGGAAACGGTGCAGTATCTGCTCGAAGGGCTCACCAGCAAGGAGATCGCGCAGCGCATGAAGATCAGCCCCAATACAGTCAAAGCGTTTCTTCGCCTGGTGATGGTGAAGATGAGCGTTTCGACGCGCTCGGGAATCATCGGGCGGATCGTTGGACGTGGGGCGTAACGTGCAGTAAAGCACCACTAAGCGGCTAGTGACATCGGGTTAATCCATCTGGGGACTTGTGAGTCCGTTGATTGTCGATAGAGTACAGTACGCGCCACAGAAATGCTGAGCACCCTGCCTCCCCCAGCTTAGCGGCGTATCTCTGTAAGGAGGACAATAATGCGAACCACACTGCTTGTAGTGTGTACATTGGCGCTTGCCCTTTGTACCGTCTCGGCGTGGGCGGCAACTCCAGCCGTCACAACGCCTCCGGCGGATGTTTACAAGGTCGAGTATTTCTCCAATGCAAACACTGCGGGTGCGCCTGATGGCACGGTGCGTATGACAAATCCGGGCACGTCGGCCGGAAACGTGTGCGCCGATATTTTCGTGTTCGACGCCAATCAAGAACTGACCGAGTGCTGCAGTTGCAAGCTCGGTACGGATGGTCTGCGTACGTTGTCAGTGAACACGGATCTCACCAGCAACCCGCTGACAGGGGTCACCTTGAATACCGGTGTGATCAAGCTCGTTTCGGCTAAGCTGACGAACGGCGCTTGCCCACTACCAACAAACATCAACGCCACGCCTGCTCTGCGCGCGTGGGTAACACACATCCAGAACGGAACTTTCCCGGAGACTGAGACCAACGCCCAGGATGCAACTCTCAGCGTCGGTGAAGTGTATCGGCTTGATGCGGAATGCACTGCAATCGCATTAGATGGCAGCGGCAAGGGAGTTTGCAGCTGCGGATCGGGAGACTAAAGAGGACACCAATGAAAACCATCACGATGCTCGTAGTATGCACCCTTGCTTTGACCCTCTGTGCCGCTAACGCTTTCGCTCAGGCGGACACTCTTAAGGTCGACTATTTCTCAAACGCCAACACCGCAGGCGCTCCGGATGGCACGATGCGCCTCGATAACCCTGGGACCTATGCCGGTGGCAACCTTTGCGCCAGCATCTTCGTGTTCGATCAGTATCAGGAACTGAGCGAGTGCTGCAGCTGCTTGCTCACTCCAGATGGATTGCGCACCCTGTCGGTAAACGGTGACCTGACGGCCAACCCGCTGACCGGCGTAACCCTGAACACCGGCTTGATCAAAGTTGTCTCCACCATTCCGGTGGCAGGCACTTGCCCACTTCCCACTGCAGTGCACCCGGTCGCGGCTCTTCGCTCCTGGGTCACCCACATCCAGAACAGCAATTTCGCTGTGACTGAGACGGGCTCGCAAGATGCCACCCTCAGCGCCGGTGAAATCTCCGCGTTGGCTCGCCAGTGCTATGCCATCAAGATCGTTGGCAGCGGCAAGGGCGTCTGCAGCTGCGGTTCTGGCGACTAATCGCTTTACCAGTTCGGGTGGGGACAAACCGTTCCCACCAGGACACCACCAGGCTTGTCAGGCAGCTGGATACATCAGCTGCCTGGCGAGGTCTGTCAAATCCGTAGTTCATCACTCTTGAGATGGGGGATCTCATGTTCGTTTCGCAGAAGCTACTAGAACTCACTATGGGTGCGGCCTTTTTGTTGGCCGGCACCGGAGCCTTCGCCCAGGGCGATTCCGCCGTGGTCGCAGATGTCGGCGGCGTCAAAATCACTTTGGGGGAGCTCGAGCAGGAAGAATCGGCCAAGCTTTTGGCGGCGCACTACCAGTACTACCAGGCTCAAAGCAAGGCTTTAGAAGAACTCATCGATAAGAAATTGCTGGAGCAAAAGGCGAAGAGCGAGAATCTCACCGTTGACCAGCTCATCGACCGCGACATCAAGTCGCAGGTAAAGGATCCTTCCGAAGATCAGATGAAGGTCTACTACGAAGGCCTTGAGACTGATCAGCCTTACGAGGCGGTACGCGACAAAATCCTGGAAAAGATCCGTCAGCTCCGAACCGACAAAATCAAAGCCACCTATGTGAAGCAGCTTCGTGCGCAGACCAACGTCTCGATCGCGCTTGCCCCCCCGCGAGCCAAGGTCGAAGTGGCTGAAGCGCAGACGCAAGGTTCAAAGACGGCAAAGATCACGCTGGTTGAGTTTGCCGACTATGAGTGCCCTTACTGCCAGAAAGTCGCCGGCGACGTAAAGAAACTCAAAGAGGATTACGGCGACCGCGTGGCTTTCAGCTATAAGGACTTTCCGCTGCCGATGCACTCCCGTGCAGAAAAAGCTGCGGAAGCTGCTCGTTGCGCGAACAAGCAGAATAAGTTCTGGGAATTCCACGATGAAATCTTCCACAGCAAGGAGCTCGATGTTGATCAACTGAAGGCGCAAGCACGTGTCCTGAAGCTTGACAGCGATCAGTTTGACAAGTGCCTTGACTCGGGAGAACAGGCATCGGCAGTCGAGCACGACAAGAAAGAAGGTATGAAGCTCGGCATCACGGGAACCCCCAGCTTCTTCATCAACGGTCACTACCTGAGCGGCGCGCTGGACTATGCTGCTCTGCGTCAAGTGATCGAGCAACAGCTCAATGCACCAGCGCAAGGTGCGGGAGCCGGAAAGTAAGGTTCGCAGTCCTCTTCTGTGTGGGCGAGCAGCCCGGACCAGCAGGGAGGGGATCATCAAGGGTGCTTCTGCTGGTCGACAAGCGCAAGGGGTACAGGTGGTTGCGAGTTGCCCGGGGATTTCTCCGGGTCGCCCGCACCGGCTGTACCCCGGTTTTTTTGAGGGCGAAACGAATATCTCGACTCGGCTCCAGTGAAGAATTGAGATAAATTGATCCGGCTCTCTGTCCGAACGCGGGTACAATCGGGCTCTCAAAATCTGGCGATTCAAAGGAGCGAACTATGGGCAACGTCGTGTTCAAGTACGGGACCCTGATTCGCATGGGAGCGAAATCCTACAGCGGCGGGAAATGGGACGCCGATCTGAAAGAGGAAGTTCGCAATGCTCATACGAATGCCGATCTGTGCATTCAGATTCGAGTTCACTTTGCCAAGATCGATCCTGCCTCTGGCCGGACCGGACTCTACGGGGATTGGGACGACAAACCGGATCATCCTTCCAAGCGGAGGATTCAGAAGTGGGCGCCCAATGAGTTTGAGCACTTTACCGGCCGGCTTGTCCGCGAGGCGCAGCACTTTTGGAATGGCGTGTTCTGGTTGCAAACGCCTGTCCGCTACACGGACCTGAATTGGCCGGATGAAAAGCCAACCCATCGCTGCAATCTCTATTGCCGCTTCGAGCTAAAGAAGGCGCACACCGATGCTGATGCGCATTACACCATCGCTGTGGTGCGGGTGCAGGATTCCGATGTTTTCCGCTCCGACGCCAAGCTTTACAGTCAGAAAGACATCAACAGCGAACAATTGATTCCCCATTCCACGGTCAAATTCTGGACGCATTTTCATGAGGTCGGCCACCTTCTGGGATTGGGGCATATTGGCTATGCCGGGCACCACAACCTTCACAATGATGGATCCGACCGAGCCTACGGCGTCAGTCAGCAAGAGATGCGAGATGTAATGGGCAAGGGGCACATCCGTCATCCATGGCACGCATCACCCTGGCAGGAAGCGGCAGAGAGCTTTACCGAGATTCCGGCGAAGGACTGGACTGTCCACATGCACCATATCGCTCCAGCTCGACTGGCCGCCTGAGTCGACACTGCTTTCGTCTTCGCGTGGACGTTGTCGCTGAAATGGGTTAGCGTTTATGACCGCTGCGCTCACATCGCCAATGAGACTGAAGACGCAAGCTGCAGGAAAAACCGATCGAGGTATTGTCCGCAGGAATAATGAAGACAATTTCGGCTTCGACATTCGCGCCGGTATTTTCGTGGTCTGTGACGGAATGGGGGGACAAGCGGCCGGAGAGGTCGCAAGCAGGATTGCGGTCGACACCGTGCTCGAGCATTTCCGGTCGAATGTGAAATCATACCCGGACGCCAGGACCTCCGATTTCGTGGAGATCTCTGACCAGACCAGCGTGCTTGCGAATGCGATTCATCTCGCTAACCGGGCAATTCGCCAGGCCGCCTTTGCGGACTCCGATTACGAAGGCATGGGCTGTACCATCGTCGCCGCCAGCGTTTCTCCGGAGCTGTCGTCCATTGCTCACCTGGGAGACAGCCGAATCTATCTCATCCGCCAGGGCGCAATGCAGCAACTCACCGCCGACCATTCACTCGTGATGGAGCAAGTACGTCGAGGGGTGATCGCCCCCGAGGATGCCGAGCACTACGAAATGCAGAATGTCATTTTGCGAGCGCTCGGTTCTGAGGACAGCGTGGAACCTGATCTGGCCGAGTTGAGCCTGGAGCAGGGCGACACGCTTCTGTTATGCACCGACGGCGTGTGGAGGTTTGTGCGAGAGCACAGAATCATTGAAGTCGTAAGTCGAATCGAAAATCTGGACGACGCCTGTCAGATATTACTGGAAGATGCCATGAGCGCCGGTAGCGATGACAATGTCACATGCCTGCTCGTTCGCATGGTCGAACAGGGTTGGGGCGGCAGGCTGTTGGGGAATTGGCGTGCAGGTTAGTCGCTCAAGTCGACCTTCACGAACAGTTGGGGAAGCGGAACGGGAACGCGGGCATGGGAGGGTGCATTCTCCAGAGCCCCAAGAGGATTGTCGAAATCGAAGCCAAACAATCGCGGATTTTCTCCGATCACGGCAGCCGATACGATATAGAAGACGTAGTCATACGTTTGACGGGGAATTCTCTCGCGATATCGCGTGAGTAGCCGCCAAAAATTTCGTTCCCTGGGATTGTGAGGCATGCTTTGCACGAGGGGAAGCACTGAATTCTCGCCCCAGTTGTAGCAAGCCATCACAAGTATGCCCGAAGCCTGCGCGTCGGTCGCATAGAGAAATTTCAGATACCGTGCGGCGGCTTTGGTTGCCTTAGGGACCTGGTTGCGCTCATCGCTCGGATCAGGACGTGGTTGATCGACGAGCGGCCCCAGATGCAGACCGTACTTGAGTGCCGTCTTGGGCACAAACTGCCACATCCCTTTTGCGATTCCGCTTCCCGTCTCCGGTCCAACCGCGTACTGGTTGAAATCGCTTTCCTGCAAGGCTAGATAAAAAAACTGGGGTGGCAATCCCTGGTCAAGGAGTTCGTCGGAAATGGTCTTGACGTACCCTTTCTCCTGAGCAATGCGGACTGCCTTCGCGAGACGATCGGAGTTCTGCCAATACTTGATGTACTTATTCACTTCCGCTTCAAAGCCGGGCGGCATATCCAATTCACATTCGCCAAAGATGCGAGCGACGCGCAAGATGAGGCGTTGCTGCTCCGTCATTTTGCCGTTATAGATGTGCAGGGATGCGAGGAATTGATCATAGCTACGTTCCATCTCGCGGCGGCGGTCAGAATCCTGCCTCACCAACTGGACTTGCTGCTGGTTCCCGGAGGCCACCACTGCGCGCTGCAAATCCGCGATATCGAGGTCGAGCGACTTCATGGTGTAAAACAGATCCTCCGCTAATGCTCGCTGCTGTCGTAGTTGCCGGCGCTCGTACAGGGCGTAGCCGGTAACGGCAATGGCGAGCAAGGTCACGGCCGCAATGATTTGGTGCTGCGTTCGTTTCTGTTGCTTCTGCACCTTGGCGAAAGCGCGCCGCAAATAAACCGTATGCTGGCTGGCGGGCGCGGCACCGCTGCCCGTCTTGCTGAAGTAATGGTCCACATAGCGTCGGAGAACCGTGTCACTGGCCGAATCACGACGATCGGGAGGAACGGGATCCTTTGCAGTCTTGGACGTCGGAGTCGCGGACTCTCCGGATCTCTCCGCTTGCACCGCAGTCGCTCGAGTCGCGCTTGCAGGCTCGAACAGGATCTCCGGCCCTGCCACCCCCAGTCGAATCGTGGTGGGTCCTTTCAGCTCGATTTCATTGACCCGTTGACCGTCCAGGTAGAGGCCATTGGCGCTGTTGAGGTCACGAATGCACCACATTCCGTTTCCGAACACCACCTCCGCGTGGGTTCGGCTTACGTATTCATCGTTGATGGAAAGTTCACATTCGTTTGAGCGGCCAATGCGAAATGGAGTGGAAAAGGACTGAACCCGACGTCTGG
>Ga0335076_10006127_pt1 | contig 12125 bp, 12 predicted proteins | sample Lox_Sample_25_FD_206717 | JGI IMG/M metagenome (GOLD analysis project Ga0335076, IMG submission 206717) | Soil microbial communities from Loxahatchee National Wildlife Refuge, Florida, United States - Lox_Sample_2.5 | ecosystem: Environmental > Terrestrial > Soil > Wetlands | place: USA...
TTGGTGATCCACACGCCGACGGGGCCGGGGTCCTGCTCCCAGCCGTCCTTGTTGCCCGGGTGGTTGGCCGGCCCGGCGCCCCACACGCCCCACTGCTGGTCGATCCCGCTGACGTGCTGCAGCCGGTACACCAGGTAGTGCCGGATCCGCGGCGGCGCCTTGTCCAGCACGTAGTTCATCAGGTTGTCCAGGTCCCGGGCGGTGGTGTCCACGTCGCCCCAGTACGCCGCGGTGGTGAACCGGGTGCTGTTCATCCCGAACGCCCGTACCCGGTCCATGAAGCTGGCGCTCTCGTACTTGTACCAGAGCTGGTCGGCGTCGTCGTCGTTGCTGGTGTACAGCGCCTGGAACATGGCCGCCCGGTCGGCCGGGGTGAGCTGGAACTGGCCCGCCCGCTGCCGCTGCAGAATGTCGGTCATCATCGCCAGCTTGATCGTGGACGCGGCCGGGATGAGGGTCCCGGCGCTGGCGTTATGCCAGGTCGCGCCGGTGACCCGGTCGTGCAGCACGATGCCGATGGTGCCGGGCAGCCGGTTGGCGTAGTGCTTGACGGCCACGATCCGCTCCCGCATCGCGCACGGGAACCCGTGGGCGACCGTGGTAGCGCAGGTCGGCGCCGGGCTCGGCGTGGGGGACGGCGCCACCGTGGCGGCCGGTGTGGTCGGCGCGGTGGCCGCGGTCTGGCTGGCTGTCTTGTGCGGCCCGCAGCCCGCGACGGCCAGGGTGGCCAGCAGGCCACAGGTGACGGTGGGTAGCCAGGCGCGGCGCGCCGGGAAGACCGGGGAGCGCATGCCGGACAGGATACGAGCCCGCGCGGTTATATGCAGGCCGCCACGTCGGGGGGACGGGTTTCAGCCGTCGGTCCGGCAGTCGTGATCATGACCTGAGTGCCGCTGGGACGACAGCAAAGTCGTGATCACGGCCGGCTGGGTCAGCCGGCGCTAGCAGCCGCCCGCTGGACCGGGTACGCCCGGGCCGGCTGCGGGCTGATCGACCAGGCCGGCGGCCCCGGTGCGGAGCACCGCGCCGAAATGAACCACATACCACCGGCCGCGCCAGGAGATGAGCGACGCGATGCCGATCGAGCGCACCTGGCCGTGCTCCCGGTAGACCAGCCGGGCGCCGCCGACGTGCCAGTAGCCGACCGAGTTGTAGCAGACGCCCGGATTGATCCAGGCCGCCTCGGCGGATGGCACGATCACCCGGAGCAGCCTGGCGTGCGCCGCGCCGCGGCCGAGATAGTGGTGCGCCGCCGCCACGTCCAGCCGGAAGTCGCCGAACAGCCGGCTGTGCCAGTCGGCGGCCGGGTCGGCAATGGCCTTGACCTGGGTATAGGCAGCCAGCGGGAAGAACGCCTGGGTAGCCAGCCGGGCCTTGCCGGTCACCACCGCGGCCCACAGGTCGGTCATCTCGGCGTGGAACACCCTGGTGCCCGCGCTGGGCAGCGCCCTGGTCTGGCGCAAACCGCCCGGTGGCAGCGGGGCTGGCAGCACGGTCGGCCCTCCGCTTGGCCGGATGCGGCCGGCCACGGTGGGGGAGGCGGCCGGCGTGGCCGCGCTGCTGGCCGGGAGGCTGCTGGCTGAAGCATGGGGCGGGGTGACGGCGGCGGCCGGATGGGTGGCGGCCGGCCCGCAGCCGGCCACGAGCACGCTCAGCCCGGCCAGCACCGCCGCACTGGATGCCGTCCTAGACCATGCTGAGCGCGCCGCCATCGCCATCGCTGAACCGCCAGCCCCCCGGGACGTCAGACCCGGTCAGCGTACCGGGGGGGAAGCCCCGGCGGCGGTCAATCGGGGGCGCGATGGCGTGGCGGCGCGCCCGGTACAGGTGACTTAGAGCCCTTCGTTGATCAGCCGCCCCGCCTGCTCGTACTTCTCTGGCTTGCGCTTCTTGAAGTAGAACGCGGTGCCCACCCCGGCCAGCACGACGACCAGGTCGATCGGGCCGAACCATTTCGCGTAGCTGTAGCCGCTGCCCAGGAAGTCGATGTTGTCGAACAGCAGGTACACCACGAAGACCTGGGATATCAGGGCCAGGGCCGGGGCCAGCCGGGTCTTCCACCAGTGCGTCTCGTCGTCGTGGTGCCGCTCGTAGTAGACCAGAATGGCCAGCGACACCAGCGCCTGCACGGCCAGGATGATGATCACGCCCATGACCGCCATCAGCCCGTACAGCTGCAGGTAGGCCTGGGAGTTCGGGTCGTTGGTGCCGGTGAACACGGCGAACAGGATGATGATCACCACGGAGACCACGGTCTGCACCAGCGACGCGATGTGCGGGCTCTTGAACTTGGCATGGGTGCGGCCCAGCGGGGCGGGCAGCAGCCCCTCCCGGCCGAGCGAGTACATGTACCGGGCCGCGGTGTTGTGGAACGCCATCCCGCAGGCGAACGAGCCGGTGATGATCAGGTAGCTCATGATCGAGGCCACCCAGTGCCCGGCTATCAGCCTGGCCGGGGTCAGGTAGAAGTTGGCCGCGTCGCCTTGCGCTGAGGCGATCGCGGCGTGCGTCGAGGAGTAGCCGAACAGCGGCGCCCACGAGGTCAGCGCGTAGAACAGGCCCAGCCCGATGACCGAGATGTACAGCGCGCGGGGCACGATCCGCTTCGGGTCGCGGGATTCCTCGGCGTAGTTGGGTGCCATCTCGAAGCCGACCCAGGACCAGAACGCGAAGAACAGCCCGATGCCGACCGACCCGGCCAGCAGCTTGCCGGACGCCGGGAAGCTGCTGAACGCCTTGGCCGGGTTGATCGCGCTCCAGCTCGGGTGGCCCTTGGCGAACATGAAGATGTCGAAGATGATCAGGATCGCGATCTCGCTGCACAGCCCGATGGCCAGCAGCGTGGAAGACAGCCGGACGTCGAAGAAGGTGAGCAGCGAGATCAGCAGGACCATGAACAGCGCCAGCCAGGGCCAGCCGATGTTGATGCCGAACGAGGCCAGCTTCAGGTTGGCGAAGTAGGCGAACCCGCCGGCCAGCGACGCCTCGAACACCGAGTACGCGACGACGGCGCCGTAGCCGGTGCCGATGCCGAGTTCCCGGCCCAGGCCGTGGCTGATGTAGGAGTAGAAGCCACCGGTGGTGGTCTTCTTCCGGGCCATCGCGACGTACCCGACGGAGAACACGACCAGCACGATCGCGGCGAAGATGAACGCCGCGGGCGCGCCCACACCCTGCCCGTAGCCGACGATGATCGGCGTATTGAACAGCATGGCCGAGATCGGCGCCGACCCGGTGACGGTGAGGAACAGCACCCCGCCCAGGCCTACCGCGTGCTTACGGAGCTTCGGCACCTCCTCCCGCTGGGAGATGTCGAAGGTCTCTTCCATCCCCTCGATGCCACCGACGTGGGGAAGTTCCGACCGTGCCATGCGCGCCTCCCGAATCGGGCGGTCCGTCAAGAAGGAGTCAAACGGTTGAGAGACGGATTGTGGTACAGGTCACAGCGCGGACAGTATCAGCAGGTACAAGTCATGACAAGAGTTTTGGTTCATGAAATGTGGACTTAACCTGGACCTCTTGACACCTAAAGGTCTAAAGGGTACGTATTTGGTCAGACCAAAGTAGGATGCGGGCTGGGCGCGGTGGAGGTGGCATGGCCGAGGAGCTGATCGCCTTCCCGTCCAAGGGCGAGATGCTCGCGGCATCCCGGCAGTTCTGGAACCCGGACAAGACCCAGTTCTGGGTGGATGCCGGCGTCCCGCTGGTCATCGACCGGCGGGAGGGTTACTTCATCTACGACGTCGAGGGCAAGCGGCTCATCGACGTGCACCTGAACGGCGGCACCTACAACCTCGGGCACCGCAACCCCGAGGTCATCGCCGCGGTCACCGCGGCCATGCAGCGGTTCGACATCGGCAACCACCACTTCCCGTCGCTGGCCCGGACCGCGCTGGCCGAGGCGCTGGTGAACACCGCGCCGCCCGGGCTGGCCAAGGTGATCTTCGGCAGCGGCGGCGGCGAGGCCATCGACATCGCGCTGAAGACAGCCCGGCACGCGACCAAAAAGCGCAAGATCGTCTCGGTGGCCAAGGCCTACCACGGGCACACCGGCCTGGCCGTGGCCACCGGCGACGAGCGGTTCGCCGCGCTGTTCCTGGCCGACCGGCCGGACGAGTTCAGCCACGTGCCGTTCAACGACCTGGCCGCGATGGAGCAGGCGCTGCGCGGCCGGGACGCGGCCGCGGTGATCATGGAAACGATCCCGGCCACCTATGGTTTCCCGCTGCCCGCGCCCGGCTACCTGGAGGGCGTCAAGCGGCTGTGCGAGCAGCACGGTGCGCTGTACATCGCGGACGAGGTGCAGACCGGGCTGATGCGTACCGGTGAGCTGTGGGCCATCACCAAGCACGGCATCGCGCCGGACATCCTGGTCACCGGCAAGGGCATCTCCGGCGGCATGTACCCGGTCAGCGCCGTGCTGGTCACCGAGGCCGCGGCGGGCTGGCTCAGCGAGGACGGCTTCGCGCACATGTCCACGTTCGGCGGCGCGGAACTCGGCTGCGTCGCCGCGCTGAAGACGCTGGAGATCACCTGCCGGCCGGAGATCAGGTCGATGGTGTGCTACATCGCCGGCCTGCTCGGCGCGGGGCTGCGCCGGATCCAGTCGGCCTACCCGGACTGGTTCACCGGGATCCGGCAGGACGGCCTGGTGATGGGCCTGGAGTTCGACCACCCGCAGGGCGCCAAGTACGTGATGAAGCGGCTGTACGAGAACGGCGTGTGGGCCATCTTCTCCACCCTCGACCCGCGGGTGCTGCAGTTCAAGCCGGGCCTGCTGATGACCCCGGACCTGTGCGCCGAACTGCTCGACCGGGTGGCGGTGGCGGTTGGCGCGGCCCGCGACGACGCGGTCTCCGGGCGGAGGCAGCCATGACCGGGCCGGCCGCCACCGGGCATCCGATCAGCGTGGACCTGCTCACCGACCCGGCCGGGGTGCCACGGGCGCAGGCCATGCTGCAGCGGGCACAGTGGGCGGCACTGGCGTTCAGCAGATATGACAAGAGCAGCGTGGATCGCATCGTGCACGCCGCGGCCCAGGCGGGTGCGGCGCGGGCCCGGGAGTATGCCGACTGGGCGGTGCGCGAGACCGGCTTCGGCGTCGCCGAGCACAAGGTGCTCAAGAACCTGGCCAGCAGCACCGGGCTGGCCGAGGCGTACGCCGGGCACGACTACGTGACGCCGCGGATCGACCCGGTAGCCAAGATCGTGGAGATCCCGCGCCCGGTCGGCGTGATCCTCGCGCTGACCCCGTCCACCAACCCAGTGGCCACCGTGTTCGCCAAGGCGCTGCTGGCCCTGATGACCCGCAGCGCGGTGGTGATCAGCCCGCACCCGCTGGCCCGGGAATGCTGCGCCGACGCGGCCCGCGTGCTGGCCGGGGCGGCGGTCGCGGCGGGCGCGCCGGACGGCGTCATCCAGGTGGTGGACGAGCCGTCGGTGCCGCTGATCAACGCGCTGATGGCCGACGAGCGGACCAGCGTGATCGTGGCCACCGGCGGGACCGCCGTGGTCCGCGCCGCGTACAGCTCGGGCAACCCGGCCATCGGGGTCGGCCCGGGCAACGTGCCGGTGCTGGTCGATGCCACCGCGGACCTGGGCAAGGCGGCGCAGCGGATCGCCGACAGCAAGAGCTTCGACAACTCGATCCTGTGCACCAACGAGTCGGTGCTGATCGTCACCGAGGCGGCCGCGGGCACGCTGCTGCGCCACCTCAAGCGGGCCGGCTGCCACCTGCTGGAGCCGGCCGACCGGGACAAGATCCGCGACCTGGTGTTCCCGGGCGGGCACTTCGACACCCGGTTCGTCGGCCGGGACGCGACCTGGATCGCCGGGCAGGCCGGCATCCGGGTGCCCGGCACCACCCGGGTGCTGCTGGCCCCGTTCCGGCTGGCCGTGCCGGAGGAGCCGCTGGCCCACGAGAAGCTCTGCCCGGTGCTCGGCGTGGTCACCGTGCCCGGCGAGCAGCAGGGCATCGACGCGGCCCGGGCGGTGCTGCGGATCGGCGGCAAGGGCCACTCGGCCGCCATCCACTCCGCCAGCCCGGCCACGATCATGGCCTACGGGGCAGCGCTGGACGTGCTCCGGGTCGCGGTCAACGCGGGCAGTTCGCTGGGCAGCGCCGGGATCGAGACCGGGCTGGCCCCGTCGATGACGATCGGCACCGGGTTCTTCGGCCGGTCCTCGGTCGGCGAGAACCTGCAGCCCAAGCACCTGGTGCAGTGGACCAGGCTGGCCTACAACTCGGACCCGGCCGAGGCGTTCGGTGATTTCGCGGGGCTGGATCCCTGGCAGGTACCGGTAGGTGCGGTGCCGCCCTACCCTGTCGCTTCTAACCTCGCTGAGCAGGGTGAGCGGCGACAGGGGAGCTACTTGGACCCGGCTGGCATAACGCCGGGTCCAAGCACTCACCCTGCCTCCGCTCGCGGACTTGAGCTGGACTCACTAAGAGCGGAGATCCGGCGGGTCGTGCTGGAGGAACTGCGGGCACTTAACGGGGGCGATGGCCGTGGCTGAGTTGCGGTCATTCATTTTCATCAACCGGCTGCAGCCGCAGACGATGTGTTACCTGGGGACGTGGATCCGGGGCCGGCTGCCACGCAGCGGGGATGCGGCGCAGGTCATTGAGGTCGCGCCGGGGCTGGATATTGAGGCGCTGACGGACGTAGCCCTGAAGCATGCGGGTGTGGCGGCGGGGATTTTGGTGGTGGAGCGGCAGTTTGGGTACCTGGAGATTCACGGCGGGATGGACGAGGTCCGGGCGGCCGGGACGGCGGTGCTGGAGTCGCTCGGTGCGGCCGCATCGGACGCGGTGCGCCCGCAGGTGCTGGCGGCGGAGATCATCACGATGCTGGACCCGCAGCACAGTTTCCTGATCAACCGGAACAAGCTGGGCTCGATGGCGCTGGCCGGGGAGTCGCTGTTCGTGCTCGAGATGCAGCCCGCCTCGTACGCCATCCTGGCCGCCAACGAGGCCGAGAAGGCGGCCCGGATCAAGGTGGTGGACTACCGGATGATCGGCGCCACCGGGCGGGTCTACCTATCTGGGTCCGAGGCGGATGTCCGGCAGGCCGCCGAGGCGGCCGAGGACGCGCTGCGGAGCCTGGCGTGAGCGGGGACGGCGTGGGCGCGGACGAGCTGCGCGCGCTGGTCCGCGAGGTGCTGGCCGACGTGCTGCCCGGCGGCGGCCCGTCAGCCGGCCCGCGGCCGTCCGGGGCCGGTGTGCGGCCGGCAGACGCACCGTCCGCGCCGGCCCAGGACGGGGCGGTGTTCACCCCGCGCGACGGGGTCCGTGAGGTGGAGACGGTCAGCCTGCGGGACGACGCCGAGCTGGCCGCGTTCGTCGCCCGGCTGCTGCGCCTGTTCGACAACCCCAAGCACCGCGCCGACCTGAAGGCCGGGCGGCTGCGCTTCACGCTCGCCCCCGCCGGGGTGGCCGGGTCGGTGCGGCCGGTGCACCGGATCGAGAAGGGTGCGGTGACCGAGGCCACGGTGCGCGCGGCGGCGCGGGACGGCGCCCGCCTGGTGCTGGGCCGGGGGGCCGTCCTCACCCCGCTGGCCCGGGACCGGGCCCGCGCCGCCGGGGTCGAGATCGAGAAGGAGCGCTGATGCTTACCGCGACGGTTACCGGCAACGTGTGGGCCACCCGCCGGCTGGCCGAGATCCCCAAGGGCGCGTTCCTCGAGGTGCAGGCGGACGGGACCGGGCAGCGCCTGGTCGCGTTCGACGTGCTGGGCAGCGGGGTCGGCGAGCGCGTCCTGGTCGCCCAGGGCTCGGTCGCGGCGGCCTGGTTCCCGGGCAAACCTCCGCCAGTGGACGCACTAATCATCGGCTCCATCGACGACCAGGCCAACACCTCGTGATCAACCGTTTGGTGTAGCTATAGCGACAGCGATCGGTTGATCACGTATCGCAGGATAGGAGAGAGTCGTGGCTGATAACGCGATCGGGATGATCGAGACCAAGGGCTACGTGGCCGCGCTGGCCGCGGCGGACGCCATGGTGAAGGCGGCCAACGTGACCATCGTGGGCCGTGACCAGGTCGGCGACGGCCTGGTGGCGGTGACCATCGTCGGCGACGTCGGTGCGGTCAAGGCGGCCACCGAAGCGGGCGCGGAGACGGCCAGCAGCGTCGGCGAGCTGATCTCGGTGCACGTGATCCCGCGGCCGCACGCGGAGCTCGGCAAGAACTTCACCATCCGCGCCGAGTAAGCGAGCAGGCATGCCGCTGACCGTGCCGCCCGTGCCGGAACTGCGGGTCCACCTGCTGGTCCAGGACCTGCAGCGGCAGTTCGCGGCCTACCTCGGGACGCCGACCCGGGCCCGTGGCTACCCGCCGATGGAGGGCGAGCACGCACTCATCGTGGAGGTCGCGCCCGCGCTGGCCATCGAGCGGGTCACCGACCTGGCGCTGCGCGCGGTGCCCACTGTCGAGCCGGGCATCCTGTTCGTCGAGCGGCAGTTCGGCGTGCTCGAGGTGCACGGCCCCGGCCTGGCCGAGGTGGAGCAGGCCGGGCAGGCCATCCTGGCCGGGCTGCAGGCCAAGGCGGCCGACCAGTTGCGGCCGCGGGTGCTGTTCTGCGACGTGATCGAGGACATCACCGACCGGCAGGCCATCCTGATCAACCGGACCCGGGGCGGCTCGATGATGCTGCCCGGCGACAGCCTGCTGGTCTGTGAGGTCACCCCGGCGCTGTTCACCGCGCTGGCCGCCAACGAGGCGGAACGGGCCGCGCCCGGCGTCACGCTGGTCGACGTGTCCATGATCGGCGTGGCCGGGCGGATCTACCTGAGCGGGCCGGTTGGCCCGGTCACCGCGGCCCGGGACGCCATCATCGCGGTGCTGGACCAGGTGGAAGGCCGCGAGCAGCCATGAGCGCGCACGACCTGTCCACCGGCGGTGATGTGCTGGACCGGGTCACCCGGTTCGCGGAGCGGGCCGCCCGGGCCTACGGCTGCGCGCCGGCCAGCACGGTCCGCCTGCTGAACGTATCGGAGAACGCCACCTACCTGGTCGAGGATCCGGATCAGGGACCGTGCATCCTGCGGGTGCACCGGCTCGGCTACCACACCGAGGCCGAGATCGAGTCCGAGCTGGCCTGGATGGACGCGCTGCGGGCCGAGGCCGGGGTGCGCACCCCGCGGGTGCTGGCCGCGCCGGACGGGCAGCGGGTACTGGCCCTGCCGGACATCGAGGATTCGCCGTCGCCGGATGGGGGCGCTGTACCCAGTAGCTTGCAGCCCGGCGCGCTGCGGCACTGCGTGCGGTTCGAGTACCTGGCCGGGACCGAGCCCGCGGATGACGACGCGGCGCACTTCGCCGAGCTGGGTGAGGTGACCGCGCGGATGCACCGGCACGCCCGGCAGTGGTCCCGGCCGTCCTGGTTCACCCGGTTCAGCTGGAACTACGACGCCGCGTTCGGCCGGGAGGCGCGCTGGGGGCGGTGGCAGGACGGCATCGGCGTCGGCCCCTCCGAGCGGGCCGTGCTCGGGCGGCTGGACGGGGTGCTGGCGCAGCGGCTGGCCGCGTTCGGCACCGGGCCGGACCGGTTCGGGCTGGTGCACGCCGACACCCGGCTGGCCAACCTGCTGGTGGACGGCGGGCGGGTCAGCGTCATCGACTTCGACGACTCCGGGTTCAGCTGGTTCCTCTACGACGTCGGCACGTCGGTCAGCTTCTTCGAGCACCAGCCGCACGTGCCGGACCTGGTGGCCAGCTGGCTGGCCGGCTACCGCCGGGTGCTCAGCCTGCCGGCCGAGGACGAGGCCGAGATCTGGACGTTCATCATGTTCCGCCGGCTGCTGCTGGTCGCGTGGATCGGCTCTCATCAGGGCGCCGATATCGCCCAGCAGCTCGGCGCGGGATACACCCAGGACAGCTGTGACCTGGCTGAGCGGTTTCTCAGCCGGGGCGGGAAGGAGTAATCATGTTCACCTCCATCGACGGGCGCGCCGTCGTGGTCACCGGCGGCACCCGGGGCATCGGCAAGGGCATCGCACGGGTGTTCGCCAGCAACGGCGCCCGGGTGCTGATCACCGGCCGCGACGAGGACGCGGCCAAGGCCACCGCCGGCGAGTTCGCCGCGGCCGGCTGGGACGTGTCCTACCTGCTGGCCGACGTCAGTGTGCGGGCCGACTGCGCGCGGATGGCCGAGGTGGCGGCGGACCGGCTGGGCGGCATCGACGTGCTGTGCGCCAACGCCGGCATTTTCCCGGAGGCCCGGCTGGCCGAGATGACCGACGAGGACATCGACACCGTGTTCGGCACCAACCTGCGCGGCAACATCCTGTCGGTGCAGGCGTGCCTGCCCGCGCTGGCCGCGTCCGGGCACGGCCGGGTCATCCTCACCTCGTCCATTACCGGCCCGATCACCGGCTTCCCCGGCTGGGTGCACTACGGCGCGAGCAAAGCCGGCCAGCTCGGCTTCATGCGCACCGCCGCCATCGAGCTGGCCGCCAGCCGCATCACGATCAACGCGGTGCTGCCCGGCAACGTGCTCACCGAGGGCCTGGCCGAGCTGGGCGAGGATTACATCCAGTCGATGACGGCCAGCATCCCGCTGCGCCGCCTGGGCACGGTGGACGAGATCGGCTACGCGGCGCTGTTCCTGGCCACCGACGAGGCGGGCTTCATCACCGGCCAGACCATCGTGGTCGACGGCGGCCAGGTGCTGCCCGAATCCCTGGGCGCGCTGGACGGCTGATGACCGGGGAAACAGCGGGCGCCGCCATCGGGCGGACGTCCGAAGATGTTCGCCAGGTGCTGGCCGAGCGGATCGCCGCCGGGGAGCTGCGTCCCGGGCAGCGGCTGGGTGCCGAGCGCGCGCTGGCCGCGGACCTCGGGGTCAGCCGGGCCACGCTGCGCCAGGCGCTGGCCGTGCTGGCCGAGAGCGGCGTGGTCCGCCGGGTGCCCGGGCGCGGCGGCGGCACGTTCGTCAGCAAGGACAAGATCGAGCGGGACACCTCCCGGGTGGTCGGCGTGCCGGCGCTGCTGCGCAGCCAGGGCGTGGTGGCCGGCACCCAGGTGCTCAGCGCCCAGCTGTCTGCGGCCGACGAGCCGGTGGCCCGCGCGCTCGGCCTGCGCCGCGGCGACCTGGTCGTCGACCTGAACCGGCTCCGGCTGGCCGACGGCAGCCCGATCGTGGTGGAGCACGCCCGGTTCCCGGCCGACCGGTTCCTCGGGCTGCTCGAGCTGCCGCTCGGCGGCTCGGTCTACGAGCTGCTCGACGAGCACTTCGGCACCCATCCGGCCGAGGCCCTGGAGCGGATCGAGGTGGTCACCGCGTCGCCGGACGAGGCCCAGGTGCTGGACGTGCCGGCCGGCTCGCCGCTGCTCGCCATTACCCGGACCACCAGCGACAGCAACGGGGTGCCGATCGAGTTCTCCCAGGACCTGTTCCGCGGCGACCGGATCCGGATCGTGGTGCGCACCCCCGGTGCGGCCGGGGCCAGCCCGGCCGAGCCGGGCGGTGCCCGGGTCATCGAGCTGCGCCCGCACGGCACGATGTAAGGAGCGGCCATGGCAGCGCTACCAGACCAGCTACCGGAGCAGCCAGCAGTGCCGCCGCCGGGTCAGCCAGCAGCGCAGCCGGCGGAGCAGCCGGTGGGCCGGATCCGGTTCATGGACCGGCAGCGGGTCAACCTGGACGGGTTCGCGGCCGAGGATCCCGGGCTCGGCCTGGTCGCCCTGCGCGCGCCGGGCGACCCCGCGCCGTCGCTGGTCATCCGGGATGGCCGGGTGACCGAAATGGACGGGGTGGCCGAGCCGGACTTCGACTCGATCGACGCCTACATCGCCCGGCACGGCCTGGACCTGGCCGTGGCAGGCGGCGCGATGGGCCTGCCGGACACCGAGTTCGCCCGCTTGCTGGTCAGCCCGGACGTGCCCCGGGCCGAGATCATCCGGCTCAGTGCGGGCGCCACCCCGGCCAAGCTGGCCCGGGTGCTGGCCCTGCTCCGCCCGGCCGAGCTGGGCCTGGCCATGACCAAGCTGCGCGGCCGCCGCACCCCGGGCAACCAGGCGCACGTGACCAACCGGCTGGACGACCCGCTGCTGCTGGCGGCCGACGCGGCCACCGCCGCCGCGTTCGGGTTCCGGGAGATCGAGACCACCGTCCCGGTGCTGG
>Ga0335076_10006129_pt1 | contig 12125 bp, 11 predicted proteins | sample Lox_Sample_25_FD_206717 | JGI IMG/M metagenome (GOLD analysis project Ga0335076, IMG submission 206717) | Soil microbial communities from Loxahatchee National Wildlife Refuge, Florida, United States - Lox_Sample_2.5 | ecosystem: Environmental > Terrestrial > Soil > Wetlands | place: USA...
CTACTTCAAGAGCATGGGCATAGCCGTGCTTCAGGGAAGAGGCTTTCGCGAAAACGAAATCGATCCCAAAGCCGCGCCGGTCGCGGTGATCGACGAACTAGCCGCCAAGAAGCTCTGGCCCAAGGGCAGCGTGCTCGGACAGCGCATCCGGCTGGTACCTGACGGCGGGACGCACGCCATCCAGGAAGCGGAGGTCATCGGCGTGGTGGGCGACGTTCAGGAGAACGTCATCGGCGAGGGCATCGAGCCTCACATCTATCTGCCCTTCGGCCAGGAGTACCTGTCGGACATGACGATTCACCTGGCGGTGAACCGGCAGGATCCGAATCTTCTCGAGGACCTGCGCCGCGAGGTGCGACTGGTCGATCCCAAGCTGCCGGTGCTGGCGCTGAGGACCATGCGCACCCACCTCGACAGCAGCTTCGGTCTGTGGATTGTGCGCACCGCGGCCCGCCTGTTCAGCGTGTTTGGTGGCACAGCACTGTTACTGGCGATGGTGGGCCTCTATGGCCTGCGGGCTTACACGGTGGCGCGGCGGACTCGCGAAATTGGAATTCGCCTGGCGCTTGGCGCTCGCCCATCAGATGCTCAGCGCCTGATTCTGCGCGAAGGCTTGCTGCTGACCGCTGCCGGCGCACTGGTTGGATTGGCATTGTCGCTTGCAATAGGCAAGGTGCTGGGCAGCATGCTCTATAAGGTCAGTGGCCTGGATCCGCTGGTGCTGGCGTCTTCCACCGCGATGCTGGCGGCGGTTTCGCTGCTGGCTTGCTACTTGCCGGCGCTGCGCGCCTCGCGGGTGGATCCCATGGTCGCCTTGAGGCAGGAATAGCTTCGACAGTTGCGAGCGAGTGAGGGGCTTTGAAAATTCCCACCCTTCGCCAGAATCGGGCGAAAGGGTGGGCCATCCTGGATTTGGGCTCGGTCCGACCGACATTCCCGGGCTATACTTCTCGTCTCCAGCCGTAGATCTCCAAGGAGGACTCATGTCCACCGCCGCCCCAGCTATCACTACTGAGTTTGCCGTTACCTTTCGCGAAATGACGCTCTCCGGCCTGGCCGCGGAGATGCAGACCACTAAGAAGGTCATTGCCTCCATCCCGGAGAACAGTCTCAACTTCCGCCTGGAACCCAAAGCCCGCAGCTGCCGCGAGCTGGCCTGGCACATCATTCACGACGATATCACCTTCCTCAACATGATCGCGGACATGCAGATGGGCATGCCCGAGCAGAAAGAGCCGCCGGATACCATCCGCGAGATGCTCAACTACTACGACCGCGAGTTCCCCGAGGCCATCGCCCGCGTGCAGGCGCTCACCCCCGAGCAATTGGTCACCGTCATCGACTTCTTTGGAATGAAGACGCCGGTCTTTGCCATCCTGCCGATCGTGAACAATCACAGCATTCACCATCGCGGACAGCTGGCGGCGTACTTGCGCCCCGCCGGCGGCAAGGTGCCCAGCATCTACGGCGGCAGCGCCGACGAGCCCTGGCAGGAATAATTCGGCGTTCGGATTCAGCGAGATGTTTCGCAGGCTCGCCCGGGTTCACGCATACCGGCGCGTGAACCCGGCGGGCTTTTCATCTTTGACAGACCTCGAAGCCTACTGATCTGCCACGTCGGCCAGATCGGCCTGCAATTGCTTCGAGTTGAAGCCGGGCGCGAATCCAGGCTTCTTCGCCTCGGGCGGGAGGATCGCGTAGGCCTCATCGACGCACTCGTCCCACCATCCCCACGTGCCCTGCTGGGTGTTGCCCCAGGTCAACACGGTAACGCCGCCGGCATCGTAGGCGACCGCAAAGACCGCGTGTCCATCCTGTGTCAGCGGACCCGGAGTCCACGGCTGGTGCGCGTCAAACTGCTCCTGGCAGTCTTTCTGCACCTGAAAACCGAGATAAACGCCACCAAAAAGGTGAATGGCCAATTCCACGTGCTTCTGGTTCTTGGGATCGATCGCCACGTAGGTGATGATCTCGTCGCCCGACACCGGATTGTTTCGCCAGTAATTCAGCACGTCCAATTCATTCAGACCGCTGTCCACGCCGCCGGTCAGATGCATGTACAGTTTCACCGCCGACTGCCTGGTCATGATCTTCTTCTTGCCCAGCAACCCACTGAAGACCGTGTCCGCGTGCGCCAGTGCGGCGATGGTGCAGTCGCCCAGAGTGTCGTTGCCGTCCATCGGGAACAGCCGGGTAGGATCGTGCACCTTCAACTTCTTGTAGACCCGGTCGAGCACATTGTCGGCAGCGGGCGGGGTCAAGGCGCCGGTCACGTAGTCGCGGAAGCGCAGAGTGCGATAGTCGACCTTGGGCGGATGTTTTCCAAAGCGATAATTTGGCATGAGATCTCCAATCTGCCTCTCAAAGGCTGCCTTTCGGCTCCCGTATCGATTGGATTGAAGTCTAGCCGGTTGGACACTAGCGCCACAGAAAATGGAGTTTTGTTACGAAATCGGAACAGACGCGCACGCCGCAAACTGGCTCAGGGTTGGGCTGGTGCCGCCACCGCCGCAGTGCGGCGCTCGCGCAGCCACGTCATCCACGGCTGCAAGCCGAGGCCGGTCACGCAAGAAACCTCGATGATCTCCATCTGGGGATGGACCTGCCGCACGTTGCGCCGCGCCATGGCGATGTCGTATCGCAGATGCGGCAGCAGATCGGCCTTGTTGATTACGCACAACTCCGACTTGTGAAAGATCGAGGGATACTTCAGCGGCTTGTCTTCGCCCTCGGTCACGCTCATCACCACTATCTTCGCCGCTTCGCCCAGGTCGTAGCTCGAAGGGCAAACCAGGTTTCCCACGTTCTCGATGAGCAGATAGTCCAGCTCCGGCAATTCCCAATCCGCCAGGGCTTTTTCGATCATGCGGGCGTCGAGGTGGCAGGTGCCGCCGGTGGTGATCTGCCGCGCCGGAAAGCCATAGCGTTGCAGGCGGCGCGCATCATTCTCGGTCTGGATGTCGCCAGTGAGCACCGCCACGCGCTCTCCTTCTTTGAAGGCCGCCAGTGTTTTCTCCAGCAGCGAGGTCTTGCCCGATCCCGGCGCACTGATGAAGTTCAGGCACAGCAGTCCTGCCTCTTGAAAGCGCGCTCGCAGCTCTGCGGCAATCCGCTGGTTCTCGTTCAGGACCTTTTGTTCGACGACGACCCGGCTCATTGATCCTCCACCTCGATGTAAGCGATATCCAATTCGTCTCCGCCGGCAAAGTGTGTATCCGACGAACCGCACTGGGGGCAATCCAGTTCGTAGTTCTCCACCGCAAACTCCGACCCGCAGGCACGGCAGGCGTAACGCCGCCGGCAGTACTCGACCTCCAGCGCCAGGGGCTCGAGCGCCGAATTCTTGACCAGCGCCTCGAATCCGAAGGCCAGCGAATCGCGGTCGACGCCGGAGAACTCGCCGATGCGAACTCCGACCCGCACCGGCCGCGCCGGCGCATGGGCAGCGGCTTCCCGCTCCACCCGCTCCAGGATTGCCATGGCAATTCCCAGTTCGTGCACAACCTAGCCTCTGTCCCGAGTATCGGCAGGGATGAACATGCTCACAGTGATGAAAATCACAACGCGGAGTGACGTGCGAACGGGACGGGGAAAATCTAGTGAATGGTGGGTTTGCCCGGCTCTTCCCAGGCTTCAGCCAGTTCGCGGAGAGCGCGGCAGCTGGCTTCCGGCTGCCCCGGCGACGAGTTCTCCACCGCCGCCACCGCCGATGCTCCCGAGGGCCACACGAACATCACCGGCACCTTGGGAATGCTCCGCTTGACCTCTTCCGCGATGGTCCAGCTCTCCGCATCGAGAACCCCGCTCACCACAATCGCCTGGATGGGTTCCGTCGAAGCAATGCGCAGAGCCTCCGCGGCGCTACCTGCCAGGAAGACGGCATTCCCGCCGCGCTTCAGCAGCTCGCTCACGCGGCTGCCCGCAGAAAGGTCGGACGCGATACACAGAAATGGACCCTTCATCGGCTGGTATTCTCCTGTGCGTCTCCGGGGGCGAATCTCCGGGACCTCGCTTCAGGGGAGCATGAGTATATCCCCAAGGCCGGCGCCTGCCCATGTTTACCATTGTGATTCCCGGATTCCGGAAGTGCACCTGCCCAACGTTCTGCCCTAAACAGGTTCTCCCCGGCTTCCGGTTTGCGATAGGCTAAGCAGCATGAATGCCCAGCCACCCGCCGCTTTGCCCGCCGTGGGATACGTCGGCGCAGCCGGGGCCGTGGCCGGGTGCTCGCTGATCTTTGCCTTCCTCTACACCCACGTCGATCAGAGTTTCGGCGCGCTCATCCTGCTTATTTTGGTGCTGATGGTAGCCCTCCGGTGGGGCGTTGGCCCCGCCAACTTCGCCGCCGTACTCAGCGCCGCCACCCTCAACTATTACTGGAATCCTCCGCCTCTAACTTTCACACCTCCAACTGGTTATGAGTTGACAACTTTGGGGGTATTCCTCTTTACGGGAGTGACCGTCGGCACCCTTTCCGCCCGCGCCCAGCGCCGCCGACAGGAAGCCGAGACCGCCCGCCAAGAGGTGCAGAAGCTCTACGATGAGCTGCGCTCCGCCATGGAGCGAGCCGCGGAGTTGGAGGTGGTCAAGCGCAGCGAGAAGCTCAAGTCCGCGCTCCTTGATACCGTGACCCACGACCTGCGCACGCCCCTCACCGCCATCAAAGCCGCAGGCACCACCCTGCTCAAGGGCGGCCGACTGGACGACGAAACCCGCCACGAGCTGCTCGAAGTGGTGGTCCAGGAATGCGACCGCCTGAATCATTTCATCGGCGAGATGCTGGAGATGGCGCGGGCCGAAGCTGCACCGGCCTCAGGGGCTCCCGACGGCTGTCTGATCGAAGATGCCATCGCCGAGGCCCTTGCCCGCTCCTCCACTCACACCGTCGGCCGCCGCATTGAAACCTCGTGTCCCGAGGGATTGTCGGCCAAGATCAATGTCCGGGCGCTCTCCCAGGTCATCTTCACCCTCATCGAGAACGCCGCCAAATACTCGCCGGCGGGCAGCCCGGTGAGAATCTCGGCCGCGGTGGACGGCGTTGAGGTGGGCATTCACGTGGACGATGAAGGCCCGGGCATCGCTCCCGAATTTCGAGAGAAGGTGTTCGACAAATTCTTTCGCATGGAGGGCGTCGGCCCCTCCGGCATCGGCCTTGGGCTTGCCATCGCCCGTTCGCTCATCACCGCGGCGGGAGGCCGCATTCGCCTCGACGAAGCACCCGGAGGGGGCACCCGGGTTATCCTTGGATTGCCCGCGGCCGACGTTCCCGAGGCTGCCAGGAGCTCGAAATACGCATGACCGCAACCGCGCAAAAACCCAAGGTCCTGGTGGTGGACGATGAGGCGCAGATCACGCGCGTCCTGCGCGCCTCGCTCGTATCGGAGGGCTATGACGTCGGCGTTGCCAACGATGGCGAAGTCGGACTGCGCCGCATGCAGGAGTTTTCGCCCGACATCATCATCACCGATCTTTCCATGCCCAACATGGGCGGCATTGCCTTCTGCCGGGAGGTGCGCAAGCAGTCGGACATTCCCATCGTCGTGCTGTCGGTCAAGCAGGAAGAGGAGATGAAGGTTGCGGCGCTCGACGCCGGCGCCGACGATTACGTTACTAAACCCTTCGGGATCAACGAACTGCTCGCTCGCTTGCGCGCTGCCCTGCGCCGCCGTTCTGCCACCCGCCCTCAGACCCACGTGATGGAGATGGGACACTTCAAGATCGATCGCGAAGCCCGGCGGGTCTGGGTGCAGGCCCGCGAGGTGCGCCTCACCCCCAAGGAGTACGAGTTGCTGGATTACATGCTCAGCAACGCCGGCAAGGTCCTGACCCACCGTACCCTGCTGGCCAGCATTTGGGGGCGGGCCTACGAGAACCAGTCCGAGTCGCTGCGCGTGTTTATCGCCCAGCTAAGAAAGAAGATTGAGGCCAATCCCACGGCTCCGGCCTACCTGCTTACCGAGCCCTGGGTGGGATACCGCTTCAATCCCGGGGATTGAGCCTCACAGCGCACTTCTAACGCTTTCTTAACAACTTCCTTAGAGGATTTGGGGTTACTTTTCCCCCAGCGAGATCTCGGAATACCCGAGGTTTTACCCTGGGAGGCACCAGTCGGGGCGTGCCTACCAAGCCCGTCGCCATCCCTCCAGCTGGCGACGGGTTTCTTGTTCGTGCGTCTCCCGCCCTCCGCGGGGCGATTTCACTTCATAACATCGGTCAGGATCAGATCGTGGACCCAGAGACCTTGGAATCCCCGCTGGCGCAGAAGCGTCGCCAACTGGCCGCGATGATGGATTCCGTGCAGTAACGTCTGCGCCATCATCTTTCGCTTGCTGGCTCGCAAGTTCTGAAACCCAAGCTCTGTTACCTGCTGCCAGTCGGAGGGCTGCGCATCTGCGACGAACGAGCGCAACTGGGTACAACTCTCTTCAGCGACCTCGAAAAGTTCGCCTACGGTCAGTGTCCTCGAGACCCAGTCCTTGGGCAGTGTTCTCGAGGCCCAGTCCTTCCAGTCAGAAACGGGAAGGTCCAGCAGCCGATGCGCGAAGAACAAGTGGTTGGCGAAAATATGCAACAAAAGTTTGCCTACGGTGCCAACACTGGCGATGTCGCATGGCACCTCGAGCGCGGAAGGGTGTGCCAGAAACCATTCTTTCCAGCGCCCGTTCTCCTGCTCCGTGTAGGCCAGAAGCTCGCTGAACGAGATGTTCGAATCCATCTGATTTCCCCCGGAGTATTCGCCTGACCTGAGGCGTTTACCGCAACAACAGTTGCGCCAGAATGATCTTCGCGATGGTCGCGACGGGAAACACCGCGCCGTAGGCGATATTGGGCCGCTCCGTACGCGTCATGTCGGTGGCATAGGCCAGCGCCGCCGGCTGGGTATGGATGCCCGCCACCATTCCCATGACCGCATCGAACGGTAATCTCAGCCGGCGGTAGGCCAGCAGCATGGTTGTCGCGCTGACTGCGATGGTTATCACCGCTCCTGCCAGCAGCAACTGCGCGCCGCTGTTGCGAACGCTCTGCCAACAGCTATAGCCGGCCTTCACCCCGACCCCTGCCAGGAACAGCAGCAGTCCGATCTGCCGCAGGGTCAGATTCGCGCTAACCGGTATCAGCCACGTGATCCGCCCCGTCCGCTCCAAGCGCCCCAGCAGTAGTGCCACCAGCAACGGCCCTCCGGCCAAGCCAAGGCGGACGGTCGTTCCGCCCGGAATGGGCAGCGGAAGCATTCCCACCAGCACTCCCAGCACCATGCCCAGCGCCACCGAGCCGAAGTCCGTCTCCGCGGTTCCGCGAATCGAGTCACCGAAGTACTTCGACACCGCCTCGAAGTTCTCCCGGTGCGTCAGCACCCGCACTCGATCGCCATACTCCAAACGCGTATCGGGCGCGGGCACGACATCCACGTCTCCGCGACGCAAGCGAGTGATGGTCGCCTGGTGATGCGACTCGAGTTCCAAATCGCGAATCCTTTTCCCCACGACCTTGTCGCTCGACACGAATACCCGCCGGAAGTCGATGCCCGAGCGATCCTGCTCCAGCCGCGCCTCGGTGAGCTCACCGAAGATCTGCTCGGCACGCTCCAGCCCTTCGTCGTCGCCCACAACCACCACGACGTCGCCGTCGGCGAGCTCGGTCTCGGGCCCGGCGATCTCCACCTCGCCTCCGTGTTGTAACCGGCTGACCACGAACCCAGGGTTGGGGTGCAAATGAAGCACCTCGCCGATGCGCCGCCCCACCACGCCCGGGTTCCTGACCACGTAGTCGCGGGTTGAGATGCGCCGCGCCTCCTCGGGTGGCGCGATCACCGGCCGCCACACGCGCCGCGCCAGGTGGAATCCCAGCAGCAATCCGATCACTCCGAACGGATACGCCACCGAGTACGCTACGACTGGCTGTTCTGCTACGGCATTGAGGGTTTCGCCCGTCAGACCCTCGCCTCGCGCCCGGTCCCTGACCCGCTCGCGCACCGCCGCCAGCGCCGGCGTGTTGGTGAGCGCGCCGCAGTAGAGCCCGGCAACGTGCGCCGGATCCAGATGCAGGGGAATACAAATGGCGAAAGTCAGGGCTGCGCCGAAGACCAGCACGCCGGCCGCCAGCAACGCATCACGACCGCCCTGCTTGTTGAACGAGGCAAAGAAGCCCGGTCCGGCCTGCAATCCGATGGTATAGACAAAGATGATGAGCCCCAGGTTAGGTACGATCTCCGGCACGGAGATCAGCGGGCTCAGCGCGCCCACGGCCAGCGCGACGAACAGCACGCCCGCCACGCCGAAGCGAAAGCCAAAGAAATTGATGGATCCGAAGAGATAGCCCAGCCCAATAACGACAAAAAGGGTCAGGATAGGATTTGCAACCAGGGCCTCGACCACCGTGCGCATCGGCGTTCCTTACGGAGTGCCATACAGTTTCCTGTACACGCTGGCATTCCGCAAGATCGCCTGCACATATTCGCGGGTTTCCGTAAATGGAATCGACTCCACGAACTCCTGTGGGTCGCGATATTTTCCCTGCGCCAGCCAAGCCTCCACGCGGTCGGAACCCGCATTGTAGGCGGCTAACGCGTACTCCAGGTGCCCGCCGAACTGGTCGATCATTTCCCGAAAATATCGTGTTCCAAGCTGCAGGTTCATATTGGGAGTGAGGAGCTGATCGGTCGAGTAGTGTTTGACTTTCATCTCGTGCGCCAGCTTCTTTCCCGTGCCCGGCAGGATCTGCATCAGCCCCCACGCGTTGGCGTGCGAGATGGCTCCCGAGTTGAACTCCGACTCCTGGCGGATCAGCGATGCCACCAGAAACGGATCGAGCTGATTCGATGACGAGTAGCGTTTCAGGTCAGTCCAGTACGGCCGCGGGAACAGGTTCTCCCAATACATGCGCGGCAGCGCCTGCACATCCATGGCGAAGTACGACGGAACCGCGCGCTTCAGGGTCTCCAGCGCCATGTTGTAGTGCCCGGCGTCGCTGTACAGGCGGGCAATTTCGGCGGTCGCCCACCCGCCGCCGTCTTCCTCCGCGGCAGCCAGCTTGAGCTCTCGCACCGCGAATTCCAGCAGCCCGCCGTTCTCCAGCAGCCGCGCTTTCTGGTAGCGAACATCATCGGCCGGGGGCGCCGTGTCCTCGAAGCTGGCCTTCTGGATCGGCGGGATTCGGTCGATCAGTTCGTCCGCCTCGAGCTTGTTCTTCAGATTCAACTCTCGCAGGCGGTCCCGCGCCAGGTCGGCGTAATAGAAGTTGCGGAAGCGCTCGGCCAGCTTGCCGTAGTAGATCTGCGCGCGTCCCAGGTCCTGATCCTCTTCCGCCATGCGCGCACGCCAGTACAGCGCTGCCGGAACCTGGGCCGAATTCGGCCACTGCATGATCTGCTGTTCGAACTCCTTGCGCGCCTCGTCCCTTCGGCCCTGGCGCAAGCTGAGCCACGCCACCTTCCAGTGCGCGTAGGGCGCCAGGCTGTCGGTTGGGAAGCGCTGCTGCAGCTCGCGATAAGAATCAATGGCGCGATCATAGTCGTTGCGCAGCAGATACATGTTCCCTGCCGTCAGCAGCGATTGCTCCAAGAATGATGTGGTGGGGCCGGCCTCGCGCAGCTGGTCGAGCAGCTTAATGAACTTATCTTCGTCATTGTCGGAGCGCGCCATGTCGCCCAGGTAGTAGAGCCGCTCAGCATTCTGCTCCGGCGCCAGCCCGTTCAGGTTCTCCAGGATGTCGCGCGCCGCCCGCTGCTCGCCGCTATGCCGCAGCGCGTTCGCCAGCGAGAGCTGCAGCCCTGGCCGATCCTGCGCCGATGCATCGGCCATCAGCTCCCGCAGTTCGCGCGCCGCATCGCTAAAGCGCCGGCCCTGCAGCAGCAGATCCACGCGCTGCTTCTTCTGCTCAAAGGTTACTGGCGCAAAGCCGTTGTTCGCGCGCAGCAGAAGGCCGGCATCATTCGCCTGGTCGGAGAGCGGCATGGTCAGGTAGAGATGCCGCAGCACCTCCATCGACCTCTCCGTTTGCTGATCCTTCAGCAGCGCCCGCCCCAGGGCCAGTTCGACATCGGCCCGCGCCGGCTTGCGATGTTTCTCCAGCAGCGCGATCGCCTGCCCGGCATCGCCGGTGTTGCTGAGCGCGTTGGCGCTCGTCACCGCGGCCTCGGTGGAGAATACCGAACCGGGGTACTTCTGCTGGAAATCCTGCAGCGTGGCGATCGCCTGCTCCGACGCGCCCGTAGCCTGATATGCCGAGCCCAGGAAGTAGGTAACGTAGTCGGTGAGGTCTCCGGCGCGCGGCAGCGCCAGCTTCAGCGGATCGATGGCCCTGGCGGGCTCGTGATCGAGTATGTGCGCATAGCCCAACGCCAGGTTGGCCAGCGCGCCCGAGTCCTCATGGGCGTGCTTGTGGGCATAAGCCTCTACGCCGGCGTAGGCCGGGTTGCTGCGCATCTCGACCAACTGCTGTGCCATCGGCTTCAGATCGGATGAGGCCACGAAGGCCCGGTGCAGCCGCTGCGCCCGCCGGATCGCCTCCGCGCTCGGATGCGTGGTCCTCTTCCTGGACCTTGACGCAGTGGTCTTGTGCGCCGCGCTCGGCTTGTGAGCGGTGCTCGCAGGCTTCTTGGCGGCGGAGGTCTTTTTTGCTGAAGTGGATTTCTTCGCCGCAGTCGCACTCTTGGGCTTGCTGGAAGCCGTAGAGCTCGCTGCCTTGTTGCTCGAATCGGTGGAATTTGTGGATGACTGCGGCGCGCCGCAAACCAGGGTGGAGACCAGAACCACACCACAACAACCCAGCAGAAACCGAGTACTCACGATGCCCTAGTTTAACTCGGAAATTCTCCACCGAGCAGGCTGGCATCGTTATTTGCCAGGATACGCACCAGTTCCTGCTTGAAGTAGTCGGCCGGCGCCGCCGCGGTCTGGCCGTAGCGCTTGTCGTACGTGGCGCGGCTCTTCTCGATGTCCTCTTTCAGCCGCGTGTAAAGATCGTGGTGCTGCCGCCCTTCGTTCACCTTCTGCTGGTTGTACAGCTTGATCTCATCCACCAGCAGCTTGGCAAAACGCTTGGCCTTCTTGTGGATTTCTTCTTCCTCCGGCGTGCTCGGCGTGGCCGCAACCGGCATGAAGGTGGAAGGCGGCGGAGGTGGTTGCTGAGTCGCTACCGGCGGCGGTGGTGGCTCCGGCGCGGGCGGCGGAGCGGGTTCGGGAGCAACTGCGGCGGCGGCCTGCGGGGGCGGCGCTTGGGCTTGCGGCTCCGCAGCCGGAGGCGGAGCACTCATCTCCTGCGCTACCGTGGTGCCGGACTTTCGCCCGGACACCACCTCCAGCCAAAGGCCGGTGGAGCGCACCAGGCACTCCAGCCCCGACGGGTCAAACTTACCCGGACCCGAGCCCGGGTCCGAATACAGCAGCGCGACTACTTTGTCGCGGATCACCAGCGGCAAGAGCAGAACATTCGTGCCTTCGGCTGGAGTCCCGAATCGCCCGATGAAGCCCGAATCAAACTCCGCCGACGAAGCCGACACCGGCTGGCGGTCTCTCATCACCCGCGAAACCAACTGGCCATTCATGTCCAGCGGAACCGACTTTATGTCGTCAGCAAAGCCGCGTCCGCGCCACCCCGAGGCGTTTCCGCTGCGCACCACAAATAACGCCGCCCGCTCGCAGAACTTGGTGCAGCCGTCCAGCAGGGCGCTCAGGATTTCCGCCTGGCTGTTGGAGTCCTGCACCGAGGCAAGCGCCGCATTCAGCAGATCGGTAGGCGCGCCGCCCGCCGGTGGAGCCTCTTGCGGCGCAGGCGGTTGCGCCGCTGCCTGCGACGCCTTGATGGCTGCTGCGCTCTCCACCTCCTCGAGTAGGGGGCGCAGCTTGTCGGCGGCGCGGTTTACCAACTCTTCGCGCAGGGCTGGAACGTGCGTCTCCAGCGCCTCATTTACCACCTGTTCAATTAACTGTCGCAGCGACTCGGACGTTTCCATGGGCGGTTCAGGGGTTCAGCCGGCTCAGGCCTCAGTGTACATGTTATTGAACCCAAGCAGGATGCGGCGATTATATGAACTGTTTGATTACTGTCAATGTTTGAGTCAGGCCGGTCGAGCGGTCTTTCCGTCTCTCAGTCTTTCATTTGATCGGCTGCGAACCCTGCTGGTC
>Ga0335076_10006131_pt1 | contig 12120 bp, 10 predicted proteins | sample Lox_Sample_25_FD_206717 | JGI IMG/M metagenome (GOLD analysis project Ga0335076, IMG submission 206717) | Soil microbial communities from Loxahatchee National Wildlife Refuge, Florida, United States - Lox_Sample_2.5 | ecosystem: Environmental > Terrestrial > Soil > Wetlands | place: USA...
CAACACCAGCCTCGGCCAGGGTACGCTGGCGCTGATCGACAACCAGATCGACCAGACCACCGGCACGATGCGCCTCAAGGGCACGTTTCCCAACAAGGACCATGCGCTGTGGCCTGGGCAGTTCGTCAACGTCAAGCTGTACGTGTCGGTGCGCCACGACGGGATCACCGTGCCCGCGGCCGTCGTCCAGCGCGGGCCGCAAGGCGACTTCGCCTATGTGATCAAGCCCGACCAGAGCGTCGAGGCGCGGCCGATCAAGGTCGCGCAGATCCAGGACGGGGTCGCGCTGATCGACAGCGGCCTCGATCTCGGCGAGCAGGTGGTCCTCGACGGCCAGTACAAGCTGCGCCCGGGCGCGCGGGTCGAGCCACGCGAGGCCGGCACGAGCGCCGTGGCCAGCACCAGCCGCGCCAACCCGCTCTGAGACGCCGTCCCCGTGCAATTCTCCAGGCCCTTCATCGAACGGCCGATCGCCACCTCGCTGCTGATGGTGGGGATCCTGTTCGCCGGCATCATCGGCTATCCCCTCCTCCCGGTGGCGCCGCTGCCGCAGGTGGATTTCCCGACCATCCAGGTCTCGGCCACGCTGCCAGGCGCCAATCCGGAGACGATGGCCTCGGCCGTCGCCACACCGCTGGAACGCCAGTTCGCGCAGATCTCGGGCGTCACGCAGATGACCTCGACCAGCGGTCTCGGCACCACCAGCATCACCATCCAGTTCGACCTCAACCGCAACATCGATGCGGCGGCGCAGGACGTGCAGGCGGCCATCAACGCCGCCGGCGGCCAGCTGCCGCAGGACCTGCCGAGCCCGCCCACCTACCGCAAGGTCAATCCGGCGGACTCGCCGATCCTGATCATGGCGGTGCAATCCGACACCCTGCCGCTTACCGAGGTCGACGACGCGGCCGATACGATCCTCGCGCAGCAGATCTCCCAGATTGCCGGCGTCGCCCTGGTCAATATCGGCGGCGAGCAGAAGCCGGCGGTGCGCGTGCAGATCGACCCCGCCAAGATCGCCGCCCTCGGCCTCTCGCTGGAGGACGTCCGCAGCGCGCTCGAGAGCGCCACCGTCAACGCCCCCAAGGGCACCTTCGACGGGCCGCAGCAGAGCTTCGCGATCTACGACAACGACCAGCTGCTGAAGGCCGGCGCCTACAACGACGTCATCGTCGCCTATCGCAACGGCGCGCCCGTGCGCGTCCGCGACATCGGCCAGGCGATCGCCGGTCCGGAGAACGCCAAGCTCGCCGCCTGGCAGAACGGCAAGCGCGGCATCCTGCTGATCGTCTACAAGCAGCCCTCCGCCAACGTCATCGACACCGTCGACCGGGTCAAGGCGGCGCTGCCGCGGCTGCAGGCCGCCATCCCGCCTAGTCTCAACGTCAGCATCATCTCCGACCGAACGCAGACGATCCGCGCCTCGGTCTCCGACGTCCAGATCACGATGCTCGTCACCATCTGCCTGGTGGTGATGGTGATCTTCCTGTTCCTGCGCCAGTTCTGGGCGACGGCGATTCCTGGCGCCACCGTGCCCCTGGCGCTGCTCGGCACCGCCGCGCTCATGTATCTCGTCGGCTACACCCTCGACAATCTGTCGTTGATGGGCCTCACGATCGCCGTCGGCTTCGTCGTCGACGACGCCATCGTCATGATCGAGAACATCATGCGGCACGTCGAGGCGGGCATGAAGCCGCGCGAGGCGGCGCTCAAGGGCGCGTCGGAGATCGGCTTCACCATCCTGTCGATCAGCTTCTCGCTCGTCGCCGTCTTCATTCCGCTGCTGCTGATGAGCGGCGTCGTCGGCCGCCTCTTCCGCGAATTCGCGGTGACCGTCACCATGGCCATTCTGGTCTCCGCCTTCGTGTCCTTGACCATGACGCCGATGATGTGCGCGCGCTTCCTTCGCGAGCGAAAGCACGAACGGCATGGCCGGCTCTATCGTACAGCCGAGGCCTTCTTCGACGGGCTGCTGCGCCAATACGATCGCGGCCTCCAATGGGTGCTGCGTCATCAGCCGATCATGCTGGGCGTGCTGCTGCTGACGATAGCTGCCACCGTGTTCCTCTATATCGAGATTCCCAAGGGCTTCTTCCCGCAGCAGGACACCGGCATGCTGACCGGAATCTCCGAGGCCGCGCAGGACATCTCCTTCGCCGGCATGATGGAGAAGCAGCAGGAGCTCGCCGCCGTCATCGCCCAGGATCCGGACATCGCGAGCTTCGTCTCCGCCGTCGGCCCGGGCGGCGCCTCGCCGGCCGAGAACACCGGACGCTTCTTCATCACGCTGAAGCCCCACAACGAGCGCAAGGCGAGCGCCGACGAGATCATCAACCGCCTGCGGCCGCAGCTGGCGAAGGTCGAGGGCGTCGCCCTCTTCCTGCAGGCCTCGCAGGACATCAATGTCGGCGGCCGCCTCAGCCGCACGCAGTATCAGTACACGCTGCAGGACGCGAATCTGGCGGAGCTCAACCAGTGGGCGCCGCGCATGCTCGACAAGTTCAAGTCGCTGCCGCAGCTCCAGGACGTGGCGAGCGACCAGCAGACCAACGCCACCTCGGTGACGGTCACGATCGACCGCGATACCGCGTCACGTTTCGGCATCCAGCCGCAGATGATCGACGACACGCTCTACGACGCCTTCGGCCAGCGCCAGGTGGCGCAGTACTTCACCCAGCTCAGCCAGTACCACGTCGTCCTCGAAGTCGATCCGCGCTTCCAGGCCGATCCGGCCTCGCTGCAGAAGATCTACGTGAAATCGCCGGTGACGGGACAGCAGGTGCCGCTCGGCGTCTTCGTCAAGTTCGATACCGACAAGACCAACTATCTCTCGATCAGCCACCAGGGCCAGTTTCCGGCCGTGACGCTATCCTTCAATCTGAGCCCGGGAACCTCGCTCGGCCAGGCGGTCGACGCGATCCAGCAGGCCGAACGGCAGATGGGCAAGCCCGTATCGCTGGTCGGCACCTTCCAGGGTACCGCCCAGGCCTTCCAGGATTCGCTGTCGACGCAGCCCTATCTGATCGGCGCCGCGCTGGTCGTGGTCTACCTCATCCTGGGTATGCTCTATGAGAGCTACATCCATCCGCTGACGATCCTCTCGACGCTGCCTTCAGCGGGCGTCGGCGCGCTCCTGATCCTGATGGCGTTCGGCTACGACCTCAGCGTGATCGCCCTCATCGGCATCATCCTGCTCATCGGCATCGTCAAGAAGAACGGCATCATGATGATCGACTTCGCCCTCGAGGCGGAACGCCATGAGGGCATGACGCCGCGCGAGGCGATCTACCGCGCCTGCCTGCTGCGCTTCCGTCCCATCATGATGACGACCATGGCGGCGCTCTTCGGTGGCCTGCCTCTGATGCTCGGCCACGGCACGGGGTCGGAGCTCCGTCGCCCGCTCGGCTACACGATCGTGGGCGGCCTGCTGCTGAGCCAGGCGCTCACCCTCTATACGACGCCCGTCGTGTATCTCTATCTCGACCGGCTCAACAACTGGCTGGCGAGCCGCCGGCGCCGGCCTGCCGCCCCCGAGATCATCGGCCCCATCCGCATCGACGAAGCGGCCGAGTGACCCGCATCCCGGTCCGCCTCTCTAGAGCCGGCTGCGCGCATTTGCCTCACTCGTCGGACCGGCATTGGACTAAAGTCCAATTGTGATCTCGTCCGATGGCCTCTATCACCGGTGCGAATGGGCCATAGTGGGCCGCAAAGGCCCGCTGCCAATGGGGGAGACGACATGTCCGAATTCAAGCTGCTCAGGAATCTGCCCGTCGCGTATATGATCCTCGGCCTCGCCGGGGGGCTGGCGGGCTGCACCACCAACATCGCGAAGATGGAGAGTGTCCAGGCCACGGGCGGGACGCCCTTCACGCAGGCGTTGACCGAGGAATATCGGGCCTTCGTCGCGGACGAGAAGGCGGAGCGCGACTGGCACGCCGCCGACTATTTTGCGGTCAAGGGTCTTGCGGCCGCGGGCGGCCAAGTGGTGCTGCCGGAGGAAGTGCCGCAGGCCGGCGATCACACGCAGCCGCTGACCGACGCACGGGCGCGCCTGATTGCCGCACTCGACGGCGGCTGCCAAGACAGCAACGGCAACGCCGTTCCGTGCCGGGACGCCAACCCGGCGGCGGCGGCGAAGGCGCAAGTGGCCTTCGACTGCTACCAGCATGAGGCGCAGGAAGACTTCTGGTACGAGAACCTGACCGACGACCATGTGAAGCCGTGCCGCGACAAGTTCGAGGCGGCAATGGCGGAGCTGGGGCACAAGGTGATGGCGGCTGCCCCGGGCACCTACATCGTGCTCTTCGACTTCGACAAGTCGAACATCAATAAGGCCGGTCAGGCAGTGATCGAGCAGGTCCTGGCCGACGCCAAGGCAAAGGGCAGCGTGCACGTGACCGACACCGGCCACACCGACCGCGCGGGCACGGAAGAGTACAACATGGCGCTGTCGCTGCGTCGGGCCGACTCGGTCCGCGATGCCCTGATCAAGGGCGGCATCCCGGCCGATGCGATCACGGTCGCCGGTCGCGGCGAAAGCGAGCCGGCAGTGCCGACGGCGGACGGCGTGCGCGAGCAGGCCAACCGTCGCGTCGAACTGATCCTGCAGTAATCCCTCACGCCGAAGGGGGATGGAAGCGGCGCCGGGCAACCGGCGCCGCTTCGTCTGCCGGCATCCGCTCGACCATTGGACCAAGGTCCAATTGCACCGCGGCACGCGCTTCGTACTATACTGGGGCGAATGCCTCGTCGGCGAAACGGACGGGAGCACTTGCCTGCTTGCGCCAAGATGGGACGTCGAACCGGCGCCGGGCGGATGAGCAGGTTGGGGAGGCGGCCATGGATCGAATGACGGCAATCCTGCGGATATCGTTCGCGGCCTGCTTCCTGCTGATCGTCCTGGCGGGACGAGGACAGGCGCAAGACGAACAGCAAGCAGCGGCCGCCCCCGAGGGCGGTGCTCAGCTTTCCGCGGACGAACTGCGCGTTCTGGTCGCGCCGGTCGCCTTCTACCCGGACGACGTCCTGGCGGTCGTGCTGCCCGCATCGACGACCGGTCTGCAGATCGTGCAGGCGAAGCAATATCTCGACAAGCACAAGGCGGACGCCTCGCTGAAGCCGAACGACAACTGGGATCCGGCAGTCCTCGCGCTGCTGAACTATCCGGACGTGATCGACCGGCTCAATGCCGATCTCGACTGGACCCAGAGGCTTGGCGATGCCGTGCTGGATCAGCAGGCCGACGTCATGAACGCGATTCAGCAGGCCCGCAACGAAGCCGTCGCCGCCGGCTATCTGAAGTCGGACGACAAGCAGGTCATCACCCAGGAAAAGGAAACCGTCGTCATCCAATCGGCGGATCCCCAGGTGGTGTATGTCCCGCAATACGACCCGCAGGTCGTCGTCCAGCAGAGCTACGCGAGCTACCCGCCGCCGGCCTACTATCCCCCCTATCAGCCCTACTACGCGCCCGGCGCGACCTTCTTTGCCGGCGCGCTGACCGGCGCCGCCTTCGCCTATGCCTTCAACTGGCACGACAACGACATCAACGTCAACGGCTGCTGCGGCGGCGGCAACAACAACATCAATATCAACAACAACTTCAACAAATTCGACGTCGACAGGACGAATATCGGCAACGGCAACAACAGCTATAAGTGGGGCGGCGACAAGCAGCGCCAGCGGCGGAACCAGGAGCAGGCGCGGACGCGCCAGAACGGCCGCAGCCCCGCCGGCGTCGCCCCGGCGCGCGGCGGCGGCATCGGCCAGAACCAGGGCGGAATCGGTCAGAACAAGGGACTCGGCCAGAACAAGGCCGGGCCCGGGCAGAACAAGGCCCGCGTCGGCGATCAGGGCGGCGCCAACCGGGGCGGCGGGAATTCCGGCTTCGGGTCGCCGCAGAGAGGCCGCGACACGATGAACCAGAGCCAGCGCGGCCGGCAGAGCATGCAGGGCGGCGGCGGAGCGAACGTCAAATCCAGGCCGGCGGGTGGCGGCGGTGGCCCCCAGGCCGCGCCGCGCCGCCAGGGCGGCGGCGGCGGCGGAGCATTCGGCGGGGTCGGCAACGGCCGGCAGACCGGCGGCGCGTCGAACCGGGGTCACAAGAGCATGAGCGGAGCCGGAATCCAGCGGCGGCGCTGAGCCGCGACATGTCCAGGCGCCGTCTATGGGAATGGAGAGAAATGCCATGGCACAGTGTTCGTCGAAGCGCAGCGTCCTGACGTTCGCCTTGCTGCAGTCGTCGGTCGCGGTCCTCGCGGTCTGCCTGATGCTGATCATCGGCCGTCCGGTACACGCGACGACGCCGCCGGCGGTGTATCCGACCCCGGAAGCAGCGGCCAAGGCCATCCTCGATGCACTGGCGAAGGGCGACCACGCGTCGCTGATCACGGTGCTCGGCGACGAATATGCGGACCAGTTGTTCATCGACGACGCGGCGCTCGAGCATCAGAACTACCAGCGCGTTCTCGATGCCGCCAAGGAAGCCATGCAGCTGCGCGCCGACGACGACAACACGCGCGTGATGGTCCTCGGCAAGGACGCCTGGCCGATGCCGATTCCGATCGTGCGCGACGACAAGGGATGGCATTTCGACACCGGCGCCGGGGTCGATGAAATCGTCGCCCGTCGCATCGGAACCGACGAGCTGGCCGCCATCCAGGCGTTGCGCGCCTATGTCACGGCGCAGATGCAGTACGCCAGCGAGGATCGTGACGGCGACGACGTCCTGGAATACGCGCAGAAGTTCGTGAGCTCGCCCGGGAAGAAGGACGGGCTCTATTGGGAGACAACGAGCGCCGACGACGAGCCGAGTCCGTTCGGACCGTTCATCGCCGAGCAGGGCGACTACCTCAAGGAGCACAAGCCGGGCGACTCCTATAAAGGATACTACTATCGCATCCTCACGCGGCAGGGTGAGAATCCTCCCGGCGGGCGCTACGACTACATCATCAACGGCAACATGATCGCGGGCTTCGCGGCGATCGCGGTGCCGGCCGACTACGGCGACACCGGGGTGATGACCTTCGTCGTCAGCCACCAGGGCAAGATCTATCAAAAGGACCTGGGCAAGGACACGGCGTTGGCGGCGGCGGCGATCCAGGAATACAATCCGGATGATACCTGGACGCTGGTGAAAGAGAGCGAATAGCCCTCGCTCTCAGAACGCTTCGCCGATGCGGAAGTAGAAGGCCGATTCGCCGTCGCTGGCGTGCGCGTAGTCGATGCCGAGGTTGACGCGCTCGCTCTCCGACGCGACAAACCGGATGCCGACTCCGCCGGAATAGAGCAGATCGTTGTGGGCGAAATCGCCGAGGTTGGACGCGATCTGGCCGGCGCCGGCGAAAGCGACGAACCCGATCCGCCAGAAGGCGCGCCAGCGCAACTCGGCCTGCGCCTGCCAGGTGATGTTGTCCAGATACTTGCCCCCGGGGAAGCCGCGCAGCGTGATGAACGGCAGGGCGAAGATCGGCGCGTTTCCCGTGGCCGTGGCCGCCCGCACTTGTCCCGCCAGCACCAGGTCCGACGTCAGTTCCATGTAGTGCGCGACCGAGCCGTCGACGTGGAAGAAGTCGAAATCGCTGCCGATCCGCTGGTCGAAACGCACCGCCTCCAGCTCGCCATAGGTTCCGGCGTGCGGCGAAAAGCTGGTGTCGCGCGAATCGTACTCGGCGATCGCGCCGGCCCCGGCCAGCCGGAAGTCGAGGTCGCGCTGCCGCACGGTGGCCGGAACCAGGTCAAAGTTCACCGTCGAATCGAGATACTTCGCGAGCGGGCCGATGTAGAAATGATCGGCGACGCGGGCCCGCGCATTGGCGGTCGTGAACGCCCCGTTGATGCTGAAATCGACCGGGTGGTTCTGGAAGAATGAGTTGTTGCCGACGCCGAAGAACTTCAGGTTGACGTCGCCATACCCCGAGATGAGGTTGACCCGGTAGCGATCCTCGTCGAGGTAGAGGCTCGTGCCGGCGCCGAAGGCGTAGCTCCGGTTGTTGGTGTAGCCGATCCCCATCGCCACGGTCGACCGCGGCGACACCTTGTCCTCGCTGTCGAGCCGGAACGTCATGAGCCCCGCCGCCGCCAGGCCGTAGCCGATGGTGGGATTGAGAATCGGGATCGGCATTCCATAGATGCTGAAGGAATCGTCGTCGGCCGATTGACCGATCCCGACTTGGTCGGCGGCCTTGGTGTCCTCGAGCTGCTGATCGATGTTGTCCTTGATGCGCGACTGCGCATGGACCGGGAACGGCGCCAGCAGGATAAGGAATGCGAACAGCGTCGCGACGCAGGGGCGGTGTGTCAGCGGCGACAACGCTTCGACCCTCCCCTCGCGCTTCGCGCCGGAAATGTCCCGCCGGCTACGGACTCTGCGAACTGCCGCTGCTGCCGATGGTTTCCTTGGCCTGGGAACGGGCCGCCGCGCGCTCGGTCGCCAGGCGGTAGGCCACGTAGTACTTGTAGATGTTGCTCACATACTGGACGGTTTCGCGGCCGACGATCTTGGCGGCCGCATGTTCCACGTTGTGGAACCAGATGTTTGGGTCGAGCCCCGACTGCTTCGCCAACTGGCGGAACTTCCGCAGGTTGCCAGGGCCGGCATTGTACGCCGCGAAGGCCATCAGGGTGCGGTTCTTCTGGTCGAGCGCGGGATCGTCGAGATACTCGTCGATCAGAAGCCGCAGATACTTGACGCCGGCGCGTACGTTGTTCTCGGCGCTCTTCTCGATATCGGGCACGCCGATCGCCGGGTCGGCCGCGGTGCTCGGCAAGAGCTGCATGATCCCGACGGCGCCGCGCGGGCTGCGGCGCGACTGGTCCAGTCCGGACTCCTGATAGCCCTGCGCCGCCAGCATCAGTTCGTCGAATCCGTAGTCCTTGCCATATTTGCGGAAGATCTCGACCAGCGCTTCGAACTTCTGCATGTCGGCGCTCGAGGTCGCGCTCTTGGCGATTTCGCCGCCGAGATACTTGTTCTTCAGGATGTTGCCGAACGTGGTCCCGATCTTGTGCTGGGCCACGAAATCATCGACCTCCTGGCGCAGGAGCGGACTGTCCTTGCGGATCGCCCAGGCGACGCGGCCCCCGGCGTTCACCACCAGATCGGCGCGGACCGCGATGCTCTTGTAGATTCCGGCCCAGAGGTTCGCCTTGTACTTGTCGACGACGGCCCAGGGCAGCAGGCCGGCATTGACCATCTCCAGGATGTCCTCGTCCTCCAGGTCCTCGTCGAGCGCGGTCAGCGTGATCGCAGGGCGCCCGGCAGCCTCGAAGGAGGCGCTCAAGGACTTGAGGTGCTCGAAGTAGCTGCTCGAGGCCCGGGCGAAGACCTCCTTGCCCGCCAGATCGTCGATGGAAGTCAGCGGCGTCGCGGCCGGCCCCGTGACCATGACCTCGTGGACGTCTTCGGCGAGCGGATCGCTGAAATCGACCAGCTTCTCCCGCTCCGGCGTCACCGTCAGATTGCCGGCGGCGATGTCGCCGGTACCGTCGACAAGGCCGGGCAGCATGCGGTCGCGCGACACCGGGATGAAGACCACGGCGATGCGCAGGTTCTTCGTCTTGTACTTCTTGTTGATCCACTCGTCGAAGGCGTGGCCGATCTCGTAGGTCAGGCCGAACTGCTTGCCGCCCTTGTCTATGAAGTAGAAGGTCCGGCTGTACGGCACGAGGATCCGCACGACGCGGCGCTTGCGCATGCCGTCGAAGTCGCCGAGCCACTGCTTGAGCGGAGGCAGCAGGCTCTCCCCGGGCGCGACGGACGTTTCCGACCCGGCATCCTTCAGCACTTGGTCCGCGGCGTCCTGGGCCCCCGCACGCCCCGAAAGGCCGCAGGCCAGAACGGCCAGGACGATCAGGACGCACCACCCACGGGCAGCAAGCACGGCAACGCTTCGGTCGCTCATTTTCAGCAGTCTAGGAGAAGGCCAACCCCTGAGCAGTCTACGAGACGGACAGGAAGGAATCCAGCGGCGGCTATTGCCCCATGGGCTTGAGCAGCATGTTGCTGACGCCGCCGCGCAGGACTGCACGGCCGCTGCCGGCCTTGCCCTCCCAGGACACGTTGCCGCCGTCGACGGTGACGTGGAAGCAGCCTTCCTGCCGATCGGCCGGATTCTGCCAGGCGACGCAGACATCGCCGTCCTTGTCGAGGTGCCAGGTGCCGGGGTCGCGGGTGCCGCCTGCGTCCTGGTACGTGGCGACGCCGCCGGGCAGGAAATAGACGTTGAAGGCCTGGCCGGCCGCGTTCGTGCCGGACAGCGTGTTGCCGTTCATCATCTCGATGAACTGGCTGCCCCGGACCGGCTGCGGCGCGGCGGCGGCAGGCAGTGCCGCTATGCCGGCGATAAGCGCGAAGAAGAGCTGCATTGCCAGCAAGCGCGACATGGACGATGCCTCCCTTGACACGAGGGCCAGCCGCCGACGACGACTGGCCCGGAGTTGGAAGCGGGAGGAAGCCCCGATTCCTTGCGCCCGGCGACGGCGGCGGGCAATTGGACTTTAGTCCAATCCCATCAAGGTGGCGAATCCGGGCGATGGACCCCATGCCAAGCGGCAAGTGTGTTCGAAACCGAGGATGACGCCGACGACGTGCGCCGCGAAGATCTCAATTCGTGCAAAATAACCTTACGCATCGCGGCGGGTGCTCGAGTGCAGATGCGAGCGATGGACCCCATGCCAAGCGGGAGACCACGCCATCTTAGGGGCGAGCGGCGCTCGCCCCTTGCATCATCAACGCGCGGCGCCGCCGTCGTCGGTGCGGCGGAAAGCACGAGGGCGAGCGCCGCTCGCCCCTGCCCCCTCGACAATCGAGCGATGGACCCCATGCCCAGCGGAGCTGGACGGATGATTTCCGGAATCGCGAAAACAACCTTACGCAGAGTTGTCCACGGTGGACCTAGGGGCGCGCGTTGTCGCTTCGGCGGCCAGGCGCCTGGCAATGCCGGTTCTGCCAGCTGTTCACGATGTCCAACAGCAACCGCCAGCCGAACGCAGCCGTTGCCGTGCCCATCTGGCGATACTTTTGGATATGATGGAACAAATCAAGAACTATGTCAAGTCGACAAAATCTGCTCGCATCACTGCGTCGTCAGAACGACCACTTGAGCGGACGGCACCGCCGACGGGTTGGCGACCTAGGCAATCGCCCATTTGGCGGTTTCTTGCTCAGAGATCAGATGTGCCATTGTTTCGGCGGGCAGTGCTCGAACGCGCAGTAGTCACCATAGTACGGCTGGACGTAGGTCCCGTACGGCTGACCATAACTGTTCGCGTACGGCTGGCCGTAACCGTTCCCATAGTTGCCGTGTCGCTGGTCTTCATACGTGCACGCAGCAAGAGCAAACAGCGCGGCAACACCAAGCACACGGGCAACTCTCATGGAACGCGGCACTCTGATCCTCCCATTCATGGCTGCCGTTACAGCTGAATCGCCACGGCTATGCGGCCAGCTCGGGTCGACGGCCTGCTGCTTGATCCTGGGCGGGCGAGGTGGCCGGGTTGAGCGCTTTGAAGACCAATGCCGCCGCGGCTCCTGCCAGCAATTCAGCAACGAGGTAGAGCCACAAGCCGGACCATGGAAGCGCGCCCACGATCGTGGCGCCGAAGGCGACGGCCGGGTTGAAGGCCGCTCCCGAAAACTTGCCGACGGCGAATGCGCCAGCAAGGACCGTGAAGCCGATGGCGAGACCGAAATAGGAATTCCCGTCCGTTGCGGCGGCCGTGGCCACGTTCAACACGACGTACACCAGCGCAAACGTGAAGAGGAACTCGGCCAGAAACACGCCAACGACAGGGGCAGCGAATGGACCCACCTCCGCACCCCGAAGGGCCAAGAGGACAATTCCGGCCGCCGCGGCGGCACCAAGCAGTTGCGCCCCCAGTATGGCAGCACGTCCGAGGCGGGACACCGCCCGCGCAGGAACACGCCAAGCGTGACTGCCGGATTGTAATGGGCGCCCGAGATGTGGCCGCCCGCGTAGATCATTGCCATCAGCACGGCCCCGATGGCCAGCGGAGCAATCACGCCCGGAGCCGATGCGAGTCCGGTGCAGCCGATTGTCAACACGAGAAAGAACGTCCCGATGAACTCCACGGCATATCGGCGCATGGCGCATCCTT
>Ga0335076_10006132_pt1 | contig 12120 bp, 12 predicted proteins | sample Lox_Sample_25_FD_206717 | JGI IMG/M metagenome (GOLD analysis project Ga0335076, IMG submission 206717) | Soil microbial communities from Loxahatchee National Wildlife Refuge, Florida, United States - Lox_Sample_2.5 | ecosystem: Environmental > Terrestrial > Soil > Wetlands | place: USA...
AAGGTTTCGGAAGTGGAGCAAACCGTTTCACGGGGCGAGACAGCTACGCTGCGGCTGAACGAGAGCGAGTTGAATTCCTACCTGGCCAGCCATTTGAGCCCAATGACCGCCTCGCCGGCTCCTGCTTTGCAAGCTGCACCTGCCGCGTCCACTCCCGCGACTGAGACGCCGGCAAGTTCGAGTCCAGCGGCATACCCTTCTGAGGACGATGTGGACCAGATGCGCTCCAACGTCAAGGACGTGAAGGTACAAATGGAAGGCGATCTGGTCAAGGCTTACGTAGTGTTTGATGTTCACGGGAAGGATATGACGCTGCAATTGGCGGGGAAACTCGGCGCGAGTGACGGGTACTTAAAATTTGAGCCCGTGAGTGGGAAAATTGGATCGTTGCCTATACCGCAGTCGGCGCTGGAGTCGGCAGTGCGGCAATTAATGGAGTCGCCGGAGAATCGCGAAAAACTGAAGCTGCCATCGGATGTATCGGAAATGCACATCGAGAACGGGGAACTTGTAACCACATATCACTAAACCACAGAAGAACTCGTCTCTTCCGGAGATCCTGCGGGAAGCAGATTCCTCGCTGCGCTTGGAATGACACGGTCTTAGGCAAAGACGGGTCAAGCCCGCGTGTTCTTCGTTATCGTGGTGGCCCAGAAAATCCACAGCAACGTGCAGACCAATAAAGAGATGCGAACATCTAGCAGGGCGGCGAGTGTGGCGAGCAGATAGAGGGGCGGCCCGAACATGTATTCGTAGCAAGTCTTCGCGATGAATTCATCCGAGGCCTTTGGGGACAAAAGCGGCTTACGAAAAGCTGCGCGGATGAACAGATAAAAGCAAACTGCTATAAAAACAAAGGTGCCGGCGTAAAAGGCCATAGCCATCTTTGCGGCGGGCGTTTCGAGATAAGAGGCGAGGATCGATGTTGGATAGGGAACGAAGGTTACTCCAAGCAGGAGACAGCCGTTCGCGAAGTGCAGCCACGCATCGGTTCGGCAAACGTTGCGCAAGATGGCGTGGTGATGAACCCACATGATCAGAACGGTAAAGAAGCTGGTGACCAGGCCGATATAACTCGGCCACTGCTGCCAAAGCGCCTTGGCTAATGCGGTTGGTGAAACTCCGGCGAGAGCGGCATCCGGGACTTTCAGTTCCAGGACAAGCAAGGTGACGGCGATGGCAAAAACGCCATCGCTGAAGGCCTCGAGACGGCCGGTTTCCTTTTCTTCTATCGGCTTGCTTTCCCGATTCATTCCCGGTGGAAAGAGAGTAGCAGCACTAAAGAGAAATGCGAAGCCACCCCGCCCGCGAGTTAGCGCGCCTAAATCCTGTCTGCTACGCAAGCAAGTTACTGCGGCTGCGACGGATTTGTGCTTTGCGAATTGCTGGAAGCCGGCGTTCCTGCCGCGGCGTTCGAAGAGGTTGTGGATGAGCTTAAGGCGGCCAGTTCAGACGGCTTGTATTTCGGCGCGCTCACGTAACCGTGCACGAGATCCTTCTCGATGCGATTGACAACCACCTGAATCGGTTGGCTGGCGTTTTCCGTGTGAATCCAGATGGGCTCGTAAAGATTAACCTTCTTTTTGTTCAGCTCATTGTCGTCAACGATCATCGCCAGATCGTAGGACTTGTGCTTGGTGTCGGCTTTGCGCAGGGAAATCGTAACTGGACCATAGCGTTGAAACTGTTTGGACTTGGAGAGATCGAATTCGAAATAGCTGCGCTCGCCGCGCTTTTCGAGGGCAACCAGTTCGTCATGAGTCTTGGCGATCGAACCGTTCAACTCGTCTCGAGTGGAACTGATAGAGCCTTCAAGGTCGGCGCGATTTTTGGCAATCTGATCCTGAGCGTCTTTGAGTTGTTTCTGCTGGTCATCCAACTGGGTTTTCAATTGCGAATAGCGCTTGTCCGCAGCGGTGGGCCGGTGCTTGGCAGTAGTGTGCTTCGCGGCCGCAGGCTTCGACGAAACAGCCGGTGCGGTCGTCGTTGGCGCGGCGACCGCTGGTGCCGATTCATTGGTGGATTCGGTTTCGGAAGCGGGCGCAGTCAGGGAAGCGGGTACTTCGGAGGACGCAGCCGGAAATGCGTTTTGTTGCGGTGGAGTCTGCGATGGATTAACGGAGTTCAACTTCCCGTTGAGAGCGTTGATCTGGGACTGCAGTTGGTTCATGGAGTTGCTAGTGGCTGCCGCTTGCGATTGCAGTTGTTGCACTTGGCCCCGTTCGTGGAGGGCGTAAGCGGCGATAACCCCACAAACCGCAAGCAAAGCCACGAGTAGGGCGCGTACTCCGGCGCTTGGCTTGCTATTCGTCTGGTTCGGCCCATTTTCTTCGTTTGGTTCGAAGGCTTCCTGCTCGTATGGCTCCATGGCGGCTCTCCGGTGGTTGTCTGTTGAAAAAAGTACACGGGGAGTGAAGCAAATCATCCGCCATGAACGCCGAGAGCAACGCGGGATCTAATTCGAGTTGCCTCAGTGGATTAGCTCTTGGACGTGTTTCGTGTTCTTGGTACTAGAACTGGCAGTTTCTCCCTTGTTACCGAAGGACTTGCGCGGGGGGCGGGCTGTATACTTCCGAGATTGGCAAGGGGATGAGAATGGCGGACGAAAAAAACGATCTGAGATTGGGAATGCACCGCGAGATCACGCGACGCGACTTTCTGAATGGAGTAGCCATCGGAGCAGGCGCTGGATTGCTGGCACACCCTCTGCATGCCACAAAACTGCTGGCCGCTGGGATTTTCGACGAACCCGCCGGACAGAGCTCACCGGGTTACTACCCGCCCGCAAGAATGGGGATGCGCGGCAATCATGATGGCAGTTTCGCCATGGCCCATCGCATGCGGGATGGTGAAAACGCGAGCGCTCTGGGGGAAGTCCAAGCCACAGACGAATCGTACGATCTGGTCGTCGTTGGTGGAGGGATCAGCGGACTTGCCGCTGCTTACCGCTTCCGGCAAAGGTTGGGCAATAGTGCGAAAATTTTGATTCTGGATAATCACGACGATTTCGGAGGGCACGCCAAGCGGAATGAATTCCAGTCTGGCGGACGCATGGTGCTGAGCTACGGCGGCACCCAATCGATCGAAAGCCCAGGAGCATACAGCCCCGAAGCAAAGAAACTGCTGCAGGAGCTCGGGATCGACACGCGGAAGTTCTACAAGGCTTACGATCGGCGGTTCTACTCAAAGATGGGCACAGCCGCGTTCTTTAACAAAGAGACGTTTGGGGAAGACCGGCTAGTTACGGGAATGAACACCACACCGTGGCTGGAGTTTCTGGCGAAAGCGCCGCTTTCTGACGCTGTGAGAAAGGACATTGCGCGAGTCTATACGGAGAGAATCGATTACCTGAAGGGAAAGTCGCGGGCGGAAAAAGTAGAGGCGCTCAAGAGAATCAGCTATGCGGAGTTTCTGACGAAGAATTGCAAGCTCACCCCAGAGGCGCTGCCGTTCTTTCAGACATTTACCCATGATCTTTTCTGCGTGGGCATCGAGGCAGTTCCCGCGTACCTGTGTTACGAGGCTGGCGATGATTACGGATCCTTCACTTACGCGGGTTTCGAAGGCCTGGGCCTTCCTGCGCATGAGAAGGAGGAGCCGTACATCTTTCATTTTCCGGACGGAAACGCGTCGATTGCGCGGTTGCTAGTGCGCGCACTAGTTCCAGCGGCAATGCCGGGCAACACGATGGAGGATGTGGTCACCACGAAGGCGGTATACAGCGAGCTCGATCGTGAAGGGAACCCGGTACGATTACGGCTGAACAGCACGGTGGTTCAAGTGAGGCATGATGGTTCGCGAGAAGCCGCCAAAGAGGTGCATGTGACCTATTCGCAGGGCGGAAAACTTTATGGCGCGGCAGGGAAGTATTGCGTGCTGGCTTGCTACAACGTAATGATTCCTTACATCTGCCCGGAATTGCCGGAGCCGCAGAAAGAGGCGTTGTCCTACCTGGTGAAGTCGCCGTTGGTGTATACGCATGTGGCGCTGACGAATTGGCAGCCGTTCGCGAAGCTGGGAGTACATCAGATCGTTTCGCCGGCGAGTTATCACACCCTGACGATGCTCGATTTTCCGGTGAGCTTGGGGACGTATGAGTTCCCACGCAAACCGGAAGAACCTGCGGTGCTGTTTATGCTGCGGACGCCTTGCCAACCGGGTCTGCCGGTTCGCGATCAGAATCGCGCGGGACGGGCCGAACTACTGCAGACGCCGTTCTCGAAATTCGAAAGAGAGATTCGCGGCCAGCTTGTACGGATGCTGGACGGCGCGGGGTTTGATCCTTCGCGCGATATTGCCGGAATCACGGTGAATCGCTGGGCGCACGGCTACGCTTACACGCCATTTGGGCTGGATTTGCCAGACTGGAAAGAAGGCGAGCAGCCGTGGGTGCGGGGCCGGAAGCCGTTTGGACGAATCACCATAGCCAATTCCGATTCTGGAGCGAGCGCCTATACGGATACTGCGATCGATCAGGGCTACCGAGCAGTGAACGAATTGCCGATTTGAAGCGACACTTTTTGTGTTTAGTGAGTTACGTTTCGATGTGGAACCGGCGATGACCGGAATGGCGTCGTTACTTTGCCAAGTGACCTAAGCTAAGCCTATTGCCTAATTTCAATTCACGGGGCTGGTTTATGAAAGCGTTTATCGTGGCGGCGGTCATTTTATCGGTTATGGGCGCTTTTGCCTTCGCACAAACAAGCAGCAATGAGGACGAAGGAGGACGCGTGCTGGCGTTGGAAAAAGCATGGAATCATGCTTTGGAGCAAAAAGACGCCAAAGCGCTGGACATGCTGCTCGCAAACACAATGGTGTCTGTCGATATCGACGGGAGCATTCAAACCAAAAGCGAATTTCTGGCCAGCATCAAGGCGCCGGACTATCAGCCAACGCAGGCAGTCACCGAGCAAACTTCAGTGCAGGTGTATAAGGACGCAGCGGTGGTGGTGGGAATCTTTCGGATCAAGGGCACGGACAAAGGAAAGCCCTACGTGCGCCGGGAACGATTCGTAGATACGTGGATCAAGACAAACGGAACGTGGCAATGCGTGGCCACTACGAGCGCATTAATCACAACGAAAACCGAGTAGTGGAGCTGGCGGGGATTTGACGCAGGTTGCTGTTACCAGTCGGCGTATTTTGTGCCGTCCAGAGCTGTCCCCTGCGACGTCGAGTGAACGTCGAAGACGTTGTTGCCGCCCCAACCTGTGGAATCAGGGTCATCTTGCACGGAGCGAAGGCCCCATTCGCGTTTGCCGGTCATCGGATCGATAGGAATCCTGCGCAAAAAACGGACCTTTCTGTTGCCGGCGACGGTGACTCCCTTAACCAGCGTGTCGAGATCGGGTGGATAGCCTTCGCTGCCCACTTCGGTCTGAAAGGCAAGCGCGTCGGCCATATCCTTGTAGCGATCGATGGCGTTTCGAATCTCTCGCAAGCTGCGCCGCAATTCCGCTTCGCGGCCGCGAACAATGGTTATGCGTACCAGGGGCACAGCCGCAGAGGCAAGGATCAGCAGCAGGGCAGAAGCGATAACGAGTTCAAGAAGAGTGAGTCCGGCCTGTCGGGAAGGGATGCGCCGGGCGAGCCGCCGGTATGGAAGAATCGCCGTCATGGTTACTACATTAGACGTGACTGCCAGAGAAATGCGAGAAATGGTTCCGGGGCCTGGACTCGAACCAGGATTCTAGGCTCCAAAGGCCCATGTGCTACCAATTGCACCACCCCGGAACAGGCAGACAACCTTACTAGTTTACTTGAAGCGGATGCTGCGGCAAAACGCGGAAGGAGTTTGCGGCAAAATGCGGGTGGAATGCGATTCTGCTAGAATTGAAAGGTTGCGCACAGCTCCGGAGAGGTGGCCGAGCGGTTTAAGGCGCACGCTTGGAAAGCGTGTGTAGGTTAACCCCTACCGTGGGTTCGAATCCCACCCTCTCCGCCATCGAGTCTGCCAACCCGGTTTCTCTGCCCTGACAAATGCGAAATCGTAGGAATTGTGCGCGATATCTGCGAAGTGGTGCAGAAATCCGGACCACAGAGAATGGCCTCTTTTGCAACTCCCCTGAAAATCACGCTGATGTCTCCAGGGGCCAGCCAGTTGGTCCGGTTCCGTAGTGATCGAAGCAGGTGAAAAATGGCCGGTGCGATTCCGTTTCCTACACGGATCTCAACATGCGATGGCGGCCATAACGAAGCGACCTGCGCAGCCAAAGATTGTGTGCTTGCTGTGACATGACGATTGAAGGGTCTCGATTGATCTACTGGAGTCGGCCGCACTTGGTCCGGGATGACGATCAAATCGATCAGTCGGGCGAAATATCTCCAGCCGACAATCCCGGGAACCAGGCTGCGGATCCTTCGTGTGTAAAACAAGTACTAGCGCGCGCGAAAAGAATTCTGCGACTCTTGCCCCGTCGTAAAGCAACTAGCGTTGAATTTGGTCCCCGCTGCGCCTCATCGGCCCACCGGGAAAGACGGGAGTCGCAGCGCTGGTGTCGGCGATTCATAGCTTCGACGCGACTCAACACGACTACATTCCAATCAACAGCCTGAACGTCTGGCACTCCCACTTCTTTATCAACGGACAAAACGACCCGCTGCCATCGGGTGGTCCCATTGTCGGCACGCAGACACTCTGCGCCGGTGCTTCTGTTGAACAGGGTGGCGATGCCGGTGGTTCCAACCTGCTCATCGTCAACAACGCCAACTTCTGCCACGACTTCGGCAGCACGTCTGGAAAACTCAACCTGACGCAGTAAGCTATCAAACTGGCCTTAGGCTCTTGCAGCACACCTATAATAGTGATACTGCATCGACGAATGCCGAGAGGTCGAGTGAGGCCAGCTTCGCCCGAGTCTTTCGCAATTTGATACATCCCCTCGGGGGACATGCTCGCGACTGTTTGGTTGAATGCCTCTCGGACCGGTTCGCGTGTAACGACCTCTCTGATGACGGCGATGATTGCCTCAAAGGGGATCGCTCGCGGTATTGCTGAAAATCCCGAGGATTCAACGCAGTCTAAAGTGAAGAATCCGTATGTTGGTCGACTTTTTATCTCTAGAGTCGAGGAACCCATCCAAACTTGCAAGCAGGAGTGTTTCAGGTCCCAATGGGGATGGTCAGAAACGCGCTGAGCTGATACTCCAACAGGACACACGGAAACAAACAAAAATCGAGGAGAAATGCCCACGCCGCTGCATATCCGAAAGCGTCGGAGTCACGATCAGCGATGGCCCCTTTCCTGATTTGAATGGACTAGAGCATGTTTGCTGCACAGCGGGTGAATTGTCTGCAACAGCGAACTGCCCGGAGCTACCGAGCAGTTCGTTTTGCGTGTTCCATCTGGGTTCTTTATTGAAGGGTCACAAGAACCTAAATTGTCCCAGTACCCCGGTCTAATGGTTCTAGTGCCTTGCCCACCACGGCACCAAGCATCCTTTTGTTGTCGGTACCCCTCATAGCGTGTCCGGGGACGGAGGATGTGACGAGGAGATCCCCACGTTGCATTGGTCCATTTTCCGCAGTGACCTTACAAGGAACGATCCCAACGACCGCGAGGTGAACTTCCAGTGCTGAGGAATGTTCATCCGCAGCCCTTAGGAATGGCTCGTCTCTCACTCCTTATTGGAGAAATCGCATCCAGGCTGAGAATGTGTCATTACCAGATCTAATTGCCAACCATTCTGCCCATTCGTTCAAAGAAGTACTGATTTTCTTCTTGGGTTTTTGCCTTGTTATTACAAACATATATCAAGACTTATGTGTTCGTAGGCCTGGAAGTAACTTATACTTGACACGACTACACTAAGATTTTATTATTTTGCTACAATCATCTCCGAGGAGGATAAATCATGAAAGCTACACTCAGTCAATTTCAGCCCGTTCGCGGAGGTTCAGCGCTTCAGGACCAGATCAATCGTCTCTTCGATGAGGCTTTTGATCGCACGTCCGGTGAGGCGAACTTGACGACGTGGGCACCAGCGGTCGATATCTACGAGACGGAGCACAACCTAGTCGTCAAGGCGGATCTTCCGGACATCAAACCGGACGACCTGGACATCCGAGTTGAGAACAACATCCTCACCATTCGCGGTGAGCGCAAGTTCGAGAAGAAGGTCGACGAGGACAATTACCTTCGCGTCGAGCGGTCGTATGGCTCGTTCAGTCGCAGTTTCTCGCTCGCGAACACTGTGAATGTGGAAGCGATTCAGGCCGACTACAAGAACGGCGTTTTGACGTTGAGTATCCCGAAGCGCGAGGAAGCCAAGCCGAAGCAGATTAAGGTTCGTGTGGAGGGTCCTTCGGCAGCCATCGCAACATCCAAGTAATGCGCGACGACATGCCCTCGTCGGGTAGCAGAGGGGCTGGCTGCTTTACCAGCCCCTTATGTCGACGAGCCAAGATGAGGTGCTGTGATGCGTAAATCATTGCCAGTTGTAGGAAGATTATTCCGCAAGGAACGTAGTTCATTATTTGCATGTGCTGTAAGCGTTTGCTTTATGAAACGGTGAGCGCCCGAACGCGCGGAATTGGAGTCAGTAGACGATCGATGGTCTCAAAAACGAGAAAAGCTGCTTATTCCCTACTGGTTTCGGTACTGGCGATTTTGTTAGTCGTCAAATTTTTTCGGCCCGGCGGAGTCAATCTACCCGGGCATGCGGTATTCGGCGCAGAAAGAGTGTCGGTGAGGTTGGTGAGAAACCCAGCCCCGATTAGCCTGGGCGACTTCAAGAATGGTTTTTCTTCAGTATTAGCCCCAGCACTTCCCGCAGTTGTAAGCATTTCGTCCACGAAAATTGTGAAGCAGCAGGGCGGCAACCTGCCGGACCTCCGAGAATTCTTTGGGAACGAGCTTCCGCTTGGAATGCAGCAGGGGCCACAATCGCAGCGGGAATTTGGTTTGGGCTCCGGCGTAATCGTGAATCCTGATGGATATATTCTGACGAACAACCACGTGGTTTCCGGAGCATCAGATGTGGAAGTTCTCACGCCTGACCAGAGGCAGTTCAAGGCGAAGGTAATTGGAAGCGATCCGCTGACAGACGTAGCGGTGGTCAAGATCGAAGCGACAGGATTGCCAACCCTGCCGCTGGGAGATTCTTCGGAATTGAAAGTGGGGGATGTGGTGTTCGCAATTGGGCAGCCGTTCGGAATCGGGGATACAGCCACGATGGGCATAGTGAGCGCCACGGGCCGAGGGCTGAATTCGGCAATTGAGCATTACGAGAATTTCATTCAGACCGACGCGGCGATCAATCCCGGGAATTCGGGGGGCGCGTTGATCGATCTACATGGGAACCTGATTGGCATCAACACTGCGATTCTTTCGGGTAGCGGACAAGGCGGCAATGAGGGGATAGGTTTCGCGATTCCCATTACCAAGAACGACTGCCCTTGTGAACGAAGGCGATAGAGAAGTGTATGACGGACAACGAGAGACAGCTCTGGAGAGGTTTTCTTGCTGCCGAGCCAGGATTTGCAGGCGACCCCATCGGCAGCGCCGTCGACGGACCCGATCCGCCCGACATTTTGTGCGCCACTCGATCAGGCAAGAAAATAGGCGTTGAACTGGCGACCTGGAGTCAATCCGAGCGAGTCGCATACGGCAACGTGCGGAAATCATTCGAGAGCAGTTATCTTCAGATCATTGAAAGTGCCAACTACGCAAGACCGGCCCGAATCGGGTGGGTCTGTCTGCATCCAAAACGTCAGGTAGTAACCACGCAAGATGTATCGTCGTTTCGGGAGGAGTTATATGAGTTCCTTGCCCGGGAGAACGGTTTAAGTGATCCCGACTGGGACCAACCTCACGGAGCCTCAGTGGGAACTTTTGATGGATTTCCGACGGTTGCTGAATACCTCGAAAGTGTGTGGATATTCCCGCGGCGCGAACTCGCGAACTTATCGGTCGGACAGAATTGGATCAAGTTTGAGAACTCCGGCGCGGTTTTTGCCCCGTCATGGATACTGGGAGCCGTGGTGGATCGGATTTTGGCAAAGATCGCGGACTATGAAGATCGCAATCTCCACATCCGGCACACTCTCGACGAGCTCCACTTGGTCTGCCGCTACGATGAGCATGCACTCTTAGCCGACGTCGTTCCTGAAATTTCGGGCTTTGACTTTGCGGCGTTCGGACTAAGAGTCGGTCGCGCGCTAGGCAATCATCATGGAGTATTCGATCACATTTACCTCTTCAATCCCTACGAGGGTCGTAAGGTGTTGCAGGTTTATCCCATCAGAGCAGGAGATTCCTGACCCAGCTAGTGTCCTGAGTCAGAAATTCGCAGCATTCCCTGGATGTCGAGGGCCGACGCAGATTGTCGCGGACACCAGACATGCGTGCCAAGGTGGACACAAAGGCTTGGGCGCAAAACGGCGGATGTCGGGCGGGAGATGGGTGTGAGCAAGCACACCGTGTACGCCTGGAAGGCCAAGTACGGCGGGCTGGAGGTGGACGAGGCGCAACGGCTGCGGCAGATCGAGGATGAAAACCAGCGGCTGAAGAAGTTGGTGGCGGACCTGAGCCTGGACAAAGAGATGTTGAAGGCGGTGATCGCAAAAAACGGCTGGGACTCGTAGGGCTGCGGGAGGACGTGTGCTGGCTCTACTTGCGTTTTCTGGTGAGCCAGCGGCGGATCTGCGAGCTGCTGGGGATGACGGAATCGAGTTATCGCTATCGATCCAGGCGCGACGATGAGCCGTTGCGCACGCGCCTGGTGGAGTTGGCGCGGGAGAAGCCGCGCTTTGGCTACCGGCGTTTGCGCGTGTTGCTTGCGGGGCACCGGCGAGCGGGTGAATCATAAGCGGGTGTACCGCGTGTATCGAGAGGCAGGACTGCTGGTGAGACGGAAAGCGCGCAAGAGGCTACAACGCGAAGGATGCACGAAGCCGGTGCTGACGGCGGCGAATCAGGAGTGGGCACTGGATTTCGCGCACGACGGAATGGCCAGCGGTCGAACGCTGCGGGTGCTCAGCGTGGTGGACGCCTACACGCGCGAGTGCCTGGCGCTGGAGGTGGAGAGGCCGCACAGCAGCTTGGGGTACCGGACGCCAGCAGAGTTCGCCCAACTGGCTTCGCTCGGCTCCGCGCCGGGCGCTCCGCCGAGCGAAGCCCCTAGCTCAAACTCGGAAGGCCTCGTATGATCTTGTGCGCGGACGCCGGGGGCACGTCACGCCTCGGAAATGCTTCCGCCGACTCACGGCACTCTGGCTGCCAATTCGGCGCTGAAGCGGCATGCGGAGCAAACGGCAGTTATACGCTGTTCAATATTCGGGGGCACGTGCTCGGTTCCCGTTCTCAAGGGGCCGCGATCGAGATTTCATTTCCCATGTAGTCAACGGTGGTATCTGGTTGGGCTTCGCCGGCGCCCGAACCGTGTCCCGGTGACACCCATACGATATTGAACTGCATTCGAGCTGGCATCGCTGGATAACTCCCCTTGCGCTCTCCAAGCGTCAGCCTTCGTTTTGATTCTGACCATAGTAATGGAATCACAGCATGCTCGCCTTTCTCATAATCGTAGCTGTCGCCCGCATCCTGATAAAAATCGAAGGTTCCATCAGCTCCTCGATAGACGCGGAGTTCGATCGGACCGGCCGGCTTCTCATCGGCGTATTCAATATTCGGCCCGAGCGGAAGAATTGAACCCGCACGCACGTAAACGGGAATGCGCTCAAGCGGCGCATTTGCCTCGATCTGTCGACCGCCTTGCTGCGCCGCCCCGGTCCAAAAATCGTACCAGGTAGACTCAGGCAGATAGACGTTTCGATGAACTGAGTTTGCTTCAAGCACTGGGCTCAGAAGAAGTGCAGGACCAAACATAAACTCGTCTGCGAGGTCGCGCGCTTTCGGATCGCTCCGCCAGTCCATCACGAGCGGGCGTTGGATCGTGTAATCTTCGTTCGTGGTGCGCCATGCCAGTGAATAAATGTAGGGCATGAGCCGGTAGCGAAGCTTGTCATAGTCGATCAAGATCGGCTCAACTTTTTCGAAAGACCAGATCTCATTCTCCGGTCGGTGGCCATGCGTCCGGAAGATCGGACAAAAAACTCCGTATTCAAACCATCGCGCGTAAAGCTCCTGATACGCCGGGTCAGGAGTCGGATTGTCATGAG